>Ga0209783_1000014_pt1 | contig 108125 bp, 102 predicted proteins | sample WorMetfiPIANOSA1_FD_187395 | JGI IMG/M metagenome (GOLD analysis project Ga0209783, IMG submission 187395) | Marine gutless worms symbiont microbial communities from Max Planck institute for Marine Microbiology, Germany - Olavius filocauda... | ecosystem: Host-associated > Annelida > Digestive... | reverse complement strand
CCAGGCTGATAGCATCATCCTTGAACCCTTGGGTGAAACTCCGTCTGGTTTTTTGAGTACTCATTGGACACCTCGCTTTCTGATATTTCGTTCTTAGCAAAGTGTCCGTTTCTTTTAAACCACATCATACCTCTATCAAGGCGCCTACCCGCAGGCCTTGAACCAATTTTCTACGATCTTAGATGCTTCCCCCACGCATGTGAAGTCCCTGCAGAAAGTGGCCGAAATATACCTGGAACTTGGCAAGGGCGAAATGGCACGCGCTTATATCGAAAAAGCGCTGGCCCAGGCCCCGCACAAACCGTCTCTGCACGTAATTAAAGGATTCATACTTCTATCCCTGGGAAATGCCGAGGCGGCGTTTACCGCTGCAAACGAAGCGGATAAAAGCCCCTCCGGAAAACTAGGCGCGGCCTACTTGCGGGCCGAGGGCTGGCGCCTGGTTCATGACTATGACCAGGCTATCCAGTATTTCGAGCAGGTGGCCAACATGGACAAGCAGCACTATCCCGCCCTTCTGTCCCGCCTGGAGCTGTATTATCTGACCGGCAATACTGTGAAGCTAAAGGAAATTCTTGGAAAATGGCAGCAGATGGTTGCCAAGGAAGATCCGGCAACCCTATTGGATAGATATGACCGGCGTTGGAATATCGCCGGTCCTGAGCGGATGCGGACCATCAAGCGGATATTGAATACCTCCCTGACCCAGGGGCCGGCGCACAAGTCAGCCACGCATTAAAAACAAAAAAGGTACCCACTCAGGTGAGCACCTTTTTCATAATCGTGAATAGACTGCCGCTATTGGTAACGCGGCAGCTCGATAACCTCGTTGATGGCCTGGGTCGTACCGGCGCCGGCATCGATTATATAATTGCCTGTTACGGTTATTGTCCCTGCTGTTTTACTTGGCGGCGACCCGGATGGTGTCCAACCGGTGATCTCAAAGTCATCCCCCAGGTTGGTGCCCACGTCAGCAGCGGACCAGGACATGTTCGCCGTATCACCCCAGGTGTAGCCTTCCAGCAGTTTCTGGGCAAAATACTGGTTTACACGGACTTTCAATTCCGACATGGCCGTGTAAATCGCTTTTTCCCTGGCTTTTGACTGCAGATCGAAGAATTTAGGAACTGCCACTGCCGCGAGGATCCCCATGATCACCAGAACCGCAATAATTTCGATCAGAGTGAAACCACCTTCATCTTTTGAAAGTAAGTTCTTTTTCCTCATTGTTCTGTCCTCCATCCCGGGCAAGTAAGTTCACTTCGTTAGTTAACGTGTCGGTTTTCTACCAATTCTTTGGCAATTCCAGTAGTAAGCCGGGCTTTTTGGCCAAGCGTCCATCAGTTAAAAGTATTTTTAAGCAATAGTCGTGCCAACATAGCTTGAATTAAAAAGAAAATGACGACCGGTGTCCAAAAAAGCGCTTTTTAAGCCCGATCTACAAGAAATTGCCCTTTTTAGCCATGAATTTGTTTTACTAGTTGTAATTATTGAAGTTTGGCTTTTTGCCCAACTGAGGCCCCTGCAACAATATTTGTAGTCTTTTCTCCATTAATTGCTGCTTTTTATCTCTTTCACGTCAATACCATACTTTTTAACACGATGCCACAGGCTTCTCTGGTTGATGCCCAGTAGTTCAGCGGCCTTGATTTGGACCCCATTTGTTTTCTTCAGGGCCTCAATAATGATGCCTCTTTCAATTTCTTTAATCTGGTCATCAATGGAAGCAGATTGGCACCCATCCTCTTCTGATGGCCGGTTGATCAAGCCGCCGCTGTATCCCCGGGTGATATTGTCCGGCAGGTGCTGGGTCTCAATTTCACCACTTTCCGTCATCACCGCCGCCCTTTCAACCGTGTTCTGCAATTCCCGGATATTACCCGGCCAGGCATACCCTATCAATAATTGCAGGGCAGCCGAGTTCACGCTCAATTTGACGGTACTGGGAGCGTCCGTCAGGAATCGTTCGACAATGAGTGGAATGTCCTCTTTTCTTTCTTTGAGGGCCGGCAAAAATATGGTGAACACATTCAGGCGGAAGTACAGATCCTCCCGGAACCGCCCTTCCTTGACCATTACCTCCAGATTCTTGTTGGTCGCCGCGATAAAGCGCACATCGACTTTAATTGGTTTGGTCCCGCCGACCCGGTCGAACTCTCTCTCCTGGAGGACCCTGAGTATTTTAGCTTGTAAATTTAGGGGCATATCGCCGATTTCATCCAAAAAAATGGTACCCCGGTTGGCCACCTCGAACTTGCCGGATTTACGCGCGACAGCCCCGGTAAACGCCCCCTTTTCATGCCCAAAGAGTTCGCTTTCGAGCAATTCCTCGGGCATTGCGGCACAGTTGATTTTCACAAAGGGCCGGTGAGACCGTTTGCTGTGCTCAAAAATACTGGTGGCAATCAGCTCCTTGCCGGTACCGCTTTCGCCGAGAATCAATACGGTTGCATCCGTGGGGCCACCTTCATGATCTGCTTTAAAACACCTCGCATGGCCACACTTTCACCGACTATCTTGGGAAACAGCTGACGGGCGTCCACCTTGTTCAGAACATCGGTTATGCGCTTGAAAACATTTGCATAATGGACCAACTCATCACCCTGCCGGGTATTGTCGGTGTCATCCTCCTTGACATGGGCGGAAAGGGCCGGCAGCTTTTCGGCTTCCTTCAAAAACTTTTTCATCGGGTTCAGCAGCATGTAGACAATCACCATGCCGCATAGGTAGGAGAGCACCGCTATGGAGAAAATCCAGGCGTTCACCGGCGTGTTGAGTCCCAGATCGTGTTTCATGAGGTATTCGGTGATCCGAAAGGAAACCAGGGACGAGATAATACTGAGCCCGGCCACGATAATGGGAATGATGATGTAGAGACTGATATAGAATCGCGATTTGCTAAGTGCCATTACAGGCAGCTCCTGGGATTAGGCGTTCACCCGCAAGTTCACCATGCAGCTATTTGACGATGCCGATCAAATCCCACATGGGTAGAAAGATTGCCAGCGCAAAAAAACCAACTACGGCCGCCAGACCGACCGTTAAAATTGGCCCGATGGCATCCGACAGTTTCTTGGTCGCGTATTCAACTTCGAGATCGTAGTGCTCCGATATCTCCATGAGCATCTCATCCAATTTGCCTGATTCTTCGCCGATGGCGACCATGTTAATGACGATGGGCGTAAAAAAAGCGGCCTTTTCAAGCGGTGCCGCTATGCCGCGCCCCTCTTCCAGCTTTTCACCTATCTTCTTGAATTCTTTTGATATTGCCGCATTTCCGACTGTAGTGGCCAAAATGCGCATGGCTTCCAGTACGGATACACCGCTCGATTGGAGGATGGCAAAGATGCTTGCAAAACGCGACATGGCCGCTTTTACAAACAGGTCTCCCATTATGGGCAGACGCAGCAATGTCAAATCCCGGATATAGCGCCCCTGTTCCGTCCGGAAATAAAAATATATCCCGGCCGCCACGGCCAGGCCGCCCCCCAGCATCAGGTGCCAGTAGCTCTGCAGAAACTGGTAAAGAAAAATACATATCTTGGTCGGCAGCGGCAGATTCAGTTTAGCCGCCAGGAAGATGCCGACAAATTTAGGGATGACAAAGGTCAGCAGCACGAAAAATGCTATCGCCAGAAAAACCACGACGATAATCGGATATTGCAGGGCTGCCCGGATATCGGCCCTGATCTTGTGCTCATGGTCAATGATGTAAGTCAAGCGATCGAGCACGGTGGGCAGGGCGCCGCTGGCCTCACCGGCCTGGACCATCCCGCAATAGAGGGGTGAAAAAACCGACGGATGTTTTAAAAAAGCGTCATATAGCGAGCTGCCGCCGCTGATATCATCCACCATGACCCGTGTGATTCGCTTGACTTTCAGGTTTTCGGCCTGCTTTTCGAGAATTTGCAGCAACCTGACCATGGGCACGCCGGCCCTGAGCATGGTCTTGAACTGCTTTGTAAATATGATCAGTTCCGGCGCTTTGACCGGCGTGAGATACTCTTTTAAACGATCGAGGCTGAAACCGGCGGCCTCACCGCCGCCCTTTTCATTCACCTGCGTGGGAATAAACCCCCTGGCTTCAAGGATGGAAGTGGCCATTTCACGCGATTCGGCCTCGACTTCACCCGCTACGGTGGCTCCGGATTCGTTAATTGATTTGTATGCGTAAGTGACCGTAAAAAGGGTTCAAGGGTTCAAGGGTTCAAGGGTTCAAGGGTTCAAGGGTTCAAGGGTTCAAGGCCCTCATGGATTTTCACTTGACCCCTCGGCCCCTGGGCCCCTTGAACCCTGCTTTTAAATCATTATCGCCGAGGCCGCTTCGTCGAACGAGGTCTCGCCGCGGTAGATCTTCTGGGCCGCGTCTTCCCGCAAGGTGGTCAACTTGCCCTTCTCCACCATGGCGCGGGTGATCTCCTGGGCCGTACTCTTACCCAGGATCATATTCTGAACGTCTTCGTCGATCATCAGGATTTCGTAGATACCGGTACGCCCTTTGTAGCCCTTGTCCATACAGTAAAAGCAGCCGGTGCCCATGGAGAATTCGGCGTCGGCATCATTCGACAGCTGCCAGAAATCCAGGGCGGCCTGGTTCGGGGAACTTGGTTTTTTGCAATATGGACAAACCTTCCGGACCAGGCGCTGGGCAATGGAGGCCAGCATCACGGATGACACCAGGAACGGCTCGATCCCCATGTCCAGAAATCGGGTGATGGCCCCGGCCGCATCGTTCGTATGCACCGTACTGAGTACCCGGTGACCGGTCAGGGCGGCCTGAACGCCAATGGTTGCGGTTTCGCCATCGCGGATCTCCCCCACCATGATGACATCCGGGTCCTGCCGCAGAACAGCACGCAGGCCGCTGGCGAAGGTCATGCCGGCCTTGCGATTGAACTGAATCTGCCGGATTTTTTCCATCCGGTATTCCACCGGATCTTCAAAGGTGATGATGTTGATGTCCGGTTTGTTGATAATCTTCAGCAGTGAATAGATAGTGGTACTTTTGCCGCTCCCGGTCGGGCCGGTACTCAGGACCATCACGTAGGGCTTGATGATGACGTCCTCAATCTTCCGGCGGTCTTTTTCAGCCATTCCCAGTTGCTCCAGGGAATAGACCCCACTGCTGGTGTCCAGCAGCCGGATGACCATGTTTTCCCCGTAGATGGTCGGCATGGTCGAAGTCCGGATATTGATTTCGCGGTTGTCCATCTTGATGGTGAAGCGACCATCCTGGGGGATTTTTGACAGGGCAATGTCCATGTTGGACAGAATTTTCAACCGTGAAATAATGAGCAGGATCATCGATTTGGGTGGTGCCGGCACCTCATGCAGGCGCCCGTCCACTCGAAAGCGGACCTGGACGTAATCTTTCTCGGGGCTGATGTGGACGTCGCTGGCGCCTTCCCTGACGGCCTGGGAAAGGATCGAGTTCACCAGCCGAACCACCGGGGCCTCCTGGACCATGTCCTGGAGAGACCCAACCTCCACTTCATCGGAGAATTCGGCTTTCTCGGGCTCATCCTCCTTCTCGATTTCCATCTCCTCGATCACGCCGCCGATACCGGAATAGGTGCCATAGAGGCTGCCGACCAGATGATTGAGTTGTTGGTCGGTACAGATAACTGCCTCTATTTCCGTATTCGTGTACACTTCGAGGGCATCGAGGGCCGCAATGTCCATGGGATCCACCATGGCCACGGTCAGCAGGAAGCGGCTGCGTACCAGCGGTGCAACCTGATACTTGGTGGCCACGTCAACCGGGATTGTTTTGGAGAGTTCCATATCGATCGGATATTTATCCGGACGGTATTTTTCGATATGCAGCTGAACGGACACCAGATCCGCGATCTGGTTGCCGCTGACATAGCCCTCCCTGACGAGATACTGTCCGAGCTTGAGCTTGGTTTTTTTATGCCCCGTGATGGCTTCTTCCAGCTGTGCCTCGGTCAGCAGGCCGCCTTCCACCAGCATTTCACCAAGTCTTTTTTTATTTATGATCGCCATTTACTTCCCGTCTTCCACTCCGGCGCATACCGGCCGCGCGCAGCCGCGCAGGTACCGGCAAACAAAGTTTTAATCAATTTCGTTGCCAGGGCCTGTAACAGCCCTGTTTTCCCTTATGTTAAGGCCTGAAAACCGGCGTGCAAGCACAGCACAACCTTATCAGTACCTCCCCGAACCCGGTTTGCATGCCGGTCCGTGGCGGTCTACTATCAGCCAATACCCGGGCAGGGATTGGCGTAGAAAACAATACCCGCGGGCCAGCCTGCTAAAATCTCGCTCCGCGTCTGTAATTCTGCGGGCAAGGTCGTCATAAAGCGCGCGGCCTCGTCCGGCGAGGAAAAATACTTCCAGAATATGACGTCAAACTGCAGACCTTGATCACCGTGCCAATGCGGGATGATACGCAGCGGTGCCGCCCGGGTAGAATACTGGCGGATGACATCCAGAGCCGCAGACACGGTTTCCAGGCGTCCGACCCGGATCCACTTCAGATAGTCCGGAATATACAGCCCCTCAGCAGGCCTGGCCGGAAATCCGATTGCCTGGCCGGCGAGGATGTTGTCCAGGTCGCGCACATCCGGGTTGCCGGCTGCTATTTCGCGCCGGCGCTGGTTGGTATACTCGCCGAATACCTTGATCATCACCCAGGATAACGTTTCGTTGTCCCGCATCCGGATCATGCCCAGTGACTGCGGCTGGGAACGGGCTGCCGCGACCACGGCCGCCGCCGTCTTGGGCGGTTCGCTTGCGTCGGATGTTTCCGGCGGTGTTCCGGCTGCCGCGGGTGTCGGTGTCGCTAACGATACCGTGGGCGCAGCCTGCTCCGGCCCAGTTCTCTTTGCGGCCGGGGCGGCGTTCGCCTTTTTCGCAAGCATTGCAGCACCGGTCTTTTCCGGTACGACCGGGGGGCGCCCATCATCCGGAGTATTCTGCAACACTGGCTGACCGGCCGGACCGGAAGCGGCGGCCGGCGATGCTTGTTGTTCGATCGGATACGTCTGACGGGCAGCGGCCACCTTTTCCGGGTCTGCAGTTTCCGGTGTAAACCCGGTATAGGCCAATCCGACAACGCCAATAACGACCACGAGGGCACCCACAGCTTTTTGCCACCGCCCGGAGAACTTTTTGGTGGCTGGCCGGGTGATGCACGACCGCACCAGGCGCCAGCCGGCCCGCTTGCGGTTTTTCACGATCATGGCCAGCATGATGCGATGGCAAAGGTTCACGATCTTGCGGGGGTAACCCCCGGTCGCGCGATAGATGGCCACCAGGGCCGGGAAACTCAACATGCTGGCCAGGTTGCTTTCCGCACCGGCTTTTTGCAGGCGGTAGTCTATCATCAGCCGGGTATCTTTGAAACTCAGCGGTCCCAGGACATGCAGCAGGTTGATGCGATCGGCAAAGTTCGCATGCTGATCGAGGATCTGTTCAAACTCACGCTGGGCAAAAATGACGATTTGCAGCAGCTTGTATTCGTTGGTCTCATAGTTCAGCAGTTCCCGCAGGATCTCAAGGATCGGGACCGGTATTTTTTGGCCCTCATCGATAATCAGGACCACTACCCGGTTTTCTTCAACCCCCCGCTTGTAGAGGTACTGCTTGATAAACTCCTTGTAATCAGCCCCGTCGCCGGCAGAAACGTCCGGTTCGCTTTCGAACATGCGGGCCACATACTGCAAAAAGACCGCCGGATCGGCCATGTGGGGATCAAGGATCAGGTGGGTTTCAAACTCTTCATCCCGACTGAATTTTTTAATCATCTGCCGGCACAGGGTGGTCTTGCCGGTGCCGACTTCACCGATGACGATATTCAGTCCCCGCCGCAGGCGCAGGGACAGTTCCAGTTTTTGCAAACACTCCTTGTGCTGCCGGGATTTGAAAAAATAGTCCGGGTCCGGCGAGTTGGAAAACGGTTCCTTTTCCAGATTGAGAAGCTTGAAATATTCCATTCTTCACAATTACTTTTTGCTGGTCGCCGTAGAAGCAGTGCCGACTTCATCTTTCTTTACCTTGATATCCAGTTTAATTGCTTCCCCGTCAATCACATGGGGAATTACATCTAATTGCAAAACCGCTTCCTTGAATTCAGTTTTTACATTTCCATCGTCCACGCTCTGGTACGGAACTTCCTGTCCACTCTTGAATTTGGCTGCTTTATTGTCGATCGTGGTTATCGAGGGACTGGAGAGAATTTTGAGTTTTTGTTCGACCTCCAGAGCGGAAAGCGTCGCTGTCAGTGTATTCGCGCCCCCGCTGTCCAGTACAAAGCCGAGTGTCATTCCGGCCACACCAGAAGTTGTGGTTGGAAATTGAAATGCATTGCCGCCATCACCGATGGTATAGGTGTTTTTACGGTCCTGAAACTCGTACTTACCACCCCACTCAACACCCAGTTCCCTGGCCGTCGAGCTGTCGGCTTCGACAATATGCGCTTCAATCAGAATCTGCGGTGTCGGCAGATCGAGCTGTTCAACCAGGGGCAGCATGTTGTTGATGTCATCCTCCAGGGCCTTCACGATCAGGGTGTTGGTATGGGTGTCCACCATGATGGATCCGATGACGGCCCCCGATTTGCTCCGGGTCAGGAACGCTTCCAGGGTTGTCTTGAGGCTGGCGGCATCCGAATAATCAATCCTGATAATACGTGTCGACAGCGGCTCCAATTCACGCAGATCCATCTTCTGGGAGGCCTTCTGCAGGGCCTGTTCCATATCCGCTGTGGTCATGATCCGGATAATATCGCCTTCCCATTGGTAGGAAAGTCCGTGGGTTTTCAAAATTCCCAGGAACACCTGATCCCAGGGGGCTTTGCGGATATTGATATTGGCACGCCCGCTGACGGTTTCGTTGATCATGATGTTCAAGCCGGCTGCCCGGGCCAGCGACCGCAATAGGACCGCCACATCCACATCGCTCATGTTCAATGATACCGACGCCGTGGGCAGCGGTTTGCTCGCTTCTGTTTTTGAGGAGACCGCGGCTTCCGGAGTAACGGTCGTAACCCTGGCACCGTCCTGTGAATCACCAAGGGTGCTCATTCTCCGTTTTGAGCGAGGAGAGTATCCTTTAGAATCCTCGGCCATGGCTTTCCATTTCTGGTAGGACTGGTCGACGCTGTTTTTGTTGTCCCGGACGCATCCCGTGACGACAAGCGCGACAAACAGGGCCACAACAAGCACCGGACATTTGTGAAATAACGTGAGCTTCTTCATGTTAAAGATCTCTCTGGCTGATTGTCTGCATAACGCCACTCTCTGTTCCCGCTCTTAGGGCTGGGCCGCTTCAACGATGGGGACCACGATCAACCCTTTTTCGGAATCCACATAAATCAACACCTCTGCAGGAGTTGCCTTTTTCAGAACAGCCCCCTCGCTGGCAAGCTGGTCCCCCACCTGGTATTCCAGGCCGTTGATAATCGCCAGGATGCTGTCGCCCATTTCCATGTAACCGGTGTAGCTAAACGCCCCGGCCAGTTCTTCCCGGTCGACAATTTCAGCGTCTTCATTGGGCTTTGAATCTTCGACGACAGCCTGGCTGACAATTTCAAAGGGATCTTTCCGCCAGGGGGTCGCGGACTTTTCCAGAATCAAGACATCGGTGGCCGTGGTATCAGCCGCCCTGATGCGCCGCACCAGGTCAGTCACAAAATCCGTTACGGCAACGGCTTGCTGAGCGGCATACTTCGCGCGGCCGCCTTTTGAATCAGGAAAGAGGAAATTGAAGCCACCGTACAGGATAGCGACGACCATAAATCCTACGATAATTTTTTCACGTTTAGACATTCAGGGCCTGCAGCTTGCCTCTATTTCCAGCCTTGCGGCCGTTTGATTTATCTTCCGCGCTACCCGCTACCTTCAACCTGCATCTATTTCAGTGCAATCCAAACCCGCATACGGTATTCGCGCCACTCCGGGATCGCCATGATGCGCAATCGCTCGATGAACTCGACATGCGGCAAGGCTATCAGCTGATCTAAAAAGATGCGATAATCCATGAGTTTCCCGCGCAGCACCAGGTCAACCCGCATCAGACGGACATCGCTGACCAGCGCATTCAGGTCAACCGTTACCCCAACCATCTGCATGCGGGCACTGCCGGCCATTGCGGACAGCGTGTCGGCTACCCCGCCGGCTGCATCGCGCTGCAGGGCCGTTCGCTCGAGCAGGTCCGCATTGGATGCATTGAGCTCACGGCGTTTTTTTACCAGTTGGCCGAATACCGGGGCCAGTTGGCGCTGTTCGTTGACCTCCTTGGAAATTTTGGTTCGCTTGGCCTCGGCTTTGCCAATGGCAAAATAGCTGGGCACAACCATCAATCCGATGACCGCAGCGAGCGCACCCGCGAAGATGACGAGATTGCGCAACGACTTTTTAGGTATGTTGGCCCACATAAGATGCTGTTGCCTGGTTAAATGATGGTCATACTCAACACAAACCGCATGACTTCAGCGCCATTCCGCTCCAGGATCTGCTTTTCTTTTACCAAGGGTTTCTTAAAAAGCGGCGATTTTTTCAGCCGGACCAGATACTCAGTGATATTTCTTTCAAAATACCGGCTGTTGCCGGTGATCAAACCTTCGATGTTCAGGACCTTGCCCGCTTTGCCGATTTTCTGTTCGGCAACCGCTCCCAGGATAGCCTGAATGCTGGTAAGTTTTACAGAATCAGGCGTGATCTCCAGGACTTCAGCCAGGACGGCCGCGGGCAGGTAGTACCCCGCGGCGGCAGAATGGATCTGCATCTTCTTGATCGTCTCACCTGTCACAGCCGCCATTAGATTTCTATCCAGTTTAGGGCTGTAGGCGGCAAGTTCCATTTCCAGGGGCCGCGTCTGCGCCTTTATGGCGTTCACCTGCTGGGTTTGAAAATAGAATATCCCCATGGCCACCAGGATCAGCCCGATGAAAATGACGTTCGCCACCTGATTGAAACGCTTGGTAAACGCTTTTCTGCTTTTATGGATGTATGTAAAAATGAAGTTGGGCGTGGTTTCGTTGTCCGAGAGGGCCATGCCGGCAGCCGGTACGAATAGGTCTCCGGCCGGGGCCGTCTGCCCGGAAGGGTCGGTAGCCTGTGATTCGGGCAGATTCCCGAAAGGATCCATGGCCTCGACCTGCAGCCCCAGCTGTTTGCCGACGTAGTTCGACACGCTCTTTTTGGTGCTCAATTCCCCGGAGATGTAGACATTGTCAATGGGGCTGTTATCAAAGTTCAGCCCGAAGTGTTCGAGGGTCATCTCAACCTGCCGGATCACCCGATCCAGGGCCAGCTTGACCATTTGGAAAACCAGCTTTTCTCTTTTGGGGTCCGCGAGCTGCTCGTCGGCCGCCGGCTGGATTTTGAGAAACTCGGCAAAGAGCTTTTCCGCCTTTTTCTGATTGCGGCTGGTCTCGGCCGATTCCAGCGGGAGTTCCTCATCCGGCAGGGCCACGGCCATGTTCTCTTCGGCCGGCGGGTTGCTTTTGTCCAGGGTTTCCAATATCGCCTGGACCATGCTGCGGGCCCCGGCTTTTATGTCCCGGGAAAGAATCAGATGGGTCTTGGAAAAAATCGCGATCCGCGACCAGTCCCGGCCGATAAAAAGGGTACAGACATTTTTCCCGGAACTGCTTATCCAACCGGCCCTGAGCAGGTTTTGAATGGCAAATGGGACGATCGATATGCCTTTCAGGGGCCAGCCGGCCTTTTTGAAAATATCACGGGTGTTATTAATGTCATTTTTGGGGGCGGTATAGGCGATGACATTCTTCTTTTGTTCGCCATCCGCATAGGCGGTTTCGACCACGAGGAAATCGAATATCTGGGCATCCGTGATGGACACTTCTTTCTGCTAGGCCCACCGGACGGCGTTGGCCGTTTGCCGGGCCGGCACTTTCGGTATCTGCAGTAATCTGGTTTCCACGTCTGCGGACGAAATAGTGGCCCACAGTGCCGGATCCTTGTATTTGCCGGCCAGCTCGCGCAATGAACCTTTCAGCAGCTGGGTGAATTCGGGGCTGCCTTTTTTCATCTCCGCCCCGAGGGCTACCCGCCGGATTTCGAGGAGCTTATGCCTGTCCTCGGATACCCGGTTCACCACTGCGATGGTAAGATCCGTGTCATTGATGTCGATACCGACTTTGATAATCATCTTGGAACGGCGGCGGGCGGCGGGTTTGGCCTTGCGCTGAAACAGCTTTTTCTTGACCGGCATGGGCGCATCGGAATCATCCGGCGGGGTACCCTTTTTGCGGATCAATTGAAGGAGCTTTTCCGTGGAAGTGATCTCGTCTTTTTTAGCCAAATCTGCTCTCCAAGCACACGTCTACCCGCCTGCGGCATTGTCTGGGCAGGCCCCTATAATTTGATATAATTTACTATATTCACCACAGTAATAAACTTTTGTCAAGAAATATCGACCGATATCGACACGTTACCGAATTATTCTTGCATAAGGGATGGTTACAAGGTATTAATTTGGGTTATTGACTCACGGGCGTGTACACCACACTCGACGCTGGGCTGCGCTCTGCTGCTTATCCATCCGGATAAACATCGAATCTGACAACAGGGGTCGAATTACACGGGAGGGAGCTCCTGATGGATGATGAAAAAAAAGTTCGGGTTTATCTGACCGACCACATGGTCCTGTTCGGGTTTGCCCTGGCGATCGTCTATTGGATACTGGACTCGGTTCTGTATGTCTTCTTGAGTTACGACGTCGACTTTTTCTATCATGTGACCGGCTTGAATTTGAATGAGGTGTGGACCCGCATCATCGTATGCTGCCTCTTCATTATATTCGGCTCACATTCGCAGTATACCATCAACAAACGCAAGATTGTTGAGCGCCAGCTTCAGAAAAGCGAGGAAAAATACCGGACGATCCTGGAAAACATTGAAGACGGTTATTTTGAGTTGAACAAGGACGGCCAGATCACCTTTTTCAACAGCGCGCTCTGCAATATTCTGGGTTATCTTTCCCACGAAATCAAAGGGGTTGACCAGGGGATGATCTTCGACAAGGAGCAAACTCCCCGGGCTTACGATGCCATCAATGACGTCTGGACGACCGGGCAGCCCGCCAGCATCTTCGACCTGCTGATAACCCGCAAGGACGGTACGCCGGTGCACACCGAAGTGTCTATCTCGCTGATTCGCAACCGCGCCGGCGAACCGGTCGGTTTCCGCGGTGTTCTGCGGGATGTCACCGAGCGCAAAAAAGCCGAAGCCCTGGAACAGGAAAAAAGTGCGGCCGAATATGCCAACAAGGCCAAGAGCGAATTTCTGGCAAACATGAGCCACGAAATCCGCACCCCGCTGAACGCCATCATCGGCTTGACAGAACTGCTGGTGGAAACCAATTTGACGGATCGGCAGACAGAAGATCTCAACGTGGTCCTGGCGGCCGCCCATTCACTGCTGACAGTCATCAACGACATCCTCGACTTCTCGAAAATCGAAGCCGGCAAACTGGAATTGGAGAATACCGATTTCAATATTCGCAGCCTGGTCGAGGATTCGATCAAGATCATGGCGACCAAAGCCCATGAAAAACACCTGGCCCTGGAATCGTGGATAGAATCCGAGGTTCCGGTCAAGGTTATCGGCGATCCCTTCCGCCTGCGCCAGATCATTCTCAACCTGGTCGGCAACGCCATCAAATTCACCGATGCAGGGGCGGTCACCGTGCGCGTAACCCTGCAGGCCAGGGAAGCCGATATCGTCGAACTGCACATCTCAGTGGAAGACAGTGGTATCGGCATCGCCCCGGACAATGTCGCGGGCATCTTCGATGCCTTTGAGCAGGCCGACGGCAGCACAACCCGTAAATACGGCGGCACCGGACTCGGGTTGGCGGTTTCCCGACAGCTGGTGGAAATGATGGGCGGCACCATTACGGTCACCAGCCAGTTTGGGAAAGGCAGCACCTTCGCCTTCACCGCCAGGTTCGGCCTGGAAAAAGAGGTCTGCTTTCTGGAAACGCTGCCGGATGTCCTTTTTTCCGATCAGAACCTCTTACTGGCTGCGGTGAACCCGGCCACGCGGCAGGTTCTTACGGACACCCTGAGCAGTCTGCTCAAGGTCCCGCATACCGTGATGAAGGACCTGGAGACCGCCCGCCAGGAGTTCGCGGCCCCCAGCGGCAATGGTACACCCTATACCCTGGTCCTCGTGGACAACGACTTCCCCGCGGAATCCCTGCTCGACTTCTACGCGTTTCTCGGCCAACGCGACCCGCAGACCGGCGTCATCGCCATGCTGCCCCTGGCCGGGAAACGGGTCATTCCCGATGCAGCTGTTCTGCCCGGATTGAAAACCATTACCAAACCGGTATTACCCCTGGACCTGCTGGATACCATCATCGCCGCCACAGAACCTGAGACCGCTGCGGATCAGGTGGCCCCCGACACCACCACCGTGCCCGCGGACGGACCACAGCTGCCATCCAATTTAAAGATTCTCGTCGCCGAAGACACACCTTTCAACCAGAAATTTATCGCCCGGTTGTTTGAACGCTGGCAGCTGGGTTCAGTGATGGTTGAAAACGGTCGGGAAGCCCTTGAAAAACTGGACGAGCAGGCCTTCAACCTGGTCCTGATGGACGTCCAGATGCCTGAAATGGACGGGTTTGAAGCCACCCGCCGGATCAGGGAGAAGGAAGCGGCGCAGGATCTACCGCATCTGCCGATCGTGGCCATGACCGCCTACGCCATGAAAGGCGACCGGGAACTCTGCCTGGAGTCCGGAATGGACGGCTATGTCTCCAAACCGATATCATCAGAGTTGCTGAAGGCGGAAATCATCAAATTTGCAACTGATGCTGGATCTAAAACAGACCAGCCCGCCCCGGAAGAGTCGGCCGCCGAAAACACAGCCTTCGTAACCGACAAACTCCTGCGCGCCTTCGATGATGATATGGAGTTTCTCCGCGAGGCGGTCGGCATGTTTCTGGAAGATTACCCCCCCCCATGATCACCACCATAGAAAATGCGCTCACGGATCAGGACCATGAGGAACTGGGCCGGACGGCCCATGGCCTCAAAGGGATGCTCGGCAATTTCCAGGCGGATGAAGCTGTCGGACACGCTTTTACCCTTGAAAACATGGGCAAGAACAAGACCTGCGACGGCGGGCTGGCTATATTTGATCAGCTGGTCCGTGAAGTCACCAACCTGGAAACGGCACTCCAACGACTCATAGAGGAATAGACGCGGCATGAATATCCTGGTTGCCGAAGACGAAACCATCACCCGTAAACGCCTGCAGCATTTCATCGAGAAATGGGGCTACCGGGTCATAACGGCCAAAAATGGCCTCGAGGCCCTTGAACTCTCCCTTTCCAACAACACGGACATTCTGGTAACCGACTGGATGATGCCCGAAATGGACGGCATTGAACTGGTCCGCAATATTAGAAACACCCCCAATGCCGCCTACATCTACATCATCCTGGTCACGGCCAAAGCCGAAAAACAGGACATCCTGGAGGGTCTTCTGGGCGGTGAGGTGGATGACTATATCACCAAACCTTTTGACCCGGACCTGCTGCGGGCCCGGATCAGTGTCGTGGCCCGGACCGTATCCCTGGAAAGAAAGCTGCGCAAGTACAACACCGGATTGGAAAAACTGGTGCAGCACCAGACATCCGTTATCAAAAAAACAAAGGAAGAGACGATCTTCCGCTTGTTGACGGCCCTGGAGAAACGCGACGAAGAGACCGGTGGGCATGTCCGCCGCATTGCCCTGTTCAGCAGTTTGACCGCCGCGTCGGCCGGGTGGCGGCCGGAGAGCGTCGACGATATCCGCCTGGCGGCTCCCATGCACGATATCGGTAAAATCGGAGTCCCCGATGCAATCTTGAAAAAAAAGGGTGAACTGAGTGCCGCCGAGTTCGAGGTCATCAGAAGCCATACCACGGCCGGGGGACAGATCCTAGAGGGCTCGGAGTATCCCATGCTGCAGATGGCCCACGATATCGCCCTGAGTCACCATGAATGGTGGAACGGGGAAGGCTACCCTGCCGGCCTGTCCGGCGAAGATATTCCGGCAGCGGCCCGCATTGTGGCTCTGGCGGATGTCTACGATGCTTTGAGCCACGACCGGGTTTACGCGGAAGCCCTGCCCCCCGAAGAGGTGGCCGAATATATGCTGAAAAGACGGGGGACCCAATTCGATCCATACTATTATGATATTTTTATGGACCTTATTCCTGATTTTGCTAAGATATCTGCAGAGAATCCCTGAAAGGGCGCTTCCCTGCCCGTAGAACTTTATTTCATAAAAGGAGGCCCCGGCAATGCCCGAAGGATTGGATGTAATCATTATTGATGATGACCCGGATGTGTGTGAGGTTTTAACCGAAATCGTCAAGCGATTTTATACCTGGGGGGATGTCGTCTCCTTTTCAAACGCCGACAAGGCAATTGAATACTGCCTTGGCCGTGAGACCGGAGTGGCGATTTTTATCGTGGATATTTTCCTGGGCGGGAAAAGCGGCTTCTTCTTTCTGGATATGATCAGCGAAAAATTTCCGACGGCCCATGAAGATACCATCATCATCACCGGAAATGCCAATGACGATGTGGTCAACATGTGCGTGGCCTCGGATGTAAACCACCTGCTGGAAAAGCCGGTGCGGCCCTATGCCCTACAGCTGGCCGCACGGTCCATCACTTCTAAATACCTGAAATTTGCGAAAAAACTTCTCCAGGACCCGACCTTTGCCGAAAACGTGGCCGGCTTCAAATAGAGCTATCACACGTGTAGGATTGTTCCCGACACCCCGTCTGATCATCCTCTGCAGCCGGCTGATGGGGAGAACAGGTGATTCATAGGCTTCCTTCAAACCTGAAGGCCAGGCCCGCCAAGCATATTTTTATTCGTTAACTTCTCAGGTTTCCCAAATAAAAATGGCAGCTGATTGGAATCCAGAGCTGCCATTTAGATGTTATATACCGACTCTGCGGCCGCAGAGCCTTGCGGCGCATATTCTATTACGGCCCCGTGCGCAATTTCCAGGTGCTTTCGTAAAATGCAGCGCCGGCCTGAGCTACCGGTTGATTACCGGCTGCTGTCACGGAAATGCCGCGGGTCCGAATACCCAGCGACTCCTGGGTACCGCCGAAGGCCCCCAGGCCGGCCCCGGCCGAATTCATGGAGACATTGCCCAGCGGCACCTCGCTGGCGCACACCACAATGCGGTCTTCGCCAAAAGGCGGGGTGACTTTCAGGTCAAAACGGTCGCCTTCCCCCGGAATCTGGTATATCTGGCCGGCTGCGAACCGGTCCTGCTGCCGGTATTCATTGGGCAGCAGCTGGATGATGTCGCCATTGGAGGTAATATCGACGATGCGGGCATAAAAATCACGATTGCCCTGCATGTACACAATAATGTGTTCTCCCTCGCGGTACTCTTTTTTACTGGTCCATACCCGTACGGTCAGGGGCGCTTGCGGGTCGAGATGGGTGGACGAAAGGTTGCCGTCAATCTGGTCGCCGGCAGGCGCCATGCCCACCGGTTTGATGCCGTATTCCACTTCAGCTTTGATCCACACGTGGTAGCGGGTGTTGTCGACAACCCCGAGATCTTTCATCTCCAGGACAGTCACCGTTCCGTGGCTCTTGCCTTTGATCCGGTCCTGGGTTACCTCGAAATTTTCAATGGTCGCATTGGATTCAATATAGGTTTTCGCCCTTTCGACCGCCTGGCGTTTGGCCGTGGCGATCGCCGCATTGCGTACCTGCTCCAGGGTCATGGTCTCTGAAAGATAGGCATATCCGTCAACTTCATGAATGCTTGAACGTTTTTCTTCGTCCGGTACAACCGAAACACCGCGAAACTGCTGGGCATGCGCGTTCAACGCCAGTGCCAGAAACAGCAGCACCGTGACAACGAACCCGTTTGCTTGCTTCCCTTTCTGCCGAACAGGCCACCATTCTATCATGTTACCCTCCGAATTTACTCTGTTTATGGCGTTTGGCTAAATCATCTATAAAAAAGCCGTGTCTTAACAGCCATTTTTGCATCTATACTTAATTTCATAAATACGTTCCGCAATTTTGTCACTCTGAGCATGGCGAAGTCGGCTCGTCGTTTCACTCCCCAGAATGACAGATTAGATCAATCGTAACGTATTTTTGGAAATCACTATAAAGAGGATTTCGCTATAATCTACTTCATCCCGGAACATACTGCAAGCACCGAAAGCCGAAACTTATCCCGCATACTTCCGGCTGGTATTCACTTGGTGAGCAGGACCAGGCTTCTTTCCTCGTTCAATACCGGCAGCCGATAAGTCGCAATCTGCATATCCGCCGGTTCGGGCAGCATTTGACCGGCAGTCATCAGCCGGCTGTGTTCCCGGGCTACTCGATCGATGCGCCCCTTGAGGGCTACCACCACCCCGCCGGGTTTGAGCAGGGGAAAAGCCAGGTCAATGATCTGCCCGATGTCGGCCAGCGCCCGACAGACGACCCGGTCAAAGAAGCCCCGGTAGTCCGCCTGGCCCTGCAGTTCCTGGGCCCGTATGTGTCGTGCCCGGGCGTTGTCCAGTTCCAAAAGGCGAATGGCGTGCTGCAAGAAACTGATCTTTTTACCGACGCTGTCTATCATCAGCACCAGGCGCGGTTGGGCCACGACCGCCAGGGGGAGGCCCGGAAAACCACCACCGGAACCGATATCCAGGACGTTGGCGCCTGCCGGTATGTAGGGTATGCAGGCCAGCGAATCCACGTAGTGTTTGCTAGCCATCTCGGCCGGGTCGCTGATCCGGGTGAGATTGATCTTACGGTTCCATTTCACCAGCTCGGCGGCATGCCGGGCCAGGGTATCTGCCTGGGCCGCGGTTACCGGCACGCCCAGTTCAGCGGCGCCCGCAACCAGCCGCCGCCCCCACCGCTGTGATCCCGGTTTATCAGGCCTTTTCAATACAGACGTCGCCTCCCCCCCGTGAATGCTGGTCGGGCATGTCCACCGCATCGTCAAAATCCATGTGGATGGTCATGTCGCCGCCACCGCCGGCAACTGTTTTGGCATGGGGATAACGTTTTTTAAACACCCTGATCATGGCGGCATTCTCACTTAGTACAGTGGCGGAAAAACCTTTGTATTCGTTCTCCTTGGCGATTTTTTCCAGTTCTTCCAGCAGGTAGGATCCGATCCGCATGCCTTGAAAATCTTCGCGGACCACAAAGGCAACCTCCGCACGGTGCTTCTCTTCCTCGGCATAGGTCCCGATGGCCACGATCTCCTTGTGCCCCCCTTTCCGGGTCAGGCCGATGATGGACATGTTCTTGCGATAGTCGACGCTGGCCCACTGTTCCTGCACCACGGAATGGGTAAAATTCCGCATCTTGTAGAAAAAACGATAGTAAATCGTACGTTCCTGCAGGGAATAAAAGAAGTTGCGGTAGGAGAACTCGTCCGATGGCAGCAGGGGCCTGAACTCAATGGTCTTCCCGGTCGGCAGGGCCAGGGTGCTCTTGTAGCCCTCGAGAAACAGCAGGTCATCCTGGGTGGGCGGCAGCTGGTCTGAGAAGATATAGTGCTTTTCCCGGGCGACATCGATCAACTCCTCGCGAAATTTGGGATGGGCAATCTGGGCCAGCTCCATCACCCGCTGGTAGATGCCCTTGCCCTGGAGCTCGGCGATGCCATACTCGGTAATTACAAAATTTACGTCCCCCCGGGTGGTGGCCACGCCGGCGCCCTCACTCAGGTGGGGCACGATACGGGAAATTTGACCGTTTTGGGCGGTCGAAGGCAGGGCGACAATTGAAAACCCGCCCCTGCTCATGGCGCTGCCCCGCAGGAAATCCACCTGATCTCCGATGCCGCTGTAAAACAGGTATCCCATGGAATCGGTGCACACCTGGCCGGTCAGGTCGACTTCGAGGGCGCTGCTGAGGGAGACAAAATTGTCGTTGCGGGCCACGACCACGGGATCGCTCACAAACTCGGAGGATCGAAAATAGAACATCGGGTTGTTGTCCACGAAATCATAGATCCGGTCCGACCCCATGCACAGCGAGGCAACCGCCCGGCCCGGCAGCAGGGTCTTTTTGCGGTTGGTAATGACGCCTTTTTCAAACAGCGGAATAATGCCGTCGGAGATCACCTGGGTGTGTATCCCGAGGTCCTGTTTGTCGTCCAGATGCTGTAAGATGGTGTATGGCAGGTGTCCGAAGCCAATTTGCAAAGTCGCCCCGTCTTCGATCAGCTGGCTGACATAAAAACTGATCCGCTTGACGACCTCCGGGTCCTTTTTGCCCGGCAGCGACTCGACCAGCGGTTCATCATGCTCGACCAGGAAATCTATATCGTCCAGGTGGACAAAGCTGTCCCCCAGGGTACGGGGTACGCGGCTGTTGACCTGGGCAATAACCAGGCCGGCGTTTTCGATGCCGCTGCGGGTGATATCCACGCTGACGCCCAGACTGCAGTAACCGAACCGGTCGGGGGGACTGACCTGTACCAGCGCGACATCGAGTCCGATGCGGTGCGTCGCGAACAGGCGCGGGATCTGGGATAGATAGGTCGGCAGGTAGTCGATTTTGCCTTCAAAGGCGGCCTTGCGCAGGGAGGCACTGATAAAAAACAGCTTCAGCGAAAACCGCTCCATGAAATCGGGGTTATCCACGTACTGCGACAAGGTGTTGGACAGCATCTGGTAAACCATAACGTCCTGGACAGCGACATCCTTCACCATGGCATGAATCAGGTGCTGGGGTTCACCGCAGCCGGTACCGATGAACAGGCGACTGCCCCGCGCTATTTTGGTCACCGCCTCCGCGGCCGTCACCACCTTTTGGGGATAAGCTGACTTCAGGTCCATGCCGATGCTCCTCACTCAGTTTTAAGAGGCTAGCCCCCAAATAGGATATTTTGGGGGCTAGCCTCTGGTAATTGTGAAACATTTCACACCAATCCAGCGTATTAGTCAAGGTATCTATGGTCACGTGGAAAGCAACCGGTACGGGTGGTTCCCTGCTTTACCTGTTCAGGGCCGACCCAAATTTTAACCTGTTGTCGGCACCGTTGTTGTGGTCATTTTAGCGGGCGCCCAGGGCCAGGCAACCCCTGTCACCAGGGTGGCCCACCTTGCTCACAAAAAAATCCAACCATATCCATTTTTTTATTGACACATAAATTTTTATCTATATATTAGTTTATTTCTAACATCTGGCCTATACAGCTGATCCCCCATGCGGTATTTTTCCAAATGCGGGATTTTTTATTTTGCTGCGCCCGTCACGGTTTTTCACCGCCATACACTCGACAGCATAATAGAATCCATCAAAACCAGAAATTGCAGAACAGCAGGAAAGGATCATGAAACAGGATATTGAACACGTCAGGAACATCGGCATCAGTGCGCATATTGATTCCGGGAAGACCACCCTTACCGAGCGAATTCTTTTTTACACCAAAAGAATTCATGCCATTCACGATGTGAAAGGCAAAGACGGTGTCGGCGCCACCATGGACTCCATGGAACTTGAAAAAGAACGGGGCATCACCATTGCCTCGGCCGCCACTTTCTGCGAGTGGGACGACCACGAAATCAACATCATCGACACGCCCGGGCACGTGGACTTCACCATCGAAGTGGAACGGTCCCTGCGCGTGCTGGACGGCGCCATTCTGGTGCTCTGCTCCGTCGGCGGCGTGCAGTCGCAGTCGATCACGGTTGACCAGCAAATGAAACGTTACAAGGTGCCCTGCATCGCCTTCATCAACAAGTGCGACCGCAGCGGGGCCGATCCCTTTCGGGTGGCCCGCCAGCTGAAGGAAAAACTGGGACACAATGCGGTACCGTTGCAGATTCCCATCGGCCTGGAGGCCGATCTCGAAGGGGTGGTGGACCTGGTCACCATGCAGGCCATCTATTTCTATGGCGACAAAGGCGAGACCGTGCGTATCGAACGCATCCCCGGCAACCTGCTGGAGCAGGCCGAGCACCATCGCGAAGCCCTGATCGATGCCGCCTCGCTCTTCTCCGATGATCTGACCGAAGCCATCCTCGAAGAACGGGAAATACCGGACGAGCTCATCTACGCCGCCGTGCGCCAGGGGGTTCTCACCCGAAAAATCACCCCGGTATTCATGGGCTCGGCTTACAAGAACAAGGGGGTCCAGCCGCTCCTGGACGCGGTCACCCGCCTGCTGCCCTGCCCGGCCGAAATTGAAAACGAAGCCCTGGATACGGATCAGGATGAAAAACCGGTCGTTTTGTCCAGCGATCCAGAGGCACCGGTAGTCGCCCTGGCCTTCAAGCTGGAAGACGGACAATATGGCCAGCTGACCTATATCCGGGTCTACCAGGGAACCTTGAAAAAAGGGGACACGGTTTATAATGTCCGCACCGGGAAGAAAGTCAAAATTGGCCGCCTGGTCCGGATGCATTCCGACCAGATGGAAGATATAGAAATGATCCCGGCAGGTTACATCGGAGCTCTCTTTGGGGTCGATTGCGCTTCCGGGGACACGTTCGCCGCCGCGGGCCAGAGCCTGTCCATGACCTCCATGTTTGTTCCCGAACCGGTCATCTCCCTGTCCATCGTGCCGGCCGACAACAAGGCCCAGATAAACATGTCCAAGGCATTGAACCGTTTTACCAAGGAGGACCCGACCTTCCGGACCTTCGTCAGTGAAGAGACCGGCGAGACCATTATCGAGGGCATGGGGGAGCTGCATCTGGAAGTTTACGTGGAGCGGATGCTGCGCGGATACAAGGCCCAGGTAGAAACCGGAAAACCCCGGGTTGCTTACCGGGAAACCATTACCCGGCGTGCGGAATTCAACTATATCCACAAAAAACAGACCGGCGGATCGGGTCAGTTTGGCCGTGTCGCAGGCTACCTGGAACCGGTGGCCGATGCCGAGTTCGTCTTTGAAAACAAGATTACCGGCGGCGCCATTCCGACCCAGTTTATTTCGGCCTGTGAGAAAGGCTTTAAAAAATGTCTGGCCAAAGGACCCAAGATGGAATTCCCGGTCACCGGTATCAAGGTCGAGATCAATGATGGTGCCGCCCATACCGTGGACAGTTCTGAAATGGCCTTTCAGGCCGCTGCCCGGGGAGCCTTTTTAGAGGGTTATGCCAAGGCCAAGCCGGTCATCCATGAACCGATTATGAAAGTAGTGGTGGAAACCCCCACCGAATTTCAGGGTGCGGTCATGGGATCGTTGAACCAGCGCCGCGGCATCATCGTCGGCTCCCAGGATGAAGGCCCCATGTGTGTGGTGGAAGCCCAGGTACCCCTGGCTGAAATGTTCGGTTATTCCACAGTATTACGATCATCCACCCAGGGGAAAGCCCAGTTCACCATGGAGTTCATGACCTATAAGCAGGTACCGCAATCCGTTGCAGAAGAGCTTGTTAAAGAGGCGGCCGAGGACAAGCAGAAAGTAGCCTAATTGATCCAGACACTGAAAATTAAAAACAGGTTTCGCGCAACGTTCCGCCGTGCGGGGCGCGCAAGCATAATCTATTTAAAGGAAAGGAATCTGCATATGCTGACCAACGACCTGATTCAGCGCAATCCACTCAGGCTCATGGGGCGGGATGCGGAAGAGATCCTGTCGCCCGGTGACTTCGGCGCCATCCTGGCCTGGGCCGGGGTGGGTAAAACCGCCCTACTGGTTCAGATTGCCCTCAATACGCTGTTAAGCGGGAAGAACGTGCTCCATGTCAGCCTGAATGACCCGGTCGACAAGGTGACCCTCTGGTACCAGGAAGTATTCGGCAATCTCTCTAAAAAATATGATGCCCGGCAGATCGAACAGCTCTGGGAATCTTTGCTGCCCCACCGCCTGATCATGACATTCAAGGTGGCGGGTTTCAGCGTGCCCAAGTTGGAAGAGCGGCTCACCGACCTGTCCGAGCAGGACATCTTCACACCGCACATGGTGATCATCGACGGCCTGCCCTTCGACGAGTCCCGGCCGGCAGCGCTGGATGAATTAAGAACATTCGCCGCTGCCCAGGGCACTCAGGCCTGGTTTACGGTCCGTACCCACCGGCACGACACGCCGGGACAGAACGGTCTGCCACCAACCTTCGCGCCTTTGCAGGATCTGTTCAGCGTCATTCTGCAGTTGGAACCCACCGGCAAAGCGATCAATGTCCGGGCCTTGAAGGGCGAAAGCGGGGCCGGCCATAAACTGCCGGTCCAACTCGACCCGGCCACCATGCTTTTACAGGATTCCGAATCCTGATTTGAATGCCGCGAATGACCTTGCGCCGGGACGACATTGCCCTTGACAGCGTCTTTGGCGATCAATAGTATTGATACATATCAAATACTTCTGATCTTTGGGAAAGGGAGGTGCGAGTGGGCAAATTCGAAAAAGAAGTAGCCGATAAAGGCGGACGGCGCAGCGGCATCGACCGACGCCAGGTGGACCTTGAAGAGGCTGTAGAAGAGGAGAAACGGTCAAAAAAGGAACGCCGCAGTGGGAAAGACCGCCGCGACAGCTACTCCTACCGGGATGATGATTCCGAACGCAGGGAATCTTTCCAGATCAAATAAGTTACGGCCGCACGTACGGTACAAGCCGGCGAGTGGGGCCGCCCAAGAAAGCAAAAAGCCCGGGCTCGAAGAGCCCGGGCTTATTTTTTCTGGTGCCGAAGAGAGGACTCGAACCTCCACGGATATACATCCACTAGACCCTGAACCTAGCGCGTCTACCAGTTCCGCCACTTCGGCACGCAAACTTTTGAAAGATCAAGCTTTAACTAAAAGCCTTGATTTAGTTCAGAAGATGCTTTAGATATATTTTTTCGTTTACACTGTCAAGGCAATATTTATCGAAATTGAGAAAACATGCAGCTTATCAACGACCTGAATGCCATTGCCCAACCCTTTAAAAATGCCGTGGTGACCACTGGCAACTTTGATGGGGTTCATCTCGGCCACCAGGCTCTCTTTCACGAAGTCATCGAGCGCGCCGATGCCATTGGCGGAACATCGGTGGCCATCACCTTCGAACCGCACCCCATCCGGGTCCTCCAGAAAAACGGCCACCCGCCCCTGATTACCCTGCTGGACCAGAAAACCGAACTCATCGAGAGCACCGGGGTGGACGTCCTGATCGTGATCCCCTTTTCAATGGAATTTGCAGCCTTCACGGCCCGGGAGTTCGTGGCGAATATCCTGGTCAAAAAGATCGGCATGCGGGCCATCGTGGTCGGATCCGATTACTCCTTCGGACGCAATCGCGAGGGCAACCTGGCCCTGCTCCAGGAAATGGCCGGCGAGATCGGATTCGAGGTGATCGTCCGCGACTGGATCCAGGGCCCCGACAACAAAACCGACCGCGTCAGCAGCACGCGGGTGCGCGAACTGGTGATGGCCGGCGATATGGCCCGCACCCGCAAACACCTCGGCCGCTACTATCAAATCCGGGGCAAGGTCGCCACCGGGCGCAATCGCGGCGGCCGGTTGCTGGGCTTTCCCACCGCCAATATCAATCTCCAGGATGAACTCAGCCCCAAAACAGGCGTTTACGCGGTCACGGTGGAATGTCGGGACAAGCAATTCAAAGGCGTGGCCAACATCGGTTACAGCCCCACCTTTGACGACCACATTTTCACCGTCGAAGTCCACATACTCGATTTCGATCAGGATATTTATGGAGAAGATATCCGTGTGAACTTCATCCACCGGCTGCGGGCGGAACAGAAATTCAATGGCATCGATGAGCTTTCCGAGCAGATCAACAAGGACGTCGTGCAGGCCCGGGAAATCCTATCAAACATCTAACATTCCGTTATGAATAGAAAAACTACTATTTCCCTACTGCTAAGTATTGCGATCTCCGCCCTGGCGCTCTACCTGGCTTTTCGGAATGTACCCTTAAAGGATCTGGCCGCCTACCTGGCCTCCATCAACGTGCTGTGGATCATACCGGCCGTGGCCGTGGTGCTGATCAGTTTTGCCCTGCGCGCCCTGCGCTGGAAAATCATCCTGGCCTCCACCCAAAAGTTAGCATTCTGGCCCACCTATCATCCCATGATGATCGGCTTCATGATCAATTGCATCCTCCCCGGCCGCATCGGTGAGGTGGCCCGACCGGCTATTTTGAAAAAGAAGGAAGGGATTCCGTTTACCGCGGGCCTGGCCACAGTAGCCACGGAAAGGGTCTTTGATGCCGGACTGCTGATCGCCTTTTTTGCCGTCGTCCTGGCTTTTGTGGACATCGACCCGCAGGTCAGCATCCCGTTCGGCCAGTACACACTCAACCGTGACACCCTGATGACCATCGGCACCGGCATGTTCCGGCTTTGTCTGGTCGGCATCGCCGGAATTCTCGTGATCAGTATCGGCGCCACCCGGAACCTGTTGATTGCCCTGATCGAACGGATGCCTAGCTGGCTTTTTTTCCTGAACGAACGCCGGCGCGCCTGGGTGCAAAATAAAATTGGCGCCCTTTTTATCAATATTATCCATAATTTCGCTGACGGGTTTGCCATGGTTAAATCACCCGCCAAACTGGCCGCCGTCACGGGATTATCCGTGGTTATCTGGGTTCTTTCCGCCGTATCCTACTACGTGATGGCCCTGGGCTGTCCAGGGTTCGACCTCTCCTTTATTGAACTGTCGGCCGTAATGATTATCATATGTTTTTTCATAGCACTTCCTTCGGTACCCGGTTTCTGGGGTATCTGGGAAGCGGGCGGCGTCTTTGCCATGGCCCTGTTCGGGGTCCCGGCGCGGGAAGCGGCCGGATTCACCCTGGCAAACCATGCCGTCCAGATGTTCCCCATCATTATCGCCGGTGTCTATTCAGCGTTCCTGACGGGGGTAAAAATCAGACAGTTTGCCGGCACCCGGCTGGAGATCTCCAATGACGTTACTTGACATCATCACCTATCCCGACAAGCGGCTGCGCCAGAAGGCCGCACCCGTAGAGACGGTTGACGACGAAGTCCGCCAGATCATCGCCGACATGGCCGCAACCATGTATGCCGCACCTGGCATGGGGCTGGCATCCGTCCAAGTTGGAATTTATAAAAGAATAATAATTTACGATATTTCCGGACCGGAAGATAATCCTAAACTTGAAGTTTTGATCAACCCGGAAATCGTGGAATCTGAAGGCACCCAGCTTTCGGAGAGTGAGGGTTGTCTCAGCGTTCCGGATTTTCGCAGCGACGTAAAAAGATTCGCGCGCGTCAAGGTGGAGGCCCTTGACAGGGACGGCCAACCGGTCGAGATCGACACCGACGGCCTGCACGCTATTGTCCTGCAGCACGAAATCGATCACCTGGACGGCGTGCTGTTCATCGACAAAATCAGTGCGCTGAAGCGTGAAATGTACAAGCGCAAGGTGAAAAAAGCGCTCAAGAAAAACTCGTAAAACCTGCCGTAAAAAATCTAGGACCTTTTCTTGAGGTTCTTGCTATTATTCTTAATCTTAATCATACGCTTAGTCTTAATCCCGCTTTTAAAATTGCCTTAATCCCAATAACCGCTTGAAAAAACATGGATTAAGAGTAAGATTAAAATTATCCAATAAAGGGCCTTGAATGAACGCAAACTATAAAGTCATATTCATGGGCACTCCGGATTTTGCGGTCCCCACCCTGCAGGCCCTGCACCGGGCCGGCTATGCGCTGCCCCTGGTAGTCACCCAGCCGGACAGGCCCAAAGGGCGGGGCCGGAAGACCGTACCGACACCGGTGAAGGCCGCCGCCAACGAACTCGGATTGCCCGTTGCCCAGCCTTCTGCGGTGCGCACCGCGGATTTCGTGGCCAAACTGAAAGCCCTTGAACCAGACTTCTTCGTTGTGGCGGCCATGGGGCAGATACTGAGCCAGGAACTGCTGGATATCCCCCGGATAAGCCCGGTCAATGTCCACGCCTCCCTGTTGCCCAAGTACCGCGGCGCCGCTCCAATCCAGTGGGCCCTCATCAACGGTGAACAGGAGACCGGGATCACCACCATGTTGATGAATGCCGGCATGGATACCGGTGATATCCTGCTTACGGAGCATACGGACATCTCCGGGGAGGACACCGCCCAATCGCTGCATGACCGTTTGAGCAGCCTGGGCGCCGACCTCTTGATTAAAACCCTTAATGGACTGATTTCAAACACAATATCTCCGATTCCCCAGGATGACAGCCTAGCGACCAAAGCCCCCATGCTGAAAAAGGCCGACGGCCGGATCGATTGGCACCAGCCGGCCAAGGCCCTGGATTGCTTCATACGGGGCATGACCCCCTGGCCCGGTGCCTTTACCTTCCTGGAGGACCGGCGACTGAAGATCTTTGCCGCTAAACCTGCGCCGCTGCCGGCCGCAGCACCACCCGGCACCGTGGTGCCAAGTTTTCCAGGTGAACTGCGGGTCGCCACCGGGGACCAGGCCCTTTCCATACTCGAACTCCAGGAAGCCTCCGGTAAACGTTTGCCCGTCCGTGATTACCTGATCGGTAAACAGGTTGCAGCCGGATCCGTGCTGCGTTGATGGGTGCCGATGCCAGAAAAGAGGCCCTGACGCTGCTCACCGACCTGGAGCATAACCGGCACACTACCCTGGACCAATTGCTGGATGCCCGGCGGGAATCTGATCACGGCATGCCCCGGCGGGACAGGGCACTGCGCCAGGCACTCGTTTTCGGCGTCCTGCGCACGCGCAATCGACTCGACTGGGTCATTCGTCATTTCTCCAAAACGCCTTTCCGGAAAATTAACCCGATCATAAAAAATATCTTGCGGTTGGGAATCTACCAGCTGCTTTTCATGGATCGCATCCCCGCGTCTGCGGCCGTCAATACCGCTGTCGAACTGGCCAAGGATGCGGCCGCCCCCTGGACGGTTAAATTCGTCAACGGCCTGCTGCGCAGTGTGGCGCGCAACCCTGACGCTGTTCGTTTTCCGGATATGGCGGCCGACCCGGTACAGGCCCTGACCGTGCGCCAATCCCTGCCAAAATGGTTGGTTACCCGCTGGCTGGCCCGCTGGGGCCGAGAAGAGTGCCGCCGCTTGTGCGCCGCGGTAAATGCAATCCCGGCGCTGTGCCTGCGGACGAACACCCTGAAGACCACCCGGCCGAATCTCGTCGAATCCCTGCAAACCGCAGCGGCCCGCGTGCGCCCCACACCGCATTCCCCGGAAGGCATCGCACTGCGTGGACTGCAGACCGATTTAACGGCCATGCCCGGATTTGCAGACGGCGCCTTTCAAGTCCAGGATGAAGCGGCCCAATTGGTCACCCACCTGCTGGCACTCCAGCCCGGCCAGCGGGTCCTGGATGCCTGTGCCGGGTTGGGTGGAAAGACAGGGCACATAGCCCAACTAATGGAAAACAAAGGTGAAATTATCGCCGCCGACACGGTTGACCAAAAATTGGCAACCTTGCAAAAAGAGATGCGCCGGTTGGGCGTCTCTATCGTCACGCCTGCCTGCCACAATTGGCAGCAAGCCCCGGATCCGGCCGTACTCGGCACCTTTGACAGGGTTTTACTGGACGCGCCCTGTTCCGGCCTGGGCGTCCTGCGGCGCAACCCGGATACCCGCTGGCAGCGCACCGCAGCAGATCTCAAGCGTTATGCCCGGCGTCAAAAGGTTTTCATCAATCACCTGGCACCGCTTGTAAAGCCGGGCGGACTTCTGGTATATGCTGTCTGCAGTATGGAACCCGAGGAAAATGACCGGGTCGTGCAGCGCTTTCTCAATCAAAACAGGCAATTTACCCAGGCAGCGATCCCCATGGAGGCCGTGCCGGCATCGGCCGGGTTGACTGGACCGGACCACTGTTTTCGGAGCTTTCCGCACCACCACGCCATGGATGGCTTTTTCGCCGTAAGTTTAAAGCGTCGAATATGATATCCAAACCATTTAAAATATTTGTTCTTATAGCGGTTTTTGTTATCGCCGCCGGGGCCAGCGCTTATTTGGCCGTGACCCTGTTCATCAAGGCTGAAGAGACTGTCGTCGTGCCGGCCTTGAAGGATAAAGATGTCGTTTATGCCCTGCAGATGCTCAGCGACCTCGGTTTGAACACCCGGATAAAAGCCTCGCATTTCAGTACGACCATCCCGGCCAACCACATTATCGCCCAGGACCCGGCACCCGGTGCGGAGATCAAAAAGGGGCGCAGCGTCAAATTGGTTATCTCCCGAGGACCGCTTGCGGTAATGACCCCGCAGCTTGCCGGATTGCCGATCAGCCAGGCCTTGATTCTCTTGGAGGAGCAAGGGCTCTGCCCGGGAACCCGGGCCCATACCCGGCATCCCGCCCAGCGGGCCGATACCGTCATCGCTCAATCGCCGCAGGCCGGCATTGAGATCAACCGCAATAATTGTGTGGACCTGCTGGTCAGCCGGGGACCGCACCAGGAGGCCTTCGTGATGGCGAATCTGAGCACCCTGCCAGTGGATGACGCCATCTTGAAGATTGAAACCGACCACCTGGTATTGGGGGAGATAACAACCGCCACGACGCAGGCGGTGCCCAGGAACACGATTGCCCGCCAGACACCACCGGCCGGCTACCGGGTGGTCACCGGTCAAACCGTCGACCTGGGCGTGAAACGGGTCCGGTCATCCGTCGCCGCCAACAATGGCCGCCCCACCCGCCCGCCCGCCTGGTTGTTTTATTACCGGACCGGGACGGGGTTTTTAAATCGACACATAAAGGTCCGTGTTAACAGCAAATTTTTCTCATATGACCTGTTTGATGATTTCATACCGCCGACCGGGGAACTCCTGTTTTTGATTCCGCGCTTTGAAAATATCACGGTAATGCTGTATGAAGACGGGGAACTGATGAAAACAATCTTTCCGGGCAGTCGTTTGACGGATACCCACTGGCAACAGGAGTGATTACATGAAGAAGATTGCGCCCTCTATTCTCTCGGCAGATTTCGCTAAACTCGGTGATGAAATTCGCGCGGTGGCTGCGGCCGGAGCAGATTGTATTCACGTGGATGTCATGGATGGCCATTTTGTACCCAACATCACCATCGGGCCCCTGGTTGTGGAGGCGATTCGTCCGATAACCGACCTGCCATTGGACGTGCATCTGATGATAGAGCACGCCGATCGCTACATTCCTGAGTTTGCAGCCGCCGGGGCCGATATCATCGCCGTACAGACCGAGGCCTGCGTGCATCTGCACCGCACCCTGCAGCTCATTCGGCAGCATGACTGTAAAGCCGGAGTGGTGCTGAATCCCGCCACCCCCATTGACAACCTGGAATGGATTCTGGAGGATCTGGACCTGGTGGTGCTGATGAGTGTCAATCCCGGTTTCGGCGGGCAGAAGTTCATTCCGGCCACCTTAGAAAAAATTGCCCGGATGCGGAAAATGATCGACGATCGCGGACTGGCTATTGAAATTGAAGTTGACGGTGGCGTGAACAGCAAAACAATCGCCGACATCGCCGCCGCCGGTACCGATGTGTTTGTGGCCGGCTCGGCCATATTCGGCAGCCCCGATTATACCGCCACCATTTCCGAATTCAGACACCTGATGGAAGGAGCGTAGCGAACATGCCGAAAATCCTGATAATTCACGGACCGAATCTCAACATGCTGGGCAAACGGGAACCTGAAGTCTACGGGAGTGCGGGACTGGAGGAAATCAACACCCGCTTGATGAAACGAGCCCAGGTGTTGAATGTTGAGTTGGATCTATTTCAATCCAACCATGAAGGCCAGATCGTAGACAAAATCCAGGCGGCGGTCTCCGGGTGCAGCGCGGTCATTATCAATCCCGCCGCCTTCACCCATACTTCCGTGGCCATTCGTGATGCCCTGCTCCTGCTCGAGGTGCCGATAATTGAAATTCACCTCTCCAACATCTACAATCGGGAGCCTTTCCGGCATAAATCCCTGATTACCGATATTGCCGCCGGACAGATATGCGGGTTGGGAGCTGATGGCTATCTCCTGGCCTTGGAAGCGGCGGTCAAGCTTATCTAGACTTTCGATAGGCGCTGCTCTACTGCATCGATACCCGGCTTCGCACAGCGCCTATATGCTATTTGGGCAAGCCGGTGTTACCTGCGCGTCACTGACATGTTGTTGGATGGATTTACCCGTAATGCCTAAGACTCTCAATAAGAATAATCCCTTTGAATCCTGGAACATCGTATCCGGGCCAAAATTGATCATCGCCGGGCCCTGCAGTGCCGAATCGGAAGACCAGTTGCTCGGCACTGCACGCGAACTGGTCCGCTGCGGCAACATCGATGTCCTGCGCGCGGGCATCTGAAAACCGCGTACCAAGCCGGGTACTTTTGCAGGCGTCGGTGCCGCTGGCCTGGCCTGGCTGGCCCGGGCAAAACAGGAGACCGGCCTGCCGGTCATCGTGGAAGTGGCCACCCCCGGCCATGTAGAAGCCTGTCTGGAACAGGGTATCGACCTGCTGTGGATCGGTGCCCGCACAACCGTAAACCCGTTTTCCATGCAGGAACTGGCCGATGCCCTGCGGGGCGTGGACATCCCGGTGCTCGTGAAAAGTCCACTCAATCCTGATATCGACCTGTGGCTCGGAGCCGTCGAACGCCTGGCCCGGGCCGGCCTGCAGAAAATCGCGGTGGTCCACCGCGGCTTTTCATCCGCCACTGAAAACGTCTATCGCAACCGGCCGTACTGGTCCCTTGCCATCGAAATGAAACTCCGCCACCCGGAGATCCCCGTCATTTGCGACCCCAGCCACATAAGCGGTGACAGTCGCCTGGTGTTTGCGGTGGCCCAAAAAGCCCTGGACCTCCTGTTCGACGGCCTCATGATCGAAGCCCACATCGCGCCGGAAACCGCCCTGAGCGATGCCCGCCAGCAGCTGTCGCCGGACCAGCTGGGGCAAGTCCTGGCGCGGCTGGACTTCAAGCGCGCCCACTCGGACAACACCGAATTTACCGCCACCCTGGAAGAGCTGCGCGAACAAATCGACCTGGCCGATGAAACCGTCATCGCGGCCCTGGCCAAACGGATGCGGATCGTGGATGAAATCGGGCGCTACAAGCAAAAAAACCATGTGGCCATCCTGCAGCCGGAGCGCTGGAAGGAGATCCTGACCAGCCGGATTGACGCCGGCGTCCAGCGCAATCTGTCGGAACGTTTCATGCGTGAACTCTACCGCTGCATCCATGCAGAATCTATCCTGCATCAGGAAGCACAGTTTACAGAAGACGAGTAGGGGCTGTTTCTGAATCAGGACGCAACTGTCAGGTGTCAGCCCAAATCCAAATCGCTATCGGGATCTAAATCGGCTTCGAAAACGTCAGGTGGGCCTCGATTTGAATTTGGACCAAAAGAGAATTCAGAATTATTCCATAGAAGTTATCCGGAGGACCCCATGACGGATCACGACTTGGCCGGCCAAAACATCCCCGCCCGGGAAGCGGCCTGGACTTTCGGCGGCGCAACACCGGCCTCTTTTTCCGAGCACGTTCAAAAATCCGTGCCCTTTTACGATACCGGGCACGATCTGGTATGCAAGCTGAGTGACTATTTCGTGAAGGCGCAATCGATCCGCTACGATCTGGGTACGTCCACAGGTGTGCTGGCGGCTAAATTGGCCCGTCGACACACCCAGCGGCCAGATGTGCAATGGGTCGGCATCGATCGCGAACCCGCTATGATTGAACAGGCGCGGGTGGAGCATGCCAATACGACCAACCTGGAATTTATGGTCGACGATATCAACCTGTATCCGTATGCCGCGTCCGACCTGATCACGGCCTACTACACGGTCCAGTTCGTACCGCCCGCAATTCGTCAGGATCTTTTCAACCGGGTTTTCAAGGCCCTGAACTGGGGCGGGGCCTTTATATTGTTTGAAAAAGTACGGGCCTGCGATGCCCGCTTTCAAGATATCGTCCAGACCTTGTATACCGATTATAAACTCGACCAGGGCTACACACCGACAGAAATTATTAACAAGACCAAGAGCTTGAAAGGTATTCTGGAACCTTTTTCCACCCAGGGAAACCTTGATCTCCTGAAGAGAGCCGGTTTTCTTGACATCATTACAGTGTTCAAGTATCTGTGTTTTGAGGGATTTTTAGCCATCAAATAATAACTTGACAAGATTGCCATTATATTATTGAGTAGTTTTATTACTCATTAACGATATGGTGGTAAAAATGGAAAATCTATTTCAAGGCCTCATTGCCTCCAAAACCAGGATCAAACTGCTCACCCGGTTATTCTTCAACCCCCTGACCAAGTCCTATCTGCGGGAGTTGGCCAAGGAGTTCAGCCTCTCGACCAATTCCGTGCGGGAAGAACTCAATCAACTGACCAAAACCCAACTGCTCGTATCGGAACGTAAGGGTCGGCAGGTGCTGTACGGCGCCAACACCGACCATCCGCTCTTTCCAGAATTGAAATCCATGGTCGGCAAGGTCATGGGAATTGACCGGGTTCTCGATTCGATCATAACGCGACTCGGGGATCTTGAAGAGGCCTATCTGATCGATGACTACGCGGAAGGCAAAGACACCGGCATCATCGACCTGCTTCTGGTGGGCAATATCGACGAGTACCACCTGAATGATCTCAGTAAAAAAACCGAACGCTATATCAAACGCAAAATCAGATCGCTGGTCATGAGCAGGGAGGAATACCGCGAATTGGAAAGTCGGATCGCCCACCGGCCGCGGGTGCTGATCTGGAAACGCCAGGATGCTTGATGAAGCCCGGCGCCCGTGATGGCCGCCCTGTTCTAAATCTTGTTTTTTATAGTTTTTTCAGTTTGTTATATTCTATTAGGCATTGTAACCCAAAGGGCGGAGCTGGGCCGGCAGCCTGAAATCAGATGTCGCGCTCAACAGCCGGCCGGATCGTCTTTTTTAAGGTGCCCGGTGCCATTTTTCAGCTGGAAAGTGCACCCGGACGCCAATTTCGGACTACGGATGGAACTGGCCTACATAATTCAGGTGCGTATGAATTCAAAAAGGCTGCCTGGCAAGGTTCTCAAGCCCATCGGCGGCAAACCCATGCTCCAGTACCTGCTGGAAAGCATTCAGGTTTGCAAGCACGCCGGGCGCCTCATCGTCGCCACCTCGCATCGCGATACGGACAATCCCATAGCAGATTACTGCGCAGCCATGACAGTAGAATGTTTCCGCGGATCGCTGGTAAATGTCGCCAGTCGCTATGCGGAAATCATACGCCAGCACCGGCTGGATGCTTTTGTCAGGATATGCGGTGACAGTCCCCTGCTGGACCACCGTCTTGTCGATCAAGGCGTGACCCTGTTTACCGAAAACCGGCCGGATGTGGTAACCAATGTGCTGCCGCGGAGCTATCCCAGAGGCCAGTCCGTGGAGGTCGTGAACGCCCGGACTTTCACGGATACTTTTAAGGATATGACAACGACGAGCGACCTTGAGCACGTTACCCAGTATTTCTACCGCCATAAAAACGACTTTTCGATTATGAACTTCTCCGCCAGTCGGGATTGTGCACATATCCAACTGGCAGTGGACGATACCGCGGACCTGGACCGGACCGGCGCAATTGTCGCCAGGCTGGCGGGGCCGCACTGGAAATATGAGTGGGAAAACTATATTGCACTTATCGATAATAATTGAACGTTGCGAGACAGCATGGCCGGGTTAAACGTCGGCGTCATTGGGCTGGGGGTCGGTGAAGCCCATATTGAAGGATATAACGCGCATCCGGGCTGCCGGGTCGTGGCGGTTTGCGACTTTGACGAGGCCAAGTGCACGGCAGCGGCCCAAAAGTACCCGGGGGTGCGCATCACCAAAGAGGCGCAGGACATCCTGACCGCCGCCGATATCGATATCGTTTCCATCGCGTCTTTCGATAACTACCATTACGAGCAGGTCATCCAGGCCCTCCAGCACGACAAACATGTCTTTGTTGAAAAGCCCATCTGCCTGTACGAGCCTGAGTTGGCCGACATACGCGCCGCCCTCGCGGCCAATCCGAACCTGCGCCTGTCCTCCAATCTGATCTTGCGAAAGTGCCGGCGATTTCAAAATCTTAAAAAAAGAATCGCCCGCGGTGAATTTGGCGAACTCTACTTTGTCGAAGGCGACTATAACTATGGCCGGCTGGAAAAGATAACCCAGGGATGGCGCGGAAAACTGGACTTCTGTTCAGTCGTGTATGGCGGGGCGATCCATATGGTCGATCTCTTGCTCTGGCTGACCGGCCAAAAAGTAACCCGTGTGTCCGCGGTGGGGACCCAAATTGCCAGCCGGGCTACAACCTTTAAACACAATGATATGGTAGTGGCCCTGCTTGAATTCGAAAACGGCATGCTGGGCAAAGTAGCCGCCAACTTCGGGTGTGTTGGACCTCACTTTCATGGGCTGCGCCTGTATGGCACCGCCAGATCCTTTGAAAATGGCCGCGACACAGCTGTTGAATACACGGCGCGGGATACCGCGGCCACGCCCCGGATAAACACCGATCCCTACCCGGGCTACCATAAATCGGAACTGGTCACCAATTTCGTGGACACCATTTTGGGTAAATGCCCCGCCGAGGTCACTGCTGACGAGGTGTTCGCCGTCATGTCTGTGTGCCTGGCCATCGAAAAAGCGGCCGCAGCGTCGAATGGCAAAGCCGTTGCCGTCGCCTACGCATAGGAATTGAAATGAAACAACTCCCCTTTGGCAGACCGATGATCGACGCTGCGGAAATGGACGCTGTCCGGGAAGTGCTGCAGGGTCCCATCCTCGTGCATGGTCCCCGCGCCGGCGAATTCGAATCCGCGTTCGCAGCTTTTACCCAGGCCCCCTATGCCGCCGCCCTTTCGTCCTGCACGGCCGCGCTGCACCTGGTATATTTCGACCTGGGCATCGGGGCCGGCGATGAAGTGATCGTTCCGGCCCAGACCCATAACGCAACCGCCCATGCCGTTGAGTTTACCGGAGCGAAACCCGTATTCGTCGATGCTGAGATCGCGACCGGCAACATCGATATCGCGCAGATAGAAGCAAACATTACCGACCGGACCAGGGCGATATCGGTGGTGCATTACCTGGGCATGCCGGTCGCAATGGATCAAATCAACGCCCTGGCGCGCAAATACAGTTTGACGGTGGTGGAGGACTGCGCTCTGGCGCTCGGGGCCTATTACAATGGCATCCACGTGGGGCTCCACGGGGATGCCGGCTGTTTTTCCTTTTATCCGGTAAAGCACATGACCACCGCCGAAGGCGGCATGTTGATCACCCGGCACCGGCAGCTGCATGCCAGGATTCTGAGAAAAAGGGCCTTCGGAGTGAACAAAACCCACGGCGAACGCAAAGTGCCGGGCATCTACGATGTCACCGAACTGGGCTACAACTACCGCATGAGCGAAATTCACGCCGCCATCGGGATTGCCCAGTTGAAAAAAATCAGCGGGTTTCTGAAAGCCCGCCAGGAAAATTTCACAGCCCTGCTGACCGCTATCCAGGATATCGCGTAAATCGATTTTTTCGAATCTTCCCGGCCGAACTTTCAAAGCAGCCACTACTGCCTAGCAATCCTGCTTTCCGCAAAAATCGCCGACCGCCGGCCCGCCATTGTGGCCGCCCTCAATGCCCGGGGTGTCGGCACCAGTATCTATTATCCCAAACCGGTCCCCAGCTTCTCTTATTATCAGGACAAGTACGGTTACGCTGAGGACGCCTTCCCTAATGCAGCCCGGATCAGCAACGCATCGATCGCACTGCCGGTCGGCCCCCATTTAACCCCTGATGACATGCAGTATATCGGTACAACCCTAAAACATGTACTGGCAAAGGTGAAATAATGAACTCTATTAAAAACCGCAGGATCGTCCTTATCGGCGGGGCTGGTTTCATAGGCCACAATCTGGCGTTACGATTGAAAGAACTGGGTGCCCAGGTGTCCATCATCGACAGCTTGCAGGTCAACAACCTGCTGACGTTCGCTTCAACCGGCAATAAGGTTTCGAACCGGGACCTGTATATCGACATCCTCAATGAGCGGCTGGATTTGATGCGCAAGGCAAAGATCCCCATGTACTTTCAAGACGCCCGGGACTATCATGCCCTCTCGCCCCTGCTCAACGAACTGAATCCACAAGTCGTTGTGCAACTGGCCGCAGTTGCGCATGCCAACAAATCGAACAAGGACCCGTACAGTACTTTTGACCACAGCTTCCGAACGCTTGAAAACGCGTTGGACTGCTCCCGCGACAATGTCGAGCATTTCATCTATTTTTCATCGAGTATGATTTATGAAAATTTCGAAAACGAATTTGTAACGGAAGAGACGCCCTGTGAACCGATCGGCATATATGGCGCGCTCAAATTCGGGGGCGAGAAGCTGGTCATCGCCTATAACCAGGCCTTTGATCTGCCCTATACCATTGTGCGCCCATCCGCCCTGTATGGCGAACGCTGCGTGAGCCGCCGGGTGGGTCAGATCTTCATCGAGAATGCGCTCAAGGGCACTGAAATCACCATTACCGGCGATGGATCCGACCGGCTCGATTTCACCTATATACAGGACCTGGTAAACGGGGTTGTCAATATTATCGAGAGCGAAGCTTCCTGCAACCAGGTATTCAACCTGACCTATGGATCTTCGCGCTCTTTGGCCGATATGGCCGCCATTATCAGTGAGCAGTTCAAAGATGTAAAAATTAAATACATACCCAAAGACAAATTGACGCCGGACCGGGGTACCCTCTCAGTCGACAAAGCCAGCCAGCTGATCGGCTACTCACCGCAATGGCCATTGGAAAAGGGCTTTGTGAAGTATATCCAGTGGTACCAGGATCTGGCGGAGAGACACGGCGGGCTGGGCAACACCAGCTTTATTTACGGCTGATACGGCACCCGGGAAGCCCGTGTAAATGAATGGATGGACAGGATAGGATGAAATTGATAGCCGACAACTGGCTGTCCACACTGTTTCAATACGATGTGTACCGCCTGGAGATCAGTCGATCACCGGCAATCAACGCCGGCGACCTGGCGCTTTCCCTGGAACCCACCCTCACCCGCGGCCGGGTCTTCATCTACTTGAAAACGGATGTGCGCCAGGTGGCCTTGATGCAGGCCCTCGCAGACAATGCCTTTCGCCTCGTGGACACCAATATCGTATTCACCAGATCGCTGCAGGTGCCGGCCGAGCAGGAGCCTGAAAACCGGATTCGACCGGCCAGGCCCGCGGACAAAGCGGCTGTCGAGCGCCTGGCCGAGAACTGCCTTGTCCACACCCGCTTTCATCTGGACCCCCAAATCCCGAACGAATTGGCGGGCCGGGTCAAACGCAACTGGGCCGGCAACTTCTTTTCCGGACAGCGCGGGGATACCCTGCTGGTGGCCGAAATGGACGGGACACCAACCGGTTTTCTGCTGCTCCTGCACCGCGATCAGACCATCGTAGTGGACCTGATCGCCGTTGACCCCAAGCGGCGGCGCATGCATATCGGCCGTGATTTAATTCACTTTGCCCGGCAGTATTACGGGCAATGCCGGACAATCCAGGCCGGTACCCAGCTAGCCAACGGATCGTCGCTGGAGTTCTATCAAAACCTGGGTTTCAGGCTGCAAACCGCCCAGCATGTTTTTCATCTCCACAGGGGTTAGTCCCGGACACAGCCATGAAAATAGCCGACCTATAGACAGACGCCAAGGTTTTCACCGTCGCCGAAATCGGCAATAATCACGAAGGCAGTTACGCGCTGGCCGAGGAAATGATCGGCCTGGCGGCGCAGGCAGGTGCAGATGCTGTAAAGTTTCAAACGATCGTGCCGGACAGGCTGGTTCCGGCCAGCCAGACGGACCGCCTGGCGCAACTGCGCAAATTGCGCCTGTCCTATACAGAGTTCGAGAAACTGGCTGCTGTCGCCCGGCAGGCCGGCCTGCAGTTTCTCTCCACGCCGTTCGACGTGGAGAGCGTGGATTTTTTAGCCCCGCTGGTACCGGCCTTTAAGGTTGCATCCGGGGACAATCAGTTTTACCCGCTCATTGAGCGGATTGCCCGCACCGCCAAACCGATGATGATATCCACGGGCCTGGCGACCGATGCAGAACTATTGGCTACCCGCGACCGCGTGTATACTGTCTGGGATCAAATGGACGTGCGGCCCCAGCTGGCCCTGCTGCACTGTGTTGCCGCCTATCCCACGCCCAGCCCGGAGGCCAACCTGGGCGCCATCCGCCGCCTGGAAAACCTGGGCTGTGTGGTTGGATATTCTGACCATACTCTCGGGATCGAGGCGCCCGTGCTGGCCGTCGCACTGGGTGCCCGGATTATCGAGAAACACTTTACCATCGACAAGCAATACTCTGATTTCAGGGATCACCAATTGTCCGCCGACCCTCAGGAGTTTGGCGACATGGTGACACGTATCAAGCAGGCTCAAACGTTGCTGGGACGCGGAGACACTGAAGTGTCGGAATCAGAACAAGCCGGTGTTCAGGCTTTCCGGCGATCGATTGTGGCAGCCGTCGACCTGCCCCGGGGTGTCACCGTGGAACGTGACCGGATCACCTGGTTGCGGCCGGGCGGTGGGTTGCCGCCCGGCCAGGAAGATCTGGTTGTGGGCAAGGTCATCAAACAGGGACTCCGGGCGGGTGAAATGATTCTGCCGGACAACCTGGAATGAGTGTTTAAAAAGGAAAGGTTGAATTTATGTGCGGGATAGCCGGATATGTGGGCCGGGCAACAATTGACGCTGAGCACATCCGCAAATGTCTCAGCTTGATGCACAGGCGGGGACCCGATTCCAGCGGCTATTACCAGGATAACTTTGGACCGGGCTGGAATGCTTATCTGCTGCACACTCGCCTTTCGATTATCGATCTGGATGAAAGGGCCGGCCAGCCGTTCAAGCTTGACTCGCGGGTGTTCATATTCAATGGAGAACTGTATAACTATCTGGAACTAAAACGGGAGCTGCAAAGCAGGGGGCATCGATTCGTCACCACCAGCGATACCGAGGTGTTCCTGCACGCCCTGCAGGAAGATCTGGATGCAGCGCTGGACGCCTGCGAAGGCATGTGGGCGGCAGCCTTGTACGACGCCAAAACCGGCGCCCTCACACTCATGCGGGACCGTTTTGGCGAGAAACCGCTGTTTCTCTATCAGGATGCCACGGGACTTTACTTCGGTTCGGAGGTCAAGTTCATTGCCGCCCTGGTCGGACAACCCCTTGCGCCGGATTACGACCAGATCTTCAGATACCTGGTAAACGGCTATAAATCGCTCTACAAACAACCGGGTACCTTTTTTCAGAACGTGGTCGAACTGGGCGCCGGTGAATACCTGATCACCCAACCGGACAGTCGGCCGATTCGCACCCGCTACTGGACACCCGGTTTCGAGCAAGACGACAAGCTGAGTTATGCGGATGCCGTGGAGGGGGTCCGCACCGCACTGATCAGGTCTGTTAAGATGCGCCTGCGCGCGGATGTGCCCCTGGCTTTCTGTATGAGCGGCGGGGTTGACTCCAATGCGCTCATCAGTATCGCCAAGAATGAATTTGACTACGACGTACATGGCTTTACGATTGTGAATCGTGACGAACGCTATGCCGAGCAGGACCTGGTCGACTACGCCATCGCCGAGCTCAGCATAAAAAATACGGCCATCGTAGTCAATACCGATAATTTTATTGAAAATTTAAGAACCCTGATTGCTTATCATGACGCCCCGGTGGCTACGATTACCTATTATGCCCACTGGCTGCTGATGGAAAGCATTGCCGCGCACGGTTATAAAATTTCAGTCAGCGGTACCGCGGCGGATGAGTTGTTCACCGGCTATTATTACCACCACAATTTCTATCTGGCCACGCTCCGCGATGACCCGCCGCTTTTCACCCGTTCGCTCGCCAACTGGAAAGAACACATTGCACCGATCGTGAGAAATCCAATCCTGCAAGACCCGGAAGCGTTTATCAAGGATCCCGGCCAGCGCGCCCACATCTACCTGTATGCCGATCGGTTTGCGGGGTACCTTAAACCTGATTTCCAGGAGCGTTTTCTTGAAGAGCACTATTGTGACGACCTGCTGCGCAACCGGATGCTCAATGAACTCTTTCACGAATCGATCCCGGTGATTTTGCACGAAGATGACCACAATGCCATGTATTTTTCCATTGAGAACCGCTCGCCCTTTTTGGACCGGCATCTTTTCGAATTCTGTGCACGTATTCCCTCCCGGCATCTGATTAAAGATGGTTTCGGCAAATCCATCCTGCGCGACGCCATGCGGGGCATCACGCCGCCGGCAATTCTGAACAACCGGCGCAAAGTCGGGTTTAACGCCCCCATCTTTTCCTTTCTGGACATTCAGGTACCGGATGTCCGGGCCTATCTGCTCGACGACAGTCCTATATTTGATTATTGCCGGAAAGAAAAAATCGAACAGCTGATTAATAAAGACGAGTTACCGAACAGTGAAAGCAAGTTCCTGTTCTATTTTCTGAGCTGCAAGATGTTTCTGGAGGAGTTCGCCGCATGAATTATTGCCGCAAGTGCGTGCTGCCTGATACCCGGCCGAACATCCGGATACAGGCCGACGGTGTTTGCAACGCCTGCCGGTCGCACGGCACCCGGAAAGACATGGACTGGCAACAGCGCCGGAAAGAATTCGAAACCGTTGTTGCCAACGCCCGGCGCCGCAGCAGCGGCTATGACTGCGTCATACCGGTAAGCGGCGGCAAGGACAGTCACTGGCAAGTGGTCAAGTGTCGCGAGTATGGCCTCAATCCATTGGCGGTCACCTGGCAGACCCCGGGCATCACCGCCATCGGCAGACAAAACCTGGAAAATCTCGTCCAGATCGGGGTTGACCACATCGCTTACCGGATAAATCCGCTCACAGAAAAGCGGTTCATGCTCAAAGCCCTGGAACGGTATGGTTCCACGGCTATCCCCATGCACATGGCGATTTTCAATATCCCGCTCCAGGTCGCGGTGAAGTTTGACATCCCCCTGGTCGTCTGGGGCGAAAATTCGGCTTTTGAATACGGTACCCGCGACGAAGCCCTCACCGGGTTTCGCCTTACGGATGAATGGCTGCGGCAGTACGGCGTCACCCACGGCACCAAGGCTGAAGACTGGGTAGCCGCGGATCTGCCCCGGAAAAGTCTGACCCCCTACTTTGGACCTTCCGGCGCAGAACTTGCCGCCAAAGACATCAACGCCGTATTTCTGGGCTACTATTTTCCCTGGGACCCGGCCGAATCACTGCGCTGTGCCCGGGCCCACGGGTTCAAGAGCCGGACGGCAGGACCGAAAACGGGTTACTATGACTATGCGGATATCGATGACGACTTCATCTCTATTCACCATTTTTTAAAATGGTATAAATTCGGATTTACCCGCACCTACGACAATCTCTCTTTGGAAATCCGCAACGGCCGGACAACCAGGCCGGCGGCCCTGGCCACCATCAAGTCTTTGGGTGATGAAACGCCCTGGCAGGATATTGAAAAATTCTGTGCCTACGTTTCGATTTCAAAACAAACATTTTTCGACATCATCGAAAAATTCAGAAACACTGATATCTGGAAACAGGTGGACGGCACCTGGCAGATAGAAATCTTCCTATTCGAAGATTGGGATTGGCAATGAAGATTACTGAAAATAAGCCCCCGCGAATCTTTCAGGTCGGGTTTGACCATGAAAAAATCGACATAGCGGATTGCGGCGCCATTGAACTGGCCGCCAACGAGCAGGTGACCTTTCACACGCCCGCGGGCGGTGAATATGACGTGGCCCGCAAGGATTTCGGCTTTTACGCAACCCCCTCTGTAAACGGCCGCTTGAAGCGCTTCAATTTTAAAACCGCCCTGGTGAAGAACCGGATCGACCAGTTCTTCATTCTGCTGGTTGAAGAAGGCAAGGAAGCCCTCTTTTTCGACTACATCGCCAAAGACCGGCAGGAACTGGTCTGCTGGCTGGATCAGGAAGCCAATTTGGAAAAAATCGCCGCCATATTCACTCCGGGAACAGATGCAAACCGCTAAGCCGACCTGTCCACTGTGCCACACTGATAATCCCGACCGGCTGCACACTTACACGCAGCCGCCGGTTGGGGAAACACGCTTTCCTTTCAGCACCAACGAAGATTATCAGCGCCGGCTGTATGCCTGCCGCACCTGTGGCCATATGCGCTCCGTCCACGACTTCGACCTGGAAGGCTTTTATCAGGACGCCTATGGTGCGGCCACATACGGCAATGAGGGTATCCAGGCCGCCTTCCGCAAAATCCTGGCTTTGCCGGCGCGCGAGTCCGACAACGCCGGCCGGGTAAAACGCCTGGTCGAATTCAATGCGCAGTACAACCGCGGTTTGCTTACCAGCCCCACGGTTCTGGATGTCGGTTCCGGGCTGTGTGTCTTTCTGTATGGCATCACGCAAGCCGGCTGGCAGGGAACGGCGGTTGAACCGGACCGCGGCATGGCGGATCATGCCCGCAACTACGTAAAGATTGACGCTGTCTGCGCCAGCTTCATGGAATTTAAGACGGACAGAAAGCATGACTTTATCACTTTCAACAAAGTCCTGGAGCATGTAATCGACCCCGTACAGATGCTGCACAAAAGTCACCAGCATCTAGACGACGGCGGCTGCGTATACCTGGAATTACCGGACGCGGAAGCGGCTTGGCGTGCTGGGCCCGGCCGGGAAGAATTTTTCATTGAACATTATCATATCTTCAGTCTGGCCTCGGCCTGCCTGCTGGCCCGCAAGGCCGGTTTTGAGGCACTGGTGATCGAACGGCTGCAGGAGCCCAGTTCAAAATATACCATCCGGCTTTTTATCACCCCGCAGAGGTCTTAGCCCATGAACACCTGGAAAAGAGTGACCCCCTTCGACGCCCATGGCCAGTCGGAATACCGCGAGGACTGGGTTTATTACGATGATGGGCAGCCGGTCGAATCTTTTGAAGTCTCTGTCAAGATAGGCAAACCGCTTGATGTCATGCAGCTGCGGAACACCTCCCTGACAGAGATCAGCCGGTATGCTGAATTTTTGAAAAAGACGGCCAAGGCCATCTATGCGCCGCCCAATGCGCCGGCTGAAATCCGGCAATGCCCTTGCTGCGAGTATACCGTGCAACCCAACGACCGCGATTTTGCTATCTTCGATGTTGCCTACCGGGTTTGCAGCCATTGCGGCCACACCTTTGTAGGCGCCCAGCCCCCGACGGACTTCTACCGCGAACATTTCAAGCAATCCGGTGAGCACGCGGCCACCTATGCGGACAAGGAAACCCTTGAGCTGCGGATGGCCCAGGTGATTCAACCGAAACTTGAATGGGTCCGGCAGATTTTCCAAACGCAGCACCGCGACCCCATTGCGGCCTTGCTCGACGTGGGCGCCGGCGGCGGGCATTTTGTTGAAGCGTGCCGGCGCAGCGGGATCGCGGCCAGCGGATACGAACTGAGTTCAGCCTCGGTCGGTTTTGCGCGGCAGACCTTTGGCGTCCGCTTGATGCAGGCCGATTTTTTAGCGGCTCCGGTCACCGGCAATTTCGATGTGCTGACATTCTGGGGGCTTCTGGAATACACGCCTGAGCCGACAGCGTTCATAAAAAAAGCCGCCGAATTGTTGTCCGGCGTGCAAGGCGGGCTGCTGGTCCTCGAAGTGCCCCGGGCTGACTGCCTGGGCAGTACCGTTCAAAAAGAGGAAGGCGCCGTCATTGCCCGGCACCTGGATCCGACCAGCCACGTAAACTGCTTTTCAGACCAATCCATCCTCACCGCACTTTATCGGCACCGCTTCAAGCCGGTCGCCGCCTGGTACTTCGGGATGGATGTGTATGAAGTATTGACCCAGTGCGCCCTCAAGGCCGGTGAGGATGGTTTCCTAGAAAAGGCGGCTGATCTCATACCCGGCCTGCAGCAATGCATCGATGCCGGGAAATTGTGCGATGATGTCATCTTGGCCGCGGTCCCCTTTTGAGGTACCCATATCGGCTGTCGACCTGTTTTGGGAGCCGGATGTCCGGGGTTCAACTCCCTCGGTCCCGACCAATAAATTCAGCAAGTCAGAGCATTTAAGAGATAGATATACTCTTCTTGCTTGCGGATTGATATAATTTGTCTTTCAAATGAGCATTCGTACCACGACTGGCCAAATCAATTTAGAGACACCTAATAGATACACTTCATATTTTCAAGCTGACAGCTTCTATAGCAAATAAGCGTGTATTTCGCCAAGCACGCATATCAGCTTAAACGTGGAAAGCAAGAACGGAACAACTACCTATACACCTTGAATTCGTATACGCTCACTACAAATATTTTAAATCTCAATCATAAATCAGCCTGGTAATGGGTTTTCATCTCGTAATAATTCCAATCGCAGTTTATTTTTTGTTAACGCTATTTTTATTAAAAAGTTCTGATTTTAAGGGCGTCTTTTCTGCATTTGTAAAAGCCCACCTCTTAATTTTTGCCTTCATTACAGTCTCGACAGAATTGCTATCTATATATCGTGCGATTTCCTTCTCTAATTTACTATTTATCTGGTTACTATTTCTATTCTTCTTATCTATTGCTGCATTCTCAAGTCTTCGCGGAAAACGACAGAAACTTGACTTAAAATTTGCTATTCAAATAGAGCGTCAGCAAGGTGCTCTATGCTTCATCGTAATTTTTATTTTAGGCCTAACATTTATGACGGCATTGCTATATCCACCAAATACTTGGGATTCAATGTCGTACCATATGCCAAGAGTTGCCCATTGGATATCCAACGGTAGTGTTTCCTTCTATCCGACTTCAATTATAAGACAAAATTTCCAAGCGCCTCTATCTGAATTTGCAATACTCCATTTACAAGTTCTCACTGGGGGTGACTTCTTTGCGAATCTTGTTCAATGGACCAGCTTTGTTGTTCTTGTTTGCCTTTGTTTTCTCATCGCCGATGAAATGGGTCTTAGCGTCTGCCAGAAGTTCGTATCAGCAGCCATAATTGTAACGCTACCCATGGCGATCCTTCAGGCATCGAGTACCCAAAACGATCTGGTTGTATCTGTATTTATCTTATCTTTTACGTTGTTCATGCTTCGTATTCGCAATCGCCTTAGTGTTGACAATTGTATTTATGCAGCTATTGCCTTGGGCCTTGCAGTACTCACAAAAGCAACCGCATACATATATTGTTCTGTGATAGGTTTATCCTTTGCAATCTCAATTCTTTGGGAATACAGGTATCAGTATATTCAGTTCGTACGTTTATCGGCAGTTTTAACCATGATTGTAATAGCGTCTATCCTTCTAAATATTGGGCATTTATATAGAAACTATAGTCTGTATGGGAACCCATTGTCCTCAGAGGGGCAAAAATATTTGAATAGGGATCTGTCTCCAATTGCATTGTTCGTTAATGCTACCCGAAATGTAGTCATGCATCTTGGGTTGCAATCCCCCCGAATTAATCAACGCATTGAAGATGTTATGGAAGTAGTTTTTGGGAAGCACCTTAACAACCCAAAATCAACATTGCCAGGAACTTCGTTTAGCATACCATACAGACGCCATGAAGATTCTTCAGGGAATCTTATCCACATGGCAATTATTTTAATAAGTCTAATGGTACTGCCCATACTATGGATGAAGGGGCGGTATCACGGAACTTTCATATATACAATCACATTAATGGGGTGTGCAGCTTTCTACTGTTGCCTAATGCAGTGGCAACCATGGGCCAGCAGACTTCATACCCCTCTTTTCGCCATGGCAGCGCCCTTGATTGCTGTTACAATCACATCAGGCACGCGAACGGGAATAAGGAGGATTATTCCTTATATTACTATTGTCCTAATTGTTATCCACGGCTTGCCTTTCGCACTTGCAAACAGCAGTAGATCTATAATCAATCTCAGGTGGCTCAATCAATATAGAATGGGACTCTATTTTGAGAATAGACCGCAACTTTATCATGATTACAGAAAAGCTACCAATATCTTACGCAATGCAAAAGTCAAAGAAGCCGGACTATACATAGGTGGAAATGGTTGGGAATACCCGTTATGGGTTTTTTTAATGGGAAAAAACTGCAACGACAAAAACATCACGTTCAAGCATGTTGGTGTTCAAAATATATCTTGGATGGCTGGGGAGAACTCATTTTTACCAATGTATGTGGTTACAACAAAGGATATACGTGACTGGAGGCATGGCCACCAGTATACTCCTGTTTTTACATCAAATAGCATAGGGGTGTCAAAAAGGATCTAAACATATATACCGTATCCATTTGGTCATACCGATATGTTAAATGTATCTGCCATGATCCTCAATAGAACATGGTGACAAAAAATGCTGGGGCATAAATAACTAAGAATAGTGAAAACTGCTTGTCAGCAAAGTGTCTTGCCAACCCCGCACCGGATATTGGAGACATCCTTAAAAGTATGTCCCCTTTGCAGACAGCTAAATCCCCGATGCCCTATCCATTGTTCATAACCGGCGTTGCCCGTTCCGGAACCACGCTGTTAGCCCGGATCATGAGTGCCCATCCCGAGGTCATGGTGGCCGCGGACCCGGCCTTTCCGGTATTTACAGCGCTGCACCGGAAAATCGTTGAACGCCACCGGGATCTTTTTCAGGCCATGCAGCGCCTGCCCCTGTCTTTTCAGGACTATTACTTTTCCAGCGCCAAGCTGGCCCTGGCAGACATTATCCGGGCCTTCGACCTGGAGACGCCGGTCGCCGCCCCGGAATTGGACCGCATCAAAAAAGGGGTGCCGGCCCGGGCTGCTTTTGAATGCCAGGATATAGCCGCCCATTTGCACCAGTTGCAGGGTAACCATTATAAAGCCATTTTAGACAGCCTGTTGAACATCATCCAGACTGCCCGCAGCAGTGCCGACCGAAAATGGGTGGGATTGAAGGAGGTCTGGATCATCGATTTTCTGCCCATGCTGGCCCGCGCCTACCCACAGGCACGCTTTCTGATCATTCAGCGCGATCCCCGTGATGTCCTGGCATCGATGTACGGCATCGCGCGCCGGGACCCATCTCAGGAGGGCCACTGTCTCTCCTATCTGCGTCACTGGCGCAAATATGCCGCGCTGACTTATGAATTCAAGCAAGATACCGACATGGCCGGGCGGGTACTGACGCTGACCTATGAAAACCTGGTCCAATACCCCGAAGATGAGATCCGGCGGATATGTCGTTTTTTAAAGCTGGATTTTGCAGCGGACATGTTGGACCCCGACCGCCACATCGATTACGCGACCGGTCGGCCCTGGCAGGGCAACAGCAGTTTTAACAAGACCGGGCCAGGCATCTCGGATCGTTCAGTGGGTGTCTGGAAGCGTGAACTCGCCCGTCCGGCCCTGTATATGGCGGAATATACCTGTGAGGTGGATATGGGCCTTTATGGGTACCAGGTGAAGCATCAGGTCCCGGCAGCCGACTTTATTGAAAGTGCCCTGGCCATGTCTGCTCCCGGTGGCGATAAACAGTATAGCTGGCGCAGCGACAGCGAAAATCCCGTGGAAGATATCGCCTACGAAGTTCTGCGCCGGCAGCTGCTGGACATGGAAACTGAAATCGCCGATGCCGCCCTGGTACGGCAGGCATTTTTATCAACCGGTATGTACGCGCGGCTGCGCAGCCGGGAGACCACGCATCATCTTACAGGAGACGTCCACTTTGCGAACCGGTAATCCCGACAGGCAGCGTCATCCCGAGTTTATGGCCCTGATCGAAGACCTCTGCCGGGCCGCCTACCGGTGTCGTGGCTGCGGCCAATGAAGACCTATTTGAGCGCATTTCCCGGGAACTGCCCGTAAAACTACATCGCTATAAATCCGGTGAAACCCATAACGGCTGGGTCGTGCCGCAGCACTGGCAGGTCCATCAGGCGACCATCGCGCTAAACGGGCAGGTCCTGTTTGACGGGCAGGCCAACACCCTCGGTGTCGCCACCTACTCCAAACCCTTCAAGGGTGAGATCGACTTCGCCGAACTGAAACAGCATGTCGTCACCGATCCCCAGAATCCTGACGCCTATATCTTTCACTGCATGTGGCAGTACCGCCCCTGGGATGTGGATTGGGCGCTGTCCATCCCCTACCGGGACTTCCAGGATTTTTCGCCGGGTACTTACGAAGTCAACCTCGCCACCAGCTATGTGGACGGTGAAATGCTGGTGGCCGAATATGACCACCAGGGGCGGTCGGACCAAACCATCGTGTTCAACAGCCACACCTGCCACCCCCACCAGGCCAACGACGGGTTTGCCGGGGTTGCGCTGCTCATCCGGCTGTTCCAGTGGCTGCAGACCCGGGAGACCCATTACAGCTACAAGCTCGTTTTAGGGCCCGAACATCTGGGGACTGTTTTCTACCTGAAAGATAAAACGGAAGATGAGCTGGCCAGACTGGCCAGCGGCGTTTTCGCCGAAATGCCGGGAACCCGTTTTCCTCTCAAGGCCGCCTCCAGCTTTTTAGGCGGCCAGGTCATCGACAGAGCCATCGCCCACACTTTAAAACACCATGCGCACGCATACGAACTGGTGCCCTGGCGTAAAGGCGCCGGCAACGATGAAACCGTCTGGGAGGCCCCGGGCTATGAAATTCCTTTTGTCGAGTTGACCCGTTGTCGGGACCTTTTTGATCCTTATCCGCAATACCATACCCATCTGGATGCCCCGGCGTCCCTTGATACCGCCGCGTTGGATGAATTCTTCGACATATTGTGCAAAACAGTCCAGGTGCTGGAAAAAAATGCCCGTCTGTATCGCAAATTCACGGGCCTGATCTGCCTGTCGCATCCGAACTACGATTTATATATGGAAAGACCTGATCCGGCGGTCGCAAAGGATCTTGACCATGATTCAGAAAAATGGGGCGTGCTGTTGGATAGTCTACTACGCTACTTCGATGGCGCCATCGACATCCTGGGCATCGCTGAGAAGCACGACCTGCCTTTTGAGCAGCTTTATCATTACCTTTTGAAATTCCAAGAAAAAGGGCTGATCGACATCAAATTCGATCCCATAACCGTCCGTCGCTCCCCAGAATCTGCAAGCAGGGACACGTTTGATGCATAAAGCGATTTCAATTGTCGATGTGAACATGGGCAACCTCAGTTCGGTCAAGCATGCGTTTGCCCGTCTGGGCGTTGCGGCCGCTATCACCAATGCAAAAACGGACATTGAAAAGGCCGACGTGCTGATTCTGCCCGGCGTCGGGTCTTTCGGTGAGTGCATGGCGTTTTTAAAGGGCAAGGGACTGGTAGAACCTTTGCGCATACATGCACTGGAGAAAAAAAGCCGATCCTGGTAATCTGCCTGGGCATGCGGTTATTCGCCGATTCCAGTGAAGAGCACGGGGTCAGCGCGGGCCTGGGCTTGATACCTGGTCGCATTGTCAGGCTGCAACCCCAATCTGATGCCTACCGGGTGCCCAATATGGGGTGGTGTGACATCCGCCTGCAGAAGGCCAGCTCCCTGTTTCCGGACAAACATTGCCAAGACGCCTTCTATTTTGTGCACAGTTACCATTTTCAGCTCGCCGATCAACGTATGGCGACGGCCGCGATCGAGTATGACGGCGTCGAACTCGTCGCGGCCGTTGAATCCCAAAATATATTGGGGGTTCAGTTCCACCCGGAAAAAAGCCAGGATGCCGGGTTGAGTCTGCTCGTTGCGTTTTTAAAACTTGCCGGGTGCTTGCCCGCCACGGCCCGGCACTCGGCATGACCAGCGTAAAAAGAGATTGTCCTTTGGGAGGATGCAGTGGTTAGACCCCGCCTGATTCCATGTCTGCTGATAAAACAGGGCGTTCTTGTCCGCAGCCAGCTGTTCAAGATCCACCAGGTTATCGGCAATCCCATGAGTACCGTTGAACGTTTCAGCCATTGGAATGTCGATGAACTGATCATCCTGGATATCAGCACGGAAGATTACCACGACCTGCGGAGAGACGACATCCAGCAAAAATATGCGGGGACCTCCATACTCGATGTCCTGGCCGAGATTGCCAAGGTCTGCTTTATGCCGCTGGCATTCGGGGGCAACATAAAATCTCTGCGCGACATCAAAAACCGCCTCAAAGCCGGCGCCGACAAAGTCATCATCAATACGCAGGCCTATCGCGAGCCGGACTTCATCAACTAGGCGGCCCGGCGTTTTGGATCGCAATGCATCGTAGTCAGCATCGATGTATTCCGCCATCCGGACAACCGTCTGGAGGTGTACGTGGCGGGTGGCCAAAAACCGACCGGTCTGCACCCCGCCCAGTGGGCCCGGGAGGTTGAGGGCCTCGGGGCCGGTGAAATATTTCTTAACTCAATCAACCGGGATGGCTCCGGGACCGGCTATGACACAGAGCTTATTCAGGAGGTGGTAGCAGCGGTGCAGATCCCGGTCATCGCCTGTGGCGGAGTCGGCAAATATGATCATTTCCCGGCCGGTATAGAAAAGGGCGGCGCCAGCGCGGTTTCCGCGGCCAATATTTTTCATTTCTTTGAATTGAGCTATCCGGAAGCCAAGCGTGCCTGCCTGACCCGCAAGATCCCCATGCGGGCCGTAAACCTGGGGAGTAAATGGGTCCACCGCGAACCGGTCTATGACCCGCAGGCGCGCGATACCCTGATCGCAAGCCGCCAGGCCCTTTCCGAGCCAGAGAGCGCTGCGGCTGTGTCGCCGGTAAAACAGGCTGTGCGGTGGTGCACCAAGTGCGTCTACCCATCCATAGCGGCCGCGCCGATGGAATTCGACGAGAACGGCGTCTGCATGGGCTGCCGGATGAGCGAAGTCAAAGACGCCATCGATGCGGCCGAATGGGATCGGCGTAAAGCGCTCCTCAGGGACATCCTGGAACACAATCGCTGCCGGGACGGCAGCACCTATGATTGTGTCATCCCGGTCAGCGGCGGCAAGGACAGCTATTTCCAGGCCCACGTCATCACCAAAGAATTCGGTCTCAAGCCCCTGCTGGTGACCTACAACGGTAACAACTACACACCTACCGGGTGGCAGAACGTACACCGCATGAAGGCCGTGTTCGGGGTCGACCATGTTTTCTATTCCCCGCAAGTAGACCTGCTCGTAAAGCTCAACCGCCTGGCCTTCATCGTGATGGGTGATATGAACTGGCATGCCCACGTCGGCATCACCACCCTGCCCGTGCGTGTGCAAGCGCAGTTCAAGATACCCCTGATCCTATGGGGCGAGCATGGCTATCTGGATCTGTGCGGACAGTTTTCAATGGATGATTTTCCCGAAATGAGCTACCGGGACCGCCTGGAACACTTTGCCCGGGGATATGAGTGGAACTATTTCGTCGGCCGCGACGGTATCACTTCCCAGGATATGTTCTGCTATAAATATCCATCCGATCAGGAACTGTACGATTTGAATGTGCGCGGCGTCTATTTGGGAAATTATGTGCACTGGGAGGCCAATGAGCACGCCAAAATGGTGGTCGCCGAATATGGGTTTAACGTAAACGCAAAGCCGTTTGACAGAACCTACCGGTTGATGTCCAATCTGGACGATATGCACGAAAATGGCGTCCACGATTATCTCAAGTACATCAAGTTCGGCTATGGGCACTGCACGGACCACGTCTGCAAAGATATTCGGGCTGGCTTGCTGAGCCGCGATGAGGGCATTGACCTGGTGAAACAATATGACCATGTCAAACTCGGTGATCTGCAGCGCTGGTTGGAATACGTGGGTATGTCGGAAGCGGAGTTCGACCGCATCGCCGATACATTTCGAGATCCGCGCGTGTGGCGCCAATATAACGGGCACTGGGAAAAAGACAATATCTGGGATTGAATTATGACACGCCAAAAACCCGCGAAACCCAACACACCGCCTAAACTCAGTGAAGATGAGTTGTGTCCCGCTGACCTGCTCGCCGGTCAGGAAGCAGCCTTTCAAGCCGATATCGACAGGCTGAGAACCAGATCTGCCGAGTTTGTACAGGTACCCTGCCCCGCCTGTGGTTCGGATGCCTATGAACCGGCTTTAAAAAAATTCGGGTTCCCCTACGTGTCCTGCAGCCGTTGCCGGACTCTCTTTTTAAATCCGCGGCCCACACCCGCAATCATGGCCGACTACTATGCGGACAGCGAGAATTATAAGTACTGGCAGAAGTACATTTTTCCGGCCAGCGAGCAGGCCCGCCGCGAAAAATTGCACAAACCCTGGCTGGAAAAGGTATTGGCGTATTGCAGCCAGAACCGGATTTTCCAGGGCGATCTGCTTGAAATCGGTAGCGGCTACGGCACCTTTTGTGGTCTCGCCCACTCCTCGGGACGTTTCAATTCGGTCACGGCTGTCGAGCCCACCCCGGAGATGGCCCAGGCCTGCCGCGAACGCGGCTTAAAAGTGATCAGCAAACGTTTTGAGGATATCACGCCCCAGGAAGTTGCCCGGCCCGATGTGATCGTCGCCTTTGAGGTACTGGAGCACCTGTTTGATCCGGGCAGTGTGCTCGCGCAGTGCCAGACCTTGCTGAAACCCGGCGGTTTGATCGTTTTGTCCTGCCCGAATGGTCTGGGATTCGACATTGCCTTGCTGCAGGATAAGTCATTGGCGATCGATGTCGAGCATGTGAACCTGTTCAATCCGCAATCGCTCAGTTCCTTGGTGGAGACAAAAGGATTCGAGGTCCTCGATGTCAGTACGCCCGGCCGCCTGGATGTCGAATTTGTGCGGGAAGCTGTGCTGAAAGGCGAATACGAACTTCCCGATGCAGACTTTCTCAGAAAGGTGATCCTGGAAGACTTTGAAATGCTGGGGTGGTCCTTCCAGCAGTTTCTGGCCGCGAATCAGCTGAGCTCGCACATGTGGCTGGTGGCGCAAAAAGATCAGCCGCATTCGGCCGGTTCCGCCCCCGGGATCGACTCTGACTCAGCGCAGGCTGGATTTGAAGACCGGGTGAAGCAGTGCTACGCTACCTGGAGTACGGATTATTACAAAGACTACTATGCGGCGCCCCAGGCTTATCCGCCCGTCCATACCGATATTGTCAAAAACCATCTGGACCGCCCGGATATCAATCACATTCTGGACGCCGGCTGCGGCCCGGCATCGATGCTGAGGGACCTTGCAGACCTCGATGCCAATCTGTATGGTTTCGATCTGACCCCGGCGATGGTTTCCGAGGCCCGCAGGATCATGCAGGCGCAGGGCTGCCCGCCGGAACATATTTGGAGCGGCAGTGTCCTCGAGCGGAAAGCCTTCCAACCGCCGTCCGGGGACAAGGTCCCCTTTGATGCGGCCATCTGTGTGGGCGTCTTGCCGCACATCCCGCCGGATATGGAAATGACGGTATTCACCAACTTGCGGAACGCTGTCCGCAAGGATGGGCTGGTAATGCTCGAAGCGCGCAACCAGCTGTTCGCACTTTTCACCCTCAACCGCTATTCATATGAATTCATGACTGACGAGTTGATACATCTCAACATGCTCACAGACGCAGCCGATGTGGACGGTACCTTGCCGGAAAAGCTGGCCGACCGGCTGCAGCAGTACTTCCAGATGGACATGCCTCCGGTTCGCAAAGGCAAGTCCGGCGAACCCGGCTATGATGAAATTATTTCGCGGACCCACAATCCCATCGTGATGCGGCAGCAGTTTGCCGATTGCGGCTTCAAGGATGTCCAACTGCTGTTCTACCACTATCATTGCATGCCGCCGATTTTCGAAAAGACAGATCCGCAAATGTTCCGCAAGCTCAGTGTCGCGATGGAAGATCCCCATGACTGGCGCGGTCATTTCATGGCCTCGGTGTTTATCTTGGCGGGGAGACGGGCATGATCAGAACCGATGGCTGGAACAGGTATTGTATCTGGGAACACAGTTCCCAGGTCAAGGAGCTGTATCGTCAAAGATGCCGTGAGGAGGCGCCGGAGATGACATGTGCGGCTCAGGCCGCCCGTTTACTCGAGCCGTTGGCCTCCCCCGGAGACACCGTGTTGGATGCCGGTTGCGGCAGCGGGTATTTTTTACACTCAATCCGCAAGCGCAACCTGGAGCTGAAGTACTGGGGGGTGGATGCCGCCCAGAGTTTGATTGAAATCGGCCGCCAGGAACTTGCGGCCTATGGTTTGTCCCCGGATAGATTGTTGCATGCCCGTATCGAAGATCTGGATGGCGCCGCAGATCATGTCGTGTGCCTGAATGTGTTGAGCAACATCGACAACTACCATAAACCCCTGGAGCGTCTTTTGAGCATGGCCCGTAAAACCCTTGTGCTGCGTGAGTCCTGTTCGGATACCAGCGAGTACCGCTACGTCCGGGACCGTTATCTTGATGCGGGTATCGACTTGAAGGTGCACGTCAATACTTACGAGGTCACCCAAATCATGGATTTCATCCAGTCCTATGGATTCGCAGCAGAACGCATCACCGATGAGTGGACCCAGGGCAAGCGTGAGATGGTTATCGATTATCCCCATTACTGGACATTCTTTCTTGCCCGGCGTATCCGTTAGTATCCGCGCAAACAACTAAAGGCTAAAGTAAAGAGGTGCCCATGGCCGAAGAATATACCTACAAGGACTATGCTTCCAGCGCAGCGCTGTATAAAAAATACAGCGCCTACCAGAAACGCTACGCCGGGAACATCCGCGAAAGTGATAAGATATTGATTCAGATGATCCAAACCGTCCTGGCCGGCAGACCCGCCGGGAAACATTCTCTTCTGGACCTGGGCTGCTCTACCGGAAACCTTTTGTTCAATATTAAACAAACGCTGGCGGATACCGGCCTCCACCTTTCAGGCGGCGATTTGATGGCAGACGTTATCGCGGAGTGTGAAGGCAACCCGGAGCTCGCAGGTATCGACTTTTTTACCCTGGATGCCTTGAAAATGTCCTTTCGGGCCAAATTCGACATCGTCGTTTCCAATGCCTTGATTTACCTGTTCGATGAACAGCAGCTGCGCTCCGTGTTTGAAAACGTCTGCCGGGCCCTGAAACCGGGAAGCCATTTCCTGGTCTTCGATTTCGCCCATAAATTTGAACAGGTTTTGGAAATCAAGGAATACTCGCGCTCCCATCCGGACGGATTGACGCTGCACTTTCGCCCGGAGAGCCAATTGGCCGCCCTGCTCACGGCAGCAGGCTTCACCGATATCGCATTTCACCCCTTCCAGATTCCGGTTGATCTGCCGCAAGGGAATCTTTACGGAAAAAATTCCGATGGATTCGAGGATCTGAACAGCTATACCATGCATACGGATAACCGCACCCGGTTGTTGTTCAGGGGTGCCCTGTTTCAACCCTGGTGCCACTATCTGGCCAAAAAGGCAGTCTGAGAATGTCAAGAATAGCAGGAATATACCACCCCGGCAGCCCACCTCAAGCGGCCGAACTGGTCCGGCACCTGGAAACAAAAGAGAGTCACGGCGAACGGGAGCGCGTTCGCTGCGCGCAGGGGCCGGCGGCCTTCAGCTGGAATGGCCGGGTTCAGCCGCAATGCTGGTCCGGAGAAGATCTCCTCCTGGTTGTCGACGGCACTATTTTCAACAGAGAAGAACTGGGGAGCGCCCAACCGGACGCTGAACTTATCCGGGCGCTCTACCGGAAACACGGCTTTATCGAAACCCTGAAAAAGGTAAACGGCGATATCGCCATAGCGCTGTTTGATCGCCAGGCCCAGCAATTGTGGCTGGGCCGTGACCGGATTGGCATTAAACCCCTGTACTATACGGTAACATCAGACTACTTCGCCTTTGCCTCGACCCCGGGGATATTGCGGAACCTGCCCGGAGTGGATGCCGCCGTCGATGAGCAGTATGCCGCCCTATTCGCAGCGTCCCATTACCGCTATTTCGACAATCGCCCCCACCGATCACCGTTTAAATCCATCCGGCAGCTGCCGGCCGCCCAGGCGCTATGCTGCACGGCCGGCCAGACAGAGACATTTCAATATTGGACCCTCACCGATAAGGATGATCTACCCGGCGCTGCAGATGCGCTGGCCGAGCAGTACCGGGCGTTACTGCAGGATGCCGTCGCGATTCGCCTGCAGGCGGTTGCCCGGCCGGCGTTTACCCTTTCGGGGGGCATGGATTCTTCATCGGTCCTGGCGTCCGCTGTAAAGACAACCGGGCGAAAGCAGCACGCTGTTTCCACGGTATACACCGACAAAACGTTTGATGAGTCCGAAGATATTCAGTCAATGCTGGCCACGCACGTTGAACAATGGCATCCGGTCCACATTGCAAGCCCGGATCTATTCGACACCGTCGCGGAAATGATTACCGTTCATGAAGAACCGGTAGCAACGGCCACCTGGCTGTCGCATTACCTGTTGAGCCGCTACGTCAAGGCCAGCGGATTCGACGGTCTGTTCGGCGGTCTGGGCGGGGACGAGCTGAACGCCGGTGAATATGAATACTTTTTTTACCACTTTGCCGATATGAAACACCAGGGGCAGGATAGGCAACTGGAAAACGAAATTGAAAAATGGATTCTCTATCACGACCACCCTATCCACCGGAAAAGCGCCGCCCTGGTCACCACAACCCTGGCCCAGGTCACTGATCCGTCTAAACCGGGGTGTTGCCGCCCGGACAGGCAGCGCTTTCAGCGTTATGCCCACACCCTTAATCAGGAGTATTTCGACCTGGATACTTTTCGTATCGCGATGGACCATCCCTTTGGCAGCTACCTGCGCAACAGGACCTATCAGGATATCTTCCGGGAAACCGCACCCTGTTGCCTGCGGGCTGAAGACCGCCACGCGGAGGCCTTTGGGCATGAACATTTTTTACCGTTCTTTGACTACCGGCTGGTGGAATTTATGTTTCGCATCCCGGGTCATATGAAAATCAAGGACGGCGTTACCAAGATATTGCTGCGTCAAGCCATGCAGGGCATCCTGCCGGAAGAGACGCGGACACGCATAAAAAAGACCGGCTGGAACGCCCCGGCGCATATCTGGTTTACGGGCCCGGGCCTGGCACAGTTGAAAGACCTGGTCCACTCCCGGGTATTTCGAGAACGCGGTATCTATGACTTTCAGGCGGTCTGCGATATCATCGCCGACCACGAGCAAATTGTACGCAATGGACTGCCTCGAGAAAACCACATGATGTTTCTCTGGCAGCTGGTGAATCTGGAGCTATGGCTGCAGCAGGTATCAGGATGACGAGCGCCAAAGCACAAACGGCTTGCAGCCCGCTTCTACAGGGAGGGAATCTTGAACTTTTCAATCATTATTCCTGTCTATAACGGCGCGGATACGATCGCGGCCCTGGTGGAAAATCTATTCCGCGAACTCCAGGACAGTGAGATTGAAATCATTCTGGTGAACGACGGGTCCGCGGACAACAGCGTCGCTGTCTGCCGGGAGATTCAACAACACCGCCCGGAGCAGGTAACCTTTGTGAACCTTTCCAAAAACTTCGGGGAGCACAATGCCGTTATGACGGGACTCCGGTATGCCCGGGGCAATGCCGCCGTCATCATGGATGATGACTTCCAGAACCCGCCTTCGGAGGTCAATCGGCTGGTTGCCAAACTTGAAAAGGGCTTTGACGTGGTCTACGGCCAGTATGAACGCAAGCACCACAGTCTTTTCCGGAATCTGGGGAGCTGGTTCAACGGGATGATGGCCACGGTGTTGTTGAAAAAACCCAAAGGCTTGTATCTTTGCAGTTTCAAAGCCATTAACCGTTTCCTCATCGACGAGATTATTCGCTATACCCACCCCTACCCTTACATTGACGGTCTGATTTTCAGAGTAACCCGTCGCGTGGGCATGGTCACCGTACAACACTCACCACGCGCGGTCGGCAAGAGTAATTACTCCCTGGCCAGACTGGTACGTCTCTGGCTGAATATGTTTACCAATTTCTCCATCCTGCCCCTGCGCATCGCCACTATCCTGGGCTGTATCACGGTTGTTTTCGGGATGGTCATCGCCGCCCTGGCCGTCTATTGGGCTTTTACAGATCCGCTGGCTCCCGCCGGCTGGCCGACGCTGGTATGTGCCATGGTCATATTCTCCGGTACGCAGTTGTTGGTGCTTGGCGTAATCGGCGAATACCTTGGCCGTCTGTTTCTCGGCCAGAACGGGACGCCGCAATCCATTGTCCGTGAGGTGACCGGAGCAAACAGCGCCTCAAAACCTCCGACCGAGGCCCAGTCGCGTTGAAAATCTGCTGGACCACCCCCCCTCCGCCTGCCGATATGTGGGGCGCATTGTCTGATGTCGGCAGTGTGTTGCCCCCCTTAGGGCTGTGTTATCTGGCAGCAGTATCCCGAAACCTGAACTGGGACGCGCTTATCATAGACTGTTATGCGGAGAAATTAACCGCTGCAGCGGCAGTCCAAAAAATTAGCGCTTTCGGGCCCGATATCGTCGGCATCACGGCCACAACCCAGGAAATTGACATGGCCGCGCAGCTGGCCGCGGCGCTAAAACGAGCTTTGCCGGAACGCATGGTCATCCTCGGCGGGGTGCATGTCACCAGCCTGCCGGTTGAGACCCTTGAAAGGTACCCGGCGTTCGACCTGGCATTCATTGGTGAATCCGAAGCGACCCTGCCCGAATTTCTCGAGGCCTATCAGGCTGACCGGCCCTTCGCCACGATAGCGGGCCTGGCCCTGAGAAGGCAACCGCGAGAGGTGCCGCAAACGCTGACCACCCACTGCGGTGCGACCGGTAACGGTACGGTATTTCTCACTTCACAGCGGCCGCCCATCGATAATCTGGATGAATTGCCGCTGCCGGCCTTCGATCTGCTCTTACCTCTGGACCGCCATTATCGGCCTGCCGTATACAACTACAAGCGGCTTCCAGCCGCCGGTCTGGTAACCTCCCGCGGCTGTCCGGGCAAGTGCTCTTTTTGCGACCGCTCCGTATTCGGCAACCGTATCCGGATGCTGTCCGCAGATCGAATTCTGGACATGATCTGCGAACTCAAAACCAGGTACGGCATTCGCGAAATCAGCTTCTATGATGACACGCTGGTCGCCCACCGCAAACGTTTTGAAGCACTTTGCGAACGATTGATCACCGCGAAGCTGGATATCACCTGGTCGTGCAATGCCCGCGTCGACATGGTGTCCCCCGAACGCCTGGATTTAATGCGTCGGGCCGGATGCTGGCAGATTTCATATGGCATTGAAAGCGGTGAGCAGGCTATGTTGAACGTACTGAAAAAACGCATTACCCTCGCCCAGGTGGAAAAAGCCGTCACCTGGAGTCGCGCAGCCGGACTCACGGTTAAAGGTTACTACATGATTGGCGTTCCCGGGGAGACACCCGCCACGCTGAAAAAGACCGAAAGGCACCTTCTCGGGCTCCCTTTGGATGATATTCTCCTGGAATATTTTACCCCCTTTCCCGGAACTGAACTATACGATCGGATACTCGCCAAAAACATACCTCTGCCGGACTGGTCGCAATTGAACACGTTTGAACTGGCCTATATTCCGTTCGGGCTCAACCGACGGGCATTGGAAACGGCTTACCGGCGAATCATCATTAGATTCTACTTGCGGCCCCGGATTATCTGGTCATACATACGCCGTTTTGCCAGCCCATTTAAAATGCTGCTGCTGGCCCGGGCTTTCATCAAATTCATCAAACCAGGGTAACGGGTGGAACACTCCCTTTTCGAACAGGTCTTTCATCTCCAGCAGACCCACTGGTGGTTCGTGGCCAGACGCAATTACATCGCGTCTCTGCTGGCGCGTATTTCCATAGCCGGACTGGTATTGGATGTCGGCTGCGGGCCGGGCTCCATGCTCTCCTTTTTGACGCGCTATGGCCCTGTGACCGGCCTGGACCCCTATCGCCCGGCATTGGAGATGGCCCGGGGCGCATCATCAAGTCCCCTGGTCCAGGGGAGCATTGAACAGTTGCCTTTTCGGGCGAATCAGTTTCACCTGGTGACGGCCTTTGAAGTACTCTACCATCGCGGGGTTCTGGATGTAGTCCGGGCCCTTAGGGAACTTCACCGGGTACTGGCCCCGGGCGGGTATCTGGTGGTGGCCGATTCCGCGTATAAAGCTCTGGCCTCCCGTCACGACCAGGTATCCCATGGGGCGCGACGGTTCTCCCGACGCGAGCTCCAGGCGTACCTGGAAGCTGCGAATCTGGAAATTGAGACGGCCACCTACGCCTATGCCGCCTTGTTGCCAGTGGCTTATACGGTTCGAAAGCTGCAGGCCGGCCCCGGCCGGATGGATGAACCCACAGCGGACCTGGCGGCTGTGCATCCCTGGATCAATCAGGCCCTGATAGACTGGTTTGCCATCGAAGCCCGCCTCGCTCGGTCCTTTTCTTTCCCCTTTGGTCTCTCCATTCAGATAGTGGCCCGGAAACCAACGCAGGAGATCGCGTCGTCTTGAGAATAGCATTCTACAATCCTCCGGCCCCGAACCCGATCATCAGGCGCTATATGTGCAGCTACAATGCCGGCGCAAACCTCTATCCGAACATCGAACTGTTGACTCTGGCGGCTGATGCGCGTGCCCAGGGTCACACCGTAGCCTACATTGATTGCATCGCCGAGAATTTGAACACCCGGGAAGGCATCACGCAAACGCGCCGCTGGGGTGCTGAGATGCTGGTGGGCATTTGTGGTCTCGAGTGTTTCCGCGATGACGTCGCAGAATTGAGAGCGCTCAAAGCGGCCTTCCCGGAGGTATCCGTGGGGCTGTGTGGATACTACCCAACGCTATATCCCGAACGCTGCCTGCAAGAGGGATTTGATTTTGTACTCCTTGGTGAAGGTGAGCCAGGGCTGGAAGCCCTGTTACAGGGCCAATTGTCTTCACCGGGTCTGGCGACCCCCGGGCACATCAATCCGCCCGCTGCACGCCTGTCGGCTCGCCAGTTCAAGGAACGCCGCTTTTATCGTGCGTTTTACACCAGTCCCGCCGGCATCCGCACCGGGCTGCGCACCCTGCTGAAAGATCCGCGGCGAGCCCTGCAAGCCACCCTGGAAGTCCTGCGTTTTACAGTCGCCGACAAAGGTGGGCACAGCCACCCGGATTATCTTTGATTCTACCGATTTCAATATGCGGATCTTAATTCTAAACCCACCGGCTGAACATACGATATCCGAATACCCGGACAGCGATGGAGATTCCTTCATCGAGACCGAGGACTTCGGCTACTTTCCTCCGTTAGGTGCCCTGTACGTACTGTCCTACCTGGAAAAAAACAGCAGCGGCCATGATCTTTTCTTCAAGGATTGCGTGGCCGAGCAAATATCCCAGGCAGACCTGCCGGGCCTGATCAACGCCATCCGGCCGGACGTCGTCGGTATTACCAGTTTTACCATTTCACTCATCGATGTCTGCTTGGCAGCCCGCGCCGTGCGCACGGCCGCTCCGCAGGTACACCTCTGCCTGGGGGGACACCATCCCATCGCCTTCCCCTTCCAGGCGGCGGCCTTGCCTGAATTCGACTCCATTGTGGTCGGCGAGGGCGAAAAGGCGTTTACGGAGCTCGTGACCGCCCTGGACACGGGCGGTGACATCACCCGTATCCAGGGCGTCTACACGGCTGCATCCATCGCAATCTGGAAGGACAGAACCCATGGGGACAAGCGCTTTTTAGGCAGCCTGGCCGTACCGGCGGCCTACATAGATGACATCGACGCCCTGCCGCCCCACAACCTCGCTTATATCCGGCATATCAAGTATCGCAGCGTGGTTGGTATCAGCGGTGATCTAGCCACCATTATCTCTTCGCGGGGCTGTCCCTACAAATGTACCTTCTGCGACGTACCCTATAAAAGATACCGGCACCGCTCCGTTGAGCATGTAATTGCCGAAATCGAAGCCTGTCTGGATACGGGATACCAGGAATTTCACTTCTATGACGACCTTTTCAACATAACTGATCAAAAAGTCATTGAGTTTTGTGACGCCTTGAACCGCAGGGGATTGCAGTTTCCCTGGAGTTTCCGGGGCCGCGTCAACAAGGTTAACCGCGAGTCACTGGTTAGGGCCCGCCAAGCCGGATGCCGGTTGATTTCCTTTGGTGTAGAAACCGGAACCGACGCCGGTCTGCAAAATTTACGCAAAGGCACCACCACCGCCAAAGTCCGGGAAGTGTTCCGCTGGTGCCGGGAAATCGGCATAAAAACCCTGGCCGACTTCATGATCGGCCTGCCCTTTGAAAAAACGGAAAATGATGTGCGTAAAAATATTGCCTACCTGATCGACCTTGACCCGGACTACGCCCAGTTCGCCATTCTCTGCCTTTACCCCAACACGGCGATCTTCGAACAGGCAGTTGCGGCCGGTCTGGTTTCTCCGGAAAAATGGACCCAATTCGCCGCCAAACCAACCACCGCTTTCCAGGTCGATCACTGGAATCAATCCTTCACTACACCCCAGCTGGTGGCCCTGCAAAAATGGGCTTATAAAAAATATTACTTCCGGCCTGCTTATATCCTGCGCAGCATCCTCAATACAAAATCGCCGTATGAGTTTAAAACTAAATTGAGAGGCGTATTCAAACTGTTGTAAAGCACTGGTATTCACCACCCCAGCTATGCGATCTGAAAAGAAGAAGATTTTAATCTTGTCGGTGTCCGGTATCGGCAACACCATAATGCAATCGCCGATGATTAACTCCCTGGCACGCCAGGAGAACCTGGTGGTCGATGTGTTGTTCCAGAACCGCACCGGCAGCGCAGTATATGCCCATGACCAGGCCATCCGCACCCGGTATCTGTTACCCGACCATCCGCTGGGCGCGCTGCCGTTGATCAGGACCTCGCGCCGCAACCGGTACGATTATAGCGTCTGCGGTTTTCCTTCGAACCTGGTGGAGTTAAATCTGTTTCCCTTTTTGGTCGGTGCCCGCCGCCGGGTGACACATAGTTATAGCGTCGGTAAATGGCGAACTCTTAACTTTTTGAGCAATGTAAAAATTGTGGCGGATACACGCCTGCACGATGTGGAACAGAACCTGCAGTTGCTGAACGTTTTTAATCTGAAAATCCCGTCCCGTCCCCAATTGACTTTTTCTATGGCTGCCGCCAACCATGAGTTTGCACGGCAGTTCGTCAAGACCTTTGACAGCCGGCCCATCTTGGGTATTCATCCCGGGTCCGGGCCCCTAAGACAAAAGCGCTGGCCGCAGGAGCGCTTTCTAAGCCTGGCCGCGCGCTTAAAGCACACTTTCAATATTATCATTTTCGGCACCCCCGGCGAGACAGCAGCATTTCAGCCCAGGGAGGGTGTCCACGTCTGCCGTGCCAGCCTGAATGACACGGCAGCGCTCATCTGCCGTTGTGACCGGTTTCTATCAGCGGATACCGGTTTGATGCATATCGCCGCAGCCTGCGGTGTCCGGCAGGTGGTCCTCTGGGGACCCACCGCCTACTCGCGTACCAGGCCCTGGTCCGAGCGGGCCGTGGTGCTGGGACGCACGGATCTTGATTGTCTGCAATATCCCTTCTATGATACCAAATCCAGGTTCAACTGCCCGGCAGCCGGGCAATACATGGCGGCCATCACTGTTGATGAGGTCATCGCAGCGATCTGCCAATAATCACGCATTGGTCTTTCTTGAAACTGTAAGGGGCTAGCGCATGCAGGCAGCATTCAAAAATAAAAAGGTACTGATTACCGGTGGTCTGGGATTCATCGGCTCCAACCTTGCCCGGCGCCTCGTCCGGATGGGTGCCCGGGTTACCATTGTCGACAGCCTGATTCCGGAATACGGCGGCAGCTTGTTCAATATCCGGGAGATCGCAGACCGTGTGAACCTGAACATATCAGACGTGCGTGACCCGCACGGCCTGGCATACCTTGTAAAAGATCAGCAGTACCTGTTCAACCTGGCCGGTCAGACCAGTCATCTCGATTCCATGCGCACACCGTTCGTGGATCTGGAAATCAACAGCCGCGCGCAATTGTCCATCCTGGAGGCCTGCCGGCAGGTGAATCCTGAAATCAAGATCGTTTTTGCCAGTACCCGCCAGGTTTACGGGAAACCCTGTTATCTGCCGGTAGACGAAAAACATCCCCTGCAGCCGGTGGATGTCAACGGCATCAACAAACTGTCCGGCGAATGGTACCACCTGGTGTATAACGACGTCTACGGCATCCGCTCCTCCGTCCTGCGCCTGACCAACACCATCGGACCTTGCATGCGCATCAAGGATGCCCGGCAAACCTTTTTGGGTATCTGGATCCGCCTGCTGCTGGAGGACAAATCCTTTGAAGTCTGGGGCGGCGACCAATTGCGGGATTTCACGTATGTGGACGATTGCACCGCCGCCTTGCTGATGGCCGCGCACAACGAGGCAGCTGTAGGCCGGGTCATCAACCTAGGCGGTAGTGAAACGATCAGCCTGCGGGCTCTGGCAGACCTCCTGGTCCAGCAATACGGCCGCGGTCGCTATACGGTCCGGGCGTATCCCGATGAGCGCCTGAAAATAGACATCGGCGATTATTATTCCGACTTTTCCCTGGCCCGATCACTGCTGGGATGGGAGCCGCGCGAACCGCTCACCCGGGCATTGGCCAAGACCCTCGCTTATTTTCAAGAACATCTGGAGGTCTACCTGTAATGGCCGCACCGGCACCGATTCCCCAGGCAAACCCGGTGGCCGGCTACCGCGCCCGCGCTGCGAAAATCGATCAAGCCATCCAGAAAGTGCTGCAAAGCGGTCACTATATCCTGGGCCACGAGGTCATGGCATTTGAAGAAGAATTTGCCGCATACCTGGGTGCGCCGCACTGCATCGGCGTAGCCAGCGGTACCGATGCCCTGGAGGTAGCCCTCCGCGCCGTTGGAATCCAGCCCGGTGATATCGTTTATACGCCTGCCCACACAGCTGTCGGGCCGGTGCGCGTCCGTGTTTCGTGGATATCGACACGGAGACCTTCACCCTGGATCCGGAACACCTGGCACAAGTCGTTGCCTAGCACCAACGTACCGCGGACAATTGGAATTTGGTTCACCGGGCGGTTATCCCGGTGCATCTCTACGGCCATCCCGCCGACATGCCCGCCATTATGAATGTGGCCCGCGAACAGGGCCTCCTGGTGGTCGAGGACTGCGCCCAGGCGCACGGTGCCAAGGTGGCTGGACGGCCGGTCGGAACCTGGGGCCACCTGGCGGCCTTTAGTTTTTACCCTACCAAAAACCTGGGAGCCCTGGGCGCCGGCGGTGCGGTGGTTTCGAACGATACCGAACTGGCCGACCGTGCCCGTAGAGTGCGTGAGTACGGCTGGAAGGAGCGTTACATCAGCTTTTCGGCGGGCATTAACTCACGCCTGGACGAACTCCAGGCGGCGATTCTACGCGTCAACCTGACCGCACTCGATACAGAGAACGCGCAGCGTTTCCGCTGGGCCGACCGCTATTTTCAGGGTCTGGATCATCCTGCTCTCACATTGCCGGCCCGGCCGGCCGCGCAGCACACCACCCATGTCTTCCATCAATTTGTCATCCGGCTGGCCGCCCGGGACCAAATGCGGACCCATTTATCAGCCGGCGGAATCGGGAGCGCGATTCATTACCCTGTTCCGGTGCACCGTCAACCGGCCTATGCCGGCCGCAGTATCTTGCCGCCGCAAGGACTGCCGATAACCGAAAAACTTTGCGAAACGATCCTGAGCCTGCCCATGTATCCACAACTGACCCAAAGTAAAGTCGACCGCGTTTGCGCGGCCATCCTCGATTTCCTGGAAACGAACCAGGGACGGCGGCCACGTTAGGCTTCGGCCGCGAACCGGTTTAAGGTGATGTGATGGCCGGCAGGCCATTACCGGCCGCCCCCTGAGGGCTTGACATAGTGTGGACCACAAGCCCCTTTGACACCAAGGTTTACCATAGACCATGAATCTGTTGTTCCTGAGCAAACGCCGTCCGATGGACCGGGATCTGCTGCTGCGTCCCTATGGACGTTTCTACCACCTGCCGCAGCTGCTGGCCGCAAAAGGCCATAAGGTGACGGTGGTACTGCTGAGCTATAAAAATGATGCCCCGGTCGTACGTCGGAGCGGCGCTGCCACCTGGATCTCCATCAGTGCTTTTCCCACGGGGCCGCTGGCTTACATCCAACGGCTGTCCCGGATCATTGTCCGTTCCCAGCCCGATTGGCTGGTGGGCCTGTCAGATACTTACTTCGGTATTCTGGCGCACTATCTCGGTCGGATTTACGGTATCAAAAACTGCATCGATGCTTATGACAACTACGAAAGTTACCTGCCCTGGCTGAAACCCGCGCACATGTTGTGGCGCCGAGCCCTGGCCGGAGCCGATCTGGTTACGGCCGCCGGTCCCCAGCTTGCAGAATTGTTGGGCCGCCAGCGCCCGCACAACCCGGTGCAAATTATTCCCATGGCCGCCGATCAGCCCGACTTCCGGCCGATGAATAAAACTGACTGCCGGCGCCGGTTCCAACTTCCCGCAGGTCAAAAGATAGTGGGCTACTGCGGCTCTCTTTACCGCAACCGGGGTATCGAGACTTTGTTCGAAACTGCCCGCCGCCTCCAACAGGCGGATCCCGAGATAGCCGTGGTTTGCTCCGGCCGCAAGGAACGCGGCGTCAAGCTGCCGGAAAACGTCCGCTGGCTGGGCTACCTGCCGGATGCCGACATTCCATATTTGTTGAACTGCATGGATGTGGCGCTGATCATCAACAGGTCGTCATCTTTCGTGGATTTCAGTTACCCGGTGAAACTTTACGAGGCCATGACCTGCCACTTACCCGTCGTCGCCACCCATACGCCGGCAGCCGGCTGGATTCTATCCGGCTACCCGGAATGCCTGGCCCGGCCGGATGATGTCGCCGATCTGACGGAAAAAATTAAGCGTCAGCTGCAGCGCAAACGCTTGGACTATGGAAAAGTACCGGATTGGTCAATGTGCAGCCGGCTTTTTGAAAGGGCTTTGAAACGTGCACCCTAAGGGATATCAACCCGGGTTTTCGGGGCTTCATCCGGAAACCACCTACAATTTCCAGACTCGCGAACGCAAGGCGCTGACGATGCTCGCAGTGCTTGCCGATCGTTTCGCGGACCAGCTGTCCGGCTTACACATACTTGATACAGGTGTCTCGACCGGCATCATCGCCAATTCCTTGGCGGAGCATGTCGCTCAGGTTACCGGTCCTGATATAGATGATGCTGCCGTGGCTTTTGCCCGCCAAACCTTTGCGCGCCCAAATCTGCACTTTTTAGTGGGCGATTCGCTGGCGATCCCCTGCCCGGCCAATTCCTTCGATGCCGTAATCTGCACCCATGTCTATGAACACGTTCCGGATGCTGATCGTCTACTGCGCGAAATTAACCGGGTTCTTAAACCCGGAGGCTGGTGCTATTTTGCGGCCGGCAACCGTTTAAAAGTAATTGAACCGCATTACGGTTTGCCGTTTCTCTCCTGGCTGCCGCGACCCCTGGCCCACCGCTATTTACAGTTATCCGGCAAAGGGAGCTACTATTACGAAAAACATTTGTCGCTGGCCGGTTTGCGGCGGCTCACATCGGCATTTCGCTGTATCGACTATACAAACAGGATTATAGCGAACCCGGCAGCCTTTCATGCCGAGTACATGCTGGCACCGGGGTCCCTGAAAAACCGTCTGGCAGGACTTGTCGCCGCACGGGCTTTCTGGTTGATGCCCTCTTATATCTGGATGCTGCAAAAACGGAAATAGTCGCCCAGCATCGATATTGAAAAGGGATAGCTGCTTGCCGGCTATCCCTTTTTTTGTGCCGGGCCGCGTGCGGCAACCTGCCCCGAAAACATCAGACGCGGCTGGCAGCTTGCGTATTGCGGCCACGCTTATTTATCCGGTTCATGGTGATCAAACCGCATCTGGCAGATTTGCTCGGAAACCAGTCCCATCATGAAGATAACGATTGAGGTCGTAAAAAGCAGTGCGCTCATATTGGTGAATCGTCCCCAAAAAAGGAAAGTGTACCCGTAGTAGCCAACTCCAAGCAGGAACATGAAAGCGCTGACAGGCAGGAATACGCGCAATGGCGAATAGAGGGTGCAGATCTTGATAATCATCATGAGAAAGCGGACCCCATCCGGAATCAGGCGCACCCTGCTGCGGCCGTCTCTACGCCGGTGAACATCGATGGGATGATACTTCACGCTGCGGCCGGTCCTGAGGATACCGAGCGTAATAGTTGTAGGATAAGAATAGGTATTGGGCAGCAGGTAGATAAATTGTCTCGCAATGTCGGCCTTTATGGCCCGAAAACCGGACGTAAGATCCTTGACCGGGAACTTGGTCACATAAGTGGCCAGGCGATTATACAGGTAGTTGCCCCAGGCCCGAAAAAAGGTGGATTGTCCCCGCCGATCACGCTCACCGACAACCATGTCATATTCGGGCAGGTGATCGAGCAGTCGTTGAATGTCGGCCGGACGATGCTGCCCGTCCCCGTCCATGAACACGAGATATTCTCCCCGGGCTTTTCGGATGCCGCTCTTGATCGAGGCTCCGTTGCCGATATTATAGGGGTGGCTGTGCACCCGGGCCCCAGCAGAAGCGGCCACGGCGGCCGTTTCGTCACTTGACCCATCATTAATGACGAGAACTTCGAAATCCGGGTGACGCGTGCGGATATCCCTTACCAGGTCACCTATGGAAGTCTCCTCATTGAGAACCGGTATAATCACAGAAACAGCGGTCATTGATTTATCACCCTTTGGCGGTTGGTCGTTGCGTTACCCCACCATTACCATAATTCAATTCATAAAGGTAGTAGCCGCTGTTTGATGTCAGCAGGGTTATCTCGTTCTTGAAAAAACGGACCAGGGCCTCCAGTTCAGGCGCACTGAAATTGTCCTGTACCCATTTTTCAAACAGATCCTGGCGAAGAAGAATATGGGTGATGCCCTGTTGCCGGAGACGGCCGCTGGAGAATCCGCCGGGGGCGTTACCCGTCAAGGCGTCTTTGAGCAGGTAGTGGTTGAAGACAAGCCGCCTATCGCTATAGTAGCGCCGGTTTCCCAGAAACAGTCCCAGAATGACGGCATCACGTGGTAGATGCCGATTGGCATAGGCATGTACCGGGTAAGCCGGCCGGTGGCGGCTGATATAATCCGCACGGGAGATACGACCCGAAATATACGCCAGCGGCGTTACTTCGGCAAACTGATGAACCAGGTATCGCAAATTCAGGGAAAGCGCCGTTACCAGCAACAGGGCCAGACCGAGTCCCGCCCCCATCGCCAGGTTCCGCCCAGAAACGGTTGCCAGGGCATTGACCACTTTGTGCAGCCCCAGTACCGACAAGATGACCAGCGGCGGGATAATCGGCGCAATCCAGCGGATGCGCATATCTATGCGAAAAAAGACAAACAGGAAATACAGCCCGGCAAAGGCTGCCAGGTAAAACTCCCCGGTACGGAAATCCCACGCCTTGCGACCGGACATGGCCAGCCAGACCAGGGGCAGGATGAGCAGGTAAAGATTTAAAACCCCGTCAAAATATTTGGGATTATTGTCCCGGCCCTGGTAGAAAATTCTGACCGGGATCAACGCAATCTCGAGCGGCGAGTCTCCATAGGCGTATTTGCGGAAGCTGAAGTGGTCAAGGACTGCGGTTGGCTGATCCGCGGGCGAGGGACTGCCGGTCACCTTGGCGGCCGGTTTGCCTCCCTGAAACACCGAGTCATAAAGGGGATAAAGCGGGTTCCCCTTCCAAATTACATTTTTAATCATCCACGGCGAAAAAATTGCCAGGGCAATGGCAGCAAACAACACACCGTGCAAGAGCGCTTTGGTGTTTCTCAGCCGACCATGCCGGCCTTTGACGGAAAAAGCGAAGGGCACAAAAAGGGTCATTAGGAAAAGGGTGATCAAAGCATTGTATTTCGTTCCCAGCGCCAAGCCGCAGGCGACTGCCGACCAAAGCAGGTAGCGCCGGCGGAAACCCGTATCGAGCCAATGTATGAAGGCCAGCAGAGAGGCGGTTGAGAAAAAACCAGTCCCAGATCCACATAAACCGTAATGGATAGCTTGACAATCACCGGCAGCGAAATGAACAACAGCGCCCCCAGCAACCCCCAGGTAGAACCTGTTTTGCGCTTAAGGTAAGTGAAAATCAAAGCCGCGGTGGCCAGGGCGAATAAGAAATGGATGTATTTTGGCAGGATATCGTTACCCCAATATAGTGGCACCAGGTAGAGCAAATTTAGATTCATGGGATAGTAGGAAAAGGGATAATCCGGAAGTTCGACCAGGCCGCCTGAGGCGATATAAATCTTGGGGACGGCCAAGTGATGTGTGAGGGCATCCCGGCTGACAGGCGGCACGCCGCCCAGGATAAGGATGGCTATAACTACCAGCACGATGAGCACGCCGATGATAAGGCGGATTTTGTTTTCCAGACCTGTAGATGTGCGTAGCGGCATATTCAAGTTTTCCTGAAATTCCCCAGTAGCGAATATCTACCACAATCCGGGGGATGTTGTAAAACGCACTATCCAGCTGGTTTGGTTTGCCGCAGACCCGATGCCACCATCAAACCGCGGCACCCGGACATGCTTGCGGTTCTTATTGACGCCCAGCCGACTATCTGTTATGAGTAGGAAAGCTACTCGTAACAGATAAGGCGCAATGGTACATTTTAAAATCAATCTGCTGCGTTGCAATCGTCTGCTGCACAGGCGTACCGATTCAGATTGCCGCCGGTCAACGCCCTGATCCAGGCTTGTGGGGCCGGCGGCGCCCTCTATACCTGGACAGGCGGTAAAACCCCCGGATAGTATCTGGGCCTGACCCCAGATCATCGCCGGGAACCACAAAAATCTAATGCGCGCCCACTTAAAAAAAATCAGCACCCTGTTAACCCAAGACGAGAAAAAGGACATCGGCATTCTTTTGGGAGCCGTGCTGTTGATGGGAATCCTGGAAACCACAGGCATCGCGTCCATCATGCCGCTGATGTCGGTATTGGCTGACCCGGATATCATCCATCATAACAGATATCTGGCGCAGTTGTGTGCCGTAACAAATTTCGCAGACCAAAAAAGTTTTCTTATCTTCCTGGGATTGGCGGCGCTGGCAATCCTGATATGCAGTAATGCCTTTTCTGCCTTCACGACCCGCCTGCAGCTGCGCTTTATCTATCGCTGCGGCCATTCAATATCTAAAAGGCTTTTCGGAAAGTACCTTTCGCAACCCTACACCTACTATCTCATCCGCAACACCTCCGATTTCACAAAAAACATTGTGACCGAGGTTCATCGCGTTATCGTGGGTTCCTTCACCCCGACGCTGCAGATTATATCCCGCTGTATCATCACCTTGTGCATCTTGACGCTGCTGATCATTGTCGACCCCCTGCTCGCTTTGCTGGTCTTCTTTACCTGCAGCAGCCTGTACCTGGGGGTTTTCGGGCTGGTCCGGCGCCAACTGTCCAAGCGCGGCAAAATCTCCGCCGCAGCCCAGGCAGCCCGTTTCAAACTCGTCAGTGAAGCCTTCGGGGGGATCAAGGAAATTAAGCTGGCCGGTAAAGAAAGCGAGCACCTGCGCCGCTTTGACACGCATTCACAAGCTTTTGCCATGTCCGAAGCCGCGGGACAATCCATCATGCTGCTGCCCAAATATGCCCTGGAGACAGTTGTTTTCGGCGGGATTCTGGTTATCTTGCTCTACCTTATCAGTGCCAAGGACAGCCTGGGCCAAGTGCTCCCGCTAATGGGCGTGTATGCCTTCGCAGGCTACCGGCTGATGCCGGCTTTTCAACAGATATTCAGTGGCGTCACGCTCATTCGCTATCACCGCGCCATCCTGGATATCATCTATCATGACCTTACGGTGCAAGCGGTCCGCCGCCAGCGCAAATTACCGCCTCGCCAGCGGAAGCGGCACTTGCTTTTTCCACCCGGCTCGAGGTCTTCGGGGCCCACTATCGGTACCCCGGCAGCGAAGTAGACGTTCTCAAGGACATCAATTTGAGGATAGATGCGAAAACAACGATCGGTCTGGCCGGTGCCACCGGATCCGGCAAGACAACCCTGGTGGACATCCTCCTGGGGCTTTTGCCCCTGACTTCCGGAAAACTAATGGTCGATGGCAAGGAACTGGGCCCCGACAACATGTTCCAATGGCAAAAAATGATTGGTTACGTGCCACAGAAGATTTATCTTTCCGACGATACCCTGGCGATGAATATCGCTTTTGGCCTGCCGGCGGAAGCCATCGATAGGGAACGGTTGGTGCATGCCGCCAAGATTGCTCAAATCCACCGGTTCATTAAAGACGAGCTGGCCGCAGGCTACGCTTCAATTGCCGGGGAGCGCGGCGTCAAACTCAGCGGGGGGCAGTGTCAGCGCATCGGGCTGGCCCGCGCCCTCTATAACGATCCCCCGATACTTGTCCTCGATGAAGCCACCAGTGCGTTGGACGGACAGACGGAGAGCCAGGTAATGGAGGCTTTGCAGGTTGTATCCCGGCAAAAAACGATTATCATGATCGCCCACCGGCTCTCTACCCTGCGCAACTGTGATACCATTCTTCTGCTTGAGAACGGCCGGATCATCGACCAGGGCACCTTTGCCTCTCTAGATGCCAATTCGCGGCGCTTCCGGGAACTGGAGGGGCAGGATTGAACCGGGCACCCCAACGCGAGTCCTCTGGGATTACGGGCCTGCCGTATACGCTGGCGGATACATTGGCCGACCAGAAGGACCTGCCCGGTCTGTGCCACGACCGCCCGCTGCGGACATGTGAAATTTATGAACCCAATGCGTACTATGGACTCGACCAGATCGTTAAACTGTACGCCGGCCTGCCGTCCGGGTATCCGCTCAAGGCAATTTTGCCGCACGGTATTGATCTCTCGGCCGCCTTTGTTTCCGAGGTTGAAAAAAAAGGGCTGCTGCCGGTTCTCTATTATTACCCTCCCCACCGCCGCAGTGTTGCAACCCGGCAAATGAACAAAATTGCCCTGGCGGGAGCCTTTCCTTTTTTGTATTTACTTGACTTGTTGAAGGCCCAGCCCCAACCGGAGCGCCAGGGACTGCTTTTCTTCCCGGCCCATTCCACCCATCACTACCAGACCGAAACAGATTTTGCCCGCCTGGCCGACAAACTGGACAGGTTGGAAAAGCAGTATCAGCCGATCTCCGTTTGCGTATACTGGCAGGATATCCTTAAAGGGCATCACCACGTGTTTCAAAGCAAAGGACTGCGGGTCGTCTCGGCCGGGCACATGTTCGATCCCCTTTTTCTCCATCGGTTCTACCATCTTTGCCGTCAACACGCGTATGCGGCCAGCAATGAGATCGGCAGCCACCTTTTTTATTCCGTGATGACCGGCTGTGCTTATTTTCACATGGGAAGCCACCCCGAAAAAAGCGACCAACGAACCGACACCGCCACATCGGACCTGGCACTGGCCGCAAAAACCAGGGCGATGCTGATTCGCCTGTTTGAACCGCGAAACACGACCATGAGCACCACGCAACTAAACCTCGTCAGGCGTTACATGGGCAGCGCGAACTTCAAGACGCCGGCCGGCCTGCGGGCCGAACTGGCTTTCGCCGAAAGACTTGACCGTTTCGGTGTAGCCCGGCACCCGTGGTCACGTAAGGCGCATTTTAAGCTGCCAAACCTTTTTCCCCGGAGGTTGACCCGGAATCTGAAACGCCGCCTGATTAACAGAGGGCAAGTCCTGGCAACCAGGCCGCGGGGGGTTGCCGGAATTCAACAATGGAAACAGCCCGCCCCTTGACGCCAAGGCATCTGAGTTTATATGCTTGTTGCGGCTCTGGTGCAAACCGGCGGTAACTGAAAACCTGCAACCGGGATTGGCTATGCGAATTTCCCTTTTAAGCACTCATGATATCGGCGGGGGCGCCCATGTGGCCGCCCATAGAATTCATGCCGCGTTTTTAAAGAACGGGCACCAGTCACAGCAGTGCGTGGCGATAAAGAGTTCCGACGATCGCTATGTAAAGGGACCTGACTCCAAGTCAAAACTGGGTTGGGCCCTCATCCGCCCGCTATTCAACAATCTACCGCTATACTTCTATCGACATAGGACGAAAGAAAAATTATCTCTCGCCCTGCTACCCTCAGATACGGTGCCCCGGGCGCTGGCTTTCAAACCCGACATTGTGAACCTGCACTGGATTGCGGACGGTTTTCTCCGGATACCGGACCCGGTCAGGTTTGCCCGACCCATTGTCTGGACATTGCATGACATGTGGCCATTCACGGGAGGCTGCCACTACGACCAGGAATGCAACCGTTTCCGGGAAGCTTGCGGCCAATGCCCGCTACTCGGTTCAAAGAATCGAAATGACCTGACCCGCAAAACCCTCCGGCAGAAACAATCGATCTATCGCCGACTCAATCTGCAGGTGGTGGCCCCTAGCCGCTGGATGGCGCAATGCGCACAGGCGAGCACAGCCTTTAAGGATGTCCCCGTGCATACGATCCCCTATCCCATCGATCTGGAGCGATTCAAACCACGGGATAAGGCCGCCATGCGCGAACTGCTTGGTTTACCGCAAGATAAAAAACTGATTCTCTTCAGCGCCATTAACAGTACGCACAATGATCGCAAGGGTTTTTTCCTGCTGAACGAAGCCCTGCAGACGCCGGCTATGCTTCAGCACGTTGGTGCTATGGAATGCGTAATCTTGGGTGCTCCCCCCCAGCAACCTTTGGCGGACCTCCAATTCAAGCTGCACTTCATCGGGCATCTGCACGATCAGGTCAGCCTGGCCGCAGTATACGCCGCTGTTGACCTGTTCGTGGCCCCTTCCCTGCAGGACAACCTGCCCAATACGGTTATCGAATCGCTGGCCTGCGGGACACCGGCAGCCGCCTTTGATATTGGCGGTATGCCGGATATGATCAAACACAAACAAAACGGTTACCTCGCCAGCCCCATGGATGCGGACAATCTCGCTGAAGGCATCTTGTGGTCCTTAGAATCGAAGGACAGATGAGACCGCCTTTCGCACAATGCACGCAAAAAGGCCGTTCAGGACTATGATCCGGCCCGCGTAGTGAACTTGTATCAGAAGGTTTTTGAACACGTTAAAAAGTCGCGTTGATCAGATAAGGGACTTGACGCGCTGAAATGAACCGACCATCGTGGCAAATGCTATGCAATCAACTATTCATCGCCTGGAAAGAAACGCAACGGTACCAACAAAGGCGGCCTCATGGTTCCTGGTCTCGTTTTTAGCAGTGTTTCTGCCGGCTGTGGCGGTGCGCCTGGCTTTTCTTTACCTGATCGATACCCCTATCCTTTTCTTCAAGTATCCCTATTTTGCGGAAAAACTGGCCGCCGGTGAATCGATCGGAACGCGCCTGGCAGACTTGAGCCCCTTTTACTTGTATTTGCTCACCATTTTTCGCTGGCTTTCCCCGGCCGACTGGGCTTTCGTTAAAGTGCTCCAGGCCATCGTCGGTGCGGCTAACTGCTGGCTCACTGCCGGTCTGGGCAAAGTGGTGTTCGGCAGCCGCGCCATCGGGGTTCTGGCCGGACTGGGGATGGCCGCCTACGGCAACCTGGTGATTCTGGAAACAACCCTGGAGCCTACTGTTTTCGTCCTTCTCTTCAACTTGCTGGCCACCTACTTTCTTTACCGCCATTTCGATCCGGAGAAGGCACGTGGGAAAAAGGGTAACCGGTATCTACTGCTCAGCGCCCTTTTTACGGGGTTAGCCGTTGTAACCGAACCCAGCTTTCTGCTATTTGTTCCCCTGGCTGTGCTGTGGATTGTGCTGCAACAGGGGCGTACTGCTTCCATTGCGCAGATTTTGACCGGTGCTGTCCTGTTCGGGGTCACAGCCGGTGCCCCCATATTATCCGTTACCCTGCGCAAACATGTCCTGCTGGAAGACAAAATCCTGGTGACCGCCGACGCCGGCAAAGTATTTTTACATGGGAATTCACGGGATGCCACGGCGCTGCGCTGGGCCGGGATACCGGATCAAGGGTTTATTGAAGAAGTCGCATCTGAACCGGATTATGCCCATGCGGCCTTTCGGGAACTGGCCTCCCGGCTGTCCGGCCGGGAATTGAAGCCTTCGGAATCTTCACAGTACTGGGCACGTCGTACCCTCACCGATATTTCCGCCGATCCGGCTCGCTATGCCCGTTTGCTGCGGGATAAATTGCTTTTCTTTTTTACAGACTACGAACTGCACTATATCGCATCAGCCTACCAGGAATATAAGACCAGTCGGGCCTATCCTGTGGTGCGTTTTGCCTGGATCGTACCGCTGGGGATCCTCGGTATGTTGGTGGCGACGAATCGTTTTGTCCATCTCCTGCCGCTTTATGGCCTTGTGTTTCTATACCTCCTGTCAGGCCTGATCTTTATCGTTCAGTCCCGCTATCGGCTGCCCGCGGTACCCTATCTATGCCTATTCGGAGCATTCGCAATAACCCGGTTGTCGCAATGGCTGCTGGACCGACGGGTTGGCGTCACCCTGGCAAGCCTGGTCTTCTTAGCCTCGGTCTATCAGCTGAGCACGACCGCATTGCAGGCCCAAATTAACGCGACGGATCTGTGGTTCCAGGCCACCAAGACCCACTATGAATTGGAGGCCCAGGGAGCATTTCGAAAAGGTCAGCATGCCCGGGCCGTGGCCGCCGCCAACCGGGCCCTTACAATTGCCCCCGATTTCGCACCGGCCTACAACCTGCGGGGTAAAAGTTATGCCCTTATGGGCAACCACTCGAGCGCCATCGAAGATTTTAAGAAGATAATCCAATTGCACCCGAACCACCCGGAGGGGTATCGCAATCTTGGTTTCGCGTACCTATTGAACAACGATAAGACGGCGGCACGCATGTATCTAGAAAAATCGCTAGCCATGATGCCCGAGGATAAAAAAGTTCGTGAAGCCGTTAAACGCCTAAATCAATCCACCAATCCGACTCTCCCAGATCACCCTTAGCGAACGATGACCCTGGGCCCTCGGTCTACCTTGTGGCTGATCTGTGAGAGAGCGGACATGAATCGGGAGCAGGTACCCTTGCCGTTTTCCAAAAGAAAAAAGATATTGACATATACCGTATTCACGGTGGTCCTGCTGGGCAGCAGCCTGGCTCTAATTGAAATCGGCTCACTGCTGTATTGGCGGCATATCACAAACCCGACGCGCACCGAGATCATCCAGTCGTTAAAGACTGCCGCACACGCCACCGGGGATGCCGGCAGTCGCGAGTTGTCACCAACCGACAATGTGCCCGAATGGATCCAGCGCCAGGTGTTGCACCCCTACCTGGGTTTTGTCAGAAATCCCGGTGTCGACCAGAACATATTACATGATGCCCGCATTCCCGACAAAGTGAATGCCTTGGGTTTTTTCGGTCGCATGCCCCCTACAGACCGCCGGGACCACGTGGTCAGCATTGCCATTACGGGCGGATCGACTGCAACCGAGCTGTTTGTATACGCCCGTCATATTTTGTCTGCAGAATTAAAGAAATTGCCTTGTTTTGCAAACAAGGAGATTATCATTGTTTCGCTGGCCCTGCCCGGCATGAAGCAACCCCAGCAACTGCTGGCGTTAAATTTTCTGTTATCTGTTGGGTACACGTTTGATATAGTGATCAATCTCGACGGATTTAACGAGGCGGTTTTACCCTTTTCTGAGAACCTGCCGTTTGGCGTATTCCCCTTTTATCCACGCAGCTGGATGTTGTATACTACCAAATTGGCACCGATCGATTATGCCCCGGCTATTTATCAAATCGCAAAGGGACGGCAATCCATGGAAAGGTGGCGTCAGTTCCTCTCAACTTCCGCGTTGCGACACAGCAACATGGTCTTACTTTTATGGCGCGCATACAATAGCCAGATGCGCAATGAAATTCATCTTGGCGAGCAAAAGCTGCGGAAGCTTTTTCGCTCTCGGGAGCGCTTGGGCACCCAGGAAAAAGGGACGCCCTATGCCGAACAACATACCGGGCAGATATACGTGGATTCAGCAATAGTGTGGCGACGGGCCTCCCAACAAATGTGGCAGCTCTGCCATGCAAACGGAATTAAATACTTCCATTATCTGCAACCCAACCAATACGTTCCAGGCTCAAAAAGGCTGTCTGCCTGGGAAAAGCGCCATATTTATTCCGGCAGCAACAATCCTTACCGGCAGGGTGTTGAAAAAGGGTATCCTTTTTTTAAATCTGAAAGCAAGGACCTGATAAAAGCAGGCATCCCCTTTATGGATATGACCGCTATTTTCGACAATATTGAAGCAACATTGTACAAAGATAATTGCTGCCATTACAATCAGCGTGGCTACGAGATCGTAGCCCGGGAAATCAGCCGCCACATTCGGGTGAACACCCCGGCCTGTAACTGAGTGGCGTTTTTGCAGACCGCGCCTGGGTTAAAATTAGCAGCCGGGACCGGCAGGCCAGCATTCAGAGACGGCGCACTGTTGGGCATTTTTAACTGCGGCGGTTATTTATTCGGTTCAATGGGTTTGCGGCAGACAATCATCAGTACCGTTGCCAAAGACAGGGGCACAAGTCTGGCCTCCAGCCAGACCGGCCCCATATAGAGTGTATTGGTAAGCTTGAAAAGTAGCCGGACAAGATAGCCGAACCGCCCTGGAACAGCCCGGTCTGCGCGATCTGATTTAGGGACGAGTTGCGCATATAAAAATACCGCCAGCAGCATGGTAATTTTTTCAAGCGGTCCCATAATTTTTTCCAGGTGTTCCCCCCAAAGCCGCCCGCGCGCATCAGTCCCCGCATATCATCCACATCATAGCGCCGGTAATGCCCCACATAGCGATCATCACTGGAATAATAGGCTTTCCGGTGCGGAAACGTTACCACCAGCTCCCCGCCTGGGTGTGTTACCCGGGCCAGTTCAGCCATCGCTAAATTATCGTCAACAAGGTGTTCCAGAACTTCTGACGCTATCGTATGGGAGAAGATATTCGGCTTAAACGGCAGGCGGCAACAATCAGCCACAACATAGGACCCTTCAGGCTGCAAACGCTTGAGGACGGCTAGCGCGTCAAAAGAAATCTCTGAGAAAACTGTCTGCCCTGCGCGATTGCTTACCGGCGAAAGCCCACTGCCAGCCTCAAGAATCAGAGATGGTTTCTGAGTGTTCAGGTATCTGGAAACCGCAAACTTGCGCAGACGATAATTGTAAGGGCTGTTCTTGAGCGCAATGAAATGAAACTCTTTGTAAAAAGTAACAAATCGATTTGAGTCCCGGCTTGAATGCATATTAGGACCCCCTGTGGTTGGCATCAAACAGGCGCGATCGGCAGAGGCCCATCAGAGCCCCCCTGAACTGAATCCCGGTCCACAGACAGCCGATACCGTATTGAACGCTTCTCCGGAAATTAATGGAAGAAGTCTCGGCGAAGTACCGGGTCGGGCAACTAATCTCGGCAATGGTATATCCTTGCCAGATAATCTGAGCCAGCATCTGGTTATCAAACACAAAATCATCGGAATTCTTTTCCAAAGCCAAGTTCTCCAACAATTCTCTTGAAAAAGCCCGATACCCGGTATGATATTCCGATAACTTGGCATGCAGCAATAGATTTTCGGTGAACGTTAAAAACCGATTTGCTGCATATTTCCAAACCGGCATCCCCCCCTTGATAGCATAGCCGCCCAGAATTCTCGATCCGAAAACGCAGTGGTACAGGTTATTCCCGATCAGGGATGCCATCGCCGGTATCAGTTTCGGGGTATACTTATAATCCGGGTGAACCATGATGACGATGTCGGCTTCATTCTGAAGGGCCAATTGGTAGTACGTCTTCTGGTTGCCGCCGTACCCCCGGTTTTCATCATGGACCTTGACGATTGTCTGGGGCAGACGCCTGGCAATTTCAACGGTTTCGTCACTGCTGCCGTCATCGACGACGATCACCAGGTCGACGATCTCTTGGCCCAGCACTTCGCTGTGGGTCTGTTTCAGGGTTTGGGCCGCGTTATACGCGGGCATCACCACAACCACTTTTTTATCAACAAACATGGGACCCTTTCCTGCTTATTGGTTTTCCATCTGCGCAGATATCATCTTGTCTATATGCTGGTCACTGACCGGAACCCGATATTTTGTGAAAACCTGTTTGATTTTTCTAAATAATACCTGTTTAGCATCCTGCGGAACAGTCGGCCCCGACAGGGCGTTGGCATAGACGCGCATTTCCTTTTGTATTTCTGAATCAATCTGTTCAACAAGGCGCAGGTTATTTAGGGCTCTATTACTATTCGGCTCTTGCCGCAGGGCAATCTCAAAATGATTTTTTGCCCTATGTAACTCACATCGATAAACTAATCCAGTCCCGAGGTTATTGTGCAGCCTTGGATCCGCAGGGTTTTTGTCTATTGCCCGCTGATACACATCGATAGCTGCATTCAGGTCCCCCTTTTGCTTGTAAAGTGCGGCCAGCTTCAAATAAGCGTCAATTGGCGTGTCTGGGAGCATTACGGCCTGCCGAAAATGGAAAAGCGCCCGATCCGTCGCACCTATCTTCACATAGCTAAGGCCGTTCATATAGTGAGCCCGGGCATCCGTTGGCATGTCTGCAAGACGGGTACTAAATTGGGTGATCGCCGCCCTGAACTTTTTAGCAGAATACAGGGTTAATCCCAGATTGTAACTGATGACACTGTTGTTGCCGGTCACCTCCAATGTCCGTCTGTAAAGGGTTTCACTACCTTGCCAGTAACCGATTTGCCGAACCGTTATCGGCACCATCGCTAGCAAAACTGCGAGTACCAGCGCCACTGAGAAGTTTTTACCTGCCCTGGTACGCGCGGCCAGTCCTGCCAGCAACCAGGCGAGGATAATAAATATACCGATCGACGGCAAGTAGGTATACCTGTCCGCCCGCGCCTGTGCACCGACATGTACGATGCCGATCACCGGAACCAGCATACCCGTAAACCACAACCAACCGGATAACGCCCATGCAAAGCGCTGGCGATAACATATCACCAGTGTGGTTATAAGAACAAACCCTAGCGTGGCAATAGTAACGGCAGCACCCGGCAGATGATTATCCAGGGGATAATATACACCGAGACTGAGCGGCCAGAAGGTGTCGCGCAGATAAAGCATATAGGCCATAGCTGCGTTGGCTAATCGGTCGCTGACTGACAAAACGGAAACATCCGCCAGCGCTCCCGAACTCTGCTGGATTTTGACTACCAGCATAGACATACCCATGGAAAGCAATACCAGCGGGAGCTTCTCGAGAACCACAAAACTGGCTGGCGGGTTTAGCCGCTTGGTTTTCCCGGCTATCGCTCTTGCTGTTCCGCGATATCTGCGGAAGGGCCAGTAGTCGAGCACCAGCAGCAAAAATGGTAGGGTTACAATCATTGGTTTCGACAAGAGGCCAAATACAAAGCTGCCTATGGTTGCCAGGTACCATTTTAACCCGCCACCGCCTACATACGCCCGATAGGCCAGCAGGGTGAGGAAAAAAAACAAACCGCAAAGGAGGTCCTTTCTTTCCGCTACCCAAGCGACAGACTCGACGTGCAGGGGATGCAGTGCAAAAAGAAGGCTCACCAGGCAACACCGCCAGATATGACCGGTCGCGGCCACCAGGAAGAGATAAAGCAGTATTGAATTGACTATATGGAAAATTAAGTTGGTGTGATGGTGAGCGCCGGCATGCAGGCCAAATGCCTCCACGTCCAAAAGGTGCGAAAGCCAGGTCACAGGATGCCAGTTGCTTACTTCAGCAGAAGTGAAGGCCCATCTAACGTTTTCCCAGCTCATCCCTGATGTGACCCGCGAATTTTCGTAAACGTAGGCCGGTGTATCCAAGCTGATAAACGGGTAATCGACAACCTTGTAGTAGACTATATACGTCGTGATTGCTATGAAAAGGCATATTCCGATGTTCACTAGACGTTCTGGATTACGCATATTCCCGGCTTTTCCCGACTATCTAATTAGCGTTATAAGCAATCTGAGCATGGCACACCTGCCACGAGTCTCCAAGTGCCCTTTTTTTCTAACATGGGCTTTTGGATCATGTAAAATCCTTTTCGGGGCGATGCGAACATTGTGTTTGACGGGGCAAGGCTGAATCTGTTATTTGACTCCTGTCCGCAATCGACATGCAAGGCCCGCTATCAGGATGATAGGTTGCGACTATCAAAACTACATTAGAGCCTATTGGCTTTATCCCTGAAAACCGGGGTGGCGTTGGTAAGCACCGCATGTTTCTAAATTGATAACCAGGTGCCCGGTGATCTATATGGCATCCCGACGAGCAGAGAAATACCTTCCGGCCGCAATTATCCTCACCAGCACGTGGCTCTTTTTCTCGCAGATCATCATGGGGGGAAAGACATTTTTCTTCCGCGATTTTCAGCGCGCCTTCTATCCAGCCAAACATTTTCTCGCTACGGCGTTAAAAGACTTTGGCATCCCCTATTGGAACCCCTACCTGTTTTGCGGCGGGCCCTTTGCCAGTTTCGTGGCCAACGCCGTCTTTTATCCCCTGTCAATTATCTTTCTCCTGCCCGCCTTTCCTTTCTCCCTGAATGTCTTCATCGTTTTACACTTTCTGCTCGGTTTCCTTTTTTTCTACCTGTTTATAATCGCCAGCGGCCTGAGCTGGAAAGCTGGAGTCATTACCGGAATTTCGTTTTGCTACGGCAGTTATACCATCGCTTCCATCAACGTATTAAGCCACTTGGCAACCCTGGTGTGGGTGCCGGCAATTCTCTGGTCGTTCCGCGAGGTGGTGGCCAACGGCAAGTCAGGCCACCTTTTCGGAACAATCATATTTTTCTGTATGGCCTTGCTTGCCGGTGCACCTCAGTTGCTCATCATAACGGCCGGGATGCTTTTTTTTATCTCTGGATTCTGGTTACCAGCGGGTGAATCAGTTCCACGGGGCCTGGTGAAGAACTTTGTCCTCATAGGGCTGACCCTTGGTATCGCCCTGGCCATCACCCTGATTCAGATCGGGCCTTTATATATCGATTATAAAAATTCAATTCGTTTGGCCGGAATCAGCTATACCGAAGCTACCGAGCATTCTTTAAACCCGGCCATGCTCAAACATTTCATCATCCCCTTATGGTTCCCAGCCGATTTTAGCTCAAACCCGGCCAGCCTCACGACCTTTTTTCCCGGCGACGGTCGCGTTCCCTGGCTCCTGACCATCTACCCGGGATTTCTCGTCATGCCTCTGGCTCTGCTGGGCGTCTGCTTTCACTTTTCGAAAGAGAAAGCTGCCTGGCTGGTACTCTTCCTTTTAGGCACATTGTTGGCGCTGGGCGAAAACACCCCTCTGTATCGTGCTTTTTACACCATGTTCCCCTCCTTCCGTTTCCCGGTCAAGTTCATCTTCATGGCCAATTTTGGCCTGCTGGTACTGGCGGCGCATGGTTTTGATGGCCTGCTGCACTTAATTCATAGCAAACGCACCTCCGGGATTCTGATACTCACTGTCACTATTATTGCAATGACAGTGGATCTGTATGCAGCCCATCGTTATCTGAATCCGCTTTGCGACACCGGTTTTTATCAGTACCGTCGCCCTGAAATGACAGTCATTCACAAAGATAAGGGGCTGCACCGGATATTCATCGATCCCGATATCACCGCACTGTCCGGGAGTCAGGCCTCAATCCAAAACACCCATATCCATTGGCAGAGTGTGCTCGCTCCCAATCTTGGCATGCTGGACAAACTCTCCCATGTGGGGGTCGCCACCGGGCTTGAGCTCCAGTATCAGTACGTCATGACGGAACTGTTACTAAAACCGTGGCCGGAAAAAATCGACTTTTTACGCTTGGCCAATGTTAAATATATAGTCTCTTCCCATGACCTTGCTGACATCCCAGAATTGGACGGAACCGTAGAAAAACTCAACTCTCTGGTTTATCGTATAAAAGATCCCTTGCCGCGTGCCTGGCTGGTGGGCGGCCTGCAGGCTGTGGAAACGGATGTTTTGGCGGGGCTGTCCCATCCCGCTTTCAATATGCACCAGACTGCTTTAACCCAGGACAACAATGCCGCTGAATACCGCCGCCCAGCTTATACCCCGGCTACCGCGATCAATTACTCCGGCAACAATAACATTCACATCGCGGTAACTGCTGATAGTTCCTCTGTGTTGGTACTTACGGAGTCAGCCTATCCCGGTTGGAGAGTATGGGTTGATGGCGTGGAGAAAAAATGCCTTAAACTGAATTATCTCTTCCTGGGGGTTGAAGTTGGGAAAGGGCTGCATCGCATTGACTTTATCTACCGCCCCCAGCACGCCGCCCTATTTCTCTCTATTTCCAGTATTTCACTTTTATTATTTTTCATTTGCGCGGCAGTCTACTATAAAGCCTACTCCCGCCGGCGCCGCTAATACCGATCCGGGATATAGCCAGCCGGCAGTCAAGCCGGTGGGCCTAGCACTGGTTCACAACCTTGGCCGGTTCAATGGTGGCTACGGATCTGAAGGCTTTTCCGCAAAACATATCAGAGAAATTCCCGGAAGCGGCAGGCAGGCTTCCATAAGTCGCAACACGGGGACCAACGTATCATATATCTTCAGTTGAATTCTTCCAATGCGTTTGCGTTTCAAAAGGCAGGCATTGACCCACCAGGCGGGGATCGAACTGAAATTAAAACTTTGCAGCTTGATATTGCGAAAACCTGCATCTCCCAGTCTTTTCTCCATATCCTGGCGGGAATAGCGCCGGAAATGGCCGGCGACCCGGTCATAAGACCCAAACAGCCACTGGTATTGTGGTACCGGCAGAATCAAACGACCACCTGGCTGAAGGAGTTTTGCCATCCTTTCAAGGGCAGCCGTGTCGTCCTCAATATGCTCCAGGACATTGAGGCAAACAACTGTATCGCAGGTCACCGCCCCTAGGGGTTCAAAATCAGCACTGCTATTGCGGTCCAGCCTGGTGACAGCGACCAGGTCGTTACCACTGTAAGCCTGCCTGAGGATTTCCAGGTAAGTGGCGTCAATGTCGGTAACGATTAATTTTTCGCGCTGGGGCAACTGGCGGCTGATGTTGCCGATTCCGGACCCGACTTCAAGAATACGATCACCGAGGTATGGTTCGATTAGCTTGACCATCCAGCGATTGAAACGCCTGGCATGACTCAGGCTGTTTAATATTTCCTGGGCGTATTTTTCGTTAAAACAGTCGTCAATGAAAAAATATTTTAAAATTGTATAGATTGCCGAGACGCCGTCCTTCCAGTTTATCTTTTTCCCCTCGAGATAACTCCTGCCCCGGTAGCTTATGGGAACTTCGTACACCCGGCAGTCCCTTTTCGCGATCTTGGCGGTTATCTCGGGTTCAATCCCAAAACGTTTCGAGCGAATTGGAATCGTGCGCAGGATATCGGAGCGAAACGCCTTGTAGCAGGTCTCCATATCCGTCAGATCCAAGCCCGTGGTCATGTTGGATAAGTGCGTAAGGAATTTATTACCCAGGGCATGATGATAGTTGAAAACCCGCCGCATGCGGCGACGGGCGAATCGGGACCCATATACAACATCCGCATCCCCGTTTAGGATCGGCTCGAGCAGCGACGCGTATTCTGCGGGATTATACTCGAGGTCCGCGTCCTGAAAAATAATAAAATCGCCTGTGGTCTCAGCGATCCCCTGCCGGATGGCAGCCCCCTTCCCCTGGTTAGGGTTCTGGTACACGGCTCTGATGGAGTCCGGATGTTCCCGGGCCAGATTCGCTACTAAACCACGGGTCCCATCCGTTGAACCATCATCTACGATGATGATTTCACGATCTATTCCCCCGGGCAATTCGGCCCGCAAAACCTGACCAACCAGCCTCCGCAGATAGGCGCGCTCATTGTAGGTCGGTATGATGATGGAAACAGTGCCGGGACCCACTTCATTTTTTTCCGGTTGCATACGTGGCTCACATCCTATTGGTTTTTCAGTTATTTTCACCGCATATCATATACGGGACGACGCCCGCCTGTAAAGGTACCATTTGGTCGGCATTACTCTTTTTGGCCGGGGCGCCTGAAATCCTGTTCTAACAGTTGCCCCACCCGTTCGCGCCCTCCCAAGGCGGCTTTGTGTCTCGGATCCTGCCGCAGGGTCGCCGTGTAGTACCGGTCTGCCGACAAAAGGTTTCCCTGGCGCTCTTGCAGATAGCCTAGATGGTATAAAGCATTTAAATGCGTGGGATCACTACGCAAGCTTTCCCGGAATGCTTTTTCGGCCGCTTCGAACTGGCCGTTCATGACAAGGGCGACGCCCATATTGCTCAGGAACCCAGGATGGTCCGGCACCGCCTGCAGCAGTCTCTGAAAGTATACGAGGGCCTGGTCAAGTCGGCCTGTTTGGGCCATTACTTTGGCCAAGTTGTTTAAAGTCTCCGGATCGTGCGGATTGATTTTGAGTACTTGCTCATATTGGTTTTTTGCCTCCGTAAATCGGCCGGTATGCAGGTAGGCCGTCCCGAGGTTGTAACGGGCCAGCGTGGACTGCGGATTTACCCGAACTGCTTCCGAATAGTTATGGATAGCGGTTTCCAAGCGCCCCTGTTTTTCATAGCCCAGTCCCAAACTGTTATAGGCCAGGTAGTTGTCTGCGGTCACAGCAACGGTGTGACTGAACAGGGTTACCGAATTGCGCCAGTATTGCACCTGTTTACTCGCTACCAGGGCCAGCGCTACCACCACTGCCGCCCCGAACGGAATCAGGCGCCTATCTGCAATCTTCAATTTTCGCAGCAGGTCGGGCATCCCCCAGGCCATGACAATATAAATGCCGATAAGGGGCACATAGGTATAGCGATCCGCCATGGCCTGATTGCCGGCCTGAATAATACCAATTACGGGTAACAGGGTTACCAGGTACCACAACCAGCCGAACATAATGTAAGGCAGCTGCTTACGGAACATCAGGGCCATTGCAGAGATAGTGACAAGTAATAGAAGAGACAACCCCACAGATAAAGATGAAAGGTGTTCCGGATAGGGGTACAGCACGGCAAGGTCTGCGGGCCAAACCATTTTTCCAAGGTAGCCTGTATATGAAACCAGAGCATTGGCGACCCTGCTGGCAAGCGGTAAACGATCTAACGATTGAACAGCCGCCACACTGTTCTGGGCAATAAGAGTAATCACGCCAAAAACGAATGAAATGATCAACAGGGGGACTTTTTCCGACAATAAGAACCCGGGTGCAGACCTTTTAGGCGCCGGGTAGTTGCTTCCAGGTCTTGAGGCCGCCATGCGCCCCAGCGGCAGTGTCACCAGCATAGGTTTGGCCGCCAATCCGAGTATAAAAAACAAAGTGACACCGGCATATTTCAACCAGCCGGGATTGCGATGGTATTTCAAGTACATCAAGTTGCATAGCAGCCAGAAAAAGGTGCTTAATACATCCTTGCGCTCTGAGATCCACGCCACCGATTCAACATGCAGGGGATGCACGGCAAACATGGCCGCCACGAATGCACTGGCCCCCAAACGGGAAGTCGCCTGAAGCAAAAACCAAAATAGCATAAGGGCGTTGAGCAGGTGTATGACGGCATTCGACCGATGAAAAGCGCCGGGTGCTATCCCAAACAGTTCGGCGTCCACCATATAGGAGAGCCAGGTTACCGGGGTCCAGTTTGCCATCTCGAAGGTTTGCAGGGCATATGCAGCCCCTTCCAGTGTCAATCCGCGCCCTACCTGTTCATTCTGAAAAACATAGCCATCATCATCCAAATCGATGAAATCGAAACCTGTCACCGGATAATAGACCGCAGCGCTCAACAGTATGATGCCCAGGATGGCAATGACTGTAAATTGAAAACGCTTATGGCGGTTGGATCCGGGGCGCCCGTTGCCAATTGAGCTGACGCTTTCTTGTTGAATTTTTTCAAACGGTCTGTTTGGATTTACCATCACTTTGCGTACTCGTTCTTGCCCATTTCAGTTATCAGAAATAGTGCCCGTCGCGCTCAGCTTTTTCTCCCCGTTTTGAATACCGCCTGCAACCCATTCCAATTCATCTTAATATCGGCCAACGAGCGGATTTTCAACAGGCGTTTCCACAGATAGGCCGGACGCAGGTAAAATTCTCGATAGGCCCGCTTGTAGGCGCATTCCAGGTGTTCTTTATTCACTGACGGCAATTCCATGACGACCTTGGATAGATCATAATCGCGCCAATCATAAGTCGTGAGATACCCATTGGAATCAGCCCAGTCGAACATTCGGGTACCAGGGTAAGGCGTCGTGATGTTGAAAAGCACGATATCGGGATTCAGCTGTTTGGCAAAATCGATTGTCTGGCGTATGGTTTCCGGCGTTTCGCCGGGATTCCCCAGCATAAAGCAGGCCCGCACCATGATGCCGACCTTACGACATTCGGAAACCATCCTGACGGTCCGGGAAAGATCGATGTCTTTGTTGATGTTGTCCAGTATCATTTCACTGCCGGATTCAACGCCCACACTTATCTGATGGCAACCTGCGGCCCGCATGATTCGCAACGTGTCCAAATCGACTGTGTCCACCCTTGAAAAACAACTCCATGAGAGATCGGTGCGGCTGTCAATCAGAAGCCGGCAAAGCGACCGGACTTTTTTCCGGTACGTAGTGAAAGTATCATCATAGAAGGCGACTTCCCGGATACCATAATTGGACATCAGCAGCTGGATCTCATTGAATATGATCCGGGGGTCGCGAAAACGCACCTTTCGGCCTAGAAAATGACCATAGCAATAGGTGCATCTTCCCGGGCATCCCCTGGAGACAACCAGGCCGATCCCCGGTAAACGTCGGGAACTCCCCAGGGCTGTATGGTAGCGGTTCATGGGGAGCAACTGGTAGGCCGGCAGCGGGTTTTCATCAATATCGACCGGACGCATATCCGCGTCAGTATGAATGACGGTACCATCTGAGCGATAAGAGACACCGGACACCGATGCCGGTTCTGCCCCCCTGGCCAACTTTAAAAATGAGCGTTCCCCTTCCCCCCTGACGACCAGGTCGATACTGGGACATTCCAGGCATTCATCCGGGCGTACGGTCGGGTGAACGCCCCCCATGATAATGGTTGCCGCCGGATATTGTTTGCGGCAGATGGCCGCGACCTGCTGCGCATTGTGGAAAAGCGCGGTGGAAGCGGTAATGCCAACGATATCATAGGTTCCGGTGGGTAGAGAGCGTTCCATCATGTCCAAGGGTATCCCCAGGGCATTGCAATCCAGGATCTTGACACTTATCCCCTGTTCCAACAAGATTGCCGCCAGAATCGCAAGACCAAACGGAGGGGTGCAGCTATCGATATGACGCCATACATTGGTGCTGCTCTTAACAAGCGGCGGATTGATCAGTAATACGCTTTTTGAATGCGCCGAGTTCATCAATAACCTGCTTTCGACTATATCAGCCGCTGCCGGCCGCCAAGTCGGCTAGACCGGACACTATGGGAAAAATGCCGAGGGGGCCTTTTGCGGATAGCGCCACTCTTTGTTTTTAAATGCCGCCAGCAGCTTTGCATTCCGATGATTATTGCGCAGGAAAATAATCGCTACCGGATCTGAGTATACATACAACCAATCAGAATCGTATCTGTTTATCACCGCCTGCATAGCTGCTTTCTGCTTCGTCAGGATGATGTCCGCGGCATATTTTTCAGCCAGCGTCAAGGTGAGGCCGGGGTTGGCCCGGGCTTGGAAATGATCCTGTATGACTGTTTCAGGATATGTTGTCCGAAAACGCCCGTCAATGGAGACGCGGCAGTTTGGATAAAGATGCCAGATAGCATATTCACCCCATTCGAAAGGCAGCTGGAGATTTCCCTGGAAGTTGTTTTGCCGCATAAAACTTACCGCTGCCACTGGATATGCATCCGGATTCACTACAATACGCCACCCGGTCTGTATATTCTTTCCAATGCCGGCCGCAGCTTGATGGATTCCGATCAGACCGAAGGCCACCGCAAGGATCACCTGGGATCCCCTGGATAAGACAAACCGGGGGTTGACTGTACGGATGACGGTTGCGAGGCGGCTGCCCTGGTAGACCAGATAAGGGACTACCATTATAGCATAAAAGGGGATATGGCGCTGGTGCCGGATTGCGGCATAGAGCAGTAGCACCAGGCCGGCGATTTCCCAATGCAGACGCTTTTCACGCCCCAGAACAGCAGCCAGTAAAAAAAGGGCCGCAAGGAGTTTGAAAGTAAGAAAAGAGTTGTCCAGTATGGTAACCGGCTCCCATTCGCTGATTGCCCGTTCTGTTTTTAGAGAGTAATACAGGAAAAGGTGCAGCTTGTAGCCATATGGATTGATGCAACTGGCCAGTCCCACCGCGATGCCGGTCACCCATAGTGGTTTCAGCGGCGGTCCGCTTTCAATACGCAGCAAAACGGCCAGCGACTGCCACCCGATAACCCATCCCAATAGAGCGATGCCCATAAGAAAACCGCCATGCAGGTTCACCCAGCACACCATCAGCAGAGGGAGCAGCCAGAGACGATTTTTACCGGAATGGAAATAGAGATGGAACACAAACACATAGCCACCAAATAAAAGGTAGGAGGCCAATTGCGGACGCAGCATGAATCCGGGAGCGATTGAAATCACGGCCGGCAGGGCGATAACGGCCAGGATAATCGGATGATACGGTCTTACCCTGCAAATCTGCATAATGATGATAAGCAGTGCAATCCCGATCAACAGCTTGAAGGCCAACAGACTGGCATCGCCACCGATTTTGTATAGTCCAAACAAAATCAGTTCGGAGAGCCATTCATGGTTTATCCAGGTCGTATGCGCCGTGGTGTATGCGTAGGGATCTGCCGATTCCAGAAAGCCGTGGCGCCAGGTGTCGTCCCCAAAGCGAATGTGCCCCCAGAGATCCGGGTCGGCCGTAACATAGGCAAAATGGTTCAAGCCGGCACAGCAAACCATAAACCAGGCTGCCGCTTTCAACCAAATCGGTTGAACAGGTGTCTGTAAAACGGGCTTTGGGGTGTGCTCCATGGTTCAAAGTTAATTTCGGTTGATCGTATTCTCAGATAATGGCTCTGTAGAGCGGATCAGTAAATAAAAAAAAGCAGAGCCCGGGAAATCCGGAATCTCTGCTTTTTTTGTGACTCTGTCAGGTATTCAACCCGTTAGACATCGACGCGTTTATTTGCTAATGGCGCCGGCATTATCAATTGTGTAGGTTTTGGAACCTTTTGAATGAACCGTAGTAATCGACAATGAGCCCTGGGTTCCGGAAACGACGTCAACTGTTACGCTGGGGGACTGAACATACCCATAATCGGTAAGGATATTTTCGGTCACAGTGCCGCTTTCATAATCAGCAAAGTAAGCCTGGGCTGCGGTAAAGGCATTTTTGACATCTGCGTTGGCAGCAGCATCGTAGCCCCGCTGACGATAGGTGATGAAATTCGGAATAGCGATAGCCGCCAGAATACCGATAATCGCAATAACGATCATCAATTCGATCAGGGTAAAACCTTTTTCGTTGTTTCCCCTAAGTTTCTGAAGCATGTGTTCCTCCTTTTCCTAATAGTGGTTTCTGTTTTGTGGTACTTGATGGTAAATTGATTGAAAGCGTTCTCCGCCACTTTTTTGAACCCCCACAGGGGGGCCGTCTTGATTTTGCTATGATAACGGATTTATGCGCAAGAAATATGCCATTGAAACATAAAAATCAATACTATGGTAAGCCACTGTATTTGCGAGAATATTTATGGTGGCTCAAAAAAGGATGATTGTCTGAAACAGAAAGGAAGCTGATGTTTACATAATATGTAATTACTTGTTACAAATTATGTAAACACTTTTTCACGTATCAGGAATCTAGCTTGTCCAGGCGATGCCACATCGAGCGATAGCCTAGTCCGAGTAGTTTGGCGGCCCTTTTCTTGTTGCCGTCGGCGTATTCCATGGCTTTGTTCAGATAGGCCATTTCTATTTTCTGCAGGATCTCGCTGAGGTCTACCCCGTGTTGAACTTCTTCCAGATCGAAACGCTCATCCGGGGTGCCTTCGACCCAGCGGCGCTTGTGGGTTGCCATGGCAAGGCTGTCCGGCAAGATAATATTGGTTGTCGAAAGGGCGACACTGCGCTCCATCAGGTTTTCTAATTCCCTGACATTTCCAGGAAAATCATACTTGTTGAGTAAATCAATGGCATAGGAGGAAATTTTAGCTATCTCCTTGCCCATCTCGCGTGAATACTTGTCCAGAAAATGTTGGCTCAGGGCGTGCAGGTCCGTTTTGCGTTCCCGCAGGGGGGGCACTTTCAACTCGATGACGTTCAATCGGTAGAAAAGGTCTTCCCTGAAACGGCCGGCAATAACCTCGGCTTCCAGGGATTTGTTGGAAGCGGAAATAAAGCGGATATCTACAGAGATATCCATATTGCCGCCGACCGGTTTGAAGACCTTCTCCTGCACGGCCCGCAACAGTTTTACCTGCAGCGGGAGACTCAACTCGCCAATTTCATCAAGGAAAATCGTCCCCTGGTCTGCATCTTCAAACAGCCCCTTCTTGTCCTGAGTGGCGCCGGTAAACGCGCCCTTTTTATGCCCGAAAAGTTCACTCTCCATGAGTGACTCGGGAATCCCCCCACAGTTGATGGTCACGAACGGTTTCGCCTGCCGGTCACTCTGTTCGTGTATCGCCCGGGCAATCAGTTCCTTTCCGGTCCCACTTTCCCCGGCAATGAGGATATTCGTCCGGGTGGGCGCTACCTGGGCGATCATTTTGTAAATATGTTGCATTTTAGGGTGGTTACCAACTATCTTGCCAAAGTGGATGGTTTTCTTGATCTCGTCGTCGAGGGTCTTCTTTTCGTGCTCGATGGTTTTTACTTCGAGTGCCTTGGCAATTGTGGCCAGGAGTTCATCTTTATCAAAAGGCTTGGGCACATAATCGTAGGCCCCCAGGTTCATGGCTTCCACGGCGGTTTCCGTGGTAGCATAAGCGGAAATCATAATAACGACCGTAGCGGGATCTTTCTTTTTAGCGGCCTTTAAAACATCCAGTCCCGTAATATCCCCCAACCGGATATCACAGAGCAACAGGTCGTAGCGCGCTTTGTTAACCATGGCAACGGCTTGATTTCCATTCTCGGCAAATGACACCTGGTAACCTTTGCGCGAAAGCATCACATCGAGCAACTCGCGCATGCTGAGTTCATCATCAACGATTAGGATGTGGGCATTATCTTTGGCCATGTTTCCCTGTTCCCGGGTCCTTTTTTACTGCTGTTTATACTTCCCGTGCGAATCTATCTCTGTTCTCACAACCTGATCAAACATATAGCCTAATTCAACGCGGCGCAGGATTGGATAGTGTGTACCCCTATCCCGGCATTCTATTCTCAGTTACCAGCATTATACTTATTTTTCAATTCGGTAAAGGCAGCGGTGTTTTTGATGGATTCCAGATTCGTGTCCGCCATGATGGCCGGCCAGTCCCGGTAGCCTCTTTTCAGGGCTTCTTCCAGCCAGAACAGGGCTTCTGTCCGCCTCAATTGTCGTGCATTAATGGCTGCTGCCATATAATACCCTTCCGGATTACCGGGTGCGTGGGCCACAATTTGCTTCAACTGGACCAGCGCCTGTTCGTAAGCACCCTGCTGAGCGTAGGTCAGTGCCAATCGTTTACGCAGCCCCGCAGATGCCGGTTGCAGTTTAAGGGCGCGCCGATATTGATCTGCGGCAGCCTGCAACTGGCCGGTGTGGCGGTATAAATCCCCTAGCCTGCTATACAGACCCACGTTGACGGGCCCCAACTTTATATCCCTTTTCAGTTGGGCTATCTCGCGTGCGGTCTGCCGCCGGTTGGATTGTATAGCCGCAAGGCTTCCCCGAGCCGCCGTGAACGCGGGATTTAGAGATATAGCCTGCTCAAATGCTTCTGCCGCGTATCTATACGCCCTTGTGCGACCTGCGCCAATCCCAGGTTATAATACGCCTCGGCATAGTCCGGACGAATGGCAATGGCTTGCGCTAGATTTGAAACCGCTTCGGTCATCCGGCCTATGCGGGCCAACTGCACTCCCAGATTGTTATACGCTTCAGCAAAGTTGGCGTCCAGCTCTATAGCCTTGTTATAGTGATTGATCGCCGGGTCTATCTCACCCCGTGCCGCCAGCTCCAGCCCCAGATTGTTATGCGCCGGCGCAAAATCAGGATCCAGTTCCAGAGCCTGCCGATATGATTCAATTGCGGCAGCACCCTTGTCCTGTTTGGATAATACCAGGCCCATATTGGTATGTGCTTTTACATGCCGTGGATCCAATTCAAGGGCTTTTTTAATTTGAACGGCTCCTGCTTCGCTACAGCCGTCTCTGACCAGAGCATTTCCCAGGTTGGTTAGCAAATCGGCATACAATTTTCGGGCTGCCTGCTCTAGATCCACCCCGGCACCCGGGATAATCTGTCCGGTTTTACGTTTCATGCGGTCTTCATATGCATTGAGTTGCAAAGCCGTTTCAAAATGATAAATAGCCTCATCGTAACGCCCTTTTTTAGCCATTGCATTCCCCAGGCTGGAATGCACCCGCCATTTGCGGGGTGATTTTTCCAGGCAATCTTGCAGGAATCCGATTTCGCTCCGCCACACCATGTTGCGTTCAAACGTCCATAACGCGCCGATCAGGCAGCAAGCCAAGAAGACCAAAATGCGAAGGCGTGAATTCGGTATAAACCTGTAACCGGCCAGCACCAGGGCAAAAATCGCAAACATTGAAGGCAAATACGTCCGGTGTTCAAAGATGATCTCTAGACCGACGATCGAGGACTCCAATACCAGGTTGCCAAAAAAGCAGAGCAGGCAAAAGGCGATAAGCCGGTCCTGCCGGGCGCGTACAACCGCTACCGCCAGGCAGCCGACTATGAGAGCCAAAGAAAACAAGGTGGTCACCGGATTGAAGAGAGATTGCGACAAGGCAAAATCATGTTCCAGATTCAGGCGCCCGGGATGGGGGTACAACAACAAGGATATATAGAACACCACCACCCTGAATTCGGTAAGTACCCGCTGCCCGAGTGTGAAATGACGCAGGTTATATGATGCCAGGATGGCATCAATTGGATTCGTGGCTTTGAAAAGATAACCGATCAGGATGAGCAGCACCAGGATACCGATAATGAGAGGGATCCTCTTCTTGAGCCAGGCGAGCTGCAGGTTCTGAAAGAAAAACCACTCATACAGAAATATGACCACAGGCAAGGTCAAAGCAATTTCTTTGGAGCCCAAAGAGAGCATCCCGGAAACAACGACGCCGCAGTAAAGGAGCAAGCGGATGCCCCGTCGCTCTGCCCCTCGCGCGTGCACATAGAGCAGGAGGCTGAGCATAAAAAAAGGGTCGCCAGACTGTTCATACGCTGGACGATGTATGTCACGGACTGAATTTGCAGTGGATGGATCAGCCAGAGCATAGCGGTACCGAAAGCGACCGCAGCGGCCAGACGCGATTGGCCGGCAGCGGAAAACGGCCACTGGGTCAAAGGCAGACGCAGTGTGGTCAAGACGAAAAAATAGAGTATGACACCGGCCAGCAGGTGGACCAGCACATTGACCACGTGGTAACCCGCCGGTCGATAGCCATGCAGGAAGTGGTTCAATGCAAAACTGATATTGGCCACCGGCCGGTCTTCACTGGGGCCGTTGAAACCCGCGTCCATCAAGCTCCGGGGGCTCAACTCCGATACCCGGATATAACGGTTTTCCAGGATATTGGCATAATCATCCAGAATAAAGGGTGCATCCAGGGTGTGGGCGTACAGCAACAATACGGGGAGAATCAGAAGACAGATTAACGCACTGGTCTTGAACTTGCGGGTAGCACGCGAAGCATCTGGGTGGGGATCAGTCATATTCATCCAGATCGAGCCTGCTTGGAAACAGCGCTAAGCGGCCAACCGAAAAAGTGATGGCCGCAGGCTTCAGGATTGCCGTTCATAGACAATCCGGCCGTCGACAATCGTGGTGTCGGCCCTGCTCTGCAAATGCCAGCCGATAAACGGGGAGTTTCCGCTTTTTGAGTGAAAACTCTCTGGACCGACTTTATATTCCACTTCCGGATCGATGATTGTGATATCGGCCGGCCTCCCGAGACCCAGGCCGGTTGAAACGCCGAGCACGCCGGCCGGATTGGTGGTCATTTTGGCAACAAGCGCCTCCAGCGTGAGGATACCGTCCGCTACAAGCTGAAGACTCAATGGCAGGGCGGTCTCCAGGCCAGTGATACCGTTAGGGGCCTGCGGAAAAAGAGCGGCCTTTTCTGCAGCGGAATGCGGCGCGTGGTCGGTGGCAATGACATCGATGGTATCGTCAGCCAGCCCCTGTTGGATCGCTTCACGATCTTTTTCGGACCTGAGTGGCGGATTCATCTTGGCCCGGGTGCCGTACTTTTCAACCGCCGCATCGGTCAGGGTAAAATAGTGCGGCGCTGTCTCAGCCGTAACGGGAACCCCGCGCTGCTTGGCACGGCGAATGGCATCCACCGACTCGGCCGCACTTACATGGGCGATGTGCATGCGGGCACCGGTCTTTTCACTCAATGCGATTTCCCGTTCCACCATCACGCTTTCAGCTGTATTGGGAATCCCGGCCCAGCCCAGCCGGTCGGCCACGGGCCCCTGATTCATAGCCCCCTGGCCGGCCAAGTCCATCATCTCGCTATGCGAGATAATGGTCAGGTTTAGTTTACCGACCGCTTCCAGGGCAGCCTCCATCATGTCATCACTTTCAACCGGACAGCCGTCATCCGTAAAGGCAACCGCTCCGGCAGCTTGCAACGCACTGAAATCGCAAAGGGTTTTCCCGGAAAGCCCCCGGGTAATTGCCCCGGCCGGATAGACGCGGGCCAGCCCGGCGGCCCGGGCCTTTGCAATCATAAACGCAGTGGTTTCGGGGCTGTCGTTCACCGGATTGGTATTCGGCATGGCGCACACGGCGGTAAATCCGCCGGCTACTGCGGCCCGGCAGCCGCTGGCGATGGTCTCTTTATATTCAAACCCCGGTTCGCGGAGGTGGACGTGCATGTCTATCAGACCGGGGGTGATGATTTTCCCGGTGGCATTGATCAAACGGGTAGTTCGCTCGCCGGCATCAGCGGGCAGATTCAACAGTTTACCGCCGGCTGCAATCTGGACGATCTCCCCGTTGTCAATGAGGATGTCCCGAAAACCGTCAATCCGGCCCGGGTTGATGAGGCGGCCGCCATGGATGAGGATTTGCATGGTAATATTCTCTTAATCTTAATCTTGCTCTTAATCTTAATCCCAGAATCTTTCAAAACTACTTAACCCAAAAGCGAGATTAAGAGCAAGATTAAGAAAGTTTAAACCAAATAATATCATATATATATATCGAAAATTATGTGCTGTCTTGATCACCGTAAACAGCTTGGGCCTCATAAACTCTTTCAGTAGAATGGCTTTTTATCAGCCCCACAAGCATCGACACAATATTTTTCAGAAGCTCTTTACCCGGTACGATCTGGTCTGACTTTACGATTGCCCTAGCAACCAGCACGTCCAACGCTGCGGCACTCTCAAGTGCAGAGCCCCGCGCAATATCAAAATAGCGACATCTATCTCTGGAAGTAAACTTACCGTTCCCCTCGGCAATATTTAATGGAATTGAGGTCGATGAGCGATCAAGTTGTTTATAAACTGCATGGCCTTTTGGTACCTTTTCAAGTGTTTGCTGCACCCATTTAACAAACCCAATAGCAGTCTGATAAACTTTCAGCTTTTCATGGTCAAAGGTCGGGGCCATAAGGTTTGATTCGCTTTTGACCTTGGTTTTTTTCTTAATCGTAATCTTACTCTTAATCCTGCTTTTCTATAAAGGTTTTTAACCTAAAAACGAGATTATGATTAAGAGTAAGATTAAGTTTAAAGTTAAGTACTTACCTGATAATATTTCCAATCCGCCGCCATCTGACGGAGGTGTCGTCACTGTCCCAGGACCAGTAGATCATAAAGGCTTTGCCCTTGACCACCTTGAGGTCCACAAACCCCCAGAAGCGGCTGTCGTAGCTGTGGTCCCGGTTGTCGCCCATGACGAACAATTTGCCTTCCGGGACGGTAACCGGGCCGTAATTGTCCTTGTTGCACCGGTCAAGGCCCATGGACTTCTGTATATCGGTACAGGGGGGGATAATGGCCTTTTCCTTGAATTCCGCATAAGGGTGATTCTGGCGTTCACCGTTGACGTAAACCTGCTTGTCGGTGATCTGGATCGTATCACCGGCTACAGCCACGGCCCGCTTGATAAAGTCCTTTTTCGGATCTTCGGGAAACTTGAAAACGACGATATCACCTTTTTGCGGATCCTTGATCGGCATAATCGTGGTCATGACAAACGGCAGTTTGACGCCGTAAATGAACTTGTTCACGAGAATATGGTCGCCAATCTGCAGCGTCTCCTTCATGGATCCGGACGGGATCTTGAAAGCCTGCACGATAAAAGTCCGGATAAACAGGGCCAGCAAGGCTGCCACAATGAAGACTTCAATATTTTCTCTAAGGGCACTTTTTTTCTTCGGCGCCTGCTCATCTTTTGCGGCCACGCCATCTTCCACTTCGTTCAAATTAAGTTAACCTTTCGAAAAGACTTGTAAAACAAGTTAAGCGTCTATTTGAATATCAAAATACCAACCCGCAGGATGATATTTGCAAATATACCCGCAATAACATCATCCAGCACAATACCTATCCCGCCGTGCAACCGGCGATCAATGCTTTTGATCGGCGCAGGTTTGACAATATCGAAAAACCGGAACAGTACAAAGCCGGCAATGGCGGTGTACAGGGTAAACGGCAGCGCCGCCAGGGTGACCGTCATGCCGGCAATTTCATCGATAACGATGCAACCGGGATCCTTTTGCCCGATTACCTTTTCAGCCTGACCGGCCAACCAGACCGCCACGGCAATGAGGATGAAAATGAGCAATATGGATATTGGCCACGGCAGCCGGGCCAGAAAAAAACACAGGCACAACCCCGGAAGCGTACCGAATGTGCCGGGAGCCTTGGGGATGTTGCCTGTGTAAAATCCGGTTGCCAGGAACACAACCACTCGGTCCCGAAAACTCATGGGTCGTGTCTACCGGCTGGTATGTTTTTTGTCAAGGTATCGTATACTTCCCGCAGGGGAATGTCGTGTTTTTCGGCCACCTTGCAACAGGCGTCATATTCGGGTACCAATTCGGTACGACCGCCTGGCCGTTTTATTTTTTTAACCGCCACCCGGCCCCATTTGGTCTCGATCTCTATCACCTGCCGGTGCAAAAAAGAACGTTCGACGGGATAATAACGTAATCCGATAGATGAAGTTTCAGATAGCATCTTATTGATTATCCTATCTTTATCTCTATTCAAGCTGAGCACCTGGAGAAGCAGGCCCGGCCTGTTTTTCTTCATAAAGACCGGTATCAGGACCACGTCCAGAGCTCCCAGGGTCAACAATTTGTCCAAGACGTATCCGCAGATTTCAGGACTCATATCGTCGATGTTGCTTTCGATTACCAGGATCTGGTCACGTGACAATTCCTCTGCCGCCCCCCCGACCTCACCTAACAGGATCCGGAGTACATTCGGCCGGCCGCCGATCGAGCGCTTACCGGCTCCGTATCCGATTTTCCGGATCTGCATGGTCGGTAGCGGCCCGAAATCAGTAGCCAGGGATCGTATAATGGCCGCACCGGTTGGCGTAGTGAGTTCCGTATCCCCGCCTCCCGACACCGGAATGCCCTTGAGAATCTCCGCGGTTGCCGGGGCCGGAACCGGCAGGGCTCCATGGGCGCAGGTAACCATCCCGCCGCCCAGTGGTACCTGCGCACTGACCACCCGTTCAACGCCCAGATAATCCAGAGCCAGGACCGTCCCGACAATGTCCACGATGGCATCTACACCGCCCACCTCATGAAAATGGACTTCATCCAGCGTGCAGCCATGAATATGGGCTTCCGCTTCTCCAATGCGCTTGAAGATGTCCAGGCCGGCATCTTTGACGTGCGTGTTCAGTGGGCTGCTCTCGATAAGATCTTTGATCGCACGGTAGTCGCGATGGGTGTGTTGATCCGTCTCGGTTACCACCAAGTCAATGGCCCGGATCCCGTCTTTGACCACCTCGGATGCAGTCAAGGAAAAACCATCCAGGGGCAATGCGCTGATTTGCTCCTCTATCCAGCCGACGGGAACCCCGAGGTCAACCAGGGCACCGAGGGTCATATCGCCGCTGATACCTGCAAAGCAGTCAAAGTATGCAGTCCGCATGTGGTTATCACCTTTCGTGCGCCGGTAGTTTTCAGGTCAAGCCCCGAAATGTTCCGGATTTTCCTTACTTTTTACCGGTCAACTATTGACAATCTCGTCCACGGGGCTATTATGGGCTCGCAATTTATGCGGAAGTGCGCAGCTTACTGGTGAGGCTCCCGGACTTCAAATCCGGTGTGGGGCGCTAAAACCGTCCCGGGTGGGTTCGATTCCCATGCACTTCCGCCATTTTTTTCTTAATACAGGGTCTTATGACCAACCCCCGTCCTTACAAGCCACACAGAAGCTACCAAACATAATAAACAAAAACCAATATCAACAGCTATACTTGGATTTTGAATATCATATGTCGCTATCTGGTAAAAGATCTAATAATCTACAATACTTTTGATATTGAGGATATTTTTTGTTCATATTTGATCTATCCGTAGTCAATCAGCTTGGTTTAAAAAATGAAAAGAAATATTTTAAAAGTGACCTCTGTTCTACTTGCCATATCTCTTCTGATGATCTGGGGAGAGGTGGCTATTCGCGGGTACAACTATTTTAAACATAGAGATATCAGCCTGGTTAAACCTGCTGAAAAGAAATTATATCCTTTAGTGTCAGACAAATACGCCGGATGGTTACCATCGCCGAATTTTGTATGGAATGGGTACAAAGTCGATGCCGGTGGAAAAAAATATCCTGTAAACATCCATACTGATAAAAATGGTTTTAGAACGTTTGGAAATACAGAGATAAAAAATAAAAGCAAGGTGTTATTTTTGGGTGACTCATTTACCCATGCTCTGGAGGTATCAAACGACAAAACATATTATGGCATACTTAAAAATAGTCTGCCTATAGAAGTTTTTGCATTTGGCGGCGGGGGATATGGCACGCTTCAGGAATACCTGATTCTAAACGGATGGGTCGATGATATCCAACCAGACTTGGTGATCATACAGTTTTGTTCGAATGATTTTATTAATAATTCATACGAACTTGAACTGCGAAGCAAACGGAACAATAACGGTCTGCGACGGCCATACTACACGCAAGATGGCATTCTATTTAAAATCCCCAAGCGATTTGCCACGGTACGAACCATTGCGAACGAATATTCACAGCTGCTATATTTCATCGTCCACAGAATAGATAAGATTTATGCACGTTATGCGAATACAGTTGAGAGTATTATCAAGGAAAACCCGAGCTATCCATTATATCAAGAGGCAGTTGCGACAACGGACGCGCTATTCAAAAGAATTAAGGCGCGTATGCCGGAAACAACTATAGTGTGCGCTTTCAGTGTTGATTCCGGCAAACCGTTTTATGAGGATTTTGCAAAAATTTCAGAAAAGAATGGAATCAATTTTATTGATGGGATCCCTCAAGCCCTTAGATCAGCGTAGCAAAAAGGATTAACGGTACATGCAGTTGATAAAGCGCATTGGAATGAATTAGGGCATAAAATTGCCGCAGATGTATTGAAAGACTATTTTGATTCAGAAATTGATGTCGTTAGGGGGGCAACCAAAATGACGATTAAAGGAACCACTCCCCGAAAACAACTCAAAGCGCAAAAAGGATAAAACAGAAAGAATGGAATAGTTCGAGAAAGAGGACTTGGACGCATTCGTAACCCATGCACTTTCGTCCTTTTTTGAATTTCAAACACCTATATTCAATCTGCGGCAGTCTATTGTTTACCGCTATCAACTAGGGAATACCATGATGCCCAGGGTGCAACAATGCGTAGGTTCCGAGCCGCATATAACATGGGAAGCACGTCTCGACCCATAGCAGGCCAAAGTTGGCCTATAATATTTCGAACATCAGCAATCCTGGGCCGCTTTGTATGTAATTCTCATCCGAAAATACCCTGAAAGGAAATGCTGGATGTGGAAAGGAAAATACGTATCGGTTGTTCTGCCTACCTATAACGAGAAAGATTCGATTGCCGCGCATATAAACGACCTTTTCGCCACCGGGGTCGTGGATGAGGTAATCGTGGTGAACAACAACGCGGTAGCCGGGACCGATGAAGAAGCCCTGAAGACCGAAGCCATACTGGTCCATGAGAGCCGGCAGGGGTATGGTTATTCAATCCGCTGTGGACTTGCCAAAGCACGCGGCGACCTGATCGCCATCTCGGAACCCGATGGGACTTTTATCGCCCGGGACATCACAAAGCTGCTGGCCTATACGGATGATTTTTCGATTGTGTTCGGATCACGGACCCTCAATACCATGATCTGGGAAGGCGCCAACATGGGGGCCTTCCTGCGACACGGGAACTTTTTCGTTGCAAAAATGATCGAGGTTTTTTTTTAATACCACCACTCTCTCGGACGTGGGCTGCACCTTCCGGCTGATGGACCGTAAAAGTTTGGAAAGAATAACACCTGCATTCACCATCGGGGGATCACATTTCGGGCTTGAAATGATGCTTATCGCTATAGAGAAACGAATCAGATTCATCCAGATTCCGGTAAATTACCAACAGCGAGTGGGGACATCCTCCGTCACGGGAGACCGTTCCAAGACTATCGTGCTGGGATTAACCATGATCGGGTTTGCTTTTCGAAAACGTCTAGGATCCATTTGGAACGCCATCAAAGAAAAACTGATCCACCGATAGAGAATTGTTCCCTTCCGATGCCGGTCTGCCCGGTCTGCCGGAACATCGCCTACCTTAGCCGGTGGACCCTGACCGATGCGGAAGCTATTTCCGAGCGTCCTTTTCGAGTCGCAATCTGCGAGCAATGCGGCCTGCATGTTACTCTGCCTTTACTTACGGATACCGCTTTACGGCCGTGGTATCACGGTAATTACCATGGTGTCCCTGGTTTAGAGAAATATCGCCTTGGCAACATTGCCTCACAGGCCTTTATGGTTATCCGCCTGCGGCTTATCAGGTCTTTTCTTAATACCGCCATGACAGCCGTCGATTACGGTGCCGGCGCAGGACAATTTGTCAAAGCCCTTAATCAATTCGGTGTGCGCGCCTTTGGTATTGAAAATGACAAATTTCAAGATCTTCCCAAGTCCGGAGATCCTGTCAGAGGCACGGTTTTCCCATCCTTTAACAAAATCACGCAATATGGTATTACGCCGGATATTGTCACTCTGTGGCACGTGATTGAGCACCTTGCTGAGCCTCACAAAGAATTGCGCAGTATTCACGCCGCTCTCGCGCCAGGCGGTACCGTTATCATCTCCACCCCCAATATAGATTCCGGTCAAGCTGTTATTACCGGTCCAAATTGGTACCACCTTGATCCGCCTCGGCATCGGTGGCACTTCAGTCCGAAACACTTGCAGCGCTTGATGCGGGATGCCGGGTTCGAAATACTGGATATTCGGTTTTTTGATTTGGAATTTGCACTCTTCGGCTGGTGGCAGAGCTTGCTCAATTGCATACACTTCAGCTCTGGTTTTCCCCTGCACTACATTAAAAGGGGACGCTGCCGTTTTGGTGATGCGTACGGCTATGCAAAGCTCGTCGATACACTTACCTCGTTCCTGGCGGGAGGATTCCTACTGCCGGTGTCGCTCTGTTTTACACTTGTCGAGACAAGCTGCTCCCGGGGAGGCTCAATGATGCTCATCGGGCGGAAAACAACTTAACATGCAAATCGAAAACAGACCTGACCGTATACACCACATCATATCCGTTATCGTTATTATCATCGGTATATGGATCCTGTATCGCCCGACGCTTTACAATGCCTTTGTTTATGATGACCCGGAAACCATTACCAAAAATCCATATATCAAGGATTTGAATCACATCCCCTCATATTTTAGCCCGGCCTTCGCGCAGGCCTGGAGCGTCCATCCGCGTCAGCAGCAATACTACCGCCCAATTCCCCTGATTTCGTTTGCTCTAAATTATCGATTGGCCGGACTGAATCCGGCCATGTATCACCTGACGAACATTTTTTTCCATATTACCGTCACCCTGCTCCTATTTGCGTTGATCCTGAAAACACACCAAGCGATGCGACCGGGAGGGAACAAAAAGGGAACGCATATAGGCTTGGCAGCCCTTTTCGCCGCACTGCTCTTTGCCCTGCACCCGATACAAACGGAATCGGTCACGTATATTGTCAGCCGCTCGGTGGTCATCTGCGCAATTTTTATATTGGTCGGCTTATGGGGCCACCTTATCAGTCTTGAACAAACCGGCCGCCGGCGCTTCTATTGGCGGTGTTTCGCCGTGACCAGTTTTACTTTGGCCCTCATGTCGAAGGAAACGGCAATTATTTTCCCTCTTTTGCTCCTGTCCATGGTCTGGTCACACGCAAGATCGAACGATCTACCCCACCCGTTGCGCACTGTCATTCTGCAAAGCCTGCCCTTTTTTTTGATACTGGCAGTTTACCTTGTCATGCGCGTCATATTTATCGGCCAGGCCAAAATGGCGACTATCGGCAACAAGGCCCTGCTATATTTCCTTACGGCATCGAAGGCGCTCTTCATCTACCTGAAATTACTGTTCATACCGATTAGCCAAAATGTCGACCACCACTTACCGATTGCAGATTCGCCGGCTGATCCAACCGGTCTTATCGCTGCAGTGGGAGCAGTCGCCCTTTTTGTCTTCGTGATCCGGAGCAGTTTAAAAACACCGGGTTTTGCATCCTTCTGGTTTTCCTGGTTCTTTTTAGCTATCATGCCCAATCTGGTTCTGCCCACGAGTGAAGCCATTAGTGAACACAGCGCATATCTTCCGTCCATGGGGATTTTTACATTTGTGGCCTGGGGCTTTGTAATTATCACGCAAAATTTTGGTCCTTGGGGAAACGCTGGCAACAAATGGTGCTGGTTGGCAGCATAGCGGCCATCCTTCTGCAGCTCTCTTTTCTCACCTTGCAGCGGAACCTGGTCTGGAAAGATTCCCTATCGCTGTGGCGTGATGCCCTTCAAAAAAATCCTCATAGCACGCGGGCCATGGACAATTTGGGGCTGGCCTGGATGCGGCAGGGGCGTTATCGGACGGCAGAAAGATTTTTCGGGCTTGCCATTGACGCTGGGGATGACAACGCGAATATCAGAAACAACCTGGGTATCGTCCAGGGGCTCCAGGGAAGGACATTGCAAGCGGAACGATCATTTCACGCAGCGCTTGCTCTAGATGGTAATCACACCGGGGCAATGAACAATCTCGGGTATCTATATACCCAAAAGAAAGATTATCATAAAGCCCTGAACATCCTATTGAATGCCCGACGCAGCACCCCTGATGACCCGGCCGTCATCAGCAACCTCGGGATCGCCTGCTTTAAAATCGGTGAGCCGGATCGGGGATGTCTGCTGATTAAAGAGGGAGTACATCTCAATCCGGATAATCCGCGATCGCTGGCCGTAGAAAAACAATTCTGCGGCAACCCGTAAGGAATGCGCCGTAAGCGCCTCCTTGCAATGCGCAATTGCATTGTCCGGGCAACACCCGGAGACTGTTTTTTAGGAATAGAAAATACAGTGTCTTCAACTGACCTACACCTTGCGGACATTCGATGGCTCCGCATACAGGCCCAACTCTTTTTACTACCAAAGTATAAATTTAGCGCCATTCAATGATGGCGCGTCCCCACGGTTTCGCGCTTTTCCTGATAGGCTTCAATTTTTTCCAAGTTTTTTCTGGCACCTGAATAGTTGGGATCTATCCGCAAGGCGGTTTTCAAATGGGCAATTGCTTTATGGGGTTCCGAATTATGCAGATAGGCAATAGCAATATTGTTATGGGCCTTTTTATAGTTTTGATTAACCTGCAAGGCAGCTTTAAAATGTAGTATTGCTTCAGCGTAGTTTTCCTTTTTTACCAAAAGATTCCCTAAATTGTTATTTACTTGAGGGTTGCCCGGTGAAAGCTTGAGTGCCTTTCTGTAATACACAGTGGCTTTATCTGGCTGGTTCATGCGATCAAGGGCATAGTGTAGTGGTCCAGTAAAAACGGACACGGTTTTAAGCAGCATTGTTTAATTGTTCTTTTTCATAATTAATCGGGCTGAGATATCCCAGCGTCGAATGTAGCCGCATCGCATTGTAGAAGCCGATGTAG
>Ga0209783_1000013_pt1 | contig 109225 bp, 97 predicted proteins | sample WorMetfiPIANOSA1_FD_187395 | JGI IMG/M metagenome (GOLD analysis project Ga0209783, IMG submission 187395) | Marine gutless worms symbiont microbial communities from Max Planck institute for Marine Microbiology, Germany - Olavius filocauda... | ecosystem: Host-associated > Annelida > Digestive... | reverse complement strand
CTACATCGGCTTCTACAATGCGATGCGGCTACATTCGACGCTGGGATATCTCAGCCCGATTAATTATGAAAAAGAACAATTAAACAATGCTGCTTAAAACCGTGTCCGTTTTTACTGGACCACTACATTTCTTATTTTGGTAGCGGAACGCTTTTAGGAGGTCCTATTAGATGAGTCACGAATTCAAACCGAGAATATTGGGTTTTGTCTGCCACTGGTGAGCTTGCGGGGCGGCTGACCTAGCTGGAGTTTCCAGACTACAATATTCGAACGATATGCGGCTTATTCGGGTGATGTGTTCCGGCAGAGTCGATTTGGAGTTTCTTCTCAGGGCCTTTCTAAATGGGCAGGATGGTGTGTTCATCGGGGGGTGCAAACTGGATGAGTGCAACTACGTCACCCACGGCAACTATGATGCCCTGGCCAACACTTACATGTGTAAACGGATCCTGGCCCACATCGGTCTGAACCCGGATCGGATGCGGACGGACTTCATGTCCGGCGCCGATGGCAACCTGCTGGCGGAATACACGGATGAATTCAGCAGTCAGCTGCAGGAAATGGGACCCCTGGGGTCAAGTGAGGGGTTGGCACCTGATGAAGTCCGGTTTAGATTGACCGCGACTAAAAAACTGGTGCCCTACCTGCGTTTGGTGGAACGGCAGCGGTTGCGGGCGCCTGAAAAAACAAAGCAGGCCTATAAAGAGTACTACGAGAGCGAGGAGGTAAAAGCGCTCTTCGACGGCATCCTGTCCGAAAAACTGGCTGTCAGCCAGATTCTGATGCTGTTGGGCGAAAAACCCCTCTCAACCAGCGATATCTCCGAGCGACTGGGCCTGAATCCATCGGATGTATCGCGTTACATGATCACATCTTCCCGGCATGGGATGGTGCGGTATGACACGAGCAGCCAGTGTTACGCGTTAGCTTAGACAGTAAATGAATCAGCGCAAGCATATTTCAGGGAAGTGAACATGGAAATTGAGAATGTAGACCAGATCATCGACCGGCACAATGGGGAAGAATGTGCCCTGCTGCAGATCATGCTGGATATCCAGAGTGAGAATAACTGGCTTCCCAAGGAGGCTTTGGGAAGAGTCAGCGAGAGACTGGATGTGCCCATGACCCGGATACAGCATATTGCCACATTTTATAAAGCATTCAGTCTGGTGCCCAAGGGGCGCCACAAGGTTCACATCTGCATGGGCACCGCCTGCCATGTGCGGGGTGCTTCACGCATCCTGGATACGGTGGAGGATGCCACGGGCATCAAGCCCGGAGAGACGGACCTGGAATTGAAATTCAGTCTGGAAACTGTCAATTGTCTGGGCTGCTGTGCTTTGGGACCGGTCATGGAGGTCGATGGCAAGGTCCACGGGAAAATGTCGCCGGTCAAGACCAGTGAAGCGATAAATACATACGAGTAGGGGAGAACTATGGCGCGGTTAAATACGCCTGAAGAACTTCAGAACTTCAGACAGGAAATTCTATCCAGAAAAGACCCTCAAAATCCCTGCGTTTCGATCTGTGCCGGGGCCGGTTGCGTGGCCTCGGGCGCGGATGAAGTCATCGCGGCCTTCCAAGCGGAAATTGAAAAAGAAGGCCTGGCCGCCAAGGTGGATACCAAAGGCACCGGATGCCCGGGTTTCTGTGAACGCGGACCGGTGGTTGTCATCTATCCCGAGGAAATCTGTTACCTGCAGGTAACGGCGGAAGATGTGCCCGAGATTGTGGCGCAGACCTTGAAGGAAAACAAGGTCGTCGAGCGGCTCCTGTTCGAAGATCCCGTCACCGGGGAGAAAGCCGTCAAGGAGTCCGATATCTCCTTTTACGCCAGCCAACAGCGCACGGTGCTTTGCAACAATATCAAGATCGATTCTAAATCGATTGACGACTACCTGGCCATTGGCGGGTATTCCGCGCTGTCCAAAGCATTGAACCAGATGAGTGATGTGGATGTGCTGGAGGAAGTGAAAAAATCCAACATCCGGGGCCGGGGTGGCGCCGGTTTTCCAGCCGGTGTCAAATGGGAAGGCTCCCGGAATGCTGCCGATCCAATCAAGTATGTCATCGTAAATGCCGACGAAGGGGACCCCGGCGCCTTCATGGACCGGGCCCTTTTAGAAGGCAACCCCCACTCCATTTTGGAAGGACTGATTATCGGTGGTTACGCCATTGGTGCGCATGAGGGCTATTTCTATGTTCGACAGGAGTACCCGCTGGCCGTAGAGAATATCAACCTGGCCATCAGGCAGGCTGAAGAATACGGTCTGCTCGGGGAAAATATTCTCGGTTCGGGATTCGACTTCAAGGTCATCGTGCACCAGGGCGCCGGTGCCTTTGTGTGCGGCGAATCGACGGCCCTGATGACGTCCCTGGAAGGCAAGGCCGGCGAGCCGCGGCCGAAATACGTGCGCTCCAATGTAAAGGGCCTCTGGAACCGGCCCAGTGTGCTGAACAATGTCGAGACCTGGGCAAACGTCCCCCTGATCGTCAACAACGGCGCGGACTGGTTTACGTCTGTCGGGACTGAATCCAGTAAAGGCACCAAGATTTTCTCACTGGTTGGCAAGATTACCAACACCGGCCTGGTGGAAGTCCCCATGGGGATGACCCTGCACGATATCATCTATAAAATCGGCGGCGGTATTCCGGAGGGCAAAAAGTTTAAGGCCGTACAGACCGGTGGGCCTTCCGGCGGCTGCATTCCGGAAGAACAGTTGAACCTGGAGGTGGGCTTCGATGAGCTCACCAAGGCCGGCTCCATGACGGGTTCGGGCGGCATGATCGTCATGGACGAAGACACCTGCATGGTGGATGTGGCCCGCTACTTTATCAAATTTCTCACCGATGAATCCTGCGGCAAATGCGTTCCCTGCCGCGAAGGCCTGCGCCAGATGGACCGCATCCTGACCAACATCACCACCGGCAAAGGCCGGGAAGGGGACATCGAACTGCTGGAAGAGTTGTCCGAATGCGCGGTGGATGCGTCCCTGTGCGCCCTCGGCAAGAGTGCGCCCAACCCGTTTTTAAGCACCCTGCGCTATTTCCGGCACGAGTACGAGGCGCACATCAAGGATAAGAAATGCCCGTCCCTGTACTGCAAGGAGTTGACCGCCTATTATATCGACCCTGAAAAGTGCCAGGCCTGTATGATCTGTGCCCGTAAATGCCCGGTGGACGCCATCGAGGGCGGTAAGAAAAAGATCCATATCATCGACCAGGAAACATGCACCAGTTGCGGGACCTGTCTGGAGGTATGTCCTTCGCGTTTTGACGCGGTGGTCAAGCTATCCGGCGAACCGGTACCCCCGGCAGTCGATGAGAAAGACAGAATCATAACCAAAAAGAGTAAATAACAATGAGCGAAATCCAATTACAGATCGATGGTCAGGATGTAACGGCAACGGAAGGAATGACGGTGCTGGAGGCTGCCCGGAGTGCGGGCATATCCATTCCCACCCTGTGCCACCATGAGAAACTGGAACCCTTTGGCGGCTGCCGGATTTGCATCGTGGAAGTAGAAGTGAAAGGTTGGACCAAACTCGTTGTTTCGTGCGTGTACCAGGCGGAAGCGGGCATCATTGTACGTACCCGTTCCGAGAAGGTCGATCGCCTGCGCAAAACCATCCTGGAGCTGCTATTGGCCCACGCCCCGGATTCCCCGCCGCTGCAGGCCCTGGCTGAGGAGTACGGGGCCGAGCGCGACCGGTATGAAAAGGACGCCTCTTTCTGCATCCACTGCGGCCTGTGCGTCCGGTATTGCGCTGAAGTGAAAAAAGCCCACGCTGTCGGGTTTGTGGACCGCGGAATCCGTAAAGAGATCAGTTTCGTACCGGATATCGCAGCCGAGGAGTGCAATGACTGCAAGGAGTGCTTTCCGCTCTGTCCGACATCTTATCTGCAAGCGGTGTTTGTGCTAACTGAATCCCTTGCTTTCCCCCGAGCAAAATAATTGTTTCACGGCGGTTATAGGGGTGCCGGTTAGATAAGTTGTGTCATCCGGCGAAAGCCGAACCCAGGTTATCGTTACAATATATAGCCAGCCCATAAACGCAGAATCCCCCACATGGCAAGAATCAATGCCACGTGGGGGATTTTTAATCAACGCAACAGTTTTAGAATTACGTTCAAGCCATGTTGGCCGCCACGATCTCCGCAATATCGAGAGTTTTGATTTCCTCTTCCTTGCCCATCTCTTTCATACCGTCCTCAACCATGGTCAGACAGAGGGGACAGCCCACCGCGACATTGGCCACGTCCTGACGGGCGATTTCTTCACTGCGCTCCAGGTAGATGCGCTTGCCGATGGTCTCTTCCATCCACATGCGGCCGCCGCCGGCTCCGCAACAGAAACTCTCCTGGCCGCAGCGTTCAAGTTCCTTGAAGCCGTCTTTGGCTACCGAACGCAACAATGAGCGCGGTTGGTCGAACACGTCGTTATAGCGGCCCAGGTAGCAGGGGTCGTGGTAGGTGAGGGCGCCTTCCAGGGATTTGTTCAACGTAAGCTTGCCTTCCTTGACCAGCTGCGCGATGAAAGCCGAGTGGTGGATAACCTCGTAATTGCCACCCTTCTGGGGGTACTCGTGTTTCAGGGTGTTCAGGCAGTGGGGGCAGGCGGCGATGATCTTTTTCACGTTGTAGCCGTTTAGGGTTTCGATGTTCTCCTCGGCCATCATCTGGTAGAGCATTTCGTTGCCCACCCGGCGGGCAAAGTCGCCGGTACATTTCTCTTCGGTTCCCAGGATAGCAAAGCTGACGCCGGCCTTTTGCAGGATCTTGACCAGGGCGGTGGAGACCTTCTTGGTGCGGTCATCGAAACTGCCGGCACATCCCACCCAGAGCAGGTAGTCTACATCTGAGTCCTCGGCCATGGTTTTGACATCCAGGCCCTCGGCCATGGTTTTGACATCCAGGCCCTCGGCCCAATCGGCGCGCTTGTCATACCCGATGCCCCAGGGATTGCCGTTGCGCTCCAATCCTTTCAGGGCCGTGTTCAATTCCTTGGGGTAGGCTTCAGCCATTAAAAACTGGCCCTGGCGCAGGGCGGTCACGCGGGGCACTTGCTCGATGGTCACCGGGCAGACTGCTTCGCAGGCCCGGCAGGTGGTGCAGGCCCAGAGGGTATCTTCGGCGATGACATCACCCACCAGGGCTTTCTCGCTGTTGAGGGCCATCATCTCTTCTTTTACTTTTTCAGCTTGCTCTTCATCCTCGATTGTGGCCAGCGAAGCCCGCAAGCCGGCCCGCTTGATGATGTTGGCGGAATTGTCGAGCAGTTCGTGCTTCAGGTCATCATTGAATTCATGCAGACTCAACGGTTTGTCGGTGGTGTAGGCCGGGCAGACCTCCTTGCACCGGCCGCACTCGGTACAGGTGTACAGGTCCAGGCCCTGTTTCCAGTCGAGCTGGTGAATATGGTTGATGCCCAGGGATTCATCTTCCCAGGCGGCCTCGTCTTCCAGATCCAGCCACTTGGCTTTTTCGTGGGGGTAGCCCATGCTCTTCAGGAAGACGTTTGGCAACGCTGTGATAACGTGAAAATGTTTGCCGGTAGGCAGGATATTTAGGAACACCAGCTGGGTGACGATGTGTGTCCAGAACATCAGCGTCATCAGGGTGGTGCCGGCCTCGACACTTAGACCGGAAACCAGGGAAGCGGCGCCCACCGATACCGGCGTCCAGACAAACTCGGAACCGTATTGGGGATTGCTGAAAAAATGCAGGTTGTCCGGATTGGCGTGCAGTTGAATCAGGTTGTAGCGGGTACCGTCATAGAGCAGGTCGGAGACCATCAGGACGCCGATCATCACAAGGACCAGGTAGGCCTCGAAGGTGTTGTGCATCCGTTCGGGTTTCACTACCGCCCGCCGGAAAATCGCGTACAGGACCATCAACAGGACGATGCCCTCCATAATGTCCTTGATGAAAATGTACAGGTACCCCAGCAGGTAGTCATCCCCCAGCAGCGGCAGGTGAAAGCCCATGTGGTAGCCTTCGCCGTACAGCGTGATGCTCCGAATGAGCAGTACGCAAAATCCCCAGAAGATAAAGGCGTGCATGATGCCCGAGCCGCGTTCTCTGGTCCTCCCGACCAATCGTTTCTGGCCCACGGCCAGAACCAGCATGGCCACCAGGCGTTCTTTTATGTGATTGGCTCTATCGGCCGGTTCCAGGGCGCGCAGCAGTTGGATTTTACCCCACATCGTACGTCCGAAAACGGCCAGGGCAATGATCAGAAGAGTGGACATCAGCAAGGGATTCATGGGTACCTCATTCAGGTTAACTCTTTATGGCTCGACTTTCCGGTCTATGGAGACATCTGATCCAATACCCGTATCGCTATCGGGATCGAAATCGAAATCGGTATCGAAACCATAGTCAAAACGGCATTCTCGATCCCGATCCCGATCCCGATCCCGATTTCGATTTCGATAGGGAATTATACCGGTATCAGCTTCTAACCTTTGCGATCTCTTCCTTTAATATGGGCACAACCTCAAACAGATCACCCACGATACCATAATCGGCCACGTTGAAAATCGGCGCCTCGGGGTCCTTGTTCACCGCCAGGATCACCTTGGAGCCGTTCATGCCCGCCAGATGCTGGATGGCACCGGAGATACCGATAGCCATATAGAGCGTCGGGGCCACGATCTTGCCGGTCTGGCCGACCTGTTTATTATGCGGCATTAAACCGGCATCCACCATGGCGCGGGAGGAGCCGAAGCCGGCGTTGAGGTCATTGGCCAGTTCCTTGACCATGTCGATGCCGGCCTGGTCCTTGGCGCCGCGGCCCACTGAAATAACGATGTCGGCATCGGCCAGGTCGATTTCACCGCTGGCGTCTGAAACGAGTTCTTTGATAACAGCTTTCACATCCGCGGCCGGTGCCGCCAGTTTGACCACATTTTCGGTGCCGCTGACACCGGGATCCGCCTCAAAGGCTCCGGCCCGGACGACGGCTACCAGTTGGGGCGTATTGACCTTGATCCGCTGCATGACCTTGTTGGCAATAGCCGGACGCACGATTTCGACCTGGTCGCCGTCCAGCGTAACATCCGTGATCTCGGTGGCACAGGCAGCTTCCAGTTGGGCGGCCACGCGAGGTGCGGAAGCTTTGCCGCTCTCGGAAAAACCGAACCAGACCAGGTTGGCGCCGGATTGCCTGGCGGCATCTGCCACGCAGGCCGCGTAGGGGCCGGCTGAAAACATTTCCAGGCTCGGATCATCGGCGATATATTGCGTATCGGATCCGGCATTCGCCAGTTCGGATGCGAGCGCTTCGATATTGCTGCCAATGGCTACGATGGCGGTTTCCGCGCCGATGGCTTTGGCTTTTGATAACAATTCGGCTGTGCTGCCTTTGAGGACACCCTCTTTGATGTCTGCTACTACAAGTACTTTAGCCATGATATGTCTTCCTTATTTAGTAAGGTTAGGGTCCAAAGTTGGTCCTGCCGGAGCGTTGCGATGTCTTAAAACACCTTGGCTTCATCTGCCAGCAGACCGACGACCTGAGCCGTAATTTCAGCCGGATCGCCTTCGAACTTCTGGCCGGCTTGCCTGGTTTCGGTTTTCATGAATTCTACGATTTCCGATTTCAGGGAACCGCAGCCGACCTCATCAGCCGAAGTGCCCAGGGCAGCCAGATCCATGCTTTGGATTTTCTTTTTCTTGGCCAGCATGATGCCGCGCATGGCGGGCAGGCGCGGTTCATTGATGCTGTCACTGACCGTCACCACGGCCGGAAGTTCAATTTCGACGATTTCGGTGCCGGCATCGCCCAGGCGGGACACTTTTATGTGCTGGTCGTCCACGAAATCGATGGCGATGACGTTGCTGACGCAGGGAATGCCCAGGTTTTCAGCCAGGATAATGGCGGTCTGGCCGCTGTCCGTGTCCTGGGCCTGCTTGCCGGAAATGATCAGGTCGTATTCGCCCTTTTCATAAACCTTCTGCAGCACATTGGCAAAAACGAACGAATCCGCGTTGGCCAGGGCCGGGTCATCGATTTCAATGCCTTCCTCGATCCCCATGGCATAGGCCTTGCGGATCATCTTGGTGTTGTCTTCGCCGCCGCCGATGCTTACCAGGGTCGTTTGGGCACCGTTGTTTTCCTTCAGTTGAACCGTCGCTTCCACGGCATTTTCGTCCCAGGCGTTCATGACGTACTGCAGCCCGTCCTCCACAATGGCGCCGTTATCAACGTTGATGTTCAGTTCCACATCAACTACTTTCTTTACGGTTGTGAGTATCTTCACAATGGCCTCCTGTTGGGTTGTGAAATTTTAATATGTTGCATCCAGTATTAAGTTTGTCAGCGGCCTCTAGGCAGCCGGGATTTCAAAACCGCCGATGCCCGAATTGATTTCGACGGCGATACCTTTTAAAAGCGTGCTTATCTCCGGAAAGGAACTCTCCGGTACCTGGTGGGTCAAGCCGACCGCCCAGATAGCAGCCTGCAGGCCGCTGCCCCGGGCTTTGATCGGTATGGCAAATGAGACCATGCCTTCGATGTACTCCTGCCGGTCGACGACGATACCCTGCCGGCGGGCTTCCTGAACTTCATTCTTAAAGGTGGCCTTGTCTGTCGTTGTAAACGGCGTATAGGCTTTCAACTCCGTACGGGCCAGGATTTCGTCGATCTCCTCATCAGACAGTTGGCTGAGCATGGCTTTGATGCCGGGACCGGCCAATACCGGCATGCGCAAACCAATCTCCGAAGACACCTTGATGCCGTAGGCCGAATCTACCTTGTCGATGAGGATGGAGCGGCGATCCGCCCGAATGCCTATAAACGCAGAAAGCTTTGTTTTCGCGTTGATCATCTCCAGGTACGGGTGGGCGGTCTGGATCAGTTCCGAGCGGTTGCCGGCAATGTTTCCCAGGATGTACAGGCGGGTGCCGAAGACAAACTTTCCGCCCGGTTGGTGCTCGAGTACATTGAGGTCTTGCAGGGTGTGTACGATATTGAAGACCGTGCTCTTGTTAAAATCGAGCTTTCCGGAAATGTCACTGATGCCCATCGGTTCACGCGTCCTGGCCAGCAGGTCCAGGATGGCGAAACACTTGTCGATGGCCGGCACTCTTTTAAACGCTGGGGGCATATTGGGTCCTGAAATGTTTCTTATAGAAAACGTGCGTTCTACATATCAAACGCCTGGCAATCCTGTCAAGTGAAAAACTGACACCGACCGCCTGTCGCCCGTGTTTGCGGATGGGCTAAATATTTCCGCAATAAAAGGGAGTTAGATACTTTTGGCATTGTGCTTTAGTGGGCGCTTGGAAAAACTATTCTAATTTTAAGTTGACAGGCGCCGCAAAAATAAAATATTTGTATGTACAAACATCAGACGAGGTGACCTTGGGTACGGAAAAAGCAATACTGCACGATTGCCTGTATTTCACAGCCAACTCCCTTTCCCGGATCATTACCCGGATGGCGGAGGAGGAATTTCGCAAAACCGGACTGTCTCCTTCCCATGCTTTTTTGATGATGCTGGCGATGGATGATCCTGGTATTGGCCAGAAAGCCCTGTGTGAACAACTCAACCTGGCACCTTCGACCGTTACCCGTTTTGTGGATGCGTTGGTGCAAAAGGGATACTTGACCCGGCAGACAACCGGTAAAACCGCTAATATATATCCCACCGAGCAGGGTATTGCCTTGCGTGCGGATATCGATGCAGCTTGGAAGAGCCTGCATATGCGGTATGCAGACGTACTGGGTCTGCAGGCCGGCGACGATTTGACCGCCTTGATCGATAAAGCTGCTGAAAAACTCGGTCGCGCCGGCTAATTTTTTTTAAACAATTGTTGTGTGTACAAACAATAACAATCGAACATCCGAAAAAGGAGGGGAAAAATGATACCGCAACGAACATTGGGTAAAGATGGACCGGTCGTCAGTGCGGTTGGATACGGCGCCATGGGACTGGAAGGATATTATGGTGCGGCCGACGAGGTCAACGCCAGTGCAGTGTTAAACCACGTGCTGGATGCAGGCGGCACTTTTATCGACACGGCTGACGCTTATGGGAACGGGCATAATGAAACCCTGATCGGTCGTGCGCTTGCAGACCGCCGCAAGGAGGCCTTTATCGCTACCAAGTTCGGCATCGTGTTTGATGAAGATCAGAGCGGGACAGATGTGCCTACCGGATGGGGCTTCTCCCTGCCGATCAACGGCACACCGGCCTACGGGCAGCACTGTCTGGAGAACAGCTTAAAACGGCTGGGGACCGATACGCTGGATCTGTGGTACCTGCACTATCCGGACCCGGCGACACCCATCGAGGAAACCGTCGGCGCCATGGCGGCCGCCGTCACCCAGGGTAAGGTCCGCTACCTTGGCTTGAGCAACGTCACGGCCGACCAGGTCCGTCGGGCGCACGGTGTCCACCCGATTGCCGCGGTCCAGTTTGAATATTCGCTCTGGCGCCGCGAGGTCGAGGTCGAACTGCTGCCCACGCTCCGTGAGTTGGGCATTGCGCTGGTCCCCTGGTCGCCACTGGGAAGCGGCTTTCTGACGGGCACCGTGAATACCCTGGCAGCCGATGATTTTCGCAACAACAACCCCCGCTATCAGGACCAGAATTTTAAAACCAACCAGGAACGGTTCGCGCCGCTGCTGGCGCTTGCCGGAGAGCTTGGTATTACGCCGGCCCAACTTTCACTGGCCTGGCTGCTGCATCAAGGCGATGACATCATTCCTATCCCGGGAACCCGCAAAAAAGAACGCGTGACCGAGAACCTGCAAGCGGCTGACGTGCCCCTTGAACCGGATACCGTTGCCAAAATAGCCGCACTGGCCGCACCCGGCCTGGCTGAAGGGGCTACACTGTTGACTTGAGCCAAATCCTATTTTTGAGATAGCCTCTCTCAGCAACACGACACATTTTTTAAAGTTTAACCACAAGGAGAATACTTGATGAACCCGATTGGACCCGTGAATGCCCTTTACCCCATGCCGACCACTCTGGTAGGCGTCACCGTCGAAGATAAACCGAATTTTCTCACGATCGCCCATGTGGGCATCCTCAATCACGGCAACCCGCAATACCTGTCCATCGGCCTGGGCAAAGTACACTATTCCAATGCCGGCATTTTCGACAACCGCACTTTCAGCATCTGCTTGCCGTCGGAGGATTTGATGGTGGAAACAGACTATTGCGGGATCATGACCGGTAAAAAGACGGACAAGGCCGCCCTGTTCGATGTCTTCTATGGTGAGTTGGAAACTGCCCCTATGATCCGCCAGTGCCCGGTCAATATGGAAATGAAACTGCACGATGTTCTGGATTTTAAGACCCACGACATCTTCATCGGCGAACTGGTGGAAACCTATGCCGCCGCTGAGGTGCTCACCAACGGCAAGGTGGATGTCTCCAAGCTGAGGCCCCTGCTGTTCGATATGGCCAGTGTGAAATACTGGCGCCTGGGACCGTCGATCGGCAACTGCTGGAGCGCAGGCAAGGCTCTCAAAAGGATATAAGCAGAATAGATCATTTCGCGGTTCTCTATTAAACTCCAGTTATCTATTGGAGCGGTTTAGTCGCTTCCAGAACATACAAAGATCCAGATATTTCCAACCGCGGGGGCCTTAGACTGATTGGTTTTATCGAAATCGCTATCGGGATCGAAATCGAAATCGGCAGTTGTGGTTGTTGCATGAGTGGCGATTGACGATTGGGAAAGAAAGACACAAACCCGGAAAACACGTTCCCGATACCGATACCGATTTCGATTTCGAATTACATCACTTTTTGTGTCAAAATGCCTTAACTGGAACTTCGTAGAGAACCGAAAATCATTTTTAACAGGAGGCTTTCAATATGGAAGTACATGTATATCTTGCGTTCGTTATCGCTACAGCCATCATGATCGCTTTGCCCGGTCCCAGCGTTCTCCTGACCGTTGCCCATAGCATTTCGTTCGGTTGGCGGCCGGCGTTATCCACTGTCGGCGGAGAGACCGCCGGAATTGCCGTCCAACTTGTAGTTGCCGCCATCGGTCTGACCTCATTGTTAAATGTGGTTGCCGCAGCCTTTGAATGGCTCCGCTGGGCCGGAGCCGCATACCTTGTCTATCTCGGGATAAAACAGTGGCGCAGCGCCAAAGCCCCCCTGGTTCTTGATACCCCGGCGGTTTCCAGAACGAATTTATTCATTCAGGGGTTGGTGATCACAATCCCGAATCCCAAAAGCTTGATCTTCATAGCTGCTTTTCTACCGCAATTCATCGATGCAACGCGTCCGCTGGGACTGCAATTTGCCATTATCGTGCCGACCTTTTTAGTGATCACCTTCGCCGTAACATCTGTTTGGGCACTGGTTGCCGGTAATGTCCGGGGCGTCTTGCAAAGTCAGCGAGCCGCCAAATCAGTCTCAAGGACCGCGGGCGGTTTGATGATCATGGCCGGTGTAGGCCTGACACTTGCTCGCCGCGTAAATTGAACAATAAAAGGAAACAGCAAGGGTGAACCAAGAATCTGACGTGCAACTTCATGGTCGATGGACATACTGTATAACCTGCTGTATTTATATAGTTTGAGTGGTTTTGCTGGTAGTCGGATACGCTGAAACCAAGACGCGTCTTCAAATGCGTTAAAAACAAGCAGTTGGACGCCAGAAATGGTATAGTGCGATAAACCCAATACTTTTCCACCGCCAGGGTATCGGTCAAGATTTGGCCGGCACGGATCGACATCCGGACGGTAGCCAGGCAGGTTGGAACAGGAGGATCCCTATCATGCAATACAGACGCTTAGGTCGTTCCGGATTGATGGTTTCCGGTTTGACATTGGGCACCATGAACTTTGGTGGTCCCACGGACGACGCCACGGCCTTTGACATGATCGACATGGCCCTGGATCAGGGCATCAATCTGCTGGATTGCGCCAATGTCTATCGCGACGGTGAGAGCGAGAAAGTCCTGGGCAAGGCGTTGGCGCGCGACGGGAAGCGGGCAAAGGTGCTGCTGACCTCCAAGGCCTTTTTACCAGCCGGCGCCGGCCCCAACACCAGCGGCAACAGTCGCCACAACCTGATCAACAGCTGCCTGGCCAGCCTCAAGCGGTTGCAGTGCGATTATCTCGATATTTTCTTTTTGCACCGGACGGACTGGAATGTGCCCCAGGAGGAGACTCTTTCCGCGCTGGATTACCTGGTAAATCAGGGATATGTGCGCTACGTGGCCTGTTCCACCCATCCTGGCCTGGCGGACGGTGGAGGCCTTGCATATCGCCGACCGTAAAGGGTATCCAAAATTCATCTGTGAGCAGCCGCCGTACAGCCTGCTGGACCGGCGCATTGAAAATGATATCGTACCCATGTGCCAGGCCTATGACCTGGGCCTGATGACCTGGTCACCACTGGCGCAGGGTATTCTGGCAGGCCGCTATCAGCATGAAGATGATTTTCCCGACGGCAGCCGGGCATCCCAGAAAAGCATCTGCGCGGAACGGATCACCGACCGGGGCATCCAGGCCGCCCGAAAGGTCAGTGAGCGCGCCCAGGTGAACGGGCAATCCGCTACTGCGCTGGCCGTAGCGTGGATTCTACACCAACCCGCCATCACTTCGGTCATCATTGGTCCACGGACACCCGCTCATTTGGAGGATCTGCTCAAAGCCGATGATATCCGGCTTTCACGGGATGACCTGGCCTGGTTCGACAGCCTTGTGCCGCCCGGCACTTTTGTTTCCGATCACTTCAATACGGCCGGGTGGCGGCCTGATGCCCCGGATGGGCTTTTGTCCAGATGGGACGCTCCCGAATAGCCGGAAAATCCCTCGCGAGTTGACAATGTCCGGCGCACTTAGTATTTGAAGCAGGGCAGCCGTAATGACACCCCGGCCTATAGATGACTGGTGTATTCCGGCTGATTTTACTAAGGGAGACAAGATCAAGTAAATGTTTGGGAAAAAAGCAAAGCTGGCTGAAAAAATTCTGATACTGGGGCTCGGCGGTGTCGGGTACTACCTGGCCAAACGGCTGGTTCACGAGGGTTACCTCGTCACGGTCATCGAGGCCAACAACCAGCTGATTCGACAGGCCGACGGTGAAATCGATGCCCGGTTGTTCCAGGGCAACGCCATGAGCATTGCCTGCTGGAAGGAGGTCGATGCCGACCAGATGGACTGCCTGATCGCGGTCACGGACAATGACGCGGTGAACATGATGGCGGCCATGATCGCTGACCGTTTTGGGATCCAGCGGAAAATTGCCCGGGTCCGCTCGCGTGAATTCGACAGCCCCAACGCCATCCTTAGTGCCGAGGACTTGAAGATCGACCTGGTGATCCATCCCGAGGAGCTGACCGCCCGGGAGATTGAGCGGCTGATTAAATTGCGCGCCGGCAACGACATTCTGGATATTGCCCAGGGGCAGATCCAGCTTCTCGCGACCCGGATCCATAAATCATCTCCGCTCGCGTTCAGTAAGCTGAAGGAAATCTCCAGCATTCATAAGGATTTTCCATTTCGAGTGGTGGCCATTGCCCGTGGGATTACCACCATCATCCCCGGGGGAGATCAACAACTCCTGCCCAATGACCAGGTGTATATCATGGCCGGCAGTGAGGATTTACCCCGCTTGATGCTCCTGGCCGGCGTCAGACAACAGCGGCGTCACCGGGTAATGATACTCGGCGGCGGCCTGGTTGGCAGCCGGGTGGCCGAGCTGCTGGAAAACAGCGTGTCGGTGCGTTTGCTTGAACAGGACGAAACCTGTGCCCAGGAACTGTCGCATCGGCTTAAACAAACAGAGGTGCTGCACGGTGACGGCTCGGACGCCAATGTGCTGACCGCCGCCGGGTTGTTGGATATGGACACCCTGGTGACGGCCACCGGGGACAATGAGACCAACATCATGAGCAGCCTGCTGGCCAAGCACCTGATGAATGGCAGCCGGGGAGAGGGTGCTCACCAGCAGGGCAAGTCCATTGCCCTGGTGAACAAAGAGGATTACCTGGTGCTGGCAGCCACCATGGGCGCCGATCTCGCTCTGAACGTAAAAATCCTGGCCGGCAATGAAATCCTCAAGTTTATCCGCCGCGGTGAACTGCTCTCCGTGGCCCACCTGCACGGATTCGATGCCGAGGTGGTCGAACTGGTGGCCGCGCCCGGCTCGCCGATTACCCGCAAACCGCTATCCAAGCTTGATCCCATCTACTACGGCAAAATCATTATTGGCGGCATTCATCGCGATGACTGCTGGCAGATTGCCGTGGGCGACACCCACATCCTGGACAACGAACGGGTGATCGTGGTGTGTGCGTCACTGCATCTGAAGGACGTGCAACGACTCTTCCTCGCCTAATGTCCGTTTACAAGCGGCATCTATTGGCCCATAGCGTCGTTTTCGTACTTTTCAAATCCTCGAAATACTATAGTATTCCTCCGGTTTAAAAAGTACTCAAGCCTTGCTCTGGGCCAAAATCTACCACTTGTAAACGGACATCGATAATCGGTTTCAAAAGCTCCCCTCGAACCCAATCTCGGCGTTGGACCAAATGACATATTTTCGTATTGTTCTACTCTTTCGAGGCTCTTGTAAACTCGCAGCTGTGGGAGCGGCATCTTGCCGCGATAATCATTACAAATAAAACTAAAATCACGGCAAGATGCCGTTCCCACACTTAAACTCAAAAGTATTTGATTGGATTGCTTCTGTTTATCTTTTCCAGAAGGAGGGATAGAATATGACGAGGGCCGAGAACATCTCCAACCGTCCCACCAGCATCATATAGGCGAGAAACCACTTGCCCACATCGGAGATGTGGGCGTAATTTTTTGCCGGACCCACTGTACCGAAGCCCGGACCGATATTCATGAGGGAGGCGATGACGCTGCTCATGCCACTCACATAATCCATATCGTCCACCAACACCATGAAACAACCACCCGCCAGGATCAGGAACATATTCACGATAAAATAGCAGATGGCCAGATCGACGATGATGCGTTCGACCGGCCGGCCGTTAAGGCGGATCGAGATGACCGACATGGGTTGAAAGAAAATCTTTTTGATCGATGCCACCATGTACTTCCAGATGAGCACGTAATGGACCACCTTGATCCCGCTGGTAGTCGATCCGGCACAGGCTCCGATAAAACAGGCCGCAAAGATGAACATCTGCGCGGCCTGGGGCCACAGTTCGTAGTCGGCCGTAGTGAAGCCGGTGGTGGTCAGGATGGACATGATTTGGAAAGTACCGTAGCGCAGGGCGTCTGCAAAGCTGTCGTAGGTATTGTTCATCCACAGGATCCAGGCTGTAAACCCGCAAAAAAACAGGAGGAATCCAATGTACCAGCGAAATTCGGTGTTGATGCGGATCGCTTCCCAGTTGCCCCTGAGCATATGAAAAAACAGCATGAAGGTCATGCCGCCCAGGAACATGAACACGATAATGACCCAGTCGAAATAGGCGCTGTTGTAATGGCCGACACTCAGGTTTTTAGGGGAATAGCCCGAGGTGGAAACTGTGCCGAAAGCGTGGCACAAGCTCTCGAAGAGGGACATGCCGCCCGCGCACATCAAGAGGGTCTGTGCCAGGTTCAAAGCCAGGTAGATGCCCCACAGCCAGATCATGGTGTCCCGGTTGCGGGCCAGAAATTTCTCTTTGGTGATGACCTGGCCGGGACTCGATTCAGCGCGGAAAAGGCGCAGGCCGCCCATACCGTTGGGCAGGAAAATAACGGTCAGGGTTAAAAAGCCCATACCGCCGAGCAGGTGGGTTTCGCTACGCCAGAACAGCAGGCCCTTGGGTACTGCTTCGATATCCGTCAGGATGGTGGCGCCGCTGGTCGTATAGCCGGACATCACTTCAAAAAAGGCGTCCGTGAACGATGGGATCGACCCGTGGATCATAAACGGCAGAGCGGATACGGCCGAGATCAGGATCCAGCCGAATACGGCGATGAAAAAGCCATCTTTTATATTCAGGTCGTGGTATTTTCGAAAACCTCTCCAGAGCGGCAGACCAACCGCCAGGGTAGCCACGGCGGAAATGGCCAGGGCTGCAAAATCACCTTCGTTGTAATAGAGGGAAAAAACGAGGGGGAGGGCCATGGAACAACCCGTCACCATCAGCAGGGTTCCCAGGACGTATATGATCGATGCGTAATTCATAGGATTGCCGGGCAATCAACGGATTTCAAAGTCATCTAAAATGGCCTATATCCTTATACTGAAACAATTAAATCTGCAATACGTTTGATTCAGATGGTAATGCACCGTATTAAATACCAATAAAGAATTCGCTGCAAGGAATGTAGCATTTCGGTTTCATTACGGCCGGAAAAAGTTTTACATCAAGGGACCGATACCTATAGGTGACTGCCGATTACGTACGTTTTTCTGGAAATAGTTTATAAGATATAGAAATCATTAAAAATAAACGCTATAAATTGTACACCATAGCCCAGTTCGCCATTGGACTGGAACCCGGGTCACCCATTGGAACCTGGCAATGGTGAAATTAAACGGCATCGCACAGTAAAAGCTGGGTACCACCAGGACCCAGGCGATTTTGAACATACCGGTGTTCAAACATGAACTGTTGGCAGTGGTCCGCAGTACGTTGGACAAGCGCGAGGCTTTCCACCTTCGGCCGGGCGCCTATTGACCAGCCTTTCCGGAGCCGGATCTCACAGCCCGGCCAAAATTTTTTGGTCAAAAATTTGAAATAATTTTTTCATTCTGATAGAACCTTTTCATACTCCTGCCAGTCTAGCACTGACAGCTGCAGCAGAAAATTTGGGTGCGGTTAACAGGCGGTCTCCCCGGCCGCAGGGATGTGAGGGCAACCGCTCCAAAAAAATGGGCGCCCCCTTTTAAAAACAAGATAAGGAATTGCGGAGCCAATGACGCCATCGAATTCAGACCGAACCAATGCGCTGATTCTGGTCAGTGATGTAGACGGGACCCTGGAAGAAACCCGGAAAATTGCAGCCTGTTTCCTGGCTACTTCCGATCTCGATCTGTTCGACGGTATTTTCAAGGATATCGAATTGCTGTTCAAGGGCCAGTATCCCGGTTACCGTTCTTCCAACACCAAGTACCACGATTTTGAGCATACCATATCAGTGGTTTTGGCCACGGCCCGGTTGATTCATGGGTGTGATATGGACGGTCTTGGGTTTCAACCGCGCGACATTCTCCTGACCCTCATTGCAGCCCTTTTGCACGATGTAGGGCTTATTCAGGAAAAGGACGACCAGGAGGGCTCGGGTGCCAAATACACGGTCGGCCACGAAGAGAGGAGCATTTCTTTTTTAAAAGAATACCTCCCGAACAAAGGGTTTACGGCCGAGGAAATCGAAACCTGCGCAAATTATATCCGCTGCACCATTTTGAGCCTGCCGCCGGCAGAAGTCCCATTTCTATCGCAGGAACATCGCGACCTCGGGTACATCGTCGGTACGGCCGACCTGTTGGCCCAGATGGCGGACCGGTTTTACCTTGAGAAACTTTTACTGCTCTATAAGGAATTCGAGGAAGCCCGCCTGCCCGGGTTTGATTCCGAACTGGAGTTGCTGCAGAAGACCAAAGCCTTTTTTGAAATTGTGGCCCAGAAAAGGCTGAATGATGATCTCGGCGGGGTTTGTCAACACATGCGGGCGCATTTCAAACAATGGAGGTCCATCGATGTAGACTTGTATTCCCAGTCCATCAACAACCACATTACCTACCTTGAATCCCTGACCGAGAAGTGCGGCAATTCGCTGGATTGCTATATTGAAAATCTGCGGCGGGGCGGGATTGCCCAAAAGAGCCAGGGCAAATAGAGGTCGCCCAAACCGCCTGAATTCCCTGCAGAACACTTACCTGCTTGTCACGAATCCCTGGCATATAATGGTTTTTCATTGCGGGCCACACGCCGGATGTTTTCAGCAACCACGCGGACGATACCCTGCATGGAAAGGTCTGTCACACCGCCGATATGCGGTGTGGCCATAACATTGTGTGCGAAGATGGGGTCCGCCGGATCCGGGGGTTCCTCCCAGAACACATCCAGGCCCGCGCCGGCCAGGCGGCCTTGTTTCAGGGCGGCCTCAAGCGCATCGCGGTTAACGATGCCCCCCGGGAGAGGTTGATCAAAAACGAACCCGGCTGCATGGCCGCCAAAGCGGTTGCATCGATAAGGTCGCGGCTGTCGGTACTAAGCGGCAGGGTCAGGACGACAAAATCTGACTGGGCCAATAGCTCGGGCAGATCAGCCGGCCGGCCGATCCAATGCAAGCCGAGCGCCTGTTTGGCCTGGTTAAGGCCGCTGCGTTTGATGCCGGTCAGCCGGACACCAAAAGGAGCCAGGCGGGATGCCAGGGCGCAACCGATGCCGCCCAGGCCGACGATCCCCACTGTACGCCCCTTCAGGGACATGCCCTGCGGTTCGCCCATCTTTCCGGCTGACAGGTTCGGCGCCATCTGCCGCTGCTGCCTGGCCAGGCCGATCATGAGATAAATACCGATTTCGGCGACTGAGTCCGCATTCCCGGAGATGTCCGTGGGGACATTGGCAACCCAGATACGCTTTTGGGCCGCGGCCTCTAGGTCCACCCCCTCAAGACCGGCCCCGCATTGCTGGATCAGGCGCAGGGGGCCGCTGTCCGCCAGCATGTCCGCGGTCACCGGGCACATGGTGGGAATCAGTACATCGGTGTCGGCCAGGCTTGCCACCTGAACCCCCCCGGTCGCTTCAAACTGATGGTCGGGCAGTTCGGATCGCAGCATGCCCAAGAATCCGCCCCAGGCATTTTCAGGGGCCGCAAATAGTATCTTCATCGCTTCTATCCTGTAATCCAGGTGCAGGTTGGTGATAGTGTCGGATGGCCGGCCGCACTTCGTTTACCGTCTAAGGGCCGGCTGCCGGAGGGTACGATTTATCGTTGATAATAAAGGGAATATATGCTGAAGTAAACAACCAATAGACATTGAGACCAAAAGACAAGGGCTGGCTTGATATCCAAGGAGTATTATATGCAGAAGATCTTTCTCCCGGTTTTATTGATAAGCGTGGTTTTGATCGGGGCCGGCTGTGCCACCGGCACCTGGAATCCCAACAAGGAACAATCAGAATGGGGTCGGGACCATGCTGAATGCGAAGAGAATATCCGCGCGGGGATTCGCGAAAATCCGGTAACCTATAATGACGTGGATGAGGTGAAGCTTATCCGCAGCTGCATGAAAAAGAAGGGCTGGCAAAAGAAATGACACGTCAGATTCTTATAGCCGCTCTCCTGTTGGCGACATTGTACACGCCGGCGTGCACAAAAAATAAAATCTGGCAAAGTGTCCCGGTCCAGCAAACCATCAGCAGCCGGTCCTATGATGTCGATTTTGAACCGCTGAAAAAGGATACGGACTTTTTTAACTGGTTTCGGCTGACGGTGAAAAACAAAACCGCTAGCGACATGGAAATTGACTGGAACCAGACCCGCTATATCCATAACGGTAAAGGCGCGGGGCCGTTTGTGTTTGCAGGCATTGTGCCCGCGTCCGTAAAGACCGCCACCATCCCGGGGGCTGTTATACCGGCCGGCCAGAGCTTTTCCCGGGAGATTGTCCCTTTCAGGTTGATTGCCTTCACCCCTCTGCGAGAGCAGAGCATTGACCCCGAGGACCACAATATTGTAGCCGGGCTGATTCCGGAAGGCGAAAACGGGATTTTCCTGGTAATCCGCCAGGACGGGAAACACGCCCGCATCCGACTGAGCGTGACCATTGAAACCAGGGCGGCGGATTAGTCGCCGGGGCCACTATCCGCCGCAAAGTTGTTTTTCAAATTCTCACACGGCTATTGCCGGCCCTTCTCTTCCTGGTAAGCCTCTTTGAACTCCTGATCCATTTTTTCAATGCCGGCCGTAACCTTTTTAGCGCCGGTGTGGATCACTTTTTCGGTCTTGGCGGCTGTCCGCCCCATCCATCCGCAGCCTGCCAGAACAACCCCCAACCAGGTACAGACGATAATTGCAGCAGCGAAACGTTTCATGGCGAGTATCCTTTCTGGTAAAAAAGCCTTCTATAGAACTTGTGAGCTCACTCGCCCGAATCGCTGGTCGGAATGTATTGAAAAATCGGATTTTTGTCAATCGCAGGCAACCGGGAAGGCCTGTTGAAAGGGTTTAATTAACAAATCATAGTATTATCAGCTTGTTATATAGTTACGATTCGAAACCTGAACCCTGGCCGGGACCGAAAGTTACCTGTATTGTACCCCCATGTTCCTGGATGACTTTTTTTAGGAAGGCTAAGAACACGCTATGGAGCGGATTACAGGTCCATAGCGGTATAGTGGACCGAAAAGCTATCATCGGCGTTGCGCTCCAGTTTTTCCAGTCGGTCCAGGACCAAACGGATCTCCTGTCGGGTAACGACCGGGAAGCCGTAAAAACTGTTTGTGTATTTTAAAGGAGCCCCCTTCATCTCTCTATCCGAAACGAATTGCAAATGGTTGTCGAGTCTGGCCTTGATACGAGCGTTGGCTGCCGGGACGATCATAGTGGTTCTGGACAGGACGGCTTCTTCCAACGAGGCATCTTTTTCGACCATGATGGAACTGCGCCCGGCGGCCATGGCTGCATACATGGTGGTGCCTATACCTGCAAACGGGTCGAGGACCGTGTCGCCTTTCACCGAGAACATATTGATCAACCGGTAGGGCAGTTCAAACGGAAAGGCAGCGCTTCTGCTACGGCTTTTGTGCGCATCCATTTCCTGGGAGGTTCCTTTCAAATCCGTCCAAAGGTCTGAAAACCAGAGATTGCGTTCTTCCCAGAAAAATGCGCTGGCGGCCCGATTGCGTTTCAGGGTTTCGGTTGAAAAATTTCTCCGGGGTTCTTTTCTGAAAACCAGGATGTGCTCGTGCTCAAGGGTGGCATAGGCCCCGGGTGGCAGCATGCCCGAACCCATGAATTTATTGGGGGCATTGGTCTGCTTGCGCCACAGGATGCCCGGCAAAGCGGTAAGGCCTGTCTGGGCAAGGGCGTTGAGAATGCGGGCCTGGTTGGGATAAAGGGCGAAGCGATCGCCGATGGTTCGTACCGCATCACCAATATTGATGCACGCCATCCCGCCTGGTTTCAAAACCCGGAAGATCTGGTGCCAGGTTTGATCCAGTTCCCGGTGCATCAATTCGAAGGCCCGGTCCGCATCCAACCCGGTTAGGGCCGCGGCAATATCGGGATTCAGGCCGCCGAACATCTCGTCCCACATGTCGATCATGGGGTAGGGCGGAGAGGTCACCACCAGGTCGACGCTTTCCGCATCTACGCTGGTAGGCTGGCGTGAATCATCAAACTGTATACGGTGGACCGTGGTCATCTATAGATCCGGGTGATTGAACAGTTTTTCAGGATCCAGCTTGTTGACCATGTCGGAAAAGATTTCGCCCAAAAGCTTTTCAGCATCGCGGGTACCCACGATTTTGAGACGCTCGGCGCTGCCGGATACGGTCTGGTTGGTCAGCACGCGGTCACCTTTACTCGTGACCGCTTTATAAGCCAGGTCGGCTTTCCAGTTTTTACCTTCCCGGTCCAGGACAAAATTCTGGAGCTGCATCTCCAGAGTCGGCTGGTCGGCGGCACGCTTTGCCAGTACGGTAACACCTTCCGACTCCAGGCGCCGCTTCAGGGCTTCCTTGAAAAGTTGCGCCAGGTCAAAGGCGCCGATCAGGTCTGGTTTCTGCCCTTCGCGGGCAACATACAATGAAAACAGGCCCGTGAAATATTCCAGCTCTTTCTGGGCATTCGGGCCGGCAATCGTAGCCTTGGTGCGTTGATCCACCACCTGGAGGAATACGGTTTTTGGCCCGATGTCCTGTTCTGCCTTGGGCAGCTGATAAGTAACTTCAATGTAGGAGGTGGAGGCGCACCCGGCCATCAGCAGCAAGGTGATGAGGGGCAGGGCAACCATCCGTTTCAAAACTTTATGCAGTGTCATTTCTGGTTCCTCCGGGCTTTTGATATGGGTGGTTTTATATGTTGATTGGCAGCGGCAACTATCCTTGCACACTATCGTTTTCAGCAGAGGCAAGTCAAGGGGCAGCCGTGATTTGCCCTTGCAAAAATCAGGGGTGTAGGGTAATTGTTCCTGTATTGTTCGATTTGGCGCCTGGGGCTTCCTATACCCCGGGCCGAACCGGTCCCGGCCGCCTGTGCAACCTTTTGCCTGGCGGGCCGTTACCGGACACACCAGAAGATGGGTTGCCGCAGTGCCGTCCATGCCATTATCTGCCAACTTTAAAGGAGGGTTTACAGATGAAGCTTTTTAAACTTGGGATGGTTGCAGTCATTGTAGCTGTTTTCGTCGTATCCGGGATCGCGACGGCCGGCACGCTTGAAGATGTGAGAGCCAAGGGCTTTATCCAGGCCGGCGTGAACGGCGACCTGTACGGATTCGGCAAACCGGATGAGAAAGGTGTTTGGAGAGGTCTGGATGTGGATACCGCCCGGGCCGTCGCAATTGCGGTATTCGGTACCTATAAAGGCAAGGTGAAATACACCCCGCTGACGGCTAAAACTCGTTTTACGGCTCTGCAGTCCGGTGAGATCGACGTGCTGACCCGTAACTGCACCCAGACCCTGAGCCGTGATACCGCCCTGGGGCTGGATTTCGTCCAGGTCAATTACTATGACGGTCAGGGCTTTTTGATTCCCAAGAAACTGGGTGTCAAGAGTGCCGCGGAACTGGATGGCGCTGCTGTATGCGTACTGCCCGGAACCACCACCGAGCTCAATGTGGCCGACTATTTCCGTGCCAACGGCATGAAGATGAATCCGGTGGTTATCGAAAATACCGCCGAACTGGCCAAAGCCTTTTTTGCCGGTCGGTGCGACGTCCTGACCTCGGATGCTTCCCAGCTGGCGGGTACCCGCGCGGTAGCGCCCAACCCGAAAGACTACATCATTTTGCCCGAAATTATTTCCAAGGAACCCCTGGCCCCGGCCGTGCGCCATGGTGACAACAAATGGAAAGATATCGTGAACTACGCCGTCCTGGCCCTGATCAACGCCGAGGAATTGGGCATCACTTCCAAAAACGTCGATAAAATGCTCATGAGCAAAGACCCGAAGGTCAAACGCTTTTTGGGTGTTACCCCCGGCAACGGGAAAGCACTGGGGATCGATGAAAAATTCGCCTACAATATCATCAAGCAGGTGGGTAACTACGGCGAGATTTTTGAACGTAACGTTGGCGTGAACACCTCCCTGGGCATCGAGCGTGGGTTGAATGCCCTTTGGACCAATGGCGGTCTGTTGTACTCTCCGCCGTTTAAATAGTGCCCATCCACAAACAGCATCTTTTGGCCCAGAGCGGCGTTTTCGCTCTTTTGAATTCCTCGGAATAGCCCGCTATGCCTGCGGATTCAAAATCGCTCAAGCCTTGCTCTGAACCAAAACCTACCATTTGTGGAAGGACACTAAATAAGTTCCTATACGAGTAGACACAGGTTGCGCGCGCCGGTAGAGTCTATCGGCGCGCGCCCGTTTTTTCCACCGGCCAGAAAGTTTCGTAAATAGATGAGCACTACCGCACCGGAAAAAGTGCCCTTTCTGAACGATCCCGACAAGCGGGCTGTTTTGTACCAGATCGGCTTTGCCGCCATGGTTGCCCTGCTGGGGTACTATCTTATTTCCAATACGCTGGCGAACCTGGAGCGGCAGGCCATTGCCACCGGATTCGGTTTTGTTGAAAAGGAGTCCGCCTTTGAGATTGGCGAAACGCTTATTTCCTATTCTGCGGCCGACACTTATGGCAAGGCGCTGCTGGTCGGCGCCCTCAATACGCTGCTGGTCTCTTTTATCGGCATCACTTTAACGGTGATCCTGGGGACGTTTATCGGTATTGCCCGCCTGTCCACCAACTGGCTGGTTTCCAAGCTGGCCTCGGCATATATCGAAGTTTTCCAGGACATACCGGTCCTGCTGCAGCTGTTTTTCTGGTACGCGTTTTTCTATGAAATGCTGCCGTCCCCCCCCCAGGCCCTGAATCCGTTTACAGGCCTGTTCGTGTGTAACCGGGGTATGATTTTCGCGATACCTGAATCCCACCCGGCATTCAAATATATGGGTTTTGCTTTCTTGGCCGGGTGTGTCCTGGTCTTCTTCATACGTCGCTGGGCCCGGAAAAGACAAGCCCTGACTGGTCAGTCTTTCCCGGTATTCAGCACCGGACTGGCCATTTTGGTCGGTCTGCCGCTGGTGGCTTGGCTGCTGGGCGGTATGCCGACTGCGATGAGCATACCGGAGCTGAAAGGTTTCAATTTCAAGGGGGGGCTCAGCGTCAGCCCCGAGTTCAGCGCGCTGTTGCTGGGGTTGGTGCTTTACACGGCGGCTTTTGTGGCTGAAGTTGTCCGGGCCGGCATTCAATCCGTTAGCCATGGTCAGTCCGAAGCAGCGATGGCCATCGGACTGAAACCGGGCCAGGTATTGAACCTGGTCATCCTGCCCCAGGCCCTGCGGGTAATTATCCCACCCTTGACCAGCCAGATGCTCAACCTGACCAAGAACAGCAGTCTGGCAGTGGCCATCGGATATCCGGATTTTGTCTCCGTGGCCGGGACGACGATTAACCAGACCGGGCAGGCCATGGAAGGCGTCGCCCTGATTATGGCTGTATATCTTTGTTTCAGTCTGGCGACATCCGCTTTTATGAACTGGTATAACAAAAAGATGAAACTGGTTGAACGCTAACATCGCTGCGGCGATCCAACACACACTATGAACGCACCGACTGACATATCGGAACCCTCTCCGGAGAAAGCTATCAAACCCCCGGTTATAGAAGTAGGGGTGATTGGCTGGATGCGGAAAAATCTATTCAACGGTTGGTTCAACTCCGTGTTGACCCTGTTGACGCTGGTTCTACTCTGGAAATCCGTCCCGCCGTTTATCCAGTGGGCCTTTCTGGAAAGTTCCTGGTTTGCCGGCAGCGAAGCATGCCGCGAATCCACGGGCGCCTGTTGGTCAGTGGTGACCAGCAATATCCGTTTTATCACGTTTGGCTTTTTCCCCCATGAACAGCAGTGGCGGCCGCTGGCGGCCATGATCCTGCTCGTATGCCTGCTTTTCTACAGCCAGGACCGTACCCGTTGGAACCGCTACCTGGCCTGGGCCTGGCTTATCGGTCTGTTTATGATGGGGTTGCTGATGAAAGGCGGTCTGTTCGGGCTCGAGTCGGTCGAGAGTTCCCAATGGGGCGGCCTGCCGCTGACGCTCCTGCTTTCCGTATTTGGACTGACGGCCGCCTATCCGCTGGGCGTAGTGCTGGCCTTGGGACGCCAATCCGAGATGCCCGTGGTCAAAACGATTTGCGTCATTTACACTGAAATGATCCGGGGGGTGCCGCTGATCAGTCTCCTGTTTATGTCATCGGTTGTTTTTCCGCTTTTCCTGCCGGAAGGGATGACGGTGGATAAGATCCTCAGGGCCCAGGTGGCCATTATTCTGTTCACCGCGGCATATGTGGCCGAGGTTGTGCGCGGCGGACTGCAGGGTATGAACAAAGGGCAATATGAGGCGGCCGAATCGCTGGGGCTGAATTATTATCAGACTATGCGCCTGGTGATCCTGCCCCAGGCACTGAAGATCGTCATTCCGCCCACGGTCAGCGTGCTCATTTCGGCTTTCAAGGATACGTCTCTGGTGGTCATTATCGCCTTGTACGATATCCTGAAGACAACGCAGTCGGTGCTATCCGATCCAAAATGGATGGGATACTCGGCTGAATCATATATCTTCCTGGCGATTGTTTATTTCGTCTGCTGTTTTTTCATGTCTAATTACAGTCGGCGTCTGGAGCGAGAGCTGGATAGGAGCCTGTAGCTACACTTGCGGATTTCAGGCTAAATCGAAATCGGTATCGAAATCGATATCGGGTTTGGCTTTTTAGGAGAAGATGGCGGATTCTGCTTTCGATTTCGATCCCGATTTCGATAGCGATTTCGATTTTTAACAAGTAACACGTAGAATACAGAGAGCAGGTCATGAATCAGGAAAACTCGGAAAACACCCAGGCCAAAGAAGGCGATGCGCCGATCATTGAAATCATCGATATGCATAAATGGTTTGGCGACTTTCATGTATTACAGGATATCAATCTCCAGGTCGCACGGGGCGAACGGATTGTTATCTGTGGACCCTCCGGGTCCGGCAAATCCACCCTGATCAGGTGTATCAACCGGCTTGAAGAGCACCAGCGCGGCAAGATCATCGTCGATGGCATCGAACTGACCAACGATCTGAAAAATATTGAAAAAATAAGGGCGGAAGTGGGTATGGTATTCCAGCATTTCAACCTGTTTCCGCATCTGACCATCGTTGAGAATCTGACTCTGGGGCCGATATGGGTCAGGAAAACGCCCAAAAAGGAAGCCGAAGAGACGGCCATGTACTACCTTGAGAAAGTGCATATTGCCGAGCAGGCCCAAAAGTATCCCGGTCAACTCTCCGGCGGCCAGCAGCAACGGGTTGCCATTGCAAGAAGCCTCTGCATGAAACCGAATGTCATGCTCTTTGACGAGCCAACATCCGCACTTGACCCGGAAATGGTCAAAGAGGTCCTGGATGTTATGATCAGTCTTGCTCAGGAAGGCATGACCATGCTGGTTGTTTCCCATGAGATGGGCTTCGCAAAAAGCGTTGCACACCGGGTTATGTTCATGGATTATGGGAAAATTGTCGAGAGCAACACGCCCCTTGAATTTTTCGACAACCCGCAACACGATCGAACAAAACTTTTTCTCAGCCAGATTCTCGACTAGAGCCTATCTCAAAAAACGGATTTTGGCTCAAAATGACGCGAAGCTAATGCCTATCGTGGTGCAAGGCGGCCGTGAGGAAAAAACCGGAGGAATACATCAGGTATTTCGAGGATTTTTTCCGAGCGCCCAACACCGAGTTTGCGCCAAAAGACTTTTTTGAGACAGGTTCTAATAGAAGCCATCTGCCATCCAGGATACTGACGCATTCATTGAAAGGCGGATTGTGCCCCTGCCACCCCACGGGAACTATACCAGAAGTGACACAATTCGGTTGCTTGGAAACGAGATTAAGCTTTCCAAGCAGATGATTTAGCTGTAGAGATCATTGGTGAATTCGTAAAAAATCGAATGCCCGTCAGGGCCGGATAAATATATATGAAACCGATAATAGCCATCGTCGGCAGACCCAATGTCGGCAAATCCACTCTTTTTAATCGCATTACCCGCACCCGTGAAGCCCTGGTTGATGACATGCCCGGTGTCACCCGGGACCGGCACTACCGCGATGCCAGCTGGGAGGATTTGGAATTTACGCTGGTCGATACCGGTGGGTTTGTGGAACCGGATGAAGACGCATTTGCGCTAAAAATCCGGGAACAGGTGCTCCAGGCGATCGCTGATGCGGATGCCGTGGTGTTCGTGCTGGACGGCAAGGGCGGCATTTCCCCGTATGACCGTGAGATGGCCCAGATTCTCAGGACGGTTGCCAAGCCGATTTTTTATACCGTCAATAAAATCGATGGTGTGGAGCAGGAAGAGAACCTGTTCGAGTTCTATTCCCTGGGAGTTGAAAAACTCTATCCGATCTCTGCGGAGCACAAATACGGCGTGCCGGATTTTCTGGATGCCCTGGTGGCCACCTTTCCGGTACAAGACGCCCCTGCGGCAGACGATATGATCAAGGTGGCCGTTGCCGGAAGACCCAATGCCGGTAAATCATCGCTGATCAACCGCTTGCTGGGCGAAGACCGGCTGGTGGTCAGTGATGTACCCGGCACTACCCGGGACGCTATTGACAGCCTATGCCGTTTCAACGGCAAGTCCTACCTGCTCATCGATACCGCCGGCATCCGCCGCAAGGGCAAGGTGTCTAAAAAAATAGAGAAGTTTTCAATCATCAAGGCCCTCCGCAGCCTGGACCGCTGCGACGTGGCCCTGATCGTTATCGATGCCGACGAAGGTATTACCGACCATGACATCAGCGTGGCCGGCTACGCCCATGACCGGGGCTGCGGCTGTGTTTTCCTCCTGAACAAGTGGGATCTGGTCGAGAAAGACCACACCACTGTCGAGCGCTACTACGAGCGCCTGCGCATGGAAGCCAAGTTCCTTCAATTTGCCCCGGCCGTTACCATTTCGGCGCTTACCGGGCAGCGCGTCAACCGTATTTTCAAATTGGTGGACGAGGTCTATGCCCAATACGCCACCCGCATCAGCACGGGGCCCCTGAATAAACTTTTGGAGCGGGCGGTCGCACGCAATGAACCCCCGCTGCATAAAGGCAAACGACTCAAGTTCTATTTTGCCACCCAGGTGGCCGTCAAGCCGCCGTCATTTGTATTGTTCGTAAACTATCCCGAGGCCGTTCATTTTTCGTACCGTCGGTATCTGACGAACAAGATCAGGGCGGGGGCCGGGCTGGACATTACCCCGCTAAAGGTAATGTTCCGTCAACGTACGGGCGCCATTGATTTCGCGAGCCGCAAAAAGAAGGATACCCGGCGTTCGAAAAAGGGCCGGAAGAAGAAATAATGGATCTTTTCGAATACAGTTCCCGGAAAGCAACCGGCCCCACCAGGCCCCTGGCGGAGCGGATGCGGCCCCAAACCCTCGAGGAGGTGGTGGGCCAGGAGCGGATCACCGGGCCGGGGACCCTGATGCGCAGTGCGATCGAAGATGACCGTGTTTTTTCCATGATTCTCTGGGGGCCGCCCGGATGCGGTAAAACCACCCTGGCCCGCATAGTTGCTTCCGAGACCGACTCCTATTTCGTTGAATTTTCAGCTGTTCTTTCCGGCGTCAAGGATATCCGGGCAGTAATCAGTACGGCCCAGACCCAGTTGAACATGCATCATCGGCGGACAATATTGTTCGTTGATGAAATCCACCGCTTCAACAAAGCCCAGCAGGATGCTTTTCTGCAGCATGTCGAGAACGGTCTCATCACCCTGATAGGGGCGACCACCGAGAACCCTTCGTTTGAAGTCATACCGGCGCTGCTGTCGCGCTGCCGGGTGGTGACCCTGGATGCCCTGGCCGCGGACGATATGCAGATTGTGATCGACCGCGCCATGGCCGACAAGGAGAACGGCTTCGGCAACCTGGATGTAAGGCTTGCACCGGAGGCCCGGGATCATCTGGTGGCCAGCGCGGATGGAGATGTTCGCGCTGCCTTGAACGCGCTCGAGATCGTTGGCACGGTGCTGGCCAAGCGCGCCGCCGGTCAGGACCCGGACAAGCGCACGGTTACGCTGGAGATGGTGGAAAAAGCGCTGCAAAAAAAGGCCCTGCTGTACGATAAATCCGGGGAGCAGCACTACAACCTTATCTCCGCCCTGCACAAGAGTTTGCGCGGCAGCGATCCTGATGCGGCCATCTATTGGCTGACCCGCATGCTTGAGGCCGGCGAGGATCCTTTCTATGTCGCCCGGCGCATGGTGCGGTTTGCCTCCGAGGATGTCGGCAATGCCGATCCGTTCGCGCTGACGGTTACCATGAATGCCATGGAGGCCTTTCGTTTTCTGGGGCACCCGGAGGGGGACCTGGCCCTCATTCAGGCGGCGGCCTATCTGGCAACGGCGCCCAAGAGCAACAGCCTCTATCGGGCTCACAAAACCGTACAGAAGACGGTTGCCGACACCGGGGCTCTGCCGGTGCCCCTGCATATTCGCAACGCGCCCACCGGTTTGATGAAGGAGCTGGGCTATGGCCGCGGTTACAAGTATGCCCACGATTACGAGGACGCAGTCGTCGACCAGAGCTATCTGCCGGACCAGCTTGCAGGCACCCGATTTTACGCACCGAGCGAACGGGGGTTTGAAAAGACTGTAAAGCAGCGCCTGGAAAAATGGCGGCAAGTTATGAAAAAATCGGCGAAAAAAAAGGATTAAGCGCAGTTGGCGGGGCTGCGGATCTCCGACGGACGCGATTTCGTAGCAGGGCTCAAGGCGCAGAGGGGCCCGGGGTTCAAGTGAAAATCCAAAGCGCAATCCGGCATTAGATCGATGCTCCGCAAATGAGCATCAATCCTTTTGGGCATCAAAATATCAATAGATGCACGGTCAATAAACCCGTACCCCTTGACCCCTTGAATCATAGAATCCTATACTACCTAAAACCGGGAATACTATTGCACATCCCAATAGCACCCACTTGGTAATACCGATCCATCACTTTTCCTTCAGGAGGACGACATGCGCTTGATCACACGTTCTGATTTTGACGGCCTGGTATGCGCAGTATTGCTTGAAGAGCTCGGCATCGTGGACGAAATCCTCTATGTGCATCCCAAAGATGTCCAGGATGAGAAAGTACCGGTGAATGAAAACGATGTCCTGGCCAATGTACCTTATGCCGAGGGCTGCGGCCTGTGGTTCGATCATCATTCCAGTGAAGAAGAACGCATGCGCCTGGGGGGCAGTTTCAACGGTGCCAGTCAACCGGAACCCAGTGCCGCCCGGGTGATTGCCAACTATTACAGCCAGGATGAGGCTCACGCGGCTAAACTGGAACGGTTTGACGAGCTGCTGATGATCGTGGATATTGCCGATGCGGCACAGTTTACCGAAGCCGACATCTTGGATCCGCGTGGCTGGATGATGCTGGCGTTCATTGCCGACCCCCGGACCGGGCTGGGCTACCACCAGGATTTCAGAATTTCCAACTTCGAGCTGATGCATACTCTGCCCGAACTGATACGCGCCAAGGATATTGAGGAGATCATGCAGCTTCCTGATATCGTGGAGCGTGTCGAGTTCTACCAGAACCAGACCGAGATCCATAAAAAATTCATAGAAACAAAAGCACAGGTTGACGGGGATATTATCCTTCTGGACCTACGGGGAGTCGATCCCATACCCACCGGGAACCGGTTTATGGAGTATGTCCTTTTCCCCCAGCAGAACATTTCCGTGCGGGTGGTAGACGGCAAAAACAAAGAGTTTGCCATGATTTCCATCGGCCACTCCACCATCAACCGCAGTTCGCAGGTGGATGTGGGCGCCCTGGTGCTCAGTTACGGCGGCGGCGGGCATAATAAAGTGGGCACCTGCCAGGTGCCGTATGATAGTGTTGACGAAATATTAGCAGAAATTATGGAAGCTCTGAAAGAGGCCTAACTGCGCCCTGTCAGCCGTTAACTGCAGTAGTGTGAAAGGTAATGCGGCGCAGCGGGGCTGAACCGGCAGGATCGGTCCGGTCGTCATGGGTACGTTCATAGAAATCCAGGCGCCCGTTGCGGTCGATGGTTACCAGCGAAGAGCAGCGGGTTCCGTAGACCTGACTTTTGATGAAAAGGGGCGCCAGGATGCGCTCCCACTCGAGGCCCACCCCGGTATCCGGCAACTTTTCATCCGGCGGCTGGATGCGGTCCCCCAATACGTCGAAGACCGCGTCCGGGGACAGGTCGCTGCCTGCCACGGCAGTTTTGAACAATGCCACCCCCCGTTCGACCTTGGGCCAGGGTGAATCCAGCAGATGATTGCTCAATCCATGCCACCCGGCCGGTATCGATTTGACCTCGTCCTCGCGATTGGAAAAAAAACACAGCTCATCACCATCATATACTACCAGGTTAAAGCCGTTGTATTTATCGGCCGACCGGCGCAGGCTCTCCAGGTATTCACCGGCCGGTGTGTCGCCGGCCAGAAAGTCGGTCACGAGGGTACCGCGGGTGGGGGCATTCGTTTTTATGTCCCTCGGATCCCGGTAGTTTGTCAGCGCAGCCAGGCGTCCGTCGGGGCTTACCCCCATCCAGGTGCCACCGCCTTGCAGGTCGCGTCCAGCAGCTATGCGCGGGTTGGCCGCCCAGATTTCCAACGGGGCTGTCGGTCGTTCATAAAATTCGTCCCGGTTGGCCGCCAGCAGCAGCTTGTAATTCGGGTGGCTGTCATACGCCAGGAGGATCAGACACATATTGGCCCACCATTGACCTGCAGTTGTTAAAATGCTAATGCTCCATGCACTGTTTAGAGATGAAAATAAGACATTTTCCCAGGTTTTTCAATAAGGAGGAAGTATAATGAAAGAAGTTGTAATTGTAGGCGGAACCCGAACCGCGGTTGGCAATTTCGGCGGTTCTCTCAAGACGGTGCCGGTAGTGGATCTAGGTGCGCTGGTCATGAAAGATCTTCTGAAAAAACTCAACCTGCGTCCGGTGCCGCCTGCCGATAACAGCGATCTGGCCCCGGGCCAGTTGAAAGACCAGGGACTTATCGAACTGGAGCAGGCTGCCTATGATTATGATGAGGCGGCTACGCCGCTGGCGCTCGATGAGGTCATCATGGGTAACGTGCTGCAAGCCAACCAGGGACAGAATCCCGCTCGCCAGGCGATGATCCGGGCCGGTATATCCAAGGAGACGCCGGCGTTCACCATTAACAAGGTTTGCGGTTCCGGGCTCAAGGCCATCGCCCTGGCCGCGGCATCCATAATGAGCGGCCAGGCCGATGTGATCCTGGCCGGTGGCCAGGAAAACATGAGCATGGTGCCGCTGGCCTTGCCCAAGGCCCGCTGGGGGCACCGCATGGAACTGACCGGGGTGGGCGATATCTACGACCTGATGGTATTTGACGGCCTTTATGAAATTTTTTACGGCTATCACATGGGGGTGACGGCGGAAAATATCGCGGCCCTGTACGACATCAGCCGCCAGGAACAGGACGAACTGGGAGTGCTCAGCCACAACCGGGCCATGGCGGCGATCCAGGACGGTACTTTCGCCAAGGAGATCGTTCCGGTAACCATCAAGTCCCGCAAGGGCGATACTGTCTTTGATACCGATGAGAGGCCCATGGAAACGACCCTGGAAAAAATGGGTAAACTGCGTCCGGCTTTCAAGAAGGACGGCAGCGTAACAGCCGGAAATGCCTCTGGAATCAATGATGGTGCCGCTGCAGTCCTCGTGATGAGTGCCGACAAAGCCGCTGAATTGGGGCTGGAACCGATCGTTAAAGTTCGCGCCTTTGCTTCCGGCGGTCTCGATCCGGCCTACATGGGTCTCGGGCCGGTACCGGCGGTGCGCAAGGCCCTGCAGCATGCCGGTATGACCGTGGCTGATCTGGACCTTATCGAACTCAATGAAGCTTTCGCTGCCCAGGCCATCGGCTGCATGCGGAAGCTGGACATTGCCACCGACAAACCGAACGAATTGGGCAGCGGTATTTCACTGGGACATCCCATTGGGGCGACCGGTGCGCGCCAGATGGTCTCCGGCATGTATCAGATGCAGAGAAAAGGCTATAATTCCGGTCTCATAACCATGTGTATCGGCGGTGGTATGGGGATGGCCATGATCATTGAACACTAGCCTGGAAAAGACCGTTTTTTTCTTTACATCCTGAGCGGTTACTGATAATATTCGCCAGTTTTTATAGCGAGCCCAAGAGCCCGTTTGCGGGCCACGGCAGCAGGTGAAAATACGGCAGTCAGCCGAAGCGCAACTTACCCTGATGAGGTGAACGATGACAGTTAGCAGGAGATTGGGAACCCTGGTTTTCTTTATGGTGCCGGCCATCGTCGGTGGCGGTATTATTTATGCTCTGACCCATGGAGATTATACCTCCGTTGCTGTTTATGAAGTGATTCTGTACATCTTTGCCGGTTCGCTTGTCAGCAAGTAATCCGCCTGCCCCGCAGCTTGCCCGCATCCTATCGCATGAACACCGTGGCATCGGTTCCCGCGGCATGGAAACCGGTGCCTCTGTTTTTTTCAGGTCGGCGATCATTAGAACCTATCCTTGCTCACCACCGCGCAATTTGGAGGTAACATGCTAAGCGGAACTTCCAGAAATGCGATCATCTGGTTTTTCCTGGCCCTGTTACTGGTTTCGATTTACCTGCTGGGTCGCCTGATGATGCCTTTCGTTTCCGTCCTGATCCTGGCCGCGGTCGTAACCGGCATCTTCAAGCCGATTTATGTGTTCCTGCGTCGTAACGCCCGACCAGGTTTTGCCTCTTTCGCAACCTGCTGCCTGATTTTCGTCGTCCTGTTCATTCCCATTGTATTTTTTGTAACCACGCTGGCGAGCGAAGCCTACGGGCTTTACCAGATGGGCCGCAATGCCGTGATCAGCGAGCAGGTGAAAACGCTGCTGGCCGGCAGCCAGGTGCTGGATAAAGCCAACCAACTCCTGGCAGGGTTCAATTACCAGATTACCGGCGATGAATTGAACCGGGCCCTGTCGGAAACGGGAAAAGTCGTGGGGTTGTTTCTCTACCAGCAGGCCCAGGCGATCGCTTCCAATATCCTCAATTTCCTGGTCTATTTCTTCTTCATGCTGCTCATTATTTTTTATCTGCTGATCGACGGTGATCGACTCATCGCCTTTATAGTGGATCTTTCACCCCTGCCCGATGATCAGGATGAAAAGCTGGTTCTGAAATTCAAGGATATGGCCGGAGCGGTGCTCATTGGCAACGGCCTGTGCGGCCTCATCCAGGGGGTAATCGGGGGGGGCGTATTCTATCTTTTCGACCTGAACTCACCTTTCTTATGGGGAGTTATCATGGGGCTGTTGGCGTTTTTACCCATACTGGGGATTGGCCTGGTGTTTATCCCGACAGCCCTGTATCTGTTTCTGAAGGGCAATGTCGGGGGTGGCATCTTTTTTATTGTTTTTTATGTGATTCTAGCCGGCGGGATTGAATATCTTTTCAAACCTAAAATCGTGGGCCATAGGGTCAAAATGCATACCTTGCTGGTTTTTCTCTCCATCATGGGCGGGTTGAAACTCTTCGGCACACTCGGTATCATATACGGCCCCTTGATTATTACGGCCTTTCTGACCCTGACGGATATTTATCACGCCAATTACCAGAAATTATTCGAGCCCGGTGCAGCCAGCGCCGCTGAAGGCGACACCGGGACCGCGGAGAGTCCACCGGCAGCGAAGTAGAACCGCCGGCCGATCTGTGTGCTGTAAACTTTGGATTGATAAGGTGTAGAAGATGATCGAAGCAGTTGAAACCCCGGGAATCAGCATCGAGAAGGAGATGAAGAAATCTTATCTCGATTACGCCATGAGCGTTATCATTGGACGGGCCCTGCCGGATGTGCGGGACGGCCTGAAACCGGTGCATCGGCGCGTGTTATACGCCATGCGCGAGCTGAAAAACGACTGGAACAAACCGTATAAAAAATCGGCGCGTATCGTGGGTGATGTTATCGGTAAATACCACCCGCACGGTGACAGTGCGGTTTACGACACCATCGTCAGAATGGCGCAGGACTTCTCTTTGCGCTACCCGATGGTGAACGGGCAGGGCAACTTCGGCAGTGTGGACGGCGATCCTCCGGCGGCCATGCGTTACACCGAAATCCGCATGCACAAACTGGCCCACGAGATGATGGCCGACCTGGAAAAGGAGACTGTCGATTTTACGCCGAACTATGATGAATCCCTGCTCGAACCTTCAGTCCTGCCGGCCAAGATACCATCCCTGCTGGTAAACGGTTCTTCCGGGATCGCGGTCGGGATGGCAACGAATATCCCCCCGCACAACCTTTCCGAAACCATCAGTGCCATCAAGGCGGTTATCGACGATCCTGATATCACCTGGCAGGAGTTGCTCGAGCACCTCCCCGGTCCGGATTTCCCCACGGCGGGGATCATTTACGGTAAGAACGGTATTCTGGAGGCCTATAAAACCGGTCGCGGCATTATCCGGGTGCGGGCACGGGTAAATGTGGAAGTCGATAAACGCACCCACCGTGAAACCGTGGTGGTGACTGAACTGCCTTACCAGGTCAACAAGGCCCGCCTGATCGAGAAAATTGCCGGCATGATTCGCCACAAACAGATCGAGGGAGTCGGCTTTATCCGGGATGAATCGGACCGGGACGGCATGCGGATTGCCATCGGCATTAAAAGAGACCACATGGCTGAAATTGTCATCAACCAGCTCTACAAGCATACCCAGATGGAGAACAGTTTCGGCATTATATTCCTGGCAGTTGTCGACAACCGCCCGGAACTGCTGTCTTTGAAACAAATACTGGAGCATTTTATCGGCCACCGCAAAGAGATTGTGCTGCGGCGCACCCGCTACGATCTCAACAAGGCCGAAGCCAGAGCCCACATACTCGAAGGGCTCAAGATAGCTCTGGATAACCTGGATGAGGTGGTGGCCCTGATTCGCAAATCAAAGTCGCCCGGTGAGGCTAAATCACGTTTGATCCAGCAGTTTGAATTGACCGATATCCAGGCCCAGGCGATCCTGGACATGCGGCTGCAGCGCCTTACCGGCCTGGAACGCGATAAGATCATCGCTGAATACAATGATACCCTGAAGGCGATTGTCCGGTTCAAGGAGATTTTGGCCAGCGAGCAATTGGTCCTGAACATCATCAAGGATGAGCTGAACGAACTGCAGGCCGAGTTTGGGGATGTCCGCCGGTCGGAAATTGTGGAATCCACCCGCGAAATTACACTCGAGGACATGATTGTCGAGGAAGATATGGTGGTCACCATATCCAGCGCAGGCTACATTAAGCGCAATCCCATTACCCTTTACCAGAGCCAGCATCGCGGCGGCCGCGGCAAGACCGCCATGGGGACCAAAGAAGAAGATTTTGTCAAACACCTGTTTGTGGCCTCCACGCACCATACCTTCCTCTTTTTCACCAACCTGGGCAAGGTCTATTGGCGCAAGGTTTACGAACTGTCCCAAGCTGGACGGGCGAGTAAAGGCAAGGCCGTCGTGAACCTGCTTGATCTTGCCCCGGATGAAGAATTGACGACGGTTCTCGCCGTGGCTGAATTCGTGCCGGGATCCTTTATTCTCATGGCCACCCGGAACGGGCTGGTGAAGAAAACGGACGTCATGGCCTACAGCCGGCCGCGGACGGGCGGTATTATCGCCCTGGCCCTGGTACCCGGTGATGAGTTGATTACCGCCCGGATCACCGACGGCACCTTCAACGTCTTTCTGGGATCGGCCGGCGGTAAGTCCATCCGGTTTCACGAATCGGAAATTCGGGCATCCGGACGGGTCTCGCGCGGGGTGCGCGGTATCCGGCTCAATCCCGAGGACCGGATCGTGGGGATGGAGGTGTTAAGCCATGGCCAGACCCTCTTTGCGGTCACTGAAAACGGATTTGGCAAACGGACCCTGATTGACGAGTATCCCGTCCAGAAACGCGGCGGCAAAGGGGTTATTACCATCAAAACCAGCGAACGCAACGGCCAGGTTGTCGCGATCCTGCTGGTAGAGGAAGATGATGATTTAATGCTGATGACCGATCCCGGGATGCTGATCAGGATGCCCATCAAGGGAATCTCCGTCATCAGCCGGAACACGCAGGGCGTAAAACTGATTGGCATGAACGCCGGGGAGCACGTGGCCGGGGCTGCGCGTCTGGTTGAAAAGGAAGAACAGGATCTGCCGGAAGATGAATAACGCTATGGATGTGGATAAGCTGCAAATTGGTGTGGTGGGCGCCGGGAGTTGGGGCACGGCCCTGGCAAATCACCTGGCGCTGAAAAGTTACCGGATAGACAATTGGGTCTTTGAGCCCGAAGTCAAAGCGCAGATGGTAAGCGAACGCGAAAATCGCATGTTTCTGCCCGGAGTAACCTTGAGCGAGAATCTGGTGCCCACCAACGATATCGAAGCGGTCGTCAGCGACAAGGACCTGGTCCTGATCGTGGTCCCTTCGCATGTCATGCGGATCACCACCGAAAAGATGGCGGATTTTCTCCCGGCCGATACAATTGTGGTTTCCGCTTCCAAGGGAATCGAGAACGTTACCCACCTGACCATGACCGGGATCCTGGCGCAAACCCTGCCCAACGTACCGGCCCGCAACCTGGCGGTGCTGACCGGGCCGAGTTTTGCCAAGGAGGTCGCCCGGAAAGTGCCGACAGTCGTGACCGCGGCGGCAACCGATCTGGAAGTGGCCGAGGTTGTCCAGGCCGTATTTTCGTCCCCTTATTTCCGGGTGTATACCAGCACCGATGTGATCGGGGCGGAACTGGGCGGAGCGGTCAAGAATGTTATCGCAATTGCCGCGGGGATGATCGATGGCCTCGGGCTCGGACTCAATACACGTGCGGCTCTGATTACCCGGGGGCTGGCTGAGATACGGCGCCTGGGACTGGAGTTGGGGGCCAAATTCGGGACATTTGCCGGGCCTTCCGGCGTGGGTGACTTGATTCTGACCTGCACCGGCGATTTGAGCCGGAACCATACGGTGGGCAAGAAAATCGGACAGGGCGCCACGCTCAAACAGATCCTGGATGAGATGCACATGGTGGCCGAGGGCGTAAAAACGGCCAAGTCTGTTTATAATCTGTCACGGAAACTTGAAGTGGACATGCCCATTTCTCACGGCATCTACGGTATCCTATACAACGACCTCAATCCCATGGAGGTGCTGGGGCAGCTGATGACAAGGGATCTAAAGCACGAGTTGGACGTGAACCAATAGCCGCCTGTCACAAGAACTGTTTCCAAATGGCCGGCAAATCCGGCCCCCGTATTTCGTAACCCCTTGCATCCTGAGACCCTCGAACTTAGATTATGACTGATAAAACGCCACACAGGGGCGCCGGGCACCGCGGCCGGTTGCGGGAACGGTTTCTGGCCGGAGGTTTACAGGGCTTTCATGACTACGAAGTGATTGAACTGCTGTTGACCCTGGCAACCCCCCCGCAAGGATTGCAAGGCGACCGCCAAGGCGGCCCTGGAACAATTTGGCTCCCTGCAGGCGGTGATGGAAGCCTCGGCCGAGGCCCTGGTAAAGGTGCCCGGGGTAGGGCCCCGGAACATGCTGGGGATTCGGCTGGTAAAAGCAGTTGCCGAAAGATACCTGAAAGAGAAGGTCATCGGCCGGACGGCGGTAAACAACTCCCGTGAACTGTTCGATTTTTTGTACCATAGCCTGCGGGATAAAACCCGGGAGTGTTTCAAGGTGGTGTTTCTGGATGCCAAAAACAAAATCCTTGACCTCCAGACCCTGTTTGCCGGGACCCTGACGGCCAGTGCCGTGTACCCGCGGGAGGTGGTCAAAGCGGCCCTGGAAAAAAATGCCGCGGCCTTGATATTTGCCCATAACCATCCCTCCGGTGAACCGGAGCCTTCCACCGAAGATGTGGAGATTACCCGCCAACTGATTTTTGCATGCCGGGTGATGGGCATAACCGTTCACGAACACATCATTATCGGGGCCAATCGTTATTACAGCTTTGCCGATGCGGGGGATATAGCCCGTTTGAACCGGGAATTCGATACGCAAAACCAAACTGAACAGATATGATCGATACGGAAGAAAAACTGCCTTATTGCTTTGGTAAACTGGATGAAGTCTTTCCCCTGGGGGAAGACGGGCTCAGGCACACACCCGAATCCTGCATGGTCTGCCTTTATAAAACCCGGTGCCTGCGCAGCGCCATGGAAGGTGCCGAGGGCTTGGCTGTCAGAGAAGAGAAATTGGAGCGCGCTCATGAGGCCGGCATGATTGGGTTTTTTGACCGCTGGTCGCGCAAGAAAGCACTGCACAAGAAAAAGAGGGAATAGCGGGGAGGCGCCATGCAGACCATAAAAGACATCAGCCTGGCTGGTCGGCGGGTTTTCATCCGGGTGGATTTCAATGTCCCCCTGGATGAACACCAGAATATTACCGATGACACCCGGATACGATCGGTATTGCCGACGATTCAATATGCCCTTGACCACCGGGCTAAAGTGATCATTGCTTCGCACCTCGGTCGGCCCAAGGGGCAGGTGGTGCCGGAAATGAGCCTGGCGCCGGTGGCCAAAAGACTGGGGCGCCTCATCGGAAAAGATGTTCGCATGGCCCCGGATTGCATCGGCCCCGAGGTAAGTGCGCTGGTTGACAGTCTGGGCGATGGAGATGTGCTGCTGCTTGAAAACCTCCGGTTTCATACCGCAGAGCAAGCCAACGAAGACGGGTTTGCCCAAAAACTGGCCGAGCTTTGCGACGTCTATATCAACGATGCGTTTGCGGTATCACACCGGGCAAACGCGTCCGTACATGCTGTTACCCGCTTTGCATCGGTTTGTGCAGCCGGATTCCTGCTGCAGACGGAACTCGATTATTTTCGCAGGGCCATGGCCGATCCGCAGCGCCCCCTGGTGGCAATTGTAGGCGGGGCCAAAGTTTCCAGCAAATTGGGGGCCCTCGAGAACATGCTGAAGAACGTAGACAAGATTATCGTGGGCGGGGCCATGGCCAATACTTTTTTGAAGAGCCAGGGCCTGGCCATGGGGACCTCGCGGGTGGAAGCCGAATTAATGGGCAGTGCGGTGGACATTATGCAGGCGGCAGCTTACCGGGGTATTCACTTTTACCTGCCGGTTGATTTTGTGGTTGCCGCGAAACTCGATGAACGGGCTGAAACGAAAATTGTACCGGCCAAGGAAATTCCGGAGGATTGGATGGCCCTGGATATCGGGCCTGCCACCTCGCTGCTTTATAGCGAGGTGTTGTCTGATGCCAAGACTGTGGTGTGGAACGGTCCCATGGGTGTTTTCGAAATAGATGCTTTCAGTCGGGGTACCATGTCCATGGTCCACAGCGTGGCCAATTCCTATGCCATGACGATAGTCGGTGGCGGCGACACCGACGTGGCCATTCATAAATCCGGTGAGTCCGACCGTATCACCTATATCTCCACAGGCGGGGGGGCCTTTTTAAGGTTGATGGAAGGCAAGCCCCTGCCGGCAGTAGCGGCCCTTGAAGAAGCCCAAAACCGGACGGTATGATCGCTTACCCGGCGTTTGTCCAATCTACTACCATACCACCGAAGGGATCAAAACCCCTCAACGGTCAGGGCATCGATCGTCCCACCGCCCGGCACGCCCTCCAAAAATGACAAGTATACTTCGTCTTGTGGTTGACGCTTAGACCTAATAGTGTTATCTTTTTGAAAAAACAGGATATTCGGGTCTACTTCAAAGGAAACTACTACGGGAGAATAGACGTGGCCTTCTGGAGCGTTCGCGAAGAACTCAGTCAGGCAAACCGGTTAAGGCGATCCTATTATGAACTTCTCAGGGATGAACTGGATCAACTCATGATCCAGTACGCTTTGATTGATTCCTACTATAAATTTATCCGTCGCAAAATTAAATATCCCTTTGTCGAAAAGCGTGAACTGAAACCCCGTGCCCGGATACTAGGCAAAGAGTATGACGCGCAGAACACTTTCCTGGTGCTGTTCGTGGAAGACAGCATTCCGGCCGCACACAAAAAGTATATCCGCTTTTTCGACGTCAACAAGACCACCAAGGAAAACCTGATGCACACCGGGGCCTTGCCCCTGAATGAGAAATTCGATCGGAACCAGAAAAATCTCGAGTCGGTCCATTTCAATAATTTCATCGAAAAGTTGTTGCCTATCGACTACGCCCTGCTGATCCAGCGCAATCCGGCCAGCCGCTCACGGGACAACTACCAGTTGAGCCATTTTCATGTGCGGGTCGACTGGCCCATTGCCGATGCCGCGGAAAGCCTGGCCACCAGCCTGCGCTACATATCCAAAGATCTATACGAGCGGGGGGACAAGTACGCCGAAGACATTCAAAAGAAGTTTTTCGAGTATTACGGTGTCCCGGTGATGGTCGGCGGTCGGCGCACCGCGGCCATTGTGGCTGCCCAGTACCTCAAGAGTATCCCCTGCATCTCGACGGTGTACGTCGGTTCCAGCGAATCCCGGGGCCTGATACGCATCTCGGAGCGCGGCGTGTCCAAAATGGTCCTCATGGAATTTTCCCGCGATGAGGTCGACGAGATTGCCCAGGAACACAACATCCGACCGCGAACCTTCCGGAAGAATTACGTGGCCATCAAGAGCAAAAAAAAGGATTTGTGCATTTTCCAGGCCACCTATGCCTACACCGATCACTCCCGGCCGCCGGATGACGGCAAGCTGCGTGACCTCAAGCCGGATTTGAACTGGCTTTCCGTAGGCGGCCAGCACCTCATACCCAAGCCGGGGGTCTGGAAATATCCGCCCCTGCCGCTCAATGTGATTTATTCGTAGCAAGGTGGTCAGGTAGAAGGTTAAAGGCAATTCGAAGCCTTCGTCCCACCCCCAACTCCAATAGAACAACATTTCACCTGGCCGGTCTGTTACAGTTCGCGCATCATGGCGATTTCATCGCAGTCGGGGAATTTTACGCAGATCATGCAGTCACTCCAGATCTTGAGGGGCAGCAGGGAGCGGTCGACCTGCTCAAATTTGAAGCGGGTGAAAAAATCCGGTCGGTAGGTGAGGGTGAAGAGTTTCGCGATCTTGAAATCAACGGCTTCGGCGATGGCGGTTTCCGCCAGGCGGGTCCCGATTTTGCTGCCGAGATGGTCCGGGTGGACCGCCAGGCTGCGTATTTCAGCCAAATCTTCCCAGCAGAACTGCAGGGCACAGCAGCCCACGACACCGTCTTCAGGCGTCGCATAGACATAGAAATCCCGCACATGGTCATACAGTTCACTCAGCGGTCGGGCCAAAAGCTCCCCCCTTTCGCCGTAGATCTGCAACAAGGTATGGATGGCGCGGATGTCTTTGATCGTGGCTTTGCGTATCATGGTGTCCTTCATACTGTACCGCCGTGCTGCCGGCAAGCCCAAAAGCCGGCGTTCATCATGGCGGTGGGGTAACCGTCGGCAAAGCGGGCGGGGTGGATGGTGTTGTTGGCGTTCCATTGCGGTCACCGGCGAAAATACCGACCGCTGCATTGTTCCCGCCGCCCACGTCCATACCCCAGTTGCCCCCGATATGCTCTCCGGTGGGTCCGAACAGGGAACCATTGGCCGCTTTTTTAGCGGCCGGTGATTCGGAACCCGTTGTGCCGAGCATCCAGGTGCCGCCGCTGAGACTGAAACTGTTGGTGCTGCCCGGGAGAAAACTGCCGGTTCCATTGCTGATATAGGCTGTTCGGCTGCCGCCGGTGACGTTCATGTTGAAATTGCTGATCGAGTTGGCCGGCACATTTACGTCACAACTGAAGCCGCCGACCATATCGGTTCCGTAAGCATTGCCGGCTTCGAAATAGGTTCCCCAGGCCTGTCCGGCGTATTGGCCGACGATGCCGGCGGCTACCTCGGTCGGGGTCATTTCACCTTCGAGGCGGTAAGCCCGCATGGTAATCGCAAAACCCGGTGTACCGGCGCCACCCGGTTGTACCCAGGTGGACATGCGCCAGAAACCCCAGCTCATATAGGGGTTTTCGCCGAGGTGGTCATCGGTGGGATAGCCTGGTTTGTTATCACTATTGTCCATGGGGTGCGACGTGCCCAGGTCGCCTGAGTCCATGGGGCCGCCGGCTACCGTCTTGATGCGCTGCATATAAACGTTGCCCTCTTCCACGTGGGTGTTGGCGGCGGTGATAAGCCCCTGATTATCGACGATCGATTCACCCGAAACCGTTCCGCTCTGGATAAACTGCGGCTCCTTGTTGACATAGACGTCGGCCAAATTCCAGGTGCTGCTGAAGTAGCGGGTCAGCAGGGCTGAAAAATAGCCTACTTTCCCGCTCTGGGCCTGGATTGCGGCGGTGGTGACCACCTGGTTCAGGTCAGTTGCCGCTGATTCTGCCCCGGCCAGGGCTTCATCCGCATCATTGGTGCCCGTGTCAGCGGTTGTATCTTCATCTTCGCCGTCATCGGCCGATTCGGTAGTATCAGCCTCCCCGGCAGCATCATCGGACGCAGTTGATTCATCATCCGCGTCTCCGGAGGCCCCCAGCTCGGGACCGGCTTCCGTATCACTGCGGAACTGGTTGGCTTCGGCCGGAGGCGTGATGACCACTTGACCGGCACCCGTCGGTCCCACAACGATATTCTGGCCGGGACCCACCGTCTGGGTGGTGCCATCCACGGTTGAAGTGACGGCAACCTGTCCGTCAAAGCCGTATACGGTGGTTTGCAGCGGCGTCTCACCGCCGGCCTGGGCCAATAGTCCGGATGGGAGGACCTGGGAAGCCGCGGCAAGATACAGGGGGCGCGCCTGGGCCGACCTGTTATCCGCCGGTGCTACCTTGACGCCAAACTTGGTGCCCCGGACCCCGGCTACGGCGGTAGGTGTCCGTACTTCGGCGGCTACTGATTTGTAGCGGAAAAGCCGAATGACATAAAACATGGCCTTGCCCTTCAGGACACTGAAGCGCGTTTCTTTCTTCTTCTTGCGCCGGTCATCCAGTACGTTGTCCACGCTGACCCGGGTGTCGGCTCCCATGGTAATGACATCGGCCGTTATCAATTGCACCCGGCAGCGGGCAGCGCCCAGGGTATAGAGAATATCGTGCTTGTATAAACGGTCTCCGCGGGAGGCTTAGTAGGCTTTGAAGGTGCGGCCATGGCGAACCACCAGCTTGCCGCGCAACGCCCGGATAGTTCCGATGGGTTTGGCGTTCAGAGGCACGAACGAATCACGAATTGTGAAGCCTTTCAGGTCGTCCGGCAGGTTTTCGGCTGCCGCCATCGCCGCCGTAGCCAGACCGGTTGCGAAGGCTATTCCCAATATGACAATGAAACGCGTGATAGCCGATTTTAGATGGATATTAGTTGCTCGGGAAAACATTGTGCCTCCGTATATTTAAAAACGACAACCAAGCCGAATCGTATGGGTGGTCTTATCCCAGCGGTAAAGGTCAAGATTGGAGTTGTTGTCCGTATAGGCAAACTCGTAAGAAAGATTGAAATACTTATAAAAGGCCTGACTCAGGACCGCGGTGGCATAATGCCTTTTATCGTGGCGCTCCAGGCCGGAGTAGGGAAACCCCTGGGTGCGGGCGTAGTCCCGCTGCGTCCACTGGTAACCGAGGTAAACCTCAGTGAGGGTTGGAAACCGGGTAAAGTGGCTCAAACCGGCCAGGGGGGCGTAGTAGGTATACAGGTGACTTTTGGCGGTATGATGATCGTAGCCCAGGCGGGCCGTGATGATGTGGCGGCGGTTGCCCAGGTAGAACGTCGGCGCCAGGTCGACTATGTGGGCGCGATTGTCAAATTGCGCTGCCAGGTTGTCCTGGAAATAACGCTCGTCCTTATAGGTATAGGTGCCTTTCAGGCTGAAGAAAGGATTGAAGAAGTATTCGTAGCTCGGGTCCACATGCAGAATATAGGTGAGGCGTTCGCTGCCATACTTGGTGTTTGTGTAGCCGACCGGCAGCTTGAAAATACTGTTACGGGTTTGGGCATACCAGGGGCCGGTGTTGATATCCACAGCCAGGTAGTTGAATTGGCTGTACTCGTAATACGACTTGCTGTAGACGGTCGCCGCGGTGTTCCAGAGCAGGCCGTCCTTTTTGCCGATGTCATACAGCATATTACCGGCAAATGCCGCTACGAAGGCTTCGTCACTCAATTTGGCTGCCGTTGGGGCCGGTTGGAAGGCGCTGCCGCCCGGCAGGGTATAGACACCCGGATCGGGCCCGGAACTGATATTGTCATCCCACATGTGGCCGGCATCCAGGCGCACATTCCAGAAAATCTTGCGCATGCTTTCATCTATAGCGGCCATCATCCGGGCAATATTGTCTTTTACCTTGGCGGGCGGATTCACCGTTTCCAGGATCTTCAGTTCCGTGCGCGCCTCCTGATAGCGTCCCATGGTAAAGTAGACTGCCGCCAGCTCGAGCCGCACGCGATGCAGGTTAGGATCGATGGCCAGCATCTGCTTGAATTTATCGACGGCCAGTTCATTTTCCCCGGTCTTGGCAGCACTGGTGCCCAGCCAGAACATGATGTCCATGGTTTCAACCTTGTCGGCCAATTCTTTGAAAATAGGCAACGCCAGGGCAAATTTGCGGTCGTAGTACAAAGTCAAAGCATGTGCCATCAGGGCATCCAGGCTGGCAATTTCCCGCGGATCCATTTGGGATAGTTTTTCGGCTGCCGCCGCATTGGTTTTGTGTCTGCCGGGTTCGCTGGTCCAGTCCTGACCGTCAGCTCCGTACAGCGGAAGAGAGAACATCACAAGCGCGGTTGCAAGCATGACCACGGATACTACTTTCGTCCCTGGTCGTGATCGAGTCTGCATATTACCTCCCAGTCAAAACAGTTCAAAATACGGATGGCGATGGCATTGGGGGTTGCACTCTGCTGAATATACATGAAAATCCGTCATTTTTCCAATATTAAAATCTGGCCGGCGGTCATCCATCCCGGCGCCCCAAGCATTCAATACCCGCCGCCTCTGCAAACATCTTCAATTGTTTTTCCAGAATTGCCGGGAAGGCAAACCGGTGCCGGTAGATTTCGGCGGCCTGCCGGCCCATTTTTCGCGTAAGCATGGGGTTTTTCAGCAAGGTTGTGATAGCCGCGGCAAGAGCGGAAACATCCCCGGGCGGGACAAGCAGTCCTGTGTGCCCATGTTCGATCAACTCCGGAATACCGCCTACCCTTGAAGCCACGGTTGGTGTGCCGCAAAGGCCGGCTTCAACGATAACCCTGCCAAAAGCTTCATAGGCTGAAGGCAGTACTAAAATGTCATGTGCCCGGTATATCGCAGGTAGCTGCCGATGCGGTTGGAAACCAATCAGATGAATACGTTTCGCAAGGCCTAATCTGGTGATTTTTTGTTTTAGCAGCGGATATTGCGACCCCTTGCCGGCGATCGTCAATTCAGCTTTTACCCCGGTTCGAATTGTGCTGGCCATCGCATCTATCAAAAGCGGTATGTTTTTCGACTTTTCCAACCGACCAACAAACAGAATCTTATATTCATCCTGATGGCGTAAGTTCCATTTCTTTACACCAAAACGACTTGTCATGATCGGGGTCGGCAATACAGTAATCTTTTCTGGATTGGCCCCTAATCGAACCAGGTCTCTGGCTACCCGCTGGCTGACAGGTTTAATTTTATCGGCTTTGCGGACAATCCATAGTGAAAGAAGGAAATCAACGACGTAGCGTGGGTTCTCCAAGATCCATGCCCGGCTGCTGTAGTAGTCCGAATGACACTCTAACAACAAAGGGAGACGGTAGCGGCGTTTCAGAATATAGCCCACCAGGCCCGCCCACATGGGATCGTCCGCATAGAGTAGGTGATAGCGGTGTTGACATTGAAGCTGATGGGCTATTTTTAGTGCGTCATTGAAAAAATTGAATTTACTATAGGATCGGGTCGGATAGATATTGAAATTGTCTGCCAGCTGAGAAGCATGCAGGTCGTTGTGAAGCGGAGAATACACAATATGATCCAATTGCCCCAGGCGCTCGGCCGCGACCCGGTCGATATCCAGAGACCCGGCGTGATTTCTAAGCAATGCCCAGTCTATCACCCTAATCCGCAGAACCCGTAAGTCCTGAAGATTTAATTTCTCACGCCGCGGCGGGTTCATTTTGGATGGCGGCTGGGATTCACCCTGCATGTGTCGCGCTGAACAACCTTTTAAAAATGCATTTTTAGTCGATGCCAGAGGCTCATTGGAGTAGGTTCGACTGGATGATAGTTTCTCCGCGGTAGCCCAACTATAAGCCAAAGCGCAGTAGAAGTAGTAAACCCAGTGCCAAACAACGGCCCGTATGGTCCATCCCGGGCCTTTTCGCTTCAGGAGAAAAAAATACCAATCCGTGTTCAAGACCAATAGCCAGGCAGCCGGTATACCTACCGCCCGAATGGGTAGGTCTGTGCAAAATGCCAGCATTGGTACAACTAAGAGTAAAACAGCAAGCAAGCTGCTCAAGCGGTGATGCAACCGCAGGTTGAGGTCGGCAAAGCTAGACCTGCCCCGCTGAATAAGACGTGACCAGGGAAGAGCCCTATTCAGAATGTCAGTTCGCAGCAAACTGCCAAGCGACCAATGTTTCAGATGTGTGGCCAGGAGTTCTTTATCGAGCAGAATCCGGAGTCCTTGGTCTGTCAGCCGATACCCCAGCTCAATATCCTCGATTGCCGGTTCCCGGTACTCCTCGTTAAACCCACCGATCTCTTCGAACACAACCCGCCGTATTGCACCGCAGCCGGCCCAGAAGGTAGTGGCCTGCGGCCGGGCCTGTTGATGTATGAAATGGTGAAACAGGTTCTTATATTGCGAGAAAAAGTTCTTTTCCGGGGGTGCGTCGTCGTAGGAGCCGAAACAAGCTGAAATGCGGGATTGATCATGAAAGCACGCCCGAACCCGGTCGAGGGCATCCGGGTGTACGGCGACATCGGCATCGACAAAAAAAAGGATATCGCTTTGGGCCCGGCGGGCAGCGGCATTGCGGGCGGCCGCCGGACCAATGGGGTGGGGGAACTCGATGACTGTCGCCCCGGTCAGGCGAGCCACTTCCGCACTGCGATCAGTGCAACCATTGGCGGCTACAATGATCTCATCGGGTTGGGAGTGTCCGCCCAGCATGGCGCGTAGACATTGGAGAAAAGTCCGGCCGCCATTGCAGACCGGGATGATGACCGCTACGGTGATCCTGGGAGAGAGGCGATCGTCTGCGGTTGTACCCATCAGTTTCCATCCGGCGCTTGTGGCGGTGTTCGTGAAATCGCCTGCCGCAATCTCTGTTCGTATACCTGCTCTACCCCGGAGTAGGCCATTTGCTTGGCCTTCTCCAGGTATTTGCGGGCAGCCGCAAAATTTCCGGAAAAATAATAATCAACAGAAAGAAAGTAATGCTGGGCAGCGTTATGTGGATCGCGGGCCAAACCTTTCAGGCGCAGATCAGCTGCCTCGGCATATTGATTTGTAAGGGTGTACATGCCGGCCAGACTGAAATAATAGCCGGCTTTATCCGGTGACTGACCAATGGCCTGGCGATAAAACGCTGCGGCCTCTTTGGATTTACCCTGCGCCGCCAGGGCATTGGCCAGGTTGGCCAGGCCGTTGCTGCGCTCGGGGTGGATACTGGCAACTCTTCGAAACAGGTTTTCGGCTTTCGGGTAATTACCAGTCATCAAATAGTAGCGTCCCAGGTTGTTGTTGGTATGGTAGTGATCCGGCTCCAGCGCCAGCACCCGTTCGAACTCCCGGCGCGCTTCTTCCAGCTGGCCTATGTGCAGGAGGCACAGTCCTCGATTGCTCAAGGCGGCCACGTAACCCGGCCGCAGGCTGCTGGCCCGGGTGAAATGCACCAGGGCCTCTGCGTAGCGCTGCTTATGGATGAGCGCAACTCCGAGATTATAGTGGAACTCCGGCTTGTGCGGGGCCAAGCCAACCGCTTCCTGCTGGTACCGGATGGCCTCGTCCAAACGGCCCTGGTCCTGCAGGTAGATCCCGATATTGGAGCGGGCGATGGAACTATCCGGGTTGACCGCCAGGGTGTTCCGAAAGAGCGTCATCGTATTTTGCCAGTGACCGGTTTGTTGGTAAGCAAGGAGAGTCAAGATGATGATCCAGACGGAAACACCGAGGTAGTACGGTGTCCTCAGGCGCGGCCAGCGGGCACAGAGGGCCGTCGCCCCCCAGCTGATTAAGATATAGATGCCGATGAGAGAGAGATACCCATAGCGATCGGCTATGCGCAAGGGGCCGACGAAACCGGCCACCGGGAAAAGAACGACCAGGTACCAGAACCAGCCCACCAGCAGATAGGGGTGTCGTCGATACCAGCGGATCACCAGGTAGCTCATCAAAAGAATAACGACAGTGGATACGATCGAAAGCCAGTAAGTGACCTGCATAGTCGCCGGATAAGGGGTTGCCAGCCTGGCCGGATAGACAAGCTTGACCAAATAGACCAGATAGGCACTCGCTCCCTGATGGGCATGTGCTTCAGTGTGCAGCAGCAGGGGGGTAAAAATGCGGGCCGCCATGATGGCATAAAAGGAGGTCAGCCCGATCGCTATCGAGACGACCAATAAGGGTACCTTCTCGATAAATAACCTGAACAGGATACTATGACCGGCAGGCGCCTGGGTAGATGTGCTGTCGGGGCCCTGATGTGCAAGGCGTCGCAGTGGCCAGATGTCGAGCAGCAGCAGCACGATCGGCAAGGTCAAGGCCATGGACTTGGACAAGACCGCCAGGCCAAAGGCCAGCAGGACAGTTGCGTAGCGCCATATGCCCGGGCGTTGAGTGTAACTGGCATAGGCGTGCAGTGTGAGCATCCAGAAGAAGGCGCACAGCAGGTCTTTGCGGTCGGCTACCCAAGCCACATTTTCCACATGCAGGGGATGCACCGTCAAGAGCAGGGCCGCCACGAGGGCAGGCGTCTGTTGTCCGGTCGTCTTAGCCAGGAAACCAAAAAACAAAAGGACGGTCAAAAGGTGCAAGCCGAGGTTCACCAGGTGATGGCCGGCCGGATCCAGGCCGAATAGTTCCACGTCCAGCATGTGGGAGAGCCAGGTGACGGGGTGCCAGTGTTTGGATACCAGAGCTGTAAAGGCCCATTTGACGCCATCGATGGTCAGGCCGGCCTGAACCTGGCTATTCTGGGTAACGTATTCGTTATCGTCGAAGTAGACAAACTCGAAGTGGGATACCTGGGCATAGACCAGGACACTGCCGGCGACAAGCAGCAGGACAGCGAGCCAAAGCCTTAAGGGTTTTACAGTCTGTACAAGGGGGGACAAGGTGTCGGCTGTTCTCCTGTGCAGTGTCTGGATCTGGTTATATTTTTTAGGAATCCGCGCCAAAGATAATAAAAGCGTGCCGGCGGAAACCGGCACGCTTTATGATTTAATATACTGTGAAGATATTTAAAAGGGTTACTTGGTACCCTGAAACCCTACTACAGCGGCGTCACCGCTGTATTCCATCCCGGCTGTGCCGCCGACCGCCTCGCCATTGGGACCAAAAACGCCCAGGGTTCCGCGACCCGTATTGGCGCTCATACCGCCGATCTGCATATCGACGTTGGATGTGTGGTACAGGTCGGCTTCACCATTGGGGCCGCTGAATGTGATGGCTCCGGTCTGGAAGATATCCACCTTGTTCCCGGAGGAATCCTGGGTCAGCACCTTGAAATTTTGCGCCGTGGGTGACCCCATGACCAAGTCGACTTCCATTGTACCTGTCAGGATAGATTTTGCGGCACCCATTTGCAGAATTCCCCAAGCGTTCCCTTGGTAGTGGCCATATATTCCAGCGATCTTATCCTTGGGAGTGGGATCACCGTGTACATATACCCCCTGGAGCATATAGCTATAAAACCCAGTTGGGATCATAAATGTCCCGGGAACCTCCCAGAATCCCCATTCCTGCCAAGCATTGAATCCTATTTCAAAGGCCGTGACCGGGAGCGGTAACGGGGGATGGGTCATGGCGCCTTCCATATTGGTATCTACATCCTGGAGTATCGGTTCTGTGCCCGGCGTGCCGTCGAATTTCACCACATCGCCGCCTCCGGTGACAGCGGTGCCAATGATATTAGGGGCTTCGTGGTCCTGTTGCTGTTGGCTTTGAAACACTCGATCCCACCCGGGGGATCCGGACACTCGCGAGAGCATGGCTGCAAAATAGCCTATGTGTTCCGTGGGCCTGGCATCGGTCAATCCCTGCTGGGTGACATTGGATGTCTGATTGGTCGCATCCTGGGCAGCCTTGTTGGCCGCGTTCGGATCATCGCCGGTATCATCACCGCCGGTGTCGCCCGTGTCACTGGTACCGCCTGTGCCGGCACCGGGATCGGTTGTATTGTTCAGGTCCTGGCTCACGTTCGGGTCGGTAGGTGTTACTGCGGGGGGGGCCAGTGGGGCCCGACGTGCCGGTCTGGCCAGTGTTCAGATTCGTGGTGACACCGCCGGATTGAATAAAGCCGATGCCCGCTTCCATGAGCATGATGGTCAATGAATTGGCAGTGCCATTAGCCGCCAGAAGGGAGCTCAGCGGCATACCCGAGGCATCGGCCAGGTACAGCGGCTGGCCCATGGACCACAGGTTGTCGGTTTTCTTTTGTACAATGATTCCGAACTTGGTGCCGCGCACCCCGCAGACCGCCGTAGGCGTGGTGACCTGGGTATCCACCTTGTTGTATTTCAACAGCCGCATGACATAGAACATGGCCTTGCCGCGCAGCATGTTCATCTTGGTTTTTTTTACCCGCTTTTTACGGTCGTCCACCAATTTATCCACCCGGATGCGGGTGTCGGCCCCCATGTTGACGATGTCCGCCGTGGTGAAACGAATCCGGACGCGGCTTTTTTTCAGAGTGAAAAGCTCATCGTGGGCATAGAGGTTGTCACCCCGGGCTGCAAAATAGACCTGGGGGGAGTTACCATGGCGCACGATCAGGTGGCCGCGCAGGGTGCGCACCTTGCCGATTGGAACACCCTGGCCGCGGATGAACTGCTTTTGAATGGTCAATCCATGCAATTCTTCCGGCAGCTGTGCGGTTGTGATACCCTGCCCCCGGGGAGCGTTTGCAGCTGCAACCGGAGAACCCGTCAGCATAGCCAATATCAATATGCAGCAGAATAGGGTTGATACTCTATTGAACGTTCTCATAAGACACCTCCAACTACCATCAGAACTTGCATCCCACGCTGACGGTATGGGTCGTTTTATCCCAGGTATAAATATCCAGGCTTGACTGGTTGTCGGTATAGGCAAACGCATATGCCGCGTAAAAATACTTTGCAAAGGGCTGGCTGATAGACGCTGTGACATAGTTGCGCTTATCATGCCGCATCTGGTTGGCATACGGAAAAGGCTGCACTTTGGCATAATCCCGCTGGGTCCATTGATAGGCCAGGTACAGTTCAGTCTTAAACGGGAATCGCGTAAAATAACTCAACTCCGCAAAGGGGGCATAGTAGGAAAATGTGTCGTTCTTGGCCCTGTGGTGATCATACCCCAACCGTCCGGTCAGGATATGACGCCGGTTCTGGAGATATAAGGTCGGGGCAAGATCAATGATATGTGAGATACTGTCAATATCAGCTGCCCGGCTTTCATGATAATAGCGTTCATCTTTGTACGTATAGGCGGCCCGCAGGCTGAACATGGGCGAGAAGAAGTGCTCGTAGCTGGGATCCACGCTCATGACATAGGAAAGCCGGTCGCTGCCGTAATAGGTGTTGGTGAAGTTGAAAGGCACCTTGACGATACTTTCCCGGCCGGCCCACCAGGGACCGGTAAACAGGTTGGCCGCCAGGTAATCATACTCTCCGAAATTGCGATAGGTCTTGCTATAGACGTTGGCGCCGGTGTTCCACATGAAGTGCTTGCGGTCGCCGAAATCGTAAAGGTAGTTGCCGGTTGCAGTGGCCAGAAAACCGTCGTCCCGGATTTTGGTGGACCCTGCCGCCGGGGTGAACGTGGAGCCGCCCGGTACGGTGTAGACACCTGCATCCGGCCCGGAAGTAATATTGTCGTCCCATATCCAGCCGGCGGAGGCCCGGGCATTCCAAGCATATTTCCGCGAGCGTTCGTCGATGGCCGTTTACAGCTTGGCGATGCTGGCTAAAACCGCGTCCGGCGGATCGCCGGCTTTAACGGTGGTCAGCTCCTTCTTGGCCGCCTCGTTCTTGCCCATGGCAAAATAGACCGTGGCCAATTCAAGGCGCACCCGGTCAAGGGATGGATCGATCTGCAGCATGCGTTCGTACTGTTCTTTGGCCAGTTCGAGCTTGCCGCTCTTGGCGGCTGCAGTGCCGATCCAGAACATGATGTCCATGGTTTCGACTTTTTCGGCGACGTCTCGAAAAATCGGCAGGGCCGCCTTGTAATCGCGGTCATAGTAATGTTCCAGGGCCTGGCCGATCAAGGCATCGAGGTTGTCGATTTCCTGTTTGCTCATCTGGCGCAGTTTCTGGACCGCCTCCTGGTTCTTGACTTTGTAACCGGGGGGATTGGCGGCCTCATCTGCCAGGGCCGGAGATCTGCCGGCCAGGGCAACAAGAAAAAACAGCAGTGCGAAACCGATGAATACGGTGCGTGTCGGGCTGGTAGGCATGGTGAAAGCCTCCTGTGGTGTTTACTATGTGGCGTGTCGGGTGATCAGCAGCGCGGTCGCTGCGGCTGGTACCATTGGCCAAATGGTAAGCTACACTTCAAAAAGATAAATGATTGACCTTCATTAGTCAATATATTATCTGTTGAATTTTCACCACCGGCTGCCAGTATCAATCTGGGCGGCCGGTCCTCCGATAGGACTTCATCCTTGGTAAAAGATTGAAAATACAAGAATTATCAACTTACATGGTTTCCGGTATGAAAAACACCCCACCAGTTGGGGCTGCGGCTGAAAGGACAAGGGAACATGTCTGAAAGACCTGTCGTCGTAATAGGTGCCGGGCCGTCCGGCCTGGCAGCGGCACACGAACTGGTTGCTATGGATATCAGACCCCTGGTACTCGAAGCCGGGTCCGTGGTGGGGGGAATTGCCCGGACAGTCACTTACAAGGGGCATCGGTTCGACATTGGCGGTCATCGATTTTTCACCAAGATAGGCTCGATCCACAGGCTCTGGCAGGCGATGCTCGGTCCGGATTTTCTTGCGGTCCAGCGTAGATCCAGCATCCTTTACAACGGCCGTTTCCACACCTACCCCCTCCGGGCCGCCAATACCCTTAAAAACCTGGGTGTTTTTGAAAGTTCGCGGGTGCTTATGAGTTACATCCACGCCCAGCTGTTTCCCAACCTTGTCGATGACACGTTTGAAAAGTGGATGACCAATCGATTTGGGCGCCGTCTGTTCCGGATATTTTTCAAAACATATACTGAAAAGGTCTGGGGGCTGCCCTGCAGCGCGATCCAGGCGGACTGGGCCGCACAGCGCATCAAGGGTCTTACCATGCTGTCGATTGTCGCCAAGGCACTTTTCGGGGCCGGATTTGCCAAGACGTTGATCGACAGCTTTTATTACCCCAAAGCCGGACCGGGCATGATGTGGGACCGCTTTCAGGAAGCGGTTATCCACGCAGGTGGAAAACTGCAGACCCAATGCGCGGTGACCGGCCTGAAGCATCACAACCGCGTTATCACGTCTTTACGGGTGCGTGACGGTGGAAACAATACGGAACTGCCGGTAGATCAGGTCATATCAAGCATGCCACTTACCAACCTGCTCCGCGCCCTGGACCCGGCACCCCCGGTTGAAGTGCTGGCAGCCGCAGAGAAGCTGTCGTACCGGGCTTTTGTGATGGTTGGTTTGATCCTCAACCGGGCCGACCTCTTTCCGGAACAATGGATTTACGTCCACGATGCGGATGTGTCCGTGGGGCGCATCCAGAACTTCAAGAACTGGAGCCCGGATATGGTTGCGGATTCCCGCCAGACCAATATCGGGATGGAATACTTTTGCGATGCCGGGGACGCCTTCTGGGACCAACCGGACCGGGCTGTCATTGACCTGGCTGCCGGCGAGCTTGGAAAACTGGGACTCGCCAGGGGCCACGACATTGTAGATGGTGTCGTGATCCGGCAGCCCAAGGCCTATCCGGTCTACGATCAGGGCTACCAGCGTCATCTTGAAATCATACGCCGTTACTTGCACGGATTTGAAAATCTACAGACCATCGGCCGCAATGGGACCCACCGCTACAACAACATGGACCATTCGATGCAGAGCGGCATCCTGGCTGCCGGCAATGTGCGCGGCAAGCAATACGACCTGTGGCAGGTCAATGAAGAACCCGCCTATCACGAAGAGCTGGATGGCCGGAATTTGGGCGAACCGGCGGCTGATGACATTGTAACCCGGGTTTTCACCCGCATGGACAAAGGTGCCTTCGGGGCGGCCGTGGGGGTGACCGCCGGTTTGATCATCTGCCTGGCCACGTTGTGGCTGGTTATCAAGGGCGGGGTGGTGGTGGGCCCCAGGATGGCGCTCTTGTCTCAATTTTTCTGGGGATACACTGTAACGTTTACAGGGGCTGTTATAGGGTTCCTCTACGGATTTATGACCGGTTTCTGCGGCGGCTGGGTGTTTGCCGGCCTGCGGAATTTTTTACTGGCCATCTACCTGTTTAAAATTCGTAAGACGGCGGAATATAATTCGCTGAAGGACCTGCTGGACCGAATATAATGATTTGCTGAGGTATAATCATGGAAGAAGCAAAGACAAACCAGAAAGATCAATCGAAGGCGCTCATGACCCGGACCATGTGGTTGAATACCAGGGTCATAGCCGTATCATTCGGATTCGTTTGCGGCGCAGTTATCTTTACCGCCACGAATTGGCTGGTCATTAAAGGCGGCGATCCGGTCGGGCCGCATTTAAGCCTGCTGGGGCAATTCTTCTGGGGTTATAAGGTGACCTTTGCCGGCAGCCTGATCGGGTTTCTCTACGGCTTTATTGTCGGTGCCTTTAGCGGCGGGTGCATCGGGTGGATCTACAATAAGATCGTTGCCTCTAAACAAAGGCCAGATTCAGGATGAGCAGCTATCCAATAAAAGTTCTGAAACCGGAAGCAGGCAACCCCTTCTTTCAGTGATTAATCTTCGGCTACCGGCCCGAGGTGCCGGTTCCAGCGCGTCAACATCCCGAACCACATTTTCGCAAATAGTTCTCGATTCTTTTTATGCGGTTTATAAAAGAGACAGGTGTCGATAAACCGGCAGCCGCGCCTGCGTTTGGCCGTATACATCAAACGATCGAAGTACAAGCGCTTGGGCCCCTTCGCGATGGCCCGGCTGGTCGGCTCGTAAAAGAAGAGATTGAAATAGGAGTGGTCTCTACCGGCCGCGTCATGATCAACGCCTATGAAGGCGACATGACCTTCCACCCGGCTTCTCAGTTGAATGCAGACGCCATGCAGATCACTCCCACGAAAGGCCCCGTAAATATCTACCATCGCTCCCATGCACTCTTTCAGCGTGGTAAAAAAGTCCTGGTTGAACATGAACGGGACGCCATTGTGGCGCCGGCTGTTGAGGTTGAGCAGTTCCAGCAGGCGGGGCGCAACGGCAGACGGGTCCGTGATCGGACGAATTTCAACGCCTTTGCGTTTCAGCCGGTTTATCTCCTTCTTAACATTTTTTCGCATGTGCTTTCCGTGCCGCCTGAGATCCAGCAGGTAGTCGTCAAAGGTCGCCCACACAATGTCCAGGCAGGACTGCGGTAGGTCATGGGCGTGTAAATAACGCCGGGCCTCCAACGCCTGAATCAGCAGCCCTTCATCTGATGTGATATTGGTAAAAGCCAACCCAAGGCCGCGGGATCGGGCCTCATTTTCAATTTGATCCAGGATGGTGGTGACAACGATCCGCGCGTGCTCACCTTCAATAGCGTCTGATAACAAAATGTGCCGCCCATACGCATACAGCGGGCAGCAGACCAGCAGCGGCATGCATGACAGGCCCATCAAGTGCAGCGGCTTTTTCAAACGTCCCAACACCAGATGGTCAAAATCACAGATGACAGGGCCTTTATCCGCCACGTAACATACCGCGGCTCCCAGCAGGTACCCGCTGCTGGATTCGGCCGTGACATACAAAGGGATGAGTCCGCCGTTGATGGTGAGTTCGACCGTACGCAGCCAGCCGGTACCGGCCAGGGGGTTGCCGCCGGTAATCCGGTCCCACTGGGCCCTGCTGATTTGATCGATATTGCGGTAGGTGTAGATTTTGATGTCGGCCGTAAGTTTCATATTATTGACTGATAGTGCGTTTGAAGTCACGGCGGTTGCGGGACAGAGACCAGCGCCTGAACAATTGTATGTAAAGGCCGCTGTCAACTACCCGGCTGTTCAGTTTTAGCTTGAAGCGGATGGCCGCCCGGTTGAACTGCTCCGTAAAGCTGTAGAGCCGGGTTCTGCCGACCCGGGCCAGTTCTTCGTATAACCGGTACCGAATAAACGGGGCTACCCCCATGCCCCGATAGGCGGCAGCAGTATGGGCGTCGTACAGATAGGCTTCATCGTCCGCCAGGCGAAAGCGGTAGCCGGGAAAGGCGCACCAGGTAAACGCCACAACCCGGTTTTCATCTTCGACAGCAAGGCACAGGTCCCCCCGGTCAAGCCGGGCTCGCATCTCCTGCACCGGGGTGTTGCGATCCGCGAGGGCGGCCATGCGGTGCACATCAGCCTAGTCGAACCACGCAATCTTATAGGGCTGCAAGTGGGGCAATGCGAATGGACTCGCATCTGCAAACAATCCTTCCTGCATGATATAAAAGGGCTGGACGCGTATGCCGATTGCATTCATGCTGTGGTAGAGGATCTGCAGCGGCGCATCGCGCTTCAGTTTGGCATCTACGTAAACGAGGTATTCTTTTATACGGGTCAACATCGTCCGTTCGCTTTCGGTGTTTGACTGGTGAGCGGTGACCTGCGTAGCAATAGACCGGAGGATATGGTATATCGCGAAACAGTCACTTCGCATCCATCTTACACCAACGATGACCGGGCAAACAACCAAGATTTCGTAAACATAGCATGCCAGCCGACACCCTGGCAGATTGACACAACATGAAAACGGGGCAAACATATTGGGAACGAGCGGCCCAGGTGCTGCAGCAAAAGCAGCCGGAGCGATTGTGGCGCCGGCATAGTGATGCCCTGGACTCGCTGTTGCTGGATCGCTGGTTGCCTAAAGAACCTTCCGGACTGCTTTTAAAGACGGATATGTACGATGAGTCTCTGGGGGCCGGGATAACCCTGCCTGCCCGGGCATCCGCATGGACGGCCGTAGGTATGGATATCGCGACAGACATGCTCCATGCGGCTCGGCGCGTAGCCGGTTGGCACCGTCTGGCGACAACCGATATCCGGCAGTTAGGCTTTGCCGGGGATTCCTTCGATGCCATCTTCTCAAATTCCACCCTGGACCATTTTAGTTCAGTCAACCACATCGGCCGCAGTCTCAAAGAGTGCTTTCGCATTTTAAAACCGGGGGGGCGCCTTATTCTCACCTTGGACAATCCCCTCAATCCGGTCATAGCTCTACTGCAGATACTGCCTTACCGGTTGCTGGTCAAGTTGGGCATCACCACGTTTTACTATGGGAAAACCCTGGGGCCGGGTCGTTTGGGTCAGCTGCTGGCTGACACCGGGTTCAATGTTCACCACCTGGAGGCAGTTTTGCACTGCCCCCGTATCCTGGCGATCCTGGCCTCCCGGATCATTGACAGCCGGGCCCCGGATACCGGCAAGGAACGCTTTCTATCCGCCCTCAAGCAATTCGAAAAGCTGGGCCGCCTGCCCACGTGCTTTTTAACCGGATATTTTATTGCGGTTTGCTGCCGCAAGTAGTTTGCTCCTTTTCGTTTTCACCGCGCTGGATAAAAATGCGTTGGAGCATGAGGGTTAAAAACCCCATGGCAGTTGCGATCTGAGAGACCAGGGTCAATGCCAGGCGTGTGTGTCGGGCGATGGTGCCCGGTTGCCGACAACTGTATGCCAGAAGCCGCAGATAGAAGGTCACGGGCTGCAGTTCGATATACCGACGCGATTCATAGCGAGCCCGATTCAAATGGTACCTGAGCGTCCCGCGGCCATACCGAAAATGCTGTCGCCAGAAAGAGGCAAACTTCATGTGGTGGAAATGAAACACGATTAAATCGGGGACGGAGGCGAGTTTTCCGCCCGAGCGGCGCCAGCGATAGCAGACCTCGCGGTCGTCACCGGCAAACGGATAGCGGGGGTTGAAGCCGCCGATATTATGAAACCCTGCCGCTGGAATTATCAGATTGTTGGTCGTGAAGAAATCAGGGGTGCAGTCCGGGCACCCCCGGCTGGAACAGATGAAATCGATGAGCGCCTGGCTGGTGGCAGCATAAGGATCGGCACGCAAACCATTCACTATCCGCCCACCGATAATAGCCTGCGGATATTGGTGAATGGCCGCTGCTATTTGCAGCCACCAATCCCGCGGCGCCTGACAGTCGTCGTCCAGAAAAACAAGGTATGCGCCTTTGGCGGCAACCGCCCCGCGGTTGCGGGCCATGGAAGGACCGGCATGGATCTGGCGCAAGATGGTGAGCGTAAACAACGACCCGAATTCTTTTAAGAGCCGGTCCCTCGAAACAGATTCGCCATCATCGATGACGATAACCTCCGACCGCGTGCGGGGCAGTCTCGCCGCGGCAATGCTGGCCAGGCATTTTTTTAAAAGAGCAGGACGCTTGCAGGTGGGAATGATGATGGAGACAGTCGGCTTTTCCACGCTGTCCTCTTGGGGGCCCATAAAAAAAGGCCTGCAAGGCAGGCCTTTAAGTTCCGTTGCATATCAGGGGCGCGGTCAACTCTTGATAAAAAACTGCATCTTGACCGCTCCGAACTCGATATTGTCAAACTCTTTGAGCATGACCGAGTCTTTGACTGTTTCGCCGTTTACCTTCGGCTTGGTCATGCCTTCCACGAAGGCCAGTGAGTAGCCGTTGGGGCGTTTGCTGACGGTGGTGGCGGTCTTGCCCATCATGAGGCCGCCGATAACAATGTCGCAAGAGGAGGCCTTGCCGATCTTGGTCAGCTTTTTAGTCAGCTCGATTTCACCCTCACCGCCGGCCAGGTAGGATAACACCCCGGTGGCCGCGGTGGCGGCCTTCTTGGCGGCCGGTGCGGCTTTCGAGAGCATATCCTTGTACTTATCCGTGTCCATGACCATGGTCTGGTCCATGTTGCCGGCTGCTGCTGCGGCAGGCGGACGTTTTTCACCCTCATTATATTCAAAAACCAGGCAATGTTTGCCGATGATGATCTTATCGCCGTGCTTGAGCCAGTGCGTGGTCACCAGTTCCTTGTTTACAAAGCTGCCGTTTTTACTCTTCAAGTCGGTGAGCAGATACTCTTCTCCCACGGCATCAACCTTCGCATGGTGACCGGATACCGCCAGATTCTCAATGGAGATATCATCACTCTCCTTGCGGCCGATGGTCATGGACTTACCGGGCTCAATGGGGTATTCACCGAGTTTGTTGTCTTTGAATTTTAACGTCAGCGTCGGCATCTTTGATCCTCTTTTTAGTTAAGTAACTTTTTTAGGGGGGACATCAGCCATGAAACCATACCCATGATTCCACCGCTCTGATGTTTGACCGCTTTGACTTTCAGGGCAATGACCGTAATGTTGTCGTGCCCACCACGTTCATTGGCCATATCCACCAGGATTTTACAGGCTTTTTCCGGCTTTTCGTTTTCAATGATATCCAGAATTTCGTCCGGTTCGACGAGATCCGTCAGTCCATCCGAGCTGATCACTACCATATCCCCTTGATAATAGGGGATTTCCGTTATGTCCGGCAGGACTGTTTCTTCAATGCCCATGGCCCGGGTCAACAGATTGCGGTATTGGGCTCCGATTTGCTGGGCAGCTTCAGGATCAATGGCCATCTGCTCGGAGATGACATTGTGGGTCACCGACAGCAGTTCAATCGAACCATTGTGGATCACGTAAATCGGGCTGTCACCTACGTTGGCCAGCACCAGAGCATCATCGGTGAAATAGGCTGCCGAAACGGTGGAACCCATGCCTTTGTATTTTTCTTTGCTGGAGGCGACATGAAATACGCCCCGGTTGGCCAGTAGAATGCCGGAAAGAAGCCGGTTGGCCTCCTTGGAAAGGGTTTCATCGGCATCTTCAAGCTCCTCAGCGTCTTCATCCTCCTCAAAACGTTGCATATAGTCGCGCAGGGTCTCGATTACCAGTTTGCTGGCTACTTCTCCGGCTGCGTGCCCGCCCATCCCATCGGCAACCACGTACAGATTCTGTTCTTCATCGATAAAGAGGGAATCCTCGTTGTGGGGTCTTTTTCTGCCAACATCGGTTATGCCTGCAGATTCTATTAAAACCATTTACCCTGGACTCCATTGAAAATACTCTCATCCCACGCGAATATATAAAGCCCGACTCTGATGGTCAATCCAGCATAAAGTCGTCTGCATCGCAACCTTTTGCAACCTGTTCTTTATATATAATTGACGTGAAAAGGTCAAGCTTTTCAACAAGGTCCGAATGCGGTGCCGGAAGATGCGGCACCGCTTAAAGTGGGGTTTTCCGACAGCTGGATGGGAAATTTAAAATGTCTTTAGCCGGAATCCATGGTTTTGCGGTGGGCAATGGCGGCATCCACCTTCTTGCCCAGGGTGCGGAGGTGATTGGCCATCTGCATGGCACGCTGGTAGCGCTGGTCGCGGTCCTTCTCCAGGGCCTTGTCGATAATCGTAACCAGGGGTTTGAAAATCTTGGTATTGATGGTCCTGGGGCTCTTATGCTTCACGTTCATGATCTGGTGCATGAGCGCAGGCGGACTGTCGCCCTGAAAGGGAAGGGCCCCGGTGAGCATCTGGTAAAGCATGGTGCCCAGTGAAAAGATATCAGATCGGCCGTCGACCTTTTCCCCGGAAAACTGCTCGGGAGACATGTAAAACGGGGTTCCCTTTACCACCCCGGTCTGCGTCTGGGATGTCGCCGTAATGCGGGCAATGCCGAAGTCTGTGATTTTAATGACATTACCTTTGATAAGCATGATGTTGGCCGGCTTGATATCGCGGTGGACGATGCCCTTTTCATGGGCATAGTCAAGTGCATCGGCCACATCGGCACAATAGTCCATCACTTTTCGAATGGGCAGCAGATTTTCTTTTTTGGTGTAGGGTTCAAGGTCGCTACCCTCTAAAAATTCCATGGCGATGTACGCCAAATCCTGCTCATCCCCGGCATCGTAGATGGTCACAATATTGGGATGCGACAGGGTCCCGGCACTTTCCGCTTCCCGAAAAATTTTTCCTTGAGTTTCTCGGCCTCTTCAGCCTCCAGGTCATCTCCGAAGCGGAAAGTCTTGATCGCGGTTGTTCGGTTGATGCGCGGGTCCTGGCCCAGGTAGACGATGCCCATGGCGCCTTTGCCGAGCTGCTTGAGAATTTCATAGCGCCCCAGGGTGGGTTTCGTGCCGGTTCCGGTGGCCAGCAGGCCATCACCGGTCGAACCGCCGAGCCCTTCGCCGAACACCATGGTTTCACTGGCCTGCATCAGTTTCGCTTTACGCTCTTTAACGTCCTTAAACTTGGCGTCATGTTCCTCTATGTACTCAAATACCGCGGCAGCCTTGCTAAGCTGTCTCTTTCTTTCAAAATCAAGGGCAAGGTTGTAGAGAATGTCCTTGACTTCATCGTCGACGGGGACACGCCGCAGCTTGTCAAAGGCCATGTCCAGCATACCCTGGTTCTGGAAGCTCAGCCCCAGCATCCGGTTGGTTTCGGCTGATTCGCCCTCGACTTTCTCTTTGCCGGTTTCCGTAACAAAATATTTAATGCTGACCACGCCGATATAACCCAGAATGAGCTGCAGAACCGGATAGGTGATGCCGATCCACAGACCTTCGAATACGAAAAGATAGGTCGAACCGCCCACCAGCACAAAGACCAGCATCCAGAACAACAGTCCGGCCACCATGGCTTTGAGCCGCGGCAGCACGAAAGTGATGATCAGGCCCACGACCACGATCATGACCAGTCCGGCCAGAGCGGCCCAGACCGGTTTGGCGACGAACTGGCCGTTGAGCATGGACCATATGGTATTGGCGGTGAACTCACCCAGGGGCATGCTGGCATCCACCGGAGTACTCAGAGGATTCATGATGCCGGAAGCCGAGGCACTGACGATGACGAGTTTGTTCTTGAAAACCTGCAAAGGAATTTTGTCGTTCAGCACGTCAAAGTAGGCGTAGCGGTTAAAGGAACCGGTAGGTCCCTTGAAACTGACCAGGAGCTCGGAAAACGGCGTCATCGGAATTTGCGTACCGCCCATCTGCACCGTATTGCCCAGCTCGGCGCGCATTTTGTTCAGCGGGATATTCAGATAGGCGGCCGCCAGCCGGAGGGTATAGGCCGGGATGAATTTACCATTGTAGTCATACAACAGGCGTTCGCGCCGGTCGGTACCGTCCATGTCGTAGGCCAGGTTGATGTGTCCGATGCCTTTGGCGGTGTCGAAGAAAGCCTTGACCGGCAGGATGATATCGCCGGCCAGCGGTGCCGAAAACCCATCCGGGCTACTGACATGCGGTATGCTGCTGCCGGCCAGTACCTCTGAAAGACCCTGATCCGGTGCTGCACCCGGAACCGGGGGCTTGAAAAATACCGGCAGGATGACCTTTTCCGAAAACGCAATGGCGTCGGCCAGGGCGGCATCATTATCCAGCACATTTTGCATTTCGACCATGGCTTCCACGAATATCTGGCCTTTCTCACCGGTCGTGGCAAGCAGTTCCTGGGCAAACATCTCCTCGAGTTGCCTGATTGCGGCAATGCCGGGGTTGTTTTCAGGTTCGCTGAGGATGAAATTCAGCCCAATGACCCGGGGGCTGCCGGCGTCAATTTTTTCCAGACCCGCAGCCACCAGGGCACGGGGCCAGGGCCAACGGCCCAGCTTTTCAATGGTGTCGTCATCAATATCGACCATGACGATATTGCTGGCGCTCTCCGGATCACTGCGCAGGCTCATGCCCACATCGTATAATTTCAGGTCCAGCGTATCCAGAAATCCGGCCCGCATGACCGCCATTGCCAGAAAGAGAATGGTAATGCATATTCCGAGAACCAGGGTCGGATGTTTTTTAATTATCCCCATTTTAACTTCCTTCTATTTTGAGGTCATCGTGTATGCGCCATTCCAGGCTTTGGGCGGCGGTGATTTCTTGTAGTCATTGCACCTGGCCAGCATCGTCTTGCTGGGGCCGTCCTGCGGGTCAATATCCAGGGCCGCATTAAAATGGATAATAGCCCGGTTCCATTCCTGGTTGCGGTAGGCGTACAGCCCCTTGTTGTAGGCGTCGGCCACATCCAGCAAGGTTTGATCGGTGCTGCCCTGATACCCGAGGATCTCATAAACCGTAATGGGAACCGCCTTGCCGATCACATTGATGGCATCGATCTCGCGGGTGACGATGCTGTCGCCGGCCGCATGCCGGGTTGAGTCACTGATCAGGGTATAGATGCCGTAGACCTTGTTGACGCCCTCCAGGCGGGCGGTGGTGTTGACCGTATCGCCCATCATGGTGTAGTCCATTCGGCTCTTGGAGCCCATGTTGCCGACAACGGCCGGGCCGGTGCACAGACCGATGCGCATATGCAGTTCCGGTTGCCCCTCTTCGCGCCAGCGGGCGCGCATCTTCTTGAGCCGCGCCTGCATGTCGATGCAGGCTATGCAGGCCACTTCGGCCTGATTTTCCAGATAATTGGGGGCTCCGAAAAAGGCAATGATGGCATCGCCTTCAAATTTATCGACAGTCCCTTCGTGCTCCAGGACAACGTCGGTCATCTCCGTTAAAAATTCATTGAGCAGTTCGACCAGTTCGCCCGGGGTCAGTTTTTCAGAAATGCTGGTAAACCCCTGCACGTCGGAAAAGAACGCCGTAATGGTACGCTCTTCCCCGCCCAGGCTCAACGTCTCCGGTGAATCGATCAGTTGTTTGACAACCGTGGGGGCCAGGTAAGATGAAAAGGCATCCTTGATGAATTTCTTCTGGTGACTCTCGGACAGATACTTGTAGGCGGTAATGGCTGTATAGGTCACAATGAGCACCGTGACGGGATAAACCAGGTTTAACACCAGTCCCTGTGAGGAGAACATGTACTGGCAGAACAGGATAAACACGGTGCCCAGGGAAAAGGCGGTGATGCCACCGGCGATAACGCCGGTGCGGGCCAGTACGAATCCCAGGAGAAAGCCAGCGATAATGATGGCGATCAGGTCAAAGACGGCCCCCCAGGCAGGGTGGATGATGAATCGGTTTTGCAGCACGCTGCTGACGACATTGGCGTGGATTTCGAGCCCGGGAAAGACCGAGCCGAAAGGGGTGACCCGCAGGTCGTAAATACCTACGGCGGTCGCACCGATCATGACGATCTTGTCCGCCAGCATCTCGGGCGGGACCTTGTCATTCAGGATGTCGGTTATGGAAATGTGCGGGAAGGTTTTTTCCGGTCCATGATAGTTGATCAGCACCCGGCCGAACTCATCGGTGGGGACTGCCTGGGTTCCAATGTCTACGGATTCAACGCCGAAATCGGCAACCCTGACGGAAAGCGGTTCATCCCGGTAGGCACTCACAGCCATCATGGAAAGCGGCGCGAAAAGTTGGTCGCGGAACTTTATGACCGCCGGTATCCAGCGCACGACCCCATCGGGGTCCGGAAACATATTGAAGTAGCCGGCATAGGGTGTGGCGGTGGCGATCCGGGTAATGTTCGATTGCGGCAGGGTGGCTGATATCATGGGAAGTTGCTGGGCTTCCGGGTTGGCATAGCGAACGAACTTGTACCCGCCAGGGGTGATGTTTTCCTGGTGGATTTCAATGGCCGCTTCATCCACATGCGACAGGTCGGCCTGCAGACGGTTGTCTTTGAGCTCAAACTGCCCGATGTCGGTCTTGATCGTGCTGATGGCATTTACAACTCTTTGGTCATCCGGTTCGAGGAAACCGATATCAAAGGCCGTGACCCGCGCACCGGCCTCGGAAAGCTTGTCGATCAGCCTGGCCATTTTTGATCTTGGCCAGACCCATTTTCCTTCGGTGTTGATGCTTTTTTCATCGATGACGGCCAGTACGACCTGCTGGGAAGCGGGTGCTTTTTCCCGGGACCGAAACCGGAGGTCGAGGGTTTTCAATTCCATGAAATCCAGAAAAGGAATCCCGGCCATATACGCTACGATGCCGGCCGCGGTGATCAGGATAGAAAGTTTGAAGGGTGATAACTTGAATAGTTTTTTCACAAAGGCACCATGCAGCTTGAACGCCTGGAGACTCTGCCAAAACACCCTTTTGCGTCCGTTCCGTCGTCGAATTCCCCGCATATCCGCAAGCTACCCACTGATTGTAGCAGAAGTGATTCAGGGCCAGGGTGAACGGAAACAAAACTGGGCATTTCCCAAGGGTCTCGCCATTATCGAAAGACTGGTTTCAGATTGAAGAAGACACCCGAAAAATGCGGATAGAACTGTTAACCACCCGAAGGTGTTATACTTTTATATTGCATGCTATAGAATAAGTCAACATGCGAAGGTCGGCAAGAGCGGTCCTTGAAGGGGCCTTTATCTTTCGATGGAGGACCAAACGCCAGCCAGGCAGATGGTAGCGCCCAGAGAACAGCCGCCGCGGTCCGGGGCATAGGTCCCTGTTAAAAAGCAAGCGCTCCTGATCCTCATGGAGGGGAGGTCCGGAACAAGGCCGACACGGCACCGGGGAAGGGGGTGCCAGCGGTTTTGCCCGTCTTCGGGTGGAGGTAGCGGCGCTGGACATTGTCCGGATGGTCAAAATAGGACACCGTGTCTTCTTGAAACACGGCTCGGAAAAAATCAATCCAGATGGGCAGGGCCGCCCGGGCGCCGGTTTCGCCCCGGCCGAGGGGCCCGCCATCATCCCGGCCGACCCAGACACCAGCAGTAAGAGCCGGTGAAAAACCGACAAAGAGGGCATCCCGGTAGTCATTGGTCGTTCCGGTTTTGCCCGCCACATTACGACCGAGCGTCCTGGCCTTCCGACCCGTGCCTTCCCGGACAACGCCTGTGAGCATATCGGTCATGATCGCGGCAGCATCTTGCGGCAGGGCTATTTTTTTCTGCCGGGTGTTCTTCCACAGGATCTGCCCGGACGCGTCCGCAATCGCCGTAACCCCGAATGGTTTGATGTGGTGTCCGCCGTTGGGAAAGACCGCGTAGGCTGCGGTTAACTCCAGCAGGCTTACTTCCGAGGTCCCTAAAGCCAGGGAGAGGTTGGACTGCAGGGGGGCCTGGATCCCTGCCCGGCGCGCGAAGTCTATGACTGCCGGCGGCCCGAGGGCCTCTATCAACCGCACGGCGGGAATGTTTTTAGAAAGGGATAGGGCCTGGCGCAGGGTAATCTCGCCCTTGAAGTCTTTGGAATAGTTCTGCGGCTGCCAGGGCTGATTGGCGGCGCCCTGGCGGTAGACAACCGGTGCGTCCAGAATCAACCGGTCCTGGGCGTAGCCTTTTTCAATCGCCTTGGCATATACCAGCGGCTTGAAGGCCGATCCCGGCTGGCGATAGGCATCCGTGGCCCGGTTAAAAGGACTCTGGGCGTAATCACGGCCCCCGACCATGGCCAGGATTCCGCCGGAGGTCCCATCCAGGGCGATCAGCGCGTACTGGGGGTTCGGGTCTACTATCCGGTTATGGAGCATTCTTTGTATAAGACGGTCGAGGCCTTTGCTGCCCGCCTGGCGGGCGGCCTGCTGCAGCCTGGAATTTAAGGTGGTGAAAATTTTGAGACCGCCCTTGTAAAGTTGAAACTCGCCGACAGCTTCTTCCAGTTGGGGTTTGATATACGCCACGAAATAGGGTGCGGCCTGATTTGCCGGTACCCGGTTGGCAACCCGGACCGGACTGTCCGCCGCATTCTGATACTGTTGCCGGGTCAGCAGGCCGGTAACCAGCATCTGCTTTAAAACGATATTCCGGCGCCGGGTGGCCAGGTCCAGGTTCACCAGCGGGGAATAACGCGAAGGTGCCTTGGGCATGCCGGCTATAAGGGCGCATTCGGGCAGGTTCAGTTCACTGACGGTCTTTCCAAAGAAGAGTTGGGCGGCAGATTCCACACCGTAGGCCCCGCTGCCAAAGTAAACCTGGTTGAGGTAGAGTGCCAGGATTTCATCTTTGGTATAGCGCCTTTCTAGCTGAAAGGCCAAAATGGCTTCTTTGATCTTGCGGGTAATGGTCTTTTTGTGGGTGAGAAAAAGGGTCTTGGTCAATTGCTGGGTAATCGTGCTGGCGCCCTCTACAAATTCACCGGCCTGGATATCACGCACGATGGCCCGGGCGATACCTTTTATGTCCACCCCGCCGTGGGAGTAGAATTTGCGGTCCTCGGTGGTAATCAGGGCTTGCTTCAGATAGTCCGGCATGTCCTCGAGATGAACTGGGTCGCGTCTTTCAGCGTAGAGTTCCGCCAGGAGTTGATTGTCGGCGGAATAGACCCGCGTGACCGCGGACGGAGAATATTCTTCGAGTGCGCGAATTTGCGGCAGGTCGCGGGTAAACGCAAAAAAGGCCCCGGCCAGGGAGCCGAACAGCATCCCGCCCAATAGAACCGCCGCCAGGGCAGCCATTTTGCGATCAAGGAAGGATTTCAGTTGCATTCTAAAGCATTCTGTATAATGAATTTGGGACCGTTTACAAATACCCGCTTTGGCCCCATTCCTGCGTTAGGCTCAAATTTTGCACGGAGTGAAGCGTTAGCGCTATCCTTGAAATACGCGCCGTATCCCTCCAGTTAAAATTTTCGCCCGCCTTGAACTGCAACAAAGCCGGGCATTTTTATAAGGGCTCAATTTGCAGGCAGCCTCATTGCCGTAAGGGGCAATTGACAACCGAAACAGGAGATTCAGCATGAGCCACCACCATGACCACGACCATCCCCATGACCACGACCATCCTCATGGCCACGATCATTCCCATGACCACGATCATTCCCATAGCCACGGTCAGGGTCATCATCACGAGCATGCCAAACACGCGGAAGGTACCCTATCATTTGAAGATAAAATGATCAAACTGCTCGAACACTGGGTCAAGCACAACGATGACCATGTGGATTCCTACCGGGATTGGGCTAAAAAGGCGCAGGCACATGGAATGTCGGAAGTCAGCGCCCAGCTGGCGGAAGTGGCGGAATTAACCGCAAGCCTTACCGGTAAGTTCGAACATATCCTGGCAGCTATTAAAAAGTAGGCCTTGTTTTCGGATGGTCGGTTTGATCAGGAACGGGCGCCGACTTTTCCCGAAGATGGCTGCATCCAAATTCAACGCGGTTCAAACAGTAGAGGTGGGCCATGCATATAATGCGAAATGCCACGCTGTTTATTACAACCCTTATCCTGATTTCAAATGGGTGCCTATGGGCAGCAGGGGGGGCGGAAAGCGACGCCCGGCAGCGTCAGCATGTTGCGGTAACAGTTTACAACAACAACCAGGGCCTAGTCCGCGACGTGCGGACACTTAAGCTGCCGGTGGGTGCGGGTGAACTGCGTTTCAAGGATGTTGCCGCCCACGTCGACCCGGTTACGGTCCGGGCGCGTTCCATCAGCCACCAGGACGGATTCCGGGTCATCGAGCAAAATTATGAATACGACTTGATGAACGCCGATAAGCTGCTGGATAAGTATGTCGGTCGTACGATTACAATTCTGGATCCGGCGTGCGGTCGTCAGTCCAAACCGTGCCGCGAAGTGGCGGCGCTGCTGTTGAGCAACAATCAGGGCCAGGTGTTTAAAATTGACGGCCGGATTTACCTAGGGTACCCGGGCATCCGGGTGCTGCCGAAATTGCCCGAAGCGCTCATCGCCACACCAACTCTCACCTGGAAATATCGCAATAACCTGCGTAAAGAACAGCAGATCGAGGTGACCTACCTTGCCGGAAAAATAAATTGGAAAGCAGACTATGTCCTGGCCCTGAACAAAACCGATACCCGGGCCGACTTGTCCGGCTGGGTGACCATCGACAACAAAAGCGGCGCCGTCTACCGCAATGCCGGCCTGAAACTCGTGGCCGGAAGTCCGCACAAAGTTCAAACCCGTCCGGACCGGGGCGTATACGCGGCGGAAGCCCGCATGGCGGCTGCCGGTCCACCGGCTTTCAGCGAAAGCGAATTGTTTGAGTACCATGTCTACGCCCTGCAGGGGAAAACCGACCTGAAAAACAACCAGACCAAGCAGATCAAACTACTGGAAGCCGCTCCGGTGAAGGTTGCCAAATCTCTCCAGGTGCGCAGTTCCGCGCGTCATTTCCGGTGCAGCCGGGGAAACCCAGACCAGAAGATTCCCGTAGCGGTATATATTCAGTTCGACAACACCAAGCCCAACAAGCTGGGGCGACCGCTGCCGGCTGGCATTGTGCGGCTGTACAAGGCCGATGCCGATGGCAGCTATCAGTATATCGGCGAAGACCGCATCGGTCATACCCCCAAGGAAGAGACCGTAAAGCTGCGTGTGGGCGAGGCGTTTGACGTGGTGGCGCACAGATTACAGACAGACTACCGCAAAATAAGCGACCGGCAGCACGAGTCAGCCTGGGAGATTACTTTGCAGAATCGTAAAAAAGAGGCGGTAACGGTTACCGTCGTCGAGTCGCTCCCGGCCAATTGGCGGATCCTCAAAAACAGCCATTCCTATGTACAAGCCGACGCCTTTACCATCAAGTTCCAAGTTCCGGTTTCCGTGAACGCTGAAGTGGTCTGCGCATACCGGGTGCGCGCCGGCCGGTAGGTCGTGAAAGCGAACTGAAATTTATTCTGCCTTTAAAAACCTGGTCCTCAGAGCCAAACTTGTCCCGCAACTCGGGAGCCTGTCCCGCTATTCGGGAGTCAGAGACAAATGGCTACGCCGTGAAAATTTGAGGTGAGTGCCTGAAGTGACCTAAAGTTTGAAGTGATCTAGAGTTAAGGTATTCTGCCGATTGTATAAAACCAGTGGCGCGCAGCGGCTCATCAATTTTAGGCACTTTAGCGCACTTTAGTCACTGCACACTCATAAGCTTTGGATTGTAAGCCCCATTCAGGGGCAACCCAAAGCCTGGCCCTCTGGGCCAGGATGCTTTACATTAAGGTATATTAATTATATATTAAATTAATTATATATAGGTATATAAGAGCATAATTTAAATATAAAAGGTTAAACAAGATATATTTTATGCATTTAAAGATATATATGCATATAAATATAAATTAATTAATATTAATTAGATATAAAAGATATTTAGTTAATGCGTCGGATGAGATCCATCTCAGTGCAGGCTGCTTCCATAGCCAGGGTCACTATTTGCCCCGGCTGGGCCACGCTGGCGGGGTGCCCCGATTCGTTCTTAATGCCCGTGATGATACTGCGTTCTGTTTTTCCCTTGGCCGGTAGGATCTCCACCTGGTCCCCGGTCTGGATCTTGTTGCGTACTTCGACCAGGGGCGCTCCGGGAACGTCGGCCTGCAGCACCTTCCCCACGAAACGGGCTCCGTGATCGGGTTTGCGGTTGTCAAGGTTGGGGGCTGTCTGATCCGGGGCATCGAAATAGAATCCCGTACAGTAGCCGCGATTGTTGATCCGGCTTAATTCCGCCATCCAGTCCGGATCGGTTTGGTAGTTGTCCGGATCGGCGTACCAGGCATCGATTGCCTCCCGGTATACTTTGACGGTTGCCGCCAGGTAGTGAATACCCTTCATGCGGCCTTCAATTTTGACAGCTGCAAGGCCGGCCATGATCACTTCCGGCATATGCGCGATCATGCAAAGATCATAGGAGTTGAAGAGATAGGTTCCCCGGTCGTCTTCGGCGACCGGCATATATTTTCCCGGGCGCTGGTCCTCTACTACCGAATATTGCCAGCGGCAGGGGTGGGCGCATCTTCCGCGGTTGGCATCACGCTGCGCCATGAAGCTGCTTAATAGACAGCGACCGGAGTAGGAGATGCACATGGCGCCATGTACGAAGGCTTCCACTTCAATGTCGGTGGATGTGATGATGTGGGCAATTTCAGAAAGGTTCAACTCGCGGGCCACGTTTACCCGTACGGCCCCCATCTCTTTCCAGAATCCGGCGGTAGCGGAATTGGTCGTATTGGCCTGGGTGCTCACGTGCAGCGGTATTGCAGGGATGGTCTCCCGGGCCAGTTTAAAAATGCCGGGATCCGCTACGATCACCCCATCCGGCTCCAGGGCACCGACCGCTGCCAGATGGTCACGGATGGCGGCTAATTCAGCATCGCGGGGATAGATATTACAGGCCACATATAGCTTTATCCCGTGGTCATGCCCGAAAGCAATCGCCTGCTGCATCTCATCCAGACTGAAATTACCGGAGAAATTGCGCAGACTGAACTCCTTGCCCGCCAGGTAGACTGCGTCGGCACCATAATGCACGGCAATTTCGAGTTTTTCGAAATTTCCGGCCGGGGCCAGCAGTTCGACCTTGCGCGCCGGCGCGCCGTGCATCAATGCACCTCCTGGGGGTGTTGCGCGAGCCGCTGCAGCATCTTTTCCAGGCTGACCTGCCAGGGAGGACAGACAATCCCGAAGTCTGTTTCGATTTTGCGGCATGCCAGCGCCGAATATGGGGGGCGGGGGGCCGGTGTCGGATATTCCGCGGTGGTTATCGGTTTCACTGTCACGGCAGGAACCAGCCCGAGCCGGTGGCCTGCCTGCAGGATGTGCTGCGCAAAACCGTACCAGGACACTTCACCCGTACCGCACAGATGGTAGGTTCCCCAGGTAATATCGACCGGGCCGGACAAATGATCGGCAAGGGTCAGCAGGGCCGCGGCCAGGTCGGCAGCGTAGGTCGGGCAGCCGACCTGATCAGAGACGACCCGTAGTTCCCGGTTCTGTTGACCGAGGCGCAGCATGGTTTTGACGAAATTGTTTCCGTGATTGCCGTAAAGCCAGGCGGTCCGGATGATAAAGTGTTGCTTCAGGGTGTCGCGTACTGCAGTTTCTCCGGCGGCCTTGCTCCGGCCGTAAACACTGAGCGGGGAGACCGGGTCATTTTCGGTATACGGTCTGGTTCGCGTCCCGTCGAAGACAAAATCCGTTGAGATGTGCACCATGGGGATGCTTATTTCAGCGCACGCCGCTGCCAGGTGGACAGCCGCCTCCCGGTTAACCGCAAAGGCGGTATCACGCTCGGTTTGGGCCGTATCGACCAGTGTGTAAGCAGCGGCATTGATCAGCAGCTGCGGCCGGATAGCGTCCACCACCTGGTTGACCTGAGCCGGATCGGTGAGATCGGCCTCTTCAATATCGATGCCGACACAGTCACAGCCGCGGTTCGGGGCCTGCCTTACTATCTCCCAACCCAATTGGCCCTTTGCTCCGGTTACCAGAATTCGCATCGTCATTCCTGTTCTGCCTGGCGGCCCTTATTCAGTTTTTGTAAATCTGAGCCTCAAGACTCAGGTCAGAGATAGTTGGTTCTGCTCTTAAAGAATGTGGCCAGTGTCTAAAGTGAACTAAAGTTTGAAGTGATCTAAAGTTAAGGTATCCTGCCAATTTCATAAAGCCAGTGGAGCGAAGCGACTCCAAAACTCTAGTCACTTTAGCCACTTGAAATTCAAAGATTCTTGACAAACCCCTATCAAGAACGACCCAAAGTATGGCTCTATCGGTCAGGATCCCATATTATCTTGAAGGCAACTTGTCCGGGGTCAGGGCGGTTAATGCCGGCAAGCCAAGATCCCGGGGAGAGATAATGGGGTCGTCCGTGGGCCAGCGGATGCCGATCTCGGGATCCGACCACAGTATGCCGCCTTCATCATCGGGCGTGTAATAATCGCTGCATTTATAGGCGAAATAGGCGGTTTCACTGACCACACAGAAACCATGGGCAAATCCTTCCGGAATAAACAGCTGCCGGCGATTTTCCTGCGACAGGGTGATACCGGCCCATTGGCTGTATGTGGGTGACCCGGGACGCAAGTCCACAGCAACATCGAAGATCTCACCGGTAATGACATATACCAGCTTGGCCTGCGCCCGGTTTATCTGGAAGTGCAGTCCCCGCAAGGTGCCCCGGGTTGAGAAGGAGAGATTGTCCTGAACAAATTCACATTCAATACCCGCCGCGGCATAACGGCGGGCCTGATACGTTTCGGTGAAAAACCCCCGCTTGTCCGGGTAAACATCCGGTTCGATGACCAGCAGTCCCTCAATGGCGGTCGCGACGGTCTTCAAAGTTGGTACCTTTCGTACTTCAGCATGTTCATCAGGTAATGGCCGTATTCACTCTGCAGCATGGACTCGGCAAGTTTCATCACCTGGTTTGCATCGATATACCCTTTTTGGTAGGCAATCTCTTCGATACAGGCGATTTTCATGCCTTGCCGTTCCTGGATAGTTTCGATGAAACTGGAAGCCTGCATCAGGCTCTCGTGCGTGCCGGTATCCAACCAGGCGATGCCCCGGCCCAATTTTTCCACGTGCAGGTTGCCGGACGCCAGGTAGGTGGCATTTACGTCGGTGATTTCCAGTTCGCCGCGAGCGGACGGCTTGAGGCCGGCCGCGATGTCGAGTACCTGGTTGTCATAGAAATAGAGTCCGGTGACCGCGTAATTCGACTGCGGATCTTCCGGCTTCTCATCGATGGCGATGGCCCGGCCTTGCATGTCGAATGACACGACACCGTAGCGCTCCGGGTCCTTGACCCAGTATCCGAAAACCGTGGCACCTTCCTTGCGGGCAGCCGCCTGGGCCAGGCTTTCCGTCAAACCCTCACCATAAAAGATATTATCGCCCAGCACCAGGCAGACGGGGCCGTTACCAATAAATTCCCGCCCAATGATGAAAGCCTGGGCCAACCCCTCGGGGCGGGGCTGCTCGGCATAGGAGAATTGGATCCCCCATTGGGCCCCGTCATGCAACAGGGTTTTAAAAAGCGGCAGATCATGCGGGGTGGAGATGATCAGGATATCCCGGATTCCGGCCAGCATCAGTACGGCCAGGGGATGGTAGATCATGGGCTTATCATACACCGGTAAGAGCTGTTTGCTGATGACCCTGGTGATCGGGTACAAGCGAGTTCCGGATCCGCCTGCGAGTATAATACCTTTCATGTTTATTCTCCGGGTGTGCGTCTGACAGGCCCGGGCTGGCGAGCAGCGGCCCGGTCAAGTCTCTTTGGATCAACTCATTAACAGACAATCTGGGGGAACAAAAGGCCTTTTTGGCTGACAGTCCGCCTGGACGGCCGAACCCTTTGCGCCGTGGCCTGCCTGCCGGGTTTTCACCCGGCAAGGGCTGCCGCTGGGCCCAGGCTTCTGCGGCGCAGTATTTACGAAGTCAAGTCGCGCAATACGCGGCTGTTTTCGCCTTGATCCAAATCATTGAGCGCGTACTGCAGGGCCGCTTCCACCAGGGCGGATTTATTTTCGATGGGAGAGCCGGCCAGTTTGAGTTCAAAGAATTTTTTATTAAAGCGCTCCAGTAAATCAAGGGAGAGATAAAAGCCGGCTTTCTTTTTGGGGACCGCAGCGGATTTGCCGCCGGTGGCCGACTGGATCGGATCTAACCGGGAATCTTCGAAAAAATCGGCCGGGTCGGGGTTATCTGGTTTCATCATCCATTACCCTCCTGATTAATTTTTTATAGCCCCGGGCACCTTTGGCGCGGGGATCAAACTCGAAGATGGTCTTGCCGGCGGCCGGTGCCTCCGACAGCCTGACGTTATAGGGGATAGGATCACAAATCTGTTTACGAAACAGTTTCAGTAATTGTTTCAAAATCATCAGGCTGTGACGGGTGCGCTGGTCGAACATGGTGGGCAGGACATATTTGAGCTCCAGGTCGCTGTTTAATTTCTGGGCTGACAGCAGGTATCCGAAAAACGTTTTCAGTCCCTCGATGGAAGGGCTCTGCAAAGCCACCGGGCAGATAACCTCCGTAGCCGCCATGAGGATATTCACGCTGAGAATGTCCCATCCCGGGGCACAGTCGAAGATCAGGTAATCCAGGGCACCATTCCGGGGAGCGAAACGGCTGCCCAGCAGGGTCTGACGCTGCGTCCGCGGCTGTTCCCCGAGCCAGTGTTTGAGCTCTACCAGTTTCAAACCCCCGGACAGAAGCCAGAGATTTGGCCGGGCTGGGGTGATACTTTCCTTTTTGGGCACCGGGTGTCCTTTTTCATCGGTGCCGGTAATAAATTCGTAGAGACCATGGACAGGTTTGACCCCCAGAAACAGGGCCGCCTGATTCTGAGTATCGCAATCGACCAGCAGCACCTTATGCCCCTTCAGGGCCAGGCCATGGGCGAGGTTGACGGCCGTAGTGGTTTTGCCAACCCCACCTTTGGCCATGGAAACCGCGATTCGACGCATGAACTTCTTCCTTTCTTGAATAGATGAACAGTACTATTCAAGAAATATACTATTCTTCTGAAAAAAGCAACCCAAAAAGCAGATTCAGAAAATCAATGTTATCGAACTGTTATAAGGTAATTCGGTTCTCTACGAAGTTCCAGTTGAGGCATTTTGACATAAAAAGTGATGCAATTCGAAATCGAAATCGGTATCGGAATCGGGTTTTCCGATTTTATGTCTTTCTTTCCCAGTCGTCAATCGCCACTCATGCAACAACCACAACTGCCGATTTCGATAAAACCAATCAGTCTACGGCCCCCGTGGTTGGAAATATCTGGATCTTAGTATGTTCTGGAAGCGACTAAACCGCTCCAATAGATAACTGGAGTTTAATAGAGAACCGCGTAAGGTAATAGGCGCCACAACGGTATTGAGTGCTTATTATTGTGGCTCCAAAAGGACACGGAGGAGCCCACACGCTAGGCTCCCCCGCAAAGAAAGGAATTACAATAGCAGGCTTTCGCGGAACCCGCTACTGACTATACTATCGGTTTGGATTTGCGAAACTTGAGGTTTAAATTGGTCTGCAGGCGAGTCACCGTTTCTTGCCGGATTGTGACGCGATCCCTCTGCGGGCCGCTTCCTCGGCTTGATTGGCCCTTTCGATGGCGGCAGCGGCCCGGGCCCGGGCCGCTTCGGCTTCGCGTTCGACCCGCTTGGCTTCATGGCGGTACCGCCGGCGCAGGCTTCTTTTTTTCTGCCGGTATCTTTCTATATATTCATTGGCGGCCTCGATTTTTTAGCGGGCCAGGGCACTTTCCTTTTCCGCCTCCTCACGGGCCTTGACGGCCGCTTCCTGCAACTCCTGGTTCTTGGCAGCCTCTTTTTGCTGTTCGGCTGCCTGGCGATTTTGATCTTCAGCCGCTTTGGCCTGATCCAATTCATCCGCGCTTTTTTTCTTGTAGCGGATTACATGCTGGACCCGGGTGCCGGATGGCACCGGCCGGTCGGTGAGGTTGATGACCCCGTCTTTATCCTGGTAAACCTAGATTTCACCGGCCAGAACCCCGCTGCACCCGAAACTTACCAAGGTGGCAGCCATGATCAGGCCCGCGATCAAGTTTACTTTAACGTCGAGGATAAAATGCATGGTGTTGATTTACACCATGACCCCAAGTGAAGTCAACCACCGTCCCTTGCCGCAAGCCCTCGTGGCCGGACAACAGCTTATGTTACCGATGCTGGCGGGTGCAAACTAACGTTTGTTGAAAGCGCGGGTTTTATGGTAAACGAAGAAAAGCGGTATTTCGATTCGGTATACGGGCAAAAAACGCGGACGCCACATCCTGAGCCGGTCTGTATATCTTGGGATAGCCTCCGGAAGGTCGGCGTCTCGCCGGCTCGCCATGCGGTTCGTTGATTAGAAATGAATCTTATATACCTATTCATTCCCCTGGCCTGGGGCCAGCTGTCGACGCAATTGTTTTTCAAAGGGTGGATTTCATTTTTAGGGCTCATTTACTGTTGCCTCGGAATCGTCCGCAAGCATAAACAGGCCGTTGCCATTTTAGAAATTGCGTTTACCCGGATCACGCACACGGCGCTGCATACCGCGGTCCTGTTTTTGGGATTTTATCTGCTTTACTACTATTTTCGGATCGGTCAAACCAGCGCGGAAAAACTGGTGTTTCTCATTGCAGCCATGGTGCGTATGGTCTTTATACTGCCCGGGGCCTCGCAGGCCATCGATAAAGTTATCAGAGATGTTTACGATTTATAACCACGCACCGCCGACACATAACCGGCTAACTTATTGAATAGCAGCTGTTCACATGGGCAAACTCACCATTACATCAAAATTCAGGATCGGGACGGCCTGTATTCTGCTGTTGTTTTGTGCCGTGGCCGCCCTGGCATTTTATTATTATCTCAAGGCCGGGGTAACCCGGGACATCTACCGGGAGACAGAAATTTTCGTGGGCACCGCCGACGCAACCCGCACCTATGTAAAAGATGTCCTCAGGCCGCGCATGACCGAATTGCTGCCCAGCGGGGCATTTATTCCCCATGCGATGTCGACGACCTTCGTTGGCCGGGAAATCATGCGGCGGCTGCGCGAGAGATTTCCAGATTTTGCCTACAAACGGGCGGCCTCGAATCCGATGAACCCGGTTAATCAGGCCGACACCTTTGAAATGGAGATGCTGGATTGGTTCAACGCAAACCGGGACCGGAAAGAGTGGCACGGGGTGATCAAGAAAAACAAACTTTCTTTCTACGCCCGCCTGCGGGCCATCTATGCCGAAGCGGAGTGCCTGCGCTGCCACGGTGAACCGGAGCAGGCACCCCAGGCAGTCCGGGAGCTCTACGGTACCCAGGGTGGATACCGTTATCACCTGGGCCAGGTAGTGGCCGCTGACACGATCTATATCCCGGTGGATGTCTCTTTTGTCCGTATCAAAGAGGCGGCCTGGACCGCTTTTATCATTGCCATCACCTCCTTGTTTTCACTCTTTGCCCTTTTCTATCTGCTTTTCAATCGCACCGTCGTAACCGAACTCAATGGGCTCCTGCAAAAATTTCGCAATATCAGCGACCCGGCCGCCACCGATGAAGGCCATCTGGCCGAAATTCCCGGTGATGAAATGGAACAGCTGCGCGCGGCATTCGAAAATGTTGCCCTCGATCTCTCCCAGGCCCATGGTGAGTTGAAGATGTCGGAAAGCAAATACCGGCTCCTTTTCGAGAGTTCTCAGGATGCAATCCTCATTTTTGACAAGCATTCCAGAATAGTCGATATCAACGAAGCCGGGATTCAAATGTTCGGTTTTAAGAACCCCGCGGAAGCATATTCAGTTGAAACCTATTTCCAGCTTTTCTGGGACACCCGGGATGCCGCGGAATTTCATAAGACCATCCAGGAAAGAGGTTTTGTCCAGGGCCTCGAAGTCCCCATGGTTGACCGGGACGGCCGTAAACTCATCGTCATGGTGTCGGCCACGGAGCAGGCGGACGAAAATCGCCAGTTCGAAGGGGTGGAGGGCATCTTCCGGGATGTCACGGAAAAAAGGCGGGTGGAGCAGCACCTGGCCCAGACCGAGAAACTGGCGTCCATTGGCGAGCTGGCGTCCGGGGTAGCCCATGAAATCAACAACCCCCTGGGTGTGATTAAATGCTACGGCAACCTGATTGCCAAGGGGCAGGCGGCAAACAGCCAGGTCTATAAAGACATCCAAATCATTCGCAAACACACGGACCAGTGTAAAACCGTGGTTGCATCACTCTTGAATTTTGCGCGGGTTTCGGAGCCCCAGAAGAACACCATCGACATTCATACCTGCATCGAAGAGATTCTGGCGGTTCTGGAACACCAGATGCAAAAGGGCGCCATTACCATCGAACGGGCGTACGATGATGGCCTGCCGCAGTTGACGGTGGATGCCCAGATGATGAAACAGGTCTTCATGAACCTGCTCATGAATGCCATCCAGGCCATGCCCGATGGCGGCCGGGTAACGATCCGATCCGTATTTAGGAGAGAACGCAGCCAGGTTGCCCTGAGTTTCACCGATACCGGCGTCGGGATTTCAGCCAAGGACCTCGGGCGTGTTTTTGATCCCTTCTTCACCACCAAGGGGGCCGGCCGGGGAACCGGGCTGGGGCTTTCCGTCAGCTACGGGATCATCCTGCAGCACAAAGGTGAGATAGAAGTCGACGGCGCACCCGGAAAAGGGACCACCTTTACCATCTGGCTGCCGGTCGATCCAGGTGAGGAGGCCTAGCTTGAGCGAGACCGATACCATTCTGATCGTGGATGACGAGGTGGATCTGCTCCATGGGCTGGAGCGCACCCTGAGCATGGATATCGATTGCCGGATTCTCCTGGCGGAAAATGGGCCGGAGGCGTTGAATTTGCTCCAAACCAACACCGTGGACCTGGTCCTGGCCGACATCAACATGCCCGGAATGGACGGCCTGGAACTTCTGGCCGCCGTAAAAGACCTGGATCCGGCGATCACGGTTATTATCATGACTGCCTATGGGACCATCGAAAAAGCCGTTGAGGCCATCAAGGGCGATGCCTATGACTTCATTCAGAAACCGTTTGACGATGAAAGACTGATTCACATTTTAAAAAAGGGATTGGAGCGCAACCGCCTGGTGCGTGAAAACGCCCGCCTGCTCAAGCAGGTCCGGGAGCAGACCCCCGTAGTCGATATTGTCGGTAAAAGCCGCCCGATGGTAAGGGTGCTGGACGCCATCCAGATGCTGGCCCGAACCGATGTCACCGTGCTCGTACTCGGGGAGACCGGTACCGGCAAGGACCTGGCCGCCCGGGCCATCCACGGTTTCAGCAACCGCAAGGAAAAACCACTGGTTACGGTGAATTGTCCGGCCGCACCCGAAAACCTCCTGGAGAGCGAACTTTCCGGATACGTCAAAGGCGCGTTTACCAATGCCGGTGACGGCAAGCGCGGACTTTTTGAAAAGGCCCATGCCGGCACCATATTCCTCGATGAAATCGGAGATCTCTCCAGCGCCGTGCAGACCAAGCTGCTGCGGGTCCTCCAGGAGAAGGAAATCAAACCGCTGGGATCCAATACCAGCCGCAACGTGGATGTACGCATCATCGCGGCCACCAATCGCGATCTGGCCAGCGCCATGGAGAGCGGCCAGTTTCGGGAAGACCTGTATTATCGGCTGAACGTGGCCACCCTGGCCATGCCGTCTCTCAATGACATGCCCGAGGACATTCCCCTCCTGGTGGAACATTTTCTGGAAAAGGCCGCCCAGGAGCAGGGGATGACCCGTAAACAGGTCTCCCCCGAGGTCATGAACTACCTCCTGGCCAGGGAGTGGCCGGGAAATGTGCGGGAACTGGAAAACACCCTGCTGGGGTGGTGTGCCATGAGCCCGGCCGACATGATCCAGCCGGCGGTTCTGCCCGTCGATATGAAACCCTGTCTACAGCCTGGAAACGGTACGAGCCTTGAACGTCCCTACAAAGAGCTCAAGGATGCCGCCATTGAAAGCTTTACAATCGATTATCTGACCCGCCTGCTGCAGCATACCCGGGGTAACATTACCCAGGCTGCCCAGATCAGCGGCATCAAGCGGCAATCCCTCCAAAAGATCATCAAGCGTTACAGTATATCTGTGGAACAGTTCCGTTAAAAGCGCCATCGGCCGGCCGGCGGTCCTTAGCGCTGCCACCACAATGTGGCAGTGCCAACTCCAGGAGGCACCTGATCGACAGGCGGCGCATTAGATGGGGATGAAAACAAAAAATCCATAATATCAGATAATTGGCTTATCCGGCCTGCCAGGCTGCCCGGCATGTTCCCCTACCGGTAGCCTCAATTCCCCCTGCCGTGCCGCCTGCGGGTGGCACTCTAGCCTGGGTCTTCAATTCCAACTATTTAAAATTTATCTAAAATATCAATTGGTTGCAAGTTTAGTTGAATGTGGCATGACCTTTGCTGGATGTGAGCCAATGGTCATAAAAAAGCTGCCCCGGCGGGCAGTGCCAACCAACAGGGTGGTGATCTGCACCGCCTTTTAACCTTGAAAGGAGTTTTTCATGGCTGAACAAGCACAACCCAACACTCCGGACAGCGATGTGGTCATCGACCGCGGCACATCCAGCCTGTCCGACCTCTGGAAGAAAGAGGATTACTGGGCGATATGGCTTGGTTTTCTGATGTTGCTGGCCGGCATTATCATCTATTTCAACAATGCCCCGGCGAACATGAACCAGAAGATCGCCGAGGCCAACGAAACCCTGACCGCTGAATCGGCCCGGGCGCCCTTCAAAACCATTGCCTGGTACCAGGCGGTGGATGCCAAGAAGAAACTGAAGGCGACCAGTTCTCCCATCGGCAAAAAGATAAAAACTTTCACCAGCAAGCCTAAAAAATGGTCCGGCAATCCCCTGGGCGCTTTTCTCATGGGTGATGAAGCGGCAGCCGCCAAAAAGCAGAAGGCCGTTGCTAAATATGAAACCGCCAAGGCCAAGGAAGCTGAAGTGCTGGCCGCGGCCCAAGCTGCTGAAGCCGCTGCCGCGGCAGTCGGGTTTGCCAACACCGAACTGAATGCCAAGGCGGTAGATGCCATCGATAACTGGCGGACCGCCCAGACCAAGGCGTCCAAGGCCAAGAAGAAGACCAAAGTCAAGGGGTTCAACCAGATTCCCTACTTGTTCGGCATGTGTATTTTCATGGCGCTGTTCTTCGGTATCGGTATGATGGTGATGGGCAAATCCTTGGCGAAATTCATGGGTGGCTTCGTATTTGTCTTCCTGATCGCCGTCCTGGCGTACTGGGCTTCGAACAATGCGACCATGAAAGCCTACGGTATCGGCTATGCTGCCTGGGCCATTGCCTTCGGCCTGATCATCAGCAATACGATCGGTACCCCCAAGTGGGTGATGCCGGCCGTACAGACTGAATATTACATCAAAACCGGGCTGGTTCTTTTAGGCGCCGAGATTCTGTTTGGCAAAATTCTCTCCATCGGTGTACCCGGTATCTTTGTGGCCTGGGTTGTGACCCCGATCGTTTTGATCACGACCTTTATTTTCGGCCAGAAGGTTATCAAGATTCCGTCTAAGACACTGAACATGACCATTTCCGCCGATATGTCCGTCTGCGGTGTCTCCGCGGCTATCGCGACTGCGGCGGCCTGCCGGGCCAAGAAAGAAGAACTGACCCTGGCCGTCGGACTTTCGCTGGTGTTTACCTCCATCATGATGATCGTGATGCCGGCCATTATCAAGGCCACCGGCATGCCGCACGTTCTCGGCGGGGCCTGGATGGGCGGGACCATCGATGCCACCGGCGCGGTTGCGGCAGCCGGTGCCTTCCTCAGTGACCGGGCGCTCTATGTCGCGGCTACCATTAAGATGATCCAGAACGTGCTGATCGGTGTGATTGCCTTTGGCGTGGCCGTATACTGGTGCGCCAGGGTTGATTGCGTTCCCGGCCAGAAGGTTCCGCCGGTAGAGATCTGGCATCGCTTTCCGAAGTTCGTTCTCGGTTTCATCACCGCTTCCATCATCTTTTCTCTGATGTATGCCAGCATCGGTATGGATGCCGGCTACGCGGTCATCGATCATGGCGCCATTCGCGGAATGTCCAAGATCTTCAGGGGTTGGTTCTTCTGTCTGGCCTTTACCAGTATCGGTCTGGCAACTAACTTCCGTGAACTGAAGAGCTACTTCAAGGGCGGCAAGCCGCTCATTCTTTACGTTTGTGGCCAGGGCTTCAACCTGTGCCTGACCCTGCTGATGGCTTACATCATGTTCTATCTGGTATTCCCCGAGATTACCGCAAGGATATAACTATGGATAAAACTTGTCCTCAAACCATGGTTTGGTGTCCGCCCCTGAGCGCCGGGACGATCGATTTGATCAAGCGGCTGACAGCGTTTGCAGCCTGCATAATGGTAATTGCGCTGTTTATGTTTGTGATCGGCCCCAAGGGGGAGCAGTCTGATCTGCTCCGGCCCATGGCGGAGTTTATCGAGGAGCATGACATCAACGCCAACGTGTATTTTTATACCGAGGTAGAGGAATTTTCCGAGGCCAACATCAACATGGAAAATACCATGGCATACCCGCCCCGGAAATTTTAAACCCTGGGCGGCTGTACCATACGGCCGCCTGTGCAAATAGATTCCCCGGAACTGCCAGGCGCAGTTTCGGGGAACACCCCGAGATGCCCATGAATAAGTTGGAAACCAATAAAGAATTGATTGAGCGGCATGAAGAGCAGTTTGCCTGGAACCTGGCGGCCCGGGTATTTGAAAAACCCAAAATGAGCGTCTGGATGATCCTGATCCCCATCATCCTGGTATTTCATATGTATCGTCACCAGCGCTACGTGGACGGTCGGCGCTCATTTGTCGAAAATTACCTGGTCACCCGCCGCCGGATGCTCGGACAGGCTTTGGCCATGCTGCGCAACGGCTCGCGGCTGGACCTGGATGCGATCGTAGATCTGTCCGGGGTTCCCGATGCGTCCCGGGAGGCCTATCGAACCTGGGTTCGCCTGCTGGTAGATTTTTATAAAGACTTGCTGAGCGCCCGGGGCGATCAATTTGAAGAGTTGGTGCGCAGCGCTTACCACAATCGCAGCAACTATCTCCTGGTTTTGAACCAGCTGAACAAGGCTGAAAAGAACTTCAATGCGACCTTGAAACCGGAGATGGAAGAGAATGCCGCGGCCGTCGAGGAAACGGTGGACCGTATCGAGAGCAGCACGACCACTCTGCGACGGGACGACGCATACCGTATTTTCACCTGAAAAGACTGCTGACGTCCCAGGTATCGGGGCCGGCCGGATCCATAACGGGCACTGCAGCATGTGCGTGTGCCTTTGCAGGGGGCGAAAAAGCCGGTATTCAATGGCCGGGTGAACTTGGCCACCCGATGGGTCATTTGCCAGTTTGTATCTACGTCCGCCTGCATACCGGCCGGCCACCGGGTGTGTAGACTCACCTTTTCATGCTCGCCAAATTATTATAAATTAAGCAATTTTAGATGTTTAGGGTTGACTTTTCAGTCAAGGGGTGGATAGGCTGATGCTAATTTGCATTCATCAGAGCCTCCATTGCCCTCTGTGATCACACCTTTCGATTTCCGCTGCCCGGATAGCCAGGGGCAGCATTTAGGAGGCGCAGGCCCCGACCGGGCAGGGTGGTGCCACAGGATCGATCGCTCATCTTCTACGTTTCTATAAGCAGCCACACCGGGACCCGGGAACAGATGGAATCAGGTGCCGTAATGAAATCCGATAGTCATAATGCCTTGGCTGCGGCCGGGCTGATTCAGGATAGCTTTGCGGGCTATCTCTCCGCCTTCATGGAAGTGACCCGGCGGGCGACCGATCGCTTCGCACTTCGGCAGTGGCCGGAAATGCAGGCCGACGCCCTGGAACGGTTGGGCCTCTATGCGACTTTTCTGGACAAACTGACCACCACCCTTACGGATGCCCTGGGGCCACAGCGCGAAGACCGGCACCTCTGGGAGCAGATCAAGCAGATCTATACCCGGCGAACGGAGCCCTCCGATTGCCCGGAACTGGCCAGGACCTTTTTCAATTCCGTTACCCGGCGAATTTTTACCACAGTTGGGGTTGACGCCCGCATTGAATTTCCGTCTGATGATTTCAATTCCCCGGATGTTCCGCAGGCGCCGTCGATCTTGCGATCTTATGCTCTGCCGGAATCCTCTGAGGTGGTCATCCAGGACGTTTTGACTGATTTCGGCTTGCCGTTAGACTTGCTGGCTGAGACGGATACCCTGCCAAAGGTGGCCGCTGCCATCCGGCAGGCGCTTGCGGCGACGGCTGAAAAAGGTTCGGCGGCACGCCTTGAAATGCACCGCGAGATTTTTTATCGCGGACAGGGCGCCTATCTCATCGGCCGGGTGGTGCAAGGCCGGCGGGCAACCGGGATCGTCATCGCTTTGTTGCATCCCGCCCCGGGGATAAAAATGGATGCGGTCCTGGTCGGTGTGACCCCTATCCGGATTCTGTTTTCCTATACCCGCAGCGCTTTTCACGTTCTGGCCCGACGACCGGCGGCGACCGTTCAGTTCCTGCATTCGATCCTGGAATCGAAACCGGAAGCGGAAATCTACTCCGCCCTCGGGTTCTACAAACACGGAAAAACCCTGCTGTATCGCGATCTGCGGCAGCATACCCGGGAATGCACCGCCGACCGGTTCGAAATTTCCGCCGGCCAACGCGGCATGGTCATGATCGTATTCGACATGGCCAATGACGATATGGTTTTGAAGTTGATCCGTGACCATTTCCAAAAACCCAAAAACACGACCCGGCGCAAAGTGATGGCCCGGTACGACTTTGTATTCAAGCACTATCGCGTCGGCCGCCTGATTGAAGCCCAGCCATTTGAACACCTCTCCTTCGATATTTGCTGGTTCACCGATGCGCTACTAGACGAATTGACCCGGGAGGCTTCCCGGACAGTGCGGATCGAAAAGGACCGGGTGATCATCCGGCACGCCTACGTCGAACGCCGGGTGACGCCCCTGGATCTTTACCTGCAGCAGGCGACGCCTCAGAAGGCTGCCGGGGCAGTCGTCGATTTCGGCCACGCCATAAAGGACCTCGCCTACAGCAATGTCTTTCCCGGAGATCTGTTGTTGAAAAACTTCGGTGTCACGCGCCACGGCCGGGTTGTGTTTTATGACTATGACGAAATCGTGCCGCTGACAGACTGTACTTTCCGCAAGGTGCCGCCCCCGCGCAACCACATGCAGGAGATGGCCGCCGAACCTTGGTACTATGTGGCCGAGAACGATGTCTTTCCCGAAGAGCATGCTCGTTTTCTGGGTCTTGCGCCGGAGCTGAAAGCGCTGTTCATGGAGCACCACCAGGACCTGTTTCATCCCGACTTCTGGCAGCAGGTGCAGGTCGATATCCGGGCCGGCAAGATCAAGCATATTCGGCCCTATGCCCAGACATATCGACTGCAGACGGATTAGTTAGAAGCTATCTCAAAAAACGGATTTTGGTTACGGTTCAGGCTTCGCTCTCCAAGCTACGCCCGACAAGCATGGCGGGCGCTACATTCGAACCGGAGGAATACCATAGTATAGTATTTCGAGGATTTGAATTTGGCGCCCAACGCCGCGATTGGGCCAAAAGACTTTTTGAGATAGCTTCTCTGCGCCGATCCAGGGGCACCGGCTTTACAATGCTTCCAGAATTATTATGTTAGCAGGTACCCAACCTAAAATTGATTCGCGGTTACCTACACCGCGCTGATGCCGCATGTGCCCGGCGGCAAGCCGGTAAGTCCCCTCGGCTACCTGCCCGGCGTGTGCGGTTTTCGATAATAGCCGTTTAGTAAAAGATAGTGAAAGGAGGTCCACATGCACAGTGCCACCAGCCGCAAGGTCAGCATCACGGCTCCGGTTACGGATGAGTTCGGGACCATATTGACCCCGGCGGCCCTGGACTTTGTCGCCGACCTGTGTGCCCGGTTCGATGACCGGCGGCAGGAATTACTGGCCCGCCGCCAGTCCGTGCAGGCCGATATCGACCAGGGCAAGTTGCCCGATTTTTTACCGGAAACCAAACACATCCGGGACGGGGACTGGCGGATTGCCCCGGTGCCGGCCGACCTGCAGGATCGCCGGGTGGAAATCACCGGCCCGGTGGATCGCAAAATGGTCATCAATGCCCTGAATTCCGGGGCATCGACTTACATGGCCGATTTCGAGGACAGCCATGCCCCCACCTGGGAAAACACCCTGCAGGGACAGATCAACCTGCGGGATGCGGTCAACCGCACCATTGACTTTACAAACCCCCAGGGAAAAGCCTATTGCCTCAACGAGCAGACGGCGACCTTGATTGTAAGGCCGCGCGGCTGGCATCTGGATGAAAAGCATGTCCTGCTGGACGGACGTCCGATCTCAGGGAGCCTGTTCGATTTCGGCCTCTTCTTCTTCCACAATGCCCGAAACCTGATTGACCGGGGCAGCGGGCCTTATTTTTATCTCCCGAAAATGGAGAGCCACCTGGAGGCCGCGCTGTGGAACGACGTGTTTGTCGCGGCGCAGCAGGCGCTGGACATTCCGGTCGGAACCATCAAGGCGACGGTATTGATCGAAACGATTCTGGCCGCTTTTGAGATGGACGAGATCCTCTATGAGCTCAGGGACCACATGGCCGGGCTGAACTGCGGTCGTTGGGATTACATATTCAGCTTCATCAAACGCTTCAAGAAGGTACCCGGCTATCTCTTTCCCGACCGGGCCGAGATTACCATGACGCGTCACTGCATGCGCTCTTATTCCCTGCTGGCTATCAAGACCTGCCATTGCCGCGGCGCCCATGCCATTGGCGGTATGGCAGCCCAGATTCCCATCAAGGACGATCCGGAGCGCAATGCGGCCGCCCTGGGCAAAGTGCGGGATGATAAGACCCGGGAGGTAACCGACGGCCACGACGGGACCTGGGTGGCCCACCCGGGCCTGGTGGCCATTGCCCGGGATGAATTCGATAAAAAAATGCCCGGCCCCAACCAGGTCGAACGGTTGCGGGAAGATGTCCAGGTGACCGCGCAGGACCTGCTGCGCCTGCCGGCCGGTTCCATTACCGAAGAGGGGCTGCGCACCAATATCAGTGTCGGTATCAGCTACATGGCCAACTGGCTTTCCGGGTCGGGCTGTGTGCCGCTGAACAACTTGATGGAAGATGCGGCCACCGCTGAAATATCCAGAGCCCAGTTGTGGCAGTGGGTCCACCACCCGGAGAGCCGGCTGGAAGATGGCCGGGCCATTGACCTGGAGCTGTACCAAACCATCCGGGCAGAAGAGATTGCCAAAATAGAAGCTGCGGTGGGCACCCAGGTCTTCGAACAGGGCAATTATGCCCAGGCGGCGCAGATGTTCGACGACATCATCACCAGCGACGATCTGGACGAGTTTTTGACCCTGGCCGCCTATGCCGAATTGTAATCCACGCAAGGCAAGCGCAGTGTATAGCGGGAACTCGCAGGGATGCTGCCCGCAAAGCTATCGCCCCGGAACCTGTTTTGAAAAAGAAAGGCAACACTGAGAGGGAGGTAATATGAAGACTATTGAAGAAAAAGCCGAGGAGATATGTGCCCGGCTGTCCTGCCATGAAGTTGTCATTGACGAGCAGAATGAACTCGAGGAAAGCTGGGCCAAGGATCCGCGCTGGGACGGCATTGTGCGGCCCTACAGTGCCGAGGAGGTGCTGAAACTGCGCGGGAATCTGGCCATTGAATATACCCTGGCCAAGGTGGGTGCCAAGCGGCTCTGGCACCTGGTAAAAAATGAAGACTATGTAGCCGCCCTGGGTGCGCTGACCGGCAACCAGGCCGTGCAGCAGGTGGAGGCCGGCCTGAAGGCCATCTATCTCAGCGGCTGGCAAGTAGCGGCCGATGCCAACCTGGCCGGTGAGATGTATCCGGACCAGAGCCTCTATCCGGCCAACAGCGTTCCGGCGGTCGCCAGCCGCATCAACCGGGCCCTGCGGCGGGCGGACCAGATCCAGGTGCTGGACGGCCGCAAGAGCGGTCCCTACTGGTTCGCACCCATCGTGGCCGATGCGGAAGCCGGTTTCGGCGGACCGCTAAACGCCTTTGAATTGATGAAAATGATGATCGAGGCCGGTGCTGCCGGGGTGCACTTCGAAGACCAGTTATCTTCCGCCAAAAAATGCGGGCATATGGGCGGCAAAGTCCTGGTGCCCACCTTCGAGGCTGTGTCCAAGCTCATCGCCGCCCGCCTGGCGGCTGACGTCTGCGGGGTGCCCACGATCCTCATCGCCCGTACCGATGCCGATTCGGCCAAACTGCTGACCAGTGATTTCGACGAGCGTGACAAGCCTTTCGTCCTGGATACCGAGCGCTCCAGTGAAGGTTTTTTCTATATCAAAAGCGGAGTCGAATCCGCCATTGCCCGCGGTCTGGCTTATGCGCCCTATGCCGACATGGTCTGGTGCGAGACTTCCAAGCCCGATCTTGAGCAGGCCAAGATCTTTGCCGAAGGCATCCATGCCAGGTATCCGGGCAAACTGCTGGCCTACAACTGCTCGCCTTCTTTCAACTGGAAGGGGAACCTCGATGACGCCACCATTGCCAAGTTTCAGCGGGAACTGGGGGCCATGGGCTACAAGTTCCAGTTCGTGACTCTGGCCGGTTTCCACGCCCTGAACCTGGGCATGTTCGAACTGGCCGCCAGCTACCGGGATGAAGGCATGCTCGCCTATTCACGCTTCCAGGAGGAGGAGTTCCGGTTCAGCAAGGAAGATGGCTACATGGCCACCACTCACCAGAAATTTGTGGGGGCCGGCTATTTCGATCGCCTGATGGATGCCGTGACCAGCGGACAGAGTTCGGTGGGCGCCATGGATGGTTCCACAGAGGAAGACCAGTTCTGAGGTATTGATAGCGAGAAAATGTTGTGGTGCCCCCGGCAGGATTCGAACCTGCGGCGCACGGATTAGGAATCCGATGCTCTATCCCCTGAGCTACGGGGGCAGCACGACTTTACGGCCGGTGTTCCGGCTGATAAGGTGCATCAGCCTTACAACAATTCCCAATTGTTGACAAGCCATTTCAAGCTGCGTCAGATCACCCGTTGAAGCTGTCTGGATAGACTCCCCGGCGTATCGCATTATCAAGCCTGGATAGACATTTGTGCCCGGCCCGGAGCAGACGTAACGGGCCGATCAATAGCGTGTGCGATTCTTTATTAAAGAATTCGCCTGATCGATCCGATAATAGTTTAAATTGCTACTTTCAGAGGTCGGGACAACCTATCTACGAACGCGGCTGCCATTTTTGGCAGCGTGATATATGGGATGATATCACAATGAAGACAGATACAACCAGTCAACCGGGCAGGCTGTCGCAGCTGGTAACCGACAGCGAAGACTGGCTCATGGACCGCATCCTCGAGTATGCCAAAGCGCGCGGTTACACCAAGTACACCTCCACCCTCAAGGAAGCCTGGCGCCTATCCATATCCGGACTTTCCAATTCCCTGCTGCAGGCCATCGAAATGGGACTGGAAAAACTTGAACTGTTTCCCGAGGAGGACTACTAGGCCGACCCCATTGCCTCCTTCGGCGTGCTGGAAGCCAAACTGCACCGGGAGCGCGGGGTGGAACTGGGTATGTTTTTGAGCCTGATGAAGTATTATCGCCAGACCTATCTCGACCTGATCTACGGCGCCGGATTCGAACCGGACTATCTGCAGGAGTGCCGCCTGATTGTCATCCGCTTTTTCGACCGGGTGGAACTGGGGTTCTGCACGGAATGGGCCTCCCACGAAGAGAGCGCGAAGACCCGTGAACTCCAGGGTAAAAATCGGGACATGACCAATGAGAAGAATAAATACCTGACCATCTTCGAAAGCCTCCAGGAGCCGGCCATGCTGTTAGGAACCGACAACCGGGTGGTGAATGTCAACCACGCCTGGATACAGCTTTTCGAAGGGGCGGCGGTGCCGGGCAGTGTCTATTACGGCAAGGACCCGGTGGACCGGAATCTGCCTTGGCTGGCAGATGGCTTGCGAGCGGTGACCGCGGATATCACCAACGAGCAGGTGCTTGAAAAAACGGTGGAAACTGCTCGGGGGCCGCGTGATTTCTTTGTGAAAATCAAGCGGATGCAGGACGTGAGCAACAAGTTTCTCGGGGCCGTGATCCTGCTGACCGACATTACGGATCTCAAGCATCTGCAGGCCACCCTGCAGGAACGCGAACGCCTCCAGGGAGTCCTCGAAATGGCCGGGGCGGTCTGTCACGAAATGAATCAGCCCCTGATGGCCATCGCCGGGTTTGTCGACCTTTGCAAACTGGGTATGAACCCGGAAGACCCCGCCTATGAAAAGCTGGAAAAGATCGCCCAGCAGGAGGAACGCCTGGGCGAATTCACCCGGCGCCTCATGCAGATTGCCCGCTATGAAACCAAGAAATACATGGACATCGATATCATCGATCTGGAGCGATCGGCCGGATAGAATCCCAATTTTTTATATAAGGGGCTGTTTCTAAATTAGGATTTTGGTTCAAGGTCAAGGCGGCCGAGAGGTTTTAAACGGAGGAATACTCAAGTATTTCGAGGATTGAAACCGAACGCCTAACGCCGAGATTGGGCCAAAAGACAATTTAGAAACAGTCCCAGTGATCAATTGAGGTCATAGCGTGCTATTTTCTCGTAAAGCGTTTTACGGGAGATGCCCAGCTGTGCAGCGGCCCGGCTCTTATTGCCCCCACAGGCGTCCAGGGTTGCCCGGATCATTCGCTTTTCCATCTCGCGCAATGTCAGGCCTTGCGGTTTCAAAAACCCGGCGGCGCCGGCATCCAGGGCCTGGGCTGTTTTCGCGGTGGAGGCACCGAAATCGGGAAGGTCGGCCAGGCTCAACTTTTTATGCTTTGAAAGGACAACGCCACGGGCCAGGCAGTTCTTCAACTCGCGGATGTTCCCCGGCCATTGGTAGGCGACCAGGGCCTTCATGGTAGCCGGCTCGACGCCCTGCATATCTTTGCCGAATCGGGCGGCATAGCGCCGGATGTAGTGATCGACCAGCAGGTAAATATCTTCCCGGCGTTCGCGCAGGGGGGGCAGCTCGATATTGATGACATCGATGCGGTAGAGCAAATCCTGTAAAAACCGGCCTTTTTCAATTTCCACAGTGAGATCCAGATTCGTGGCTGCCAGGATGCGGACATCCACCTGGCGGGAATCAGTGCTGCCGACCGGTTCAAAGGTCATCTCCTGTAAAAAACGCAGCAGCTTGGATTGCAGCCGCAGGCTCATCTGGCCGATTTCATCCAGGAACAGCGTGCCGTGGTTGGCCAGTTCCAGGCGTCCCTTGCGATTGCTGACCGCACCGGTAAAAGCCCCTTTCAGGTAACCAAACAGTTCGGCTTCCAGCAAATTGTCTGCCAGGGCGGCGGAATTGATGCAAACCATGTCTGCATTGCGGCGCTGGCTTTCCAGGTGCAGCGCCCTGGCCAGAAGTTCCTTGCCGGTGCCCGTTTCTCCGCGGATCAAAACGGAAACATCAGTGGGCCCGGCCGTGCGCACGATCTCGAAAATGTCCAACATCTGCCGGGTGCCCCCGATAATGCCGTGAAAGACCTCTTCGTCACGCACCTGCTCCTTGAGCGAATGCAGTTCACGGGACATTTCCCGCTCGCGAATCGCTTTGGCCAGAACAATCGCCAGCTCATCGTAGTCCAGCGGTTTGATGAGGTAATGGGTGACGCCCTCTTTCAACGCCTGCACCGCTGATTTTACCGTTCCATAGGCCGACATGATGATGAAGGGAGGCGCCTGGCGTTCATCTCTTTAAAGAGGGCTAGTCCGTTCATCCCCGGCATTTTAAAATCGGACAGCACAGCATCGATGCGGGTCCCGTCGGCATAGATCTCCAGGGCCTGCCTGGCGCTGGTCGCCTGGATGACCCGATAGCCTTCATCCGCCAGGATCGCAGCCAGGACTTTCAAACTGTTCTTTTGGTCGTCAACGGCCAGTATGGTCTGCATGGATATCTTCCTGTGCTTGGGCGGTCAGCGCGGTGTGTTCCGGCCACTCGATGTAGACGGTCGTACCGATGCCTGCCTGGCTGGACAACCGGATACGGCCGCCGTGATTTTCAATGATGCCGAGGCTGAGCGGCAGGCCCAGTCCGGTTCCGTCTTCCTTGGTACTGAAAAAGGGGTCAAATACGTTGTTGATGTGCTCGGCCGGCATGCCGGCGCCGTTGTCCTGCACCGTCAGCCGAAACCGCCGGGAGTTCCCGGTGGGTTCCGGCTGCCCGAACATTCGGGAGAGAAAGGTGATGTCGCCGCCCTCCGGCAGCGCATCCATGGCATTGATCACGATGTTCACAATCACCTGTTCGATCTGGTGGGGATCGATTGCCAGCAGGGGCAGATTGTCGGCCAGCTGGTTGTGAAACCGGATCCCGTTCTCACGGGCGCGTTCTTCGAAAAGATGCTGAACGGAGAGGACCAGCTGGTTGATATCCGTCATCACCGGCTTGGGTTTGGACTGCCGGGCAAAATAGAGAAACTCGCTGACAAACAGGCTCAGGCGGTCGATCTCTTCCGATACCAGCTGGGTGTACTCTGCCACCAGGGGATCGTCGGAGCGTCGCCGCTGCAGATACACGATGGCCCCTTTCATGGCATTGAGCGGGTTGCGGATTTCATGGGCTACGCCGGCGGAGAGCCGCCCCAGGGAAATAAGTTTTTCGGAATGCACCAGTTCAGCCTGGATGCGGGCCAGATTTTTCACCATCCGGTTGAAAGAGCGGGTCAGCTCACCCAGTTCGTCGGAAGACTGGATGGGAATCTCATGGCTCAGATCACCGCCCGCGATACGTTTGGTGGCATTGACCAGGGTGCGTACCGGCTTGAGCAGGTAGTAAGCCAGGAGGGAGACGCCGGCGACTGCAAAGAGCAGGGTGACCCCCACTGCTTCCACGACCCGGGTGCGGATAGCCAATGCCTCACGCCTGAAATCAACCTTGGGGATCGTGACTGCCATAGACCAGTTCATGATGGGAATCGGGGCGAAATCCGCCACCTTTTCTTCATTTTCATACTTATAGCTGCGCCACTCACTGGCGCCCGTCATCATCGCGCGCAGCATGGCCCGCAGGGCCGGATCGGGTGTATTGTCGAGGTCCAGGCTGAACGGTTCCCGGTGGGGGTGAGCGATCAGGCGCCCGGTTTCATCGATAAGAAACGCATACCCCCGCTCCGCAACCTTTATTTGCTGCACCATCTGGATGATATTGTCATAGTCGAGATCGATTACCACGACACCGGTGAATTCGCGCAGTCCGCTGAAGATGGCCTTGGACCAGTGAATGATCAAACCGCCTGTCGGAAGGGGCCGGACAATATCTGATTTGAGGATCTCGTTTTTGCCGATATCACGTGCCCGTCGAAAATAAGGATCGGCACTCAGGTCGGGCTGGCCGCCGGCCGCCCCGTCGCGGCTCACCTTGATTAACTCGCGGCCGTGAAGATCGATATAGCGAATCTGGTGATAGTACGTTGTACGGGCGATAAAGTCCCGGAACAGGCGAATGATATTGTCCCGGTTGAATTCAGCTTCTGCTGAGAGGCGAAATGCCCGGGCGTGGTGAAAGTCTTCCAGCACAGGCAGGCTGGCGATGGTTTCCAGGTCGATCCGGCAGTTATGGAAAATGTCGCTTATTTCATTGGCCGTGGCCTTAACCTGGACCATCTGCTCATGGCGGACCAGGCGGTCCACCCGGTTTACGGAAGCCTGGAATGAAAAATAGCCGACCAGGGCAATGGGCAGACAGATCAGGGGCAGGATGAGAACCAGCAGTTTCAAGGATATCGAGAATCTGACTTTCATATACTCAGTTCTTATGTAAGCAGCGTGCCCGCTGTCAACGGAAAAGATGCAATCCCCGGCCGCACCGCTCGGACTTGAAATTCAGCCGGTCCCCTGATAGGTGTGGGGCCGGCAGAGAGATACTGAGGCGAACCCGTAATTTTATAGGCGGATGCATATGACATTTCTTAAGTGGGCCACGTGGAAGCACTTGGTCTGTGTGCTGATATTGCTGCTGGCGGCAACACCCTTGTCCGCTGAAACCAATGAAATCGTGCTGGGTGCGGCCACCTCCCTGCAGTTTTTAGAAGGCCGCGAAAGTTTGAATGCCGTCGAACTGGCGGTGGCCCAGATTAATGCCGCCGGCGGTGTCAAGGTGGGCGGTCGCCGGCTTCCGATCCGGGTTGTACCCGTAGACCTGCAGGGTGCCCAACCCGGGGTGCCCACCACGGCGGCCCTCAAACGGCTGGAACGGTTGATTGTCGAGCAGCGGGTGCACGCCATCGTCATCGGGCCCTTTCGATCGGAAGTGCTGCTTGACGGTATGGATATCATCGCCCGCCACAAAGTACCCTTGCTGGGGTCGGTTGCCATGTCTCCGGCCTCGGATGCCAAGATACTCAGAAACCCCGATTACAAGTACATCTTCAGAACCTGCCTCAACAGCAAATACCTGGTGGATTACCTGATCAACACCATGAAGTTTTTAAAGCAGCAATATGGCTTCGACAAGGTCTACATCATAAACCAGGATGTAGCCTGGGCGCGTACGACCGCCTCGCTCATGGTCCTGCTCTATTTCGACCGTGCGGACTGGACCATCCTCGGGCTGGACAACTACTCTTCCGGGATGACGGATTTTACCGCCAGCCTGGCCAAGGCTGAAGATGCGGGCGCGCAGATCATCCTGCCCATTTTCGACATGCCCGAAAGCGGGCGCCTGGTGGAGCAGTGGCATCTCATGCAGGGGCGCGCGCTTTTGTGCGGCTTCATTTCCCCCATGGTCGGTCCCGGTGCCTGGCAGGCTTTCGGGGGTAAGATCGAGGGGGCCTTGAATGTGATCTTTGAATTGGGCAACATTCCCAGTCCCCGTTGGCGACCTTCCCGAGACTTTCATGCTGCTTATCGCGCCCGGTTCGGCCGGGACATCCAGGCCGGGCACGGCCCTGCGCCGGCCTACGAATCGGTCCATGTACTGGCGGCGGCCATTGTAAAAGCCGGTCGCCTTGATTCAGACGCCATCGTCGCCGCCCTGGAGTCGACGGACCGGACCGGTGTCATGGGGCGACTGCGTTTTCATCGCGGACATCAAGTCGTTTTCGGTAACGATCCCCACCAGGAAGCCCTGGCCTGCATTTTCCAATGGCAAAAGAACGGGCGGCGTAAAATAGTTTACCCCCTGTCGATTGCCGAGGGCGAGATCGTTCTGCCAACCCGGCGGTGACTCCCCACCAGCACGCACGGTGCCATACCTTTCAGGGGCCGTCTGCTCCCAGCGGATGACCTTGCTCTACCTTGTATCTGCAGTTAAGTGAAAGTAGATCGCAGGCGCTACCTATAAAATTGTTTCTTTAGGTAACACTGACTCCTTTTTTATCGCACATTTTAATATCTTACATTAATACAGAAGGTTGATACGCAATCCATAGAGATTTATGTTACAAAAGGTAACACTTCATTTCTCCCGCCAGATGGCCTTGTATAATTTATAAACAATAAAGTCAAATAGTTATATTTCGATCTGGCATTGGCACGATCGTTGCTGTATTAACTGTATTCCATTCATTTTGTGTTACCGATTCAATCGCTTTAAGTGTAATCCGTATCCGCTCCGCACGGGGCGCTATTTTAATCGCGTACGCTTTTCAACAGAAGGAGGGATCTATGATGCGCACATTAGGGGTGTTAGTGGCTGTACTGGCTGTGGTGGGTCTAGGCCTGGTGCCTGTTCAGGCCGTGATGGCTGCCGAGCCCATCGTTATCGGTATTCCCACGTCAACCGGTTTTCTGGAAGGCAAAGAAGCTCTCAAGGCCGTGAATTTGGCCGTGGATGAAATCAACGCCAAGGGCGGGGTGAGTGTCGGCGGTATGAAACGGCCGTTCAAGGTTGAATCTGTAGATATTCGTGATGCAGCGCCGGGTGTACCGGTACCGGAAGCCCTTTTGGGCTTGGAGAAGATCATTCTCGAAAAAAATCCGGCCGCTCTCCTGGTGGGTCCCTTCCGCTCCGAAGCCCTGATGGCGGGCATGGACATTATTGCCAAGTACAAAGTGCCGCTGCTGGGGACCATCGCTATGTCACCGGCTTCCGAGGGCAAGATCAAAAAAGAGCCGGAAAAGTACAAATACATCTTCAGGACCTGTTTGAATGCCAAGTACCTGGTGAAATACCTGGCCGGCACCATGGCCTATATCAATAAGCAATACGGCTTCAACAAGGTCTACATCATGAACCAGGATGTGGCCTGGGCCCGCAAGACCGCCGAGATCATCACCAAGGTGTACTTCGACAAGGCCGGCTGGGAGGTTGTCGGGCATGAGGCCTATCCGACCGGGACGTCTGATTTCTCTTCCGGTTTGATGAAAGTCCGGGGCAAGGGTGCCCAGGTGATCCTGCCCATCTTCGATATGCCCCAGAGCGGCACACTCGTCAAACAGTGGAATGCCATGCGGGTCCCGGCCCTGATGGCCGGATTCATCTCTCCGCTGGCCGGCCCCGGCGCCTGGAAGACCTTTGATGGCAAGATCGGCGGGGCGATCAATTGCAATTTTGAAATGGGCAGCGCCATCGCTTCCGCCAAAGTGCCGCAGTCAGTGGCATTTGCAAAGGCCTATGAACAGAAGTGGGGTGCACCCATAGAGGCGGGGCACGGTATCAGCCCGTCGTATGAATCGGTGTATCTGCTGGCCGAAGAAATTGAACGCGCCGGTTCGACCGATGCGGATGCGATCGTGGCCGAGCTGCAGAAAACCGATCGTGCCGGTGTCATGGGCCGCATAAAGTTCGACGAGGGGCACCAGGTCGTTTACGGCATGGATCCCGCAACGTCGGCCCTGGCGGCTGTCATTCAATGGAATAACGACGGTTCCCGTACCATTGTTTTTCCTGCATCGGTGGCGGGCGGCAGCATCAAACTGCCGGCTGGATTGAAATCGGCTAAATAACCCACTGGAACAAAAAAGTCCGGCCACCACCGGCCTGCAGCCGGGCTGCAGGCCGGTGGTTCCGGTCGAAATCTATCCAAATGCAGGCTAAAACTGTAACCCGGCTACCCATCTCGGAGACGAATGATCAATGCTAATCGGTACAACCATATACGCCCTGATCAACACGGCCATCCTCGCCCTGATGGCCATTGGTTTTAACCTGACCTTTGGTATCAGCGGGGTCGCCAATTTTGCTTACGGCGCTTTCTACGTTCTGGCAGCCTACGGCATCTGGGGCATGTTGAACCTGTTGCACGTACCTTGCCTGCTGGCCGTGGTCATCGCCGTGTGTGTCAATGTATTGCTCGGGGCATTGATCTACCGATTCGTTTTATTGCGTGTGCGGGGGCAGGCGCTTTCCGAGGTGATCGCCACCTTCGGTATTGGTCTGGCGATATTGGAACTGTTCAGTTATTTCGGATGGGTGGGATTTGAGTACAATCTCCCGGTGTTTCTGGATCGCAGTTTTATTATTGCCGGTACCTATGTCGATTTCCAGCGCCTGGCCATTCTCGGGTTCAGCGCGGTCCTGATTTTCGGATTGTACTGGTTTACGCACTACACGGCCATTGGCCTGGCGTTCCGGGGGATTGCCCAGGATGAACGTACGGCCCTGACCTTCGGTATCGATTCCGACTGGATAGCCACATTGAGCGTTTCGTTCGGGGCCGGCCTGGCGGCGGTGGCTGCGCTCTTTATCATTCCCCTGGGCAGTATCGCCCCCGGTGAAGGGTACGATGTGCTGATCAAAGCCCTGGCGGTATGTATCATTGGGGGGCTGGGCAGCACGGGCGGTGTGATTGCGGCCAGTTTCATTGTGGGGTTTGCCGAGCGGTTCACCGATACCTATATCGGTTCGCACTGGACCATGATCGTCAGCCTGGTGGCCATCCTGCTCGTGTTGACCATTAAACCTTCCGGCCTGTTCGGTAAACAGAAAGAATTGGAAGAAAGGATATAGGGTCCCTTGAAAAAAAGAAAAGAACGAATCGACCGTGGTATCAAGGTGCGTTCCGCGGACATCTTCGCGCTGTTGTCCTGGCGCGAGATGCTCTATCTGTCGGCTCCCCGACTGCTCCCGGTCTGCGTCTGCCTGGTGCTGCCCCTGGTGCTGGGGGCCTACTGGCAGAAGGTCCTGCTGTCGGTAGCAGTATTCGCCCTGCTGGCCATCAGCTGGGATATTCTCGCCCAGTCCGGCATGGTGTCGCTTGGACAGGCCCTGTTTTTCGGCGTGGGCGCCTACTGTTCCGGCACCCTGAACCATTACTGGGGGTTGAGCCCGCTGATCACGATACCACTGGCGGCCATCCTGGGCGGACTGATCTGCATGCTCCTGCTGCTGCCCGTACTGCGCCTGCGCGGGATCTATTTTTCCATGGTCACACTGATCATTCCGCTGGTGCTGGTCCGGGTTATCGAAGCCACCCGCATCTTCGGCGGCACAGAGGGGCTGAGCGGCATGACGCAGTTGCCGTCCAAGTGGGTGGAACTCTACCTGGTCCTGGCTATTTTACTGGCGGCCCTTTTCGGGTTCCGCCGCATGCTGGATTCCGACTATGGGCTGGTGCTCAAGGGGATCAATGACAATGACCGCTCCGTCATCAATGCCGGCATCAACATCTATTGGTTCAAAGCCCAGGCACTATTTATCGCCGGCGCCATCGGGGCGTTCTGCGGGGCTTTCATGACCCACGTGTACATGTTTGTCGGTATGCCGGTCTTTGCCCTGGATTATTCCATCCTGCCGATTGCCGCCGCCGTGGTGGGCGGACCGGGTACCCTGGCGGGCGCTACGTTGGGCGCCTTTATCCTGGTGCCCCTGTCTGAGGCCCTGCGGGGTTTCGGCGGGCTGCGCATTGTCCTGTACGGGGCGTTTCTGGTGGTGTTCATCGTGGCGCTTCCGGAAGGGATCTTTCATTACATCCAAAGAAAATATCACCAGTTCGAACGTTGGGTCGAGGTGGAAAAATGACCGCGGCACCCTTACTCCAAGTAGACGGCTTGAGCAAGCAATTCGGCGGGGTACGGGCCTTGCATCAGGTCAGTTTCGACCTCGCGCCGGGTGAACTCATGGGGGTGATCGGGCCCAATGGCTCCGGGAAAACCACCCTGGTAAACCTGATAACCCGGTTCGTAAAACCCACGTCCGGGACCGTGTCTTTCAAAGGGCGCAAAATCAGTCACCTGCCGCCCCACAAGATCGTGCGCTTGGGTATTGCCCGGACCTTCCAGATGGTCAAGCCGTTCTATCATCTGCCGGCCTATAAAAACATGATCATTCCGCTGTACTCACCCCGCATGAAACAACTGGCTGGTGGACGCTACGGTGACCGGGATGCGGTGGCTCTGGATTTACTGGAGGAAGTCGGTTTCGAGCGCGATGCGTTTGTAGCCTATAAAGTAGCCGGCGCGCTGCCCCAAGGATACCTCAAACGGCTGGAACTGGCCAAAGCGATCGCTTTGCAGCCGGATCTATTTATTCTCGATGAGCTCTTTTCGGGGTTGAGCCTGGCGGAAGTGGCCAGTATCGTACCGATCATCGAAAAAATCCGTATGGCCGGCAAAACCATCATCATGATCGAGCACCGGCTTAAAGAACTGTTCCGGATTGCCGACCGGGTTATCGTAATGAATTACGGTGAAAAAATTGCAGACGGCCGGGCAGAGGAAGTCATGGAGAACGAGGCGGTGAAAAGTGCCTACCTGGGCACTGAAGCCGAATAGCGCGATGGCCAGGGAGATAGGCACACTTGATGACACCTTTTGCATGCGCAGCTCGCGAGGCATTGCCGTGCCTGATGCGCCGATGTGAGACATTTTATGTTAGAAGTTAATAACTTATTGGTTTTTTTGAAAACGCGTTAGCCCTCAACGGCTTGAGCCTGGAGGTCAGCGACGGTGAAATAGTCGGGCTGATCGGTTCCAACAGCGCCGGCAAGACGACCTTCATGAACACCGTTTCCGGTCTGATTGTGGATATGCGCATCAAGGAAAAGCGCCGCGGCGGTGAACGGATCAGTGTTTTCGGCAGTGTCACCTACGCCGGCGAGGAGATTACCGAGATGCCGCCCAGCGAACGGGTCCGCAAGGGGATTGTCCTGTCCCGTGAACGCCACCCGGTCTTTTCGGAAAGCAGCGTGGTTGAGAATTTCAAGATTGCCGGATATCTCCGTTCGCGGACCGAGATCCAGGAAACCATGGCCTTTGTTTTTGACCTGTTTCCCCCGCTGGCCAAGTTGAAATCCCGCAAGGCCGGATTTTTAAGCGGCGGGGAGCAGCAGATGCTGGCCATCGGCATGGCCCTGGTGGTGCGTCCGCGTTTATTGCTCCTGGATGAACCGCTGCTGGGACTGAGCCCCATGATGCAAAAGGCCGTGGTGGATGCCATTGTGGCACTCAACCGGGAGTCCGGGATCACCGTGCTGCTCAGCGAGCAGTTTGCCCGGCCGGTGCTGCCCATGGTGGACCGGGCCTATGTTGTGGAAAACGGGATGCTCACCCTATCGGGGACCGGGGCCGAACTGATGGACAATCCGGAAATCAAAGCCGCTTACTTTGGGGTCTGATATATGACTGCACAGCGTACCATACCTGAGACTTTTGCTGCGACCGCCGCGGCCCGCGGCGACCACAGCGCAATTATCTACCTGGGGACCAGCTACGGCTACCGCAGGGTAAATGCCCTGGCGAACAGCTTTGCGGACGCCCTGGTAGACAACGGTTTACAGCCTGGTCAGCGGGTCATTATCTATGTGCCCAACAGTATCCAGTGGGTTGTTGCCTGGCTCGGCATTCAACGCGCCGGAGGCGTTTGCGTTCCCATCACCCCCATCTATACGCCCGCCGATCTCGAGTACATTGCCAACGACAGCGAGGCGGAAGCCATTGTCTGTGCCGATACAAATTTCGGTTACGTGAGGAAAGTGCTGCCGGATACCCGGATCAAGCAGGTCGTCATTACTAAAATGGCGGAACTCCTGCCGGCCTGGAAACGGTTTTTCGGGTATCTTTTCGACATCATTCCGACCGGGAAAACCGTCCTCGACGAGCGGACGTTTGCCCTGGGAACGCTGCTGCGCGACTATGCCGGCCGCACCCCGGACCTGCCGGAACGTCCACGTGAACCAGGCGAACTGGCCCAGATTCTTTACACCGGTGGGACCACCAAGCACCCCAAGGGTGTTCCCATCACCCACGACCTTTTTCTGAAGTCCGCCGATGAGCAGATCCGGGTGAGCGAACCGCTGTTTCCCGCCCAGGACAATGTGATCCTGGGCAATGCCCCCCTGTTTCACATTCTGGGCCAGACCTGCAGCCTGGCCACCTTGCTGGTGGGCGGGACCCTGATCCTGCAGCCCAAGGTGAATCTGGATGCCACCTTTGAATCCATTGCCCGTTTCCAGGCCCGCACCATGATTGGCGTGCCGACGCTCTACCGCATGATCCTCGAACATGATCGCCTGGATCAATACAATCTGGGATCCGTGGATTTCTGGTTCAGTGCCGGCGACGTGTTGCCGGTGGAGGTGGGCAAGCGCTGGCAGGAAAAGTTCGGTAAAACCATTTTTCAAGGCTATGGGGCTACCGAGACCTGCGGCGGGGTGGCCATGTGCCCAGCAAGGCGGTCAAGATCATCGACCCGGCTAAGCTGACCCCGGTTGAGCCCGGCAAGCCCGGGGAGTTGATTGTGGCTTCGGAGCCCATGGTTTCCAGCTACATCAAGAAACCGGAAGAGACGGCGGCGGCCTTTATCGAATTGGAAGGCCGCACCTGGTATCGCACGGCGGATGTAGTGTCCATGGATCCCGACGGAAATCTCTATTTTGTGGACCGGACGGTCGACACCATCAAGCATAAAGGCTACCGGGTATCCGCCTCCGAGATCGAGGCGGTGCTGCAGGAGCATACCGCGGTCGTGGCCTCCTGTGTGGTCGGCATCCCCGACGAACGGGTCGGTGAGCGCATCAAAGCGTACGTGGTGCTCAAGGAAGATATCAAGGGGATAACCGGCTATGAACTGATCAAGTGGTGCCGGCAGTCGCTGGTGTCCTACAAAGTGCCCCAGTACATTGAATTCAGGGACATGCTGCCCAAATCCAAGGTCGGAAAACTTCTGCGCCGGGAGATTCGGGACGAGGAAAAACGCATGGCCGAGCAGTAGAACCCATGGGGCCCGGTGCCGGCCGGCTCACCGGATGTTTAATCTGCAGCCAGGAAGGTAAGGTTACATATGGATTTCAAGCTGAACAAGGAACAGCAGGATGTTGTCAAAGCAGCGCGTAAATTTGCCCAGGGCGAATTCCCGGAGCGGGCCCTGGAATTTGACCGCGAAGAGACCTTTGACCTGAATATATGGAAAAAAGCCTGTGATCTCGGGTTCGTGGGTGTTTTTATTGACGAAGCCTACGGCGGGGCCGGATACGGTTTCTTGGAGCACTGCTTGATCAATGAGGAATTCTGGGCCGTAGAGCCCGGTGTGGCCATGCAGGTCCTTTCCGCGACATTCGGTTCTGAACTGCTGCTGCTGTATGCCAGTGAGGCGCAAAAACAGACCCTGCTGCCCAGGCTGGTTGAAGGCGAGGCCATCATGGGGACGGCCATTACCGAACCAGACGACGGCTGTGATGTAACCGGGGCCGTAACCACGGCCGTCAAGGACGGCGGCGAGTGGGTCATCAACGGTACCAAGATGTTTGCCACCAATGGCAACCTGGCTGAATTCCTCCTGGTATTTTGCCGGACGGATCCGGATAACGCCTCCCGGCACGGGCAGCACAGTTTTATCATTGTGACCACCGACACACCGGGTTACACCGCGACGAAAATACACGGGAAAATGGGGATCCGGGCCTCGGACACGGCTGAAGTTTCCTTGCAGAATGTGCGGGTGCCTCTGGAAAACCTGGTGGGTAAGGCGGGGGCCGGTTTTTATGAGTTGATGGAGTTTTTCAACCGCACCCGTCTGCATATCTGTGCCCAGGGCGTAGGGTTGGCCCGGGCCGCCCTGGAGGAGGCCGTTCGGCACGTCAAGGGGCGGCGGCAGTTCGGCAACACCATCGCGTCATTTCAGGCGACCCAGTTTAAAATTGCCGAAATGGCAACCAAAATCAGGGCTGCCCGCAATCTCTACTACGAGGCCGCCTGGCTGGCCGATCAGGGCACCATCGACCATGCCCTGGTTGCCATGGCCAAATGGTATTCGGCCAAAATCGCCGTTGAATGCGCGGATGAAGCGGTCCAGATGCACGGCGGTTATGGTTATATAGATGAGTACAAAGTCCAGCGGCTATACCGGGATGCGAAGATTCTGGAGATCTACGAGGGGACCAAGGAGATCGAGAAGACTATTATTGCCAGGACAATTTTAGGCAAATAACAAAAGCTGCCCCCAAAGTGTGATTCAGGTGCAATGTTCCGTCTACGCCTCCCAGGCTACGCCGGACAGCGCGGCGGGCTGTTGAGTGTAACCGGAGGAATATAAATTATATTTCGAGGATTACGTTCAGCGGCCCAACGTCGCGATTGCAACTTAGGCACACTTTGGGGGCAGCTTTTTAGAACCCATCTCAAAAAAACCTTCATGTCCGGCATAGCCGGCAGGCGACGACGGATTGGTCCAAACTCGGCGTTGGGCGCCCGGAATAAATCCTCGAAATACCAGATGTATTTACCACGTTAGGCATTGGCTTCGCTGGCACCTCCGGTCTATTCCTCACGGTTGCCTTGCACCACGATAGGCATTAGCTTCGCGTCATTTTGAACCAAAATCCGGTTTTTGAGATAGGTTCTAGTCAACGTAAAGGGTTTGCCCCGGGTATATCATGGTCCGGGGGGTCAGCTGGTTGATCTTCAGAAAATGCTTCAAATCCATGTTGTGCAGCTGGGCGATTTTAAAGGGGCTGTCCCCGGACTTGACCCTGTAGGTTTTGAGGCCGGCCTCGGAAACCGGCGGGGATGTTATGCCGGGTATTTTGAGGACCTGTCCGATGGACAGATAGGACCCCTGCAGGCCGTTGAGCTGCTGTATTTTGCGGGTGGTGGTACCGTACCGCTTGGCGATAATCCAGAGAGAGTCCCCACTTTTCACCACATGCCGGGACGGCACGGGGCCGGTCACCTTCACGGGTGATTTCGCCGGCGTGCGGGTTACCACTACACCTCTGGTCGGAATTTTAAGCTTTTTTCCGGCCCGGATGAAATGGCTCCGGCGAATATTGTTGGCGCGCATGATTTTGCTGACGCTGGTACGGTAACGACGTGCAATCACGGAGAGGCTTTCACCTGGTCTGACCCGGTGGTAGACATATGCGGGCTGCGGCCGGGAAGTGATCGGCAGCGTGTCAATTTTGGTGAGCAGGAGATTTCCCTTGCCGGTCGGGACCCGGAGCGTATAGGGCTCGTCCGGGGTTATCTTGTAGCGCAACTCCGGGTTCAGGACTCTCAACTGTTTGTAATTGCTTCCAATCGCACTGGCCACATCTTTCAGGTGCACCCGCCGGGTAAACTGGACCGTATCATATTCCAAGGGTGGATCAGCAACCAGGCCGGTCATGCCGTATTTCGCGGGGTCCTGCAGGATGTGGAGGGTAGCCAAAAACCGCGGCACATAGCGGGCGGTCTCCAGGGGCAGGCGGATGTATAGGTCCCAGAAATTATCCAGATAATTGACGTTCTGGGTCCGAATCACCCGCAGAACGCGCCCCTCACCGCAATTATAAGCGGCCAGGACCGTGGTCCAGTCACCGAAGATCTGATGCAGTTCCTTCAGGTAAGCCACGGCCGCCCGGGTGGATTTTGCCGGGTCGAGGCGTTCATCCAGATAGGTGGTGCGCTTGAGTCCGAACTTGTAACCGGTTGAAGGAATGAACTGCCAGAGTCCCAGGGCCCGGGCCTTGGACAGGGCGTGGGATTTGAAGCCGCTTTCGATCAGGGGCAGCCAGGATAGCTCGGTGGGCAGCCCGGCTTCCTGCAAGGCCGCCACAATGGCTGGTCGGTACATTCCGGAGCGGCGGTAGGACTCTATGAAGAACTTTCTTTCACCATTGGTGAAGCGTTTGATTTCGGCCTCAATATGGCGGTTCATGTCCATGGGAATGGCCTTGTGATGGCCATTGACCACGATGTGCCGCGAGGCATATATTTCCAGGATCCGTTTGGAGATGAGAAACCGCAGGTCTTCTTTCTGTTGGATCAGCTTGGGGTTCCCGGCCGTATCCACATCCAGGATCAGGGAGTACGCTTTATCCAATGCTTCCAAGGCGTTGTCGAGTTCTCCCGCCTGCCAGAATTCATGGGAAGCCCGGATAAAATCCAGGGCTTCGTCCAGGGCGATTTCAATTTTTTTACCGTCATCAACCACTTTGCCGTCGGTTGGCGTACTGTTTTCCGTCAGGGCGGTGTCGGTGTCGATCGCTTCGGGTAATTCCGCCGGCGGGGCAGGTTCGGTTGCCACCGGGGCCGCTTCATCCTTTTGAACGGTTTCCACCGGGGGAGAGGGGGCTTCCGGGTTTTCGGCCTGGACCGGGGACGGGGAGTTATCGGGACGGCTATTTTTTATAACTGTCTGATTACAACCGTAAAACCATGGGAGTACAATCAGGAGCAGGATCAATCTGAACAGGTTTGCCACGTAGGGTTCCTTGTGCCAACAGGTTTATATCTGGGCTGCAGCGTGGTCATTGAATTTGTTCTCCGAATTACACAACCCCGCTTACGATTGTCAAGAGATATATAAATTCCTATCGGCGATCTTGCCATAACCTTTAAGGATGCTTACTTAAAGATGCTCAACCGAACCTAGGCGGTGATGGGGAATAGTCCGCCGGGGGCTTTGGCGATGCTCCCGGCTTAATTCCCGGCGGTCAAAGCGGACAACCAGCGGCTACCTTTTACATAGGGGCACCCGTCGCACCCATCAGAAAAAGTTGAAAAATGTGCAAAAAAACATCTTGACAGGCACGGCGGGTTTTGCCATATATGCGCTTTTTAGGGCGCAGTGCGCCTGGGTGTTATATACAACCGCGTTTTTATGCTGAATTCGGTTGTTTTGGGCCAGAGTAGCTCAGTTGGTAGAGCAGCTGATTTGTAATCAGCGGGTCGCGGGTTCGACTCCTGTCTCTGGCTCCATGGATGTAATAATGGTGGGGTTCCCGAGTGGTCAAAGGGAACAGACTGTAAATCTGTCGGCGACGCCTTCGGAGGTTCAAATCCTCCCCCCACCACCAGCCTCAATGAGAGTCGTATGTAGGAGGTTCCAAGAGGCCTTTGAAAAATGCCCAAGTTTGCCTTAGTCCAACTTGGAAATCAGGCAAAAGGGGGGGATTTTACAGGGGGCTCGTTACGGGGCCGCTGATTAACTACGTGGCTTCCTCTGTAAGTCTGCGCTTCTTGAGGATCTTTTGGGTCTCACCGGGACCCGGGCCATTGGTTCACCCGGCATTGAGTGATGTGGTTTAAAAGAAACGGACACTTTGCTAAGAACGAAATATCAGAAAGCGAGGTGTCCAATGAGTACTCAAAAAACCAGACGGAGTTTCACCCAAGAGTTCAAGGATGATGCTATCAGCCTGG
>Ga0209783_1000012_pt1 | contig 111767 bp, 113 predicted proteins | sample WorMetfiPIANOSA1_FD_187395 | JGI IMG/M metagenome (GOLD analysis project Ga0209783, IMG submission 187395) | Marine gutless worms symbiont microbial communities from Max Planck institute for Marine Microbiology, Germany - Olavius filocauda... | ecosystem: Host-associated > Annelida > Digestive... | reverse complement strand
CTACATCGGCTTCTACAATGCGATGCGGCTACATTCGACGCTGGGATATCTCAGCCCGATTAATTATGAAAAAGAACAATTAAACAATGCTGCTTAAAACCGTGTCCGTTTTTACTGGACCACTACAACTCTACAATAGAGGGCGCAAGGTCCCTGGGGATTATGAGGGCAACCTCGGAAAAAGCCGAAGCGGTTGCCATTGGCAGGCTGATTGAAAATATGGTCGGTGGCACCGGCTTTCACAGTATTGATTTTGGAAAAGTTGACCCGGGCGAAGATACCGATCCCATGAGTTTTGCAGATTTTGCCATCCTTTACAGGACGAACCGCCAGGGGCAGCTGCTTCAAAGCGTTCTTTCAAAGGCCGGGATTCCCTGCCAACGGGCTCAACGGGACAGTTGGATGGATCAGAAAGATCCGGCCGAAATGATTGTGTTGCTCAGTGTGATCGAGGGGTCATCTTACCTGAAGGATTTTGAACGTATTCGCAAAACCATCCATCCCGGAATCAGCCGCAAGACCGCTCAGCAATTGAAAACCCGGTACCTTAAAAACGATCTGTCCATCCACGCCCTGCGATATACAGTGCGGCAGTTCCCGGTGGCCGGTCTTACCAGATCCCGGCAGGAGCGGCTCTATGCGTTTTTAGGCCGCATCCATACCCTTAAGAACGAAATAGAGGGATTCAGCGTAAAAGATAAACTGCTCTACCTTATAAAAAATACCCGCCTATCCGGACAATTGCGCCCGGATGATTCAGACCATGAGGCTTTGCAGAGACTGCTGGATTATTCGATCCATTTTGGATATGATGCGCTCGCTTTTTTAACCGATCTGGCCTTGAGCCAGGACACGGATACATTCGCGGACAATGTAGAGAAGGTTGCCCTGATGAGCATGCATGCCGCCAAAGGGCTGGAGTTTCCTATTGTTTTTATTGCCGGCTATGATGACCAGCACGTACCTTATTGCCGTGGTAAATCGGCCCCGGAAGATCCGGATGAAGAGCGTCGGCTGTTCTATGTGGCGCTTACGCGGGCCCAGGAAAAAATCTATTTTAGTTATGCCTTGAAAGGGCGCCTGTTCGGCCGGAAACACAAGTTTGATCTGTCGCCCTTTGTTAAAAATATTGAAAAGAACCTGCTGGCTCAATATACAGTTAAAAAACCGGTCCAACCCAAATCCAAACAGGAACAGATGCAATTGTTTTAAAAGGACTATAAATGGAAGCCACCCTGATAAAGAAAATAGAACTTGAGAATGGTTTAACTCTTGAATTTATTGATGTATCGCGTAAAGTAGCCGGAGACCGCTACTTGGTAGCACTGCAGACCAGGGTTTCGGTTCCAGTAGAGCCCGGATGGTTTACGGGTGACGATCCGGACCTTCCCGACCTGGCGGACGTCATTGCCAAGGTTGGACCCACAGTTGAATTCGAACAGAAGAAAGAGCGCGTATTCGTTGATGAAAGCGAAAAGCCGGCCGTGCTGGAAAATATGATAGCTGTGGCTGAAGACTTCGGGGTGCGGTATATAGGACACCCCGAGTTTCCCAAAAAGCTCATCTTGAAAGAATACAATGCCAACACCTAAAAGCTGCGCTCCGCAAACCGGCATTCACAAAGCGCTGCTCTATATCAACGACATTGATCTTTTCCTGGATGATACCGATAAGGCCCTTGAGGTGCTGAAGGCGGTTTTTAAGGAGGCCGATGTCGATTTAAAAGATGAAATCATTTTCCTGCTGGGCAGCCTTGAACAACCGGAAATCTGCATGTGGCTGCACGCTATCCTGGCCGATCCGGTCCAAGCGCAAAGTACGCGCCGCAACGCAGCTTTGCAGCTAAGCGTGACGGCGGCGGCGTTGGAAAATACGGACGAATTGAGAGCGGTAATGCTGGCCGATATCAGCCATCCGGACCCGGTTGTGCGCCACCTGGCCATTCTGGCCCTGGGGTGGGAGGGTAATCAGCAGGCGGAGCCAGAAATTACCCGACTGACGAAGGCAGCCGATGCCTTGGTCCGGCAAGCCGCAACGGCGGCATTATCCAATATCGCGCAAAAAACCATGCACCTGCACGTCAAGGAGGGTTAAAGTGGAAAATCCGGTTCAGAATTTCTGGGATTTAAAGTTGGAGGCGCTCAAGGATGCGCTGGAAAAAAACAATTTTGACGTCTACCTGAGCGGTTCGGCGGCCGATGCCAAAACATTGGTTCTCGATACGCTTTTACCTGAGCTGGCCCCGCAAACGGTCAGCTGGGGCGGATCCCTGACCCATATTCAAACCGGTATCTATGCGGAACTCAAAGATCGTCAGGGCATCACCGTCCTGGATACCTATGATAAAAGCCTGTCACCGGCAGAATCATATGAATTGCGACGGCAGTCCCTGTTGGTGGATCTGTTCATAACGGGGACCAACGCCGTGACGGAAAAAGGCCGACTGGTAAACCTGGATATGATCGGCAACCGGGTAGCCGCGATCACCTTCGGGCCGAAGAATGTTATCGTCATGGTCGGCCGCAACAAGATTGTGGCCGACGTGGATGAAGCCATAGAGAGAATTAAGACCTATGCCGCCCCTGTGAATGTGATGCGCCTCGACAAGAAGACCCCTTGCCTGCAGACCGGGGTCTGCCAGAATTGCAAAAGTCCGGAACGAATTTGCAATGCCTGGACGATTTCTGAAAAAGCCTTTCCCAAGGGGAGAATAAAGGTTATCCTTATCAACGAGGATCTTGGGTTCTAGGACCGGAACAGAAATCCAGCCATGAAACCGGATGCGCGCAAATATTTTCTCGCTAGCCTGGGCCTGGTGTTGTTATTCCTGGCTACTACCTGCGTGAACGTTGCCGCCGATATCTACATGTATATCGACAGCAACGGTATTCTGCATTTCTCCAACGTGCCGACCTCTTCCCAGTATCGCCTTTACATCAAGGAGCGTCCCGGACGCGGCCTTGGTGACCCTCATCCTGGCAGTTTCGACCGGATCATCAGGGAAGCGGCCCGCACACATGGTCTTTCCGAACCCTTGCTCAAAGCCATTATCAAAGCCGAGTCCAATTTCAATCCGCGGGCGATATCGAAGAAAGGCGCCAAGGGCCTGATGCAGATCATGCCGCAGAATTTCAACTCCCTCAACATCCGCAACCCCTTCAACCCCCGCGAAAATATCATGGGCGGAGCCAAATACTTCAAACAGATGCACACCCGGTATAACGGCAAGCTGCCTCTGGCGCTGGCCGCCTACAATGCCGGTCCGCACATGGTGGACAAATACAAAAACATTCCCCCTTTTCCGGAAACCCGTAATTATGTGGAGAAGGTGATGAAATATTATTACGTCTATAAGAAGAGTTAGGCGCGACTTCAAAGCATCCCCTCGGGCTCAATCTCGGCATCGCAACTCCTGAGGTTGAAACCTCACGGCCGCCTTGCCTGTCCGGCGTAGCCTGGAAGGCGTAGACGGGACCTTGAACCAAAAGCCTAATTTAGAAACAGCCCTTAGTTGCCGTTCCAGAGAAAACGGTCCAGATCGATGGCGTCGTGCTCGTCAAAGACGACGCCTTCCTGCTCCAGGCGCTGTTTTTGAATTTCATAGCCCTCAAAGGGTTTCAGGGAGATTTTGCCCATCCGGTTGATAACCCGGTGCCAGGGCAGTTTGTCGGCGGGTGAACTGGCGTGCAGGATCCAGGCGACCTGCCGGGCAGCCCGCGGGTTGCCCGCCAGGGCGGCGATCAAGCCATACGATGCAACCTTGCCGGCTGGTATCTTCCGGATGAGCGTTTTTACTTTCAGGGTAAAGGGACTGGGCATGCGGTCTACGTGGGGGAGATGCCAACCATTGTCAGCCTTATCATATCTTTACCGGTTATAGTTGTTTCAGGTATTCGGTGATGAAGGGCAATAGGTCTTTTTTTATCTCCGGCCGGTCCATCGCATAAGCCAGATTGGCCATCTGAAAGCCTGCTTTGCTGCCGCAGTCAAATCGCTGGCCTTTAAAACGGTAGCCGTAAATCGGCTGGTCCTGCAGCAAATTGGCCATGGCATCGGTAATCTGAATTTCCCCCCCGGCGCCGCGCTCTTTGCGGCTCAACTGGGTATAGATTTCAGGGGTCAGGATATAACGACCAATAATGGCCAGATTAGAGGGTGCTTCGGCGGGCGACGGCTTTTCAACCATGCCCTTTATCCGCATCAGGTCGCTTCCCGTGTTTTCGACATCGAGGATACCATATTTTTCCGTCTGGGACGGGTCGATTTCTTCAACCGCGACGATAGAACTCTGGACCTCTTCGAACCTGGCGAGCATCTGTCCCAGGACCGGTTGATCGTTTTTCACCAGGTCGTCGGCCAACAGGACCGCAAAAGGTTCGTTACCCACGGCGTGCCGGGAACACCAGATGGCGTGACCCAGCCCTAAAGGTTCACTTTGCCGGGTGTAGATAATGGTACCCGATTCCGGTACCAGTGAATCCAATTCGCGCAGCAGGGTATCCTTGTTGCGGGCCATCAAGGTGTGTTCCAGTTCGCAGGAGCGATCGAAGTGATCTTCAAGGGCCTCTTTCCTGCGTCCGGTAACGAATATAATCTCTTCGATCCCGGCGCTCAGGGCCTCTTCGACGGCATACTGGATCAGCGGTTTGTCAACCACCGGCAGCATCTCCTTGGGCATGGCTTTGGTCGCCGGTAAAAATCGCGTCCCGAGACCCGCCACTGGAAACACGGCTTTTTTTACAGACAGTTTACTTCCCATGTTCAGTCCTATACCGGAACAACCCAGCCGAAGGGGTCTTCGGATTTTCCATACTGGATGGCGGTCAATGCGTCATATAACTTTTGGGACAACGGGCCGACGGACCCATCCCCGATAGTGATCAGTTCATCACTGTATTTAATTTCACCCACCGGCGATATCACGGCCGCAGTACCGGAGCCGAAGACCTCCTTCAGGGTACCGTCTGTCTGGGCCTGGAGTACTTCGTCAATACTGATTTTTCTTTCTGATACCGTCAGCCCCCAGCTTTTGCCGAGCTCGATCACCGACTTGCGGGTGATGCCCGGGAGGATGCTGCCGCTGAGTTCCGGGGTGATGATCTCATCGCCAATAACGAAGAAGATGTTCATGGCCCCCACCTCTTCAATATATTTCTGCTCAACCCCGTCCAGCCAGAGAACCTGGGTATATCCCTCCTTGTGAGCCTTGTCGCCGGCCAGGAGGCTGGCGGCATAGTTGCCCAGCGTTTTGGCTTCACCGACACCGCCGCGCACGGCCCGGACGAAGTCACGGGTCACGAAAATTTTAACCGGGTTGAAGCCTTCCGGGTAATAGGCGCCCACCGGAGAGAGAATGATAAAAAAGCGATACGTAAAGGATGCCCGGACGCCCAGAAAGGGGTCGGTGGCGATGATTGTGGGCCGGATATACAAGGACGGGCCCTCAACCCCGGGAACCCAATCCTTTTCAACAGTTACCAATTGCTTAATGGCTTCCAGAACGACATTCTCATCTATCTCCGGGATACACAGCCTTTTGGAAGAACGGTTCAATCGGCGGACATTTTCCAGGGGACGGAAAAGCTGTATGCCGCCCGACGGGTTCCGGTAACCCTTCAGGCCCTCAAACACGCCCTGGCCGTAGTGCAGGACCATGGTGGATGGTTCCATGACGATGGGCTGGTAGGGTTCGATCCGCGGATTGTGCCACCCTTCGTCAGGATTGTAATCCATATTGAACATGTGGTCCGTAAAAAGTGTGCCGAAGCCCAGATTGTTTTCATCCGGTTTTGCTTTCAGCGTTTGAGCCTTTTTGACTGTGATCTGCATGGATCCTCCTGGGGTGGAAACCGACTCTTTTTGAGTGGATGCTTTTATTTTCGTCCTGTATAAAACGAAACCAGTTTTTTTTCAATGCCCTAACTGTATTCCAAGATCACCCGTCAGGCCCAATTCAGGGTTCTTGCGATGGCCTTTTGCCAACCCACATAAAGCTGTTCGCGCTGCCGGGTATCAATATCGGGGATCCAGCGTTTGTCTTCCGACCAGTTCCGGCGTAGTTCATCCGTGTCCGTCCAGAAACCGATCCCCAGGCCGGCTGCATATGCAGCCCCCAGGGCCGTGGTTTCAATAACCTGCGGCCGGATGACCGGCACGTCGAGAATGTCGGCCTGGAATTGCATGAGCAGTTCATTGACCACCATGCCGCCGTCGACCTTCAGTTTGTCGAGGGCCACACCCGACTCCGCGACCATGGCGTCCACGATATCCCGAGCCTGGTAGGCATTGGCCTCCAGAACCGCCCGGGCCAGGTGTCCCTTGTTGACGTAGGCGGTCAAGCCGACAATGGCTCCCCGGGCGTCCGCACGCCAATAGGGGGCAAACAGGCCGGAAAAGGCCGGTACAAAATAGGTGTCGCCGTTGTCCGGTACGGTGGCTGCAAGTTCTTCAATCTCCGGAGCGGAGCCGATCAGCCCCAGGTTGTCACGAAACCACTGTACCAGGGAACCGGCCACCGCCACTGACCCCTCCAGGCAGTAGACCGGTTGCTGGTCCCCAAATTGATACCCAACAGTTGTGAGCAGGCCTTTTTCAGAGGCGACCGGCGTGGGGCCGGTGTTCAGTAACAGAAAACAGCCGGTTCCATAGGTGTTTTTGGCCTCGCCCGCCCGAAAACAGGCCTGGCCGATCAGGGCGGCCTGCTGATCACCCACAGCCCCGCAAACCGGCACCTCGGCTCCCAGGGGACCTTCCGGCCGGGTAACCCCCCAGGGGACGGCAGCGCTCGAAGGTACGATGGCGGGCAGCATCCGGGACGGAATGTCCAGGATGCTGCCAATAGCCTCGCTCCATTGCAGCGTTTGCAGGTCCATCAGCAGGGTACGGCTGGCATTGGTCACATCTGTGACATGGCGGCCGCCATCCGGCCCGCCGGTCAGCCACCAGATAAGCCAGGATTCGATGGTGCCAAACAGGGCGTTGCCTTTCTCCGCCTCTGTGCGGACACCGGGCACATTTTGCAGGATCCATTGAATTTTCGGGCCGGAAAAATAGGTGGCCACCGGCAGCCCCGTCGTTTCCCGAAAACGATCCTGGCCGCCGTCCGCCATGAGATCCTTGCAGAGGTCGGCGGTCCGGGTACATTGCCAGACGATGGCATTGCAGTAGGGAGTACCGGTCCGTTTGTCCCATACAACCGTGGTTTCACGCTGGTTGGTAATCCCCACGGCCGCCAGATCTGCGCCTCCCCGGTTCGTCTTTGCCAGGGCTTGCGAGATAACCGTCGCCGTGTTTTCCCAAATTTCAAGGGGGTCGTGTTCCACCCATCCGGGACGCGGAAAAATCTGGCGATGTTCCTTCTGGGCGGAGCCCACGGCTTCACCCCGGTGATTATAGATGATAAACCGGGTACTGGTTGTTCCCTGGTCGATGGCGCCAACAAATCGGGTCATGGGATATCTCCTGGGGTGGTTTGAAAACCGCATCTAAGCCGGTAACACTGTTGACATTTTAAGAAACTATTAACAAATTGATCTAAATTATCAATAGTTATGACGATTCTGGCGCTTGAAACCGTTTGACTTTAGGCAGGCGCTTGGTTATGAACGACGGAACTTAAACTGGTGCCCAGCCATAACCGGCATCTTTTGGCCCAGAGCGGCGTTTTCGCTCTTTTGAATTCCTCGGAATAGCCCGCTATGCCTGCGGATTCAAAATCGCTCAAGCCTTGCTCTGGACCAAAATCTACCATTTCTGGATGGACACTAACCAGGAGAACGCAGATACCATGAGTAATAATGATTTAATGGCCAATATCCAGACCAACCGGGTCGGCCTGAACAGCCAATTCAAGTTTAAATGCCACAAGGACGTGAAATGTTTTACGAAGTGCTGTCGGGGCATCAATATTGTACTGACGCCCTATGACATTATTCGGCTGAAAAACCGCCTGGCGCTGACATCTGAAGAATTTCTGGCCATCTATACCACCCCCCAGCTCTTTGAAAAAACTGATCTGCCGGTGGTGACCCTCAAAATGGCCGAGGACGATGAGAAGTCCTGCCCGTTCGTACGTGAAGACGGCTGTATACTCTACGAAGACCGTCCGACAACCTGCCGCTATTATCCCCTGGGCGTAGCTGCTTTGAGCCACAAGGAGGGGGCCGATGATCAGGATTTCTTCTTTTTTGTCAATGAACCGCACTGCCTCGGTTTTGAAGAGGACAAGGAATGGACTGTGCGGGAATGGCGGGAAGACCAGGGTGTGGACGTCCAGGACGAGATAAACGCCGACTGGACCGACCTGGTGGTCCGCAAGCGGTCGTTTCCAGCCAATGTGAAACTGACCGACCAGAGCAAGCAGATGTTTTTCATGGTCAGCTACAATATTGATAAATTTAAAGAATTCGTATTCGAAAGCTCCTTTCTGGATCGCTACGAAGTGGATCCGGACACCCTCAAGGAGATCAAGGCGGATGAAGTCGCCCTCTTGAAATTCGGCCTCAAATGGCTTAAGGGGGTCTTGTTCCAGGTTGCCGATGATGAAAAGGTGCCCCAGAAAGAGGGTGCTGAAAAGATGCGCAAAAAATAGAAAAGGCTTCCTGATTTTCGATTGAACGCTCCCCGCTGCAAACTGCTGGAAATCGTCCCCCGCAAGGAATTTTTTTATTTTTGAATGGACGAACGCCGAATAAACAGAAAATCCCCGCCTTCATGGTCGGTGTATCGAATGTCTGAATATTCAGGAGTTTGCGGTGCATTCAGGATAACCGGCTGGCGGATCTGACTAAACAGGGGGAGCCTTCGAGAACCCCCTTGTTCTGCCTCAGGGCATCCAATAAAGCTCCGGCAAAAACCGAGTGCCCTCCGCGGCCGTCATCCAGAACCGGTTCCACACCGCCCGAGGTCAGAGCCACGCGGGCGCGTTTGCCGGCAATTCGCCGCAGGTACTCCGAGGATGGTACTGTCAGCTTGACCGCCCGGGACAGCGTCCCCGAATAGCAGCTGTCGGCCACCACGATCACATGCTTGGCCGCCATGGCTTTCAGGAAATCGGAAATGGTCCCGGTGGAGATCCAGTTTGCCGAACTGTCCCTTTCGGCGTCAACCGGCAGCCAATACCCCCGGTTCGCATCTTTATCCAGCCAACCGTGACCGGCATAGTAGATGAGCAGGTTATCGCGCGGGGTTAACTTGCGCCGCAGGCGGCTCAGCTCGTCAATAATTTCCCTGCGCCCAGCATTGATCAGGTAGGTTATCTGGAAACCGTAGTCCTCTTTTAAACGTCTGCCCACAGCGCGAGCATCCTTGGCGGCGGTTTTTAGATCCCGGATATGTTGATAATCATCATTGTCGATGAGCAGCGCACGATAGTTTCCAAAATCAATATCGGCCAGCAACCGGGCCTGCTTGGCGGCCTTTTGGCGCTCCCGGGCGACCGCGGCGAAACGACCGCGAGGGTGCTTTTTTAGATAAGCATCGAAATCCGCAGGATTCTTACTTGTTTTAACGGATACCCAGAGTGCCACTTCGGCCTGTTCGCTCTGCAGCGATGAATATTGAGCGGCGAGCCGGCGGGCATGCTCGGCATATTGACCATGCGGATAGCGCTTCAAATAGGCATTGAAATCTTTGGGATCGGCGCTGTCTTTTATCGTGTTCCAGAAGGCCAGTTCCTGTTTCTGGGCATCCATCCGAATCAGGTTTTCCATGCGAGCGGCGGCGATGCCGGCAAACAGGCCGTCCGGAAAGGCCTTTAGGAAATTCTGGAAATCATCTACGTTGCGGCTGTCCTTGACGGCGGACCACATCTTGACTTCGAGGTTCTGTTTTTCGTTTTCCGCGGTGGTGAGATTTTTTATCCGCTGACGTGCCGAGGTGATAAACCGGCCGTTTGGATAATTTTGGATATACACCTGGATTTCAGAAATATCCGTACTGGCTTTCACCTGGTCCCAGAGCATGAGTTCGGCATCGATGGCGGCCGCCTCGGTAGCAGAAGCCTTGAATTTCTGGATACGGACAGAGGCCAGATCTACAAACAGCCCTTGCGGAAACCGGGCGAGATACAGTTCGAAATCTTCGGGATTCGAGCTGTCTTTGATGCTGCTCCAGAATACCAGCTCCTGGTTTTTGTTTTCGCGCTCTTCGATGGCTGTGAGAATAGCCGCCGCGGCCCCGGCATAGCGGCCTTCCGGATATTTCTGCAGGTAATTGCGGTAACCGGCCGCATCCTTTTGCCTGGATACCGTTTCCCAGAGTGATTTTTCCGCTGGATCGGCGTCGGGTAGCGGTTTCTGTTCAGGTGTTTCCCTTTTTTTCTTTTCCGTTGAGGAGGCCACCAGCAATTCGGCCGGGATATTGGCCACGGAAACCAGCCGGGCTTTCCCTGCCATCGTTCCAGCCATCTGGGTTACCAACGTTTGTTTTTTGGGCAGGCGCAGGACAAAACTGCCCTTGCCCCCACCGGCCACGTAAAACCCTGCCCCCGCCACAGCATAATTGCCGGCAATGATACTGTTGTCGAAATCGATTAGCCTTACAGCGTACTGCTGATCCCAGACATGAGGAAAGGCTGTCCAGGAGCAGCCGAACTCACTTTCAATGATTACTTTTTCAGGAGCGATATTCTTAAAATGGGTTTTACCGTCCCCGCAGAATACGGGGGTTCCGATCCACCGGACCGTGGCGTCCAGGTCGAATCGAATCTGGTTAGATTTCTTATCGAGGCCTACTTCCAGCAGCACCGGTTTTTTCATGGTAGCCTTACCCGGCATGGGTCCGCCCTGGACAAACCAGCCGATACTATCACTGGAACATTCCAGGGACCCCTCTTCCGAGCCGCACAGGACGCCTTCGGTATTTTCGTTGGCCTTGAGCATTAAAAAAAGACTGCCCGTCAGTTCGTCGGTGGAATATTTTCCAACGGCCGGTCCACAGGTGCCGTTCAGACAGACGGTCACCGAATCCACCTCGTCCAGCATTTCGCTGGTTGTGGAGGCACATCCGGTAAAGATCACCAGTATGGATATAAGTATCAGTAAATTACTAAAGATTGACGGAGTGTCTGTTTGATTTGAAGGGCGTCTCAATGCAATCTCCTTGAAAAGAGATCGAAGGGCGGCTGCCGGCACTTACTATCCTGGGCCACCCCATATGCCGTATCCAATTTTAAATCGAAAACTGACTGAAAGTCAAACCGACAGTACTGTTGGAAAAAGAAAGGCCATCGCCGGTTTCCCGACGACGGCCCTCTATCAATGATCGTTTCTTTCAGGTGATTTAATACTCGGCGTATACAAGGCCCTCCCAACTGGCGGTATCCTCAAGTCGCTGGCCCAAATCCACTTTAAAAAAATCTGCGACCGGCTGCAGGATTTCCGGATTGTCCATGCAGGTCTTCCGGGCAGCGGACAACACGACGTTCAATCCTTTTACGGACAGCTTGCCCAAAGGGGGCCGGCACCCGCCCGAAGGCATGCCGAGCACGGCCATCAATGCTTTGAGGGCCGCTGGGTTCCGGGCTCGGCAGCTCACTTCGCCATAAGGGGTCTCTTCCTTGGTGATCACCGTTACCAGGCCGAAAAGCGGGCTCAGGGCAGTGTTCAACGCCCTGGCCGTGTCGAGGTCACCAGCTTTTAAGGCGGTTGCCATCTTGGTGACCGCGGCCGGAGCCACGTTGGACAGCACGGAAATAACGCCGGCCGCCCCGATGCCGGGGTCTGTCATCATCTCATAGGTGAGACCGTCGTCACCGGACAGAATGGTAAACGTTTCCCCGCAACATTTGCGCGTGCGGCGCATATTGTCCAGGTTGCCGGTGGCCTCCTTGACCGTGTTGACGTTGTCGCAGGTATCGTTCAACAGGGCCAGGTCCTCCGGCAGCAGTTGGGCGCCGGTACGGCCGGGTATGACATAGGGAATGACTTCGGTACCGGCCACGGCCCGGGCAACGGGTGCCACGTATTCGCGCCGGATTTCGAGACTGCTGGGACCATTATAATAAGGATCTACCAGCAGAACAGCATCGGCACCGGCCTGGCTCGCGTGTTCCGCGGCTTCCATTGCTTCCCGGGTATTGTTGCTGCCCGCGCCGGCGATACTGATGCACTTGCCCTTGCACTTGCCGACCACGGTCTCAACGACCCGGTTATGTTCCTCCCATGACAGAGTAGGGCTCTCTCCCGTCGTCCCAACGGCCAAAATCCCGGTGATGCCGTTGGAAATCTGGAAATCCACCAGCTGCTCAAGGCCCTGGTAGTCTACCCCGTCGCCTTTAAACGGCGTGGCAAGTGCGGTGTAGCATCCTGATTTCATGGTTTCCTCCATTGTGCTTGGTGTATCCGGCCTTAAATCCGGCGAACGCTATCGCCCTGATGCGGCCATCACGGTGGTTACAACAACAGCTGTCGATCCGACCATAGCTGCCAGGGTTGACATAACCCTTACAGCTCCTTACTTTTACCACAATTTTTCAGCTTATATAAGGGCTCAGGCAATCTGTGTCAATAAATTGTGCCGCCGGCCGGCACATAAAACGCTTGCAACAACGGCAATTTCTGATAAGGCAGTTTCAATTATTAACCCAAAACGAATATAGCAGGAAAACACAATGGAAAAAGCAAGTAACGTGGAAGAATATATTGCCCGGCAGCGGGCCGCTATCGCAGCCAACCCGGAATGCGGCAATTCACATTACAACCTGGCGGTCGGGCTTCTTGGGCAACGCAAATTTGACGAGGCTGAAAAGGCGCTGTACGAAGCGATCGAGCACAGCCCGACAATGGCCGAGGCTTATGTTCAGTTGGGCGGGATCTGCCTGAGCCGGGGCGACCTGGATGGCTGTCTGGATTTTAATACCCGGGCAACAAAAGTCAGGGCGGGTTTTTCGGAAGGGTATGCCAATATCGGTTTTGTGCAGCTGCAGCAGGGTAAAGTTGACGACGCCATTAAAAATCTCCAAAAAGCGATTGCCTTCAACTCGAATTTCATCCAGGCCTATACAACCCTGGCAAATGCCTACCTGATGAATGGGTTGGTGGATGAGAGCATCGCCGCCAACAATAAGGCCCTCAAGATTGAACCCGAATTTGCCGTAGCCCACAACAACCTGGCCATTGCCTACCTGGAAAAAGGAGAGGGACAGAAAGCGGTTGAACATTTTGATCAGGCCAAAGCCCTCGGCTTTGAAGTGGCCCCGGAAATCGCTCAGGAAATAGACGCACTGCGCTAAAGACCAAAGTGTTTGCCTTTCAAACTGATCTATAGGTAAAAAGCGGGTACCAGACAGGTGCCCGTTTTTCATTTTACCAAAACCCATAAATCCAAACCGCTATGCCAGTTAAAATACCCCTCAAATTCTATCTCACCGCCCGTGATAGCCCGATCCTGCCGGGCAGTGATATCTGGCATCAGCCCCTGCCGACCAGCCGATTGCATCAAGGACCAACAAGTAAAAAAATTGATGAAAAGACGATAAGTTATGGGGACTACCTTTCAACTGTCGGCCAGTTTCTGGAAAAAGATAACTATCGTGTGGTGATGACCGCTCTGGCGCATTGCAGCCCTGGAACGGCCGTCCCCGAACAGGTGCGTGGCCTGGCTGTTTTCCTGGTAAAACACGGTGAATTCTATCACCCGGTCCGCGTGGTCGTAGAAACAGGGGGCGCTGAGTATGCCTTTGTGGTCAACGGGGCGGTATCGGATGCGGGCAGGGACCATATTGAAAGTGAATTCAAGTGGTTGGCTGGTCTTGATGAGCAGTTCGACACACCGGTCGTACCACGGGTATTCCATCTGGACCAAATAGCGGCTGCCAACGGTGACGTCATCCCCATGTTCAGTGCCGAATGGTTTGATGGGTTTTGCGAATTTCATCTGACGGACAAGTTTCCTGAGAACAGGAGCAACGTCATTGTCTGGGAAAAAGACGAGTCGACCTATTTTCTGACCCATGAGCAGGCTATGGATATGTATGGGAAAGTGGCTTTCACACTGACAACAGCCTATAATTTCTATACTTTTGGGCATATTTCAGGGTGGCACCATGCCGCTGGAGATTTTATCGTCAAACCCCTTGATGCCACCCGGGTTGACCTGCGCCTGATCACGGTTCGCAGCTACACACCCCTTGTAGACAATCCATCACCGGACCCGGCCGACCTGATCGAGGGGTTGCTGCTCTTCCTCCTTAAACTGAGCATTCGCAATCGGCTGGATCGGCTGGATGGTACCGGTGATCTGGGCTGGGCGGGCGATTATGCGCTCAAGGGAACATTAGATGGTTTTTTCAGGGGCTTGTCAGTCTTGGCAGCCAAAATGGAACTGCCGGCTGATTTTAAAGACCAGTTTAAAAATGTCTTGAATTGCTATCCGCCGGACGCACTGCAGACGCTTTTTTCAGCTGTTGTGGACAAAATTCCCACCAGTTCTCCTGAACACGGGTTCCTGCATGACCGGATCACGGCCCACGCGGCCCTTTTCGGTTCCATTTTAGCCTCTGACTGAGTCCCCAAATCATCGATTGAGGATACTACATGAAGTATCCTTGCCACTGCCGACCACAAAATAGTGTACCCATCACCCCGACGCCCAAATCTGATTTTTATAAGTCTTCTAAACGCCGATTTTTATTGACAAGATTTTACAAAAATAATATATTTACCGCTTGATTCAGCAGAATATAAAGGCAAAATCTTTATACCTATTAAGATCAAATAAAAATCCGATTTCGAGAGGAGGTGACGAGTTACAACCCTCAGGGTATTAGAACAAAATTGCATTGTTTAGGCTGGAAAATTACTAAACTTTAATGGAGGTAAGAAATGGCAAAACATGAAACCCCTATGTTGGACCAGCTTGAGAGCGGCCCGTGGCCGAGCTTCGTGTCCGACCTGAAGCAAGAGGCTGCAAGAAGGGCTGCCAATCCGGACAACATTGAATACCAGGTTCCGCAGGATTGTGTCGAAGACATCCTGGGCATTCTGGAGTTGTCCTTCAAGCACGGTCGTACCCACTGGAAACACGGTGGTATCGTGGGTGTTTTCGGTTATGGCGGCGGCGTCATCGGCCGTTACTGTGACCAACCTGAGATGTTCCCCGGCGTGGCCCACTTTCATACAGTGCGCGTGGCCCAGCCGGCCGGTAAATACTACAAGACCGATTTCCTTCGCGACCTGATGGCAATCTGGGACATGCGCGGTTCCGGCATCACCAATATGCACGGCTCCACGGGTGACATCATTTTCATCGGAACCCAGACCGACCAGCTGGAAGAAATCTTTTGGGAAATGACTCACAACCTGAATCAGGACCTCGGCGGCTCCGGCTCCAACCTGCGGACCCCGGCTGACTGTATCGGTGAGTCCCGCTGCCAGTATGCCTGTTACGACACCCAGGCATTGTGCCACGACCTGACCGTCGAGTACCAGGACGAGCTGCACCGCCCGGCTTTCCCATACAAATTCAAGCTAAAATTTGATGGTTGCCCGAACTGCTGCGTGGCCTCCCTGGCCCGGGCCGACATGTCCTTTATCGGTACTTGGAAAGACGACATCAAGATCGACCAGGAAGCCGTGGCTGCCTACGTCGGCGGCGAATTCCCCCCGAACGCCGGCGCCCATTCCGGTCGCGATTGGGGTCCGTTTGACATGGAAAAAGAAGTTACCGGTCTGTGCCCCACCAAGTGCATGATGTACGACGGTAAAAAACTGTACATCGATACCGCCAACTGCACCCGCTGCATGCATTGCATCAACGTTATGCCGCGTGCCCTGAGAATTGGTGATGACCGCGGTCTCTCCATTCTGGTCGGTGCCAAGGCTCCCATTCTCGACGGCGCCCAGATGGGCTCCCTGCTGGTTCCCTTTGTCAAGGTTGAAGAACCTTACGACGAGATCAAAGAAGTGATCGAATCCATTTGGGACTGGTGGATGGAAGAAGGCAAGAACCGCGAACGTCTCGGCGAGCTGATCAAACGCCAGGGCTTCCAGAAACTGCTCGTGGCCACGGGTATCGAGCCCATGGTCCAGCATGTTCAGGAACCCAGACACAACCCGTACATCTTCTGGAATGAAGACGAAGTTGACGGTGGCTGGGATCGCGATATTGACGAATACAGAAAAGACCATCAGAGATAGGGAGGGACGACCATGGCATTTGTATCCTCAGGTTACAATCCTGATAAACCGATGGAAAACCGGATTTCGGACATCGGTCCTAGAAAATATGACGAATTTTATCCGCCGGTCATCGCCAAAAATAAAGGCAAATGGCTGTATCACGAAATTCTGCAGCCCGGCGTACTGGTACACGTGGGCGAAAGCGGCGACGAAGTTTACACAGTCCGCTGCGGTGGCGCCCGCCTGATGAGCGTCACCCTGATTCGCGAAATCTGCGAAATCGCTGACAAACACTGCGACGGGTACCTGCGCTTCACCACCCGTAACAACATCGAGTTCATGGTGGACGCCAAAGATAAAGTCCAGCCCCTGCTCGACGACCTGGAAAGCCGCAAGTTTGACGGCGGCAGCTTCAAGTTCCCCGTGGGCGGCACCGGTGCCGGTATCACCAACATCGTGCACACCCAGGGCTGGATCCACTGCCACACCCCGGCCACGGATGCTTCCGGTCCGGTCAAGGCAACCATGGACGTCCTGTTCGACGACTTCAAACAGCACAGAATGCCGGCCCAGGTGCGGGTATCCCTGGCCTGCTGCCTGAACATGTGCGGCGCGGTGCATTGCTCCGACATCGCCATTCTCGGTTACCACCGTAAACCGCCGCTGCTGGATCATGAGTACCTGGACAAGATGTGCGAAATCCCGCTGGCCATCGCTTCCTGCCCGACGGCAGCCATCAAACCGGCCAAGGTGGAATTCAAGGGTGAAAAAGTCAAATCCGTTGCCGTAAAAAATGAACGCTGCATGTTCTGCGGTAACTGCTACACCATGTGCCCCTCTATGCCGCTGGCTGACAAAGAGGGTGACGGTATCGTTATCATGGTAGGTGGTAAGGTCTCCAACCGGATCAGCAACCCGAAGTTCTCCAAGGTTGTTGTGGCCTTCCTGCCCAACGATGCGCCGCGCTGGCCTCAGACCACCGCAGTCATCAAGAAGATCGTTGAAGAATATGCCGCTGATGCTAACAAGTATGAGCGTGTCGGTGACTGGGCCGAAAGGATCGGCTGGGAAAAATTCTTTGAGAAATGCGAGCTGGACTTCACGCATCATCTCATCGATGACTTCCGGGATGCCGCGTACTACACCTGGCGCCAGACCACGAACTTTAAGTTCTAAAACCACATTCCGGGGGACTTCTTTAGAGGGGTCCCCCGGTACCTGAAAAGGACCCAATATGGATTACGAAGAGGCAAAAGCCAAGATTGTCGAAAAGTTGATGAAAAAACAAAAATCCAAGAGTAAGTTCTACTTCAGCGACCTGGCTAAAATTCTCGAAATGAAACCCCGTGCAGCCAAGAAGCTAATCAACCAGATGGTTCAGGACGAGACTCTGGAATACTGGTCCAGCGGAAGTACTTCCATGTACGGACTTCCCGGTACCGGCAAACAGGCCGCTGCTGAACACGAAGACTAATCGGACGCCCGGTAGCAAAGGCGCGTAAGGCTCCCCCGCGTGATGTTCCTGGCAGATCCTGATACGCACCCGGTGCGAAGCGACTCATGAAATGCCCAGGTATTGCCATATCCGCCCTGCATGGCGGAGCGGGCAAGACGATTCTGACCCTTGGAATCGTTGCGGCCTTGCGAAAACTCGGAAAACGGATTGCGCCTTTTAAAAAAGGGCCCGATTACATTGATGCGGGCTGGCTTGCCCTGGCGGCAGGCCGGCCATGCTACAATCTGGATACATTCCTATTGGAACCGGAGACGGTTCTCACTTCCTTTCTTTCCAAAATCAATCCATCCCAGGATATTGCTGTCATAGAGGGCAATCGTGGTTTATATGATGCAATTGACACCGATGGCAGTACCTGTACGGCCGAATTGGCCAAGTTTCTCAACCTGCCGGTACTACTCTGTGTAGACTGCACCAAAACAACCCGTACCATGGCAGCCGTGGTCGAAGGGATCTGTTCATTTGATCCGGATGTCAATATCTGCGGGGTGGTCCTGAACCGGGTAGCGGGCGCCCGCCACGAGAATATCCTCCGGCAGAGTATCGACCAGTACTGCCACGTACCGGTTTTGGGCGCTATTCCCAAATTACGCAAACAGCGCTTTCCGGAAAGACATATGGGACTGGTGCCGACGCCCGAACATGCCTGGGCCCAAGATTCAATTACGGCGGCCAGAGAGATGGCCGAGGCGTATTTGGATCTGGACGCGATCCAGGCTGCCGTTGAAGCGGGGGCGCCCCTGTCCCTGCCGGCTGATTTCAAGTTGGCTGAACAGACGACCACAACAGGACGAACTGTCCGGGATGATTGCCCGAAAATCGGTATTATTCAGGATTCAGCGTTTCAGTTTTACTACCCTGAAAACCTGGAAGCGCTTGAACAGGCAGGTGCAGAACTGGTGTATACCAGTCCTCTGAGAGAGCAAGAGCCACCGTCGGTGGATGGGTTTTACATTGGGGGTGGTTTTCCCGAAACGCACGCGGCTGAACTGGCGGCCAACGAAGCCTACCGAACGGAATTGAAGCGGCGGGCTGAAGCGGATCTGCCGATTTATGCCGAATGCGGCGGGTTGATGTACCTCGGTGAAAGCCTCCATCTCAAGGAGAGCACTTTTCCAATGGCAGGCATTTTACCGGTCGAATTTGGTTTTTCAAAAAAGCCCCAGGGACACGGCTATACCCGTTTAGAGATCGCGGACGATAATCCGTTCTTCAAAAAAGGTACTGAAGTCAAGGGGCATGAATTCCATTATTCCAAGGTGCTGAACTGGGACAGTAAAAAAGCCCGGCTGGTCTTCAAGATGTTGCGGGGCAATGGGATTACGGATGGCCTTGATGGTGCCTGCTACAAGAATTGCCTGGCGACCTATACCCATATCCACGCCCTGGGCAACCCTGTCTGGGCGACAGCCCTGGTACGCAACGTCCGCAAGTTCCAGCAGTCTAAACAACCTTAGAGCCCCAAGAGAAAAGCCGTGACGGAACCGGAAAAGGCGATCTTAAAGCTAATTTCGGAATCAGACTGCCGGATTCCGGCTGACGAAATTTACCAGTACTTTTCCAAAAATGGAAGTTATGGCCGTCGTGAGCTGCGGGCAGCCATCCGCCGATTATTGGAGTCCGGTGAACTCAGCTACAGCTACGAACTCGGCCAGAGTTTTCTGGAGCGTTCTTTCAATCGCCCCATTCAGGTGACCCCCAGGATTGCCCTGGCGCCCCCCGGACACGCCGTTGCGTCAGAGCACTCCGGGGTCACTGTGCGGCTGGCCCCGGGCGCTGCTTTTGGTTACGGGCAGCATCCGACGACCCGCATGGCGCTAGCGGCCATCGACCTGGCCCTGGAAATGCAAACCGTCAGTGATGCAAACCATAAGAATCGTGTACTTGATTTAGGAACCGGATCAGGGGTGCTCGTCATCGCGGCGGTGAAATTGGGAATTTCGGCTGGCCTGGGTCTTGACATGGACCCCTGCACCCTGGCCGAAGCGCAAAAGAATGTGGCTCTCAATGGTTTGACAGCGAAGATTTAGATCAAGAACTTGCCCCTGGATGCCGTACCCGACCGGTACGCGCTGATGACTGCCAATCTGCGGCTACCCACCCTGATTGAATACCGGGATGCTATCATCGCGGGCCTGCTGCCCGCCGCCCTGTTGGTCGTGTCGGGTATCAAGGCCGAAGAGCAGACGAAGTTACAGGACCAATACAGCCTGGTTGGAATGAAGATACTGCGTCATTGGAATGAAAAGGGCTGGGCGGCTTTGTTGATGCAGAAGGAGTCAAAGAGAAAGGTATAGGGTCTAAGGTAGAAGGTATAAGGAGGAAGGTAGAAGAAAGGGCATAGAATGAACTGAAAAGGGCCCGCTGATTTCCAGCGGGCCCTTTATCTTTAACCTGATAACTTCTGAGAGCTTGCTATTTTTTCTTCTTAGGATGACATTCGGCGCACTTTTTCGGACCTTTTTTCTCTTTCTTGTGGCAACCGATGCAGTTGGCGTGCAAAGCCTCCTTATGGTACTTCTTAATCTTGTCGGCCTTCTTCATCTTCTTGTCGGCCTTTAGTTTCTTACCGAAATAGCTGTGACAGTCGCCGCATTTCTGGACCGGGTCGCCCTCTTTCAACTCCAATGGTTTGCCGGCGTCATCGTGATGGCATTCACCACAACCGATCTTGTAATCCACGGTGTGCTTTTTGTGGGTGAACTGCACGATGGCTTTTTTATGTTTCTTGTAGCGAGAGTCGTTCATAGGAAACACGTCCGGAACGGACGCGGCATACAGACCTACTGCTAAAATCAGGCTCGCGGCTACTACTGCGATCGTAATCATAAAACTTCTAGACTTCATCTGTTGGTGCCCCCTTTCATAATGTATTTTAACGTCCTACTTAATTTTTTACGGAACATCCTTACTTATCAAGTAGCCTTGTGCGTGTCAAGGCAAAGCGGCCCCAGTACCCGTCAGTAGCTGTATGACAGCGGTATTGTATTAGGGGTCTATCTCATAAATACTTTTTCTTGAGATAGCTTATAGTATCAGGAGGCACTCTCGGAGGGGGCTTCTTCTTCCTCTTCCGCGTCGATCTCTTTCTGGCCGAACATGATCGCCCCCCAGATACTTATTTCGTAAAGCAGCATGAGGGGGAACGCCATCATGATCTGGGTGACCACATCCGGTGGCGTGATCATGGCCGCCCCTACAAAAAACAATAAAACGGCGTATTTGCGGTTTTCACGCAAGAAGGGGACCGTCACCAGACCGAGGCGGGCCAGAAAGGTGATGACTATGGGCAGTTCGAAAACCAACCCGAAAGCAAGCAACAGTTTGGTAGCAAAGGAGAGATATTCCTTCATGGAAGGCAGGGCTTTGATGGATTCGGAAGCAAAGCTCAGGAAAAACTTGAAGCCCCAGGGAAAGACGATAAAGTAACCGAACAGGGCACCACCGATAAAGAAAAAGGTGGATAATACCACGATGGGTACCATCACCCGGCGTTCCTTTTTGTAAAGTCCGGGGGCGACAAACATCCAGAACTGATAGATGATTACCGGACCGGCCAGGATCAGGCCGCCTAGAAATGCAACCTTCAGGTAGGTAAAAAAGGCTTCCGGTAGACCGGTGAAGATGAGCTGGTCGCCCTTTTCCATTACCGATATAAGCGGACGGGTTATGATTTCAAACAGTTTCTCCTTGAAACCGTAACAGATCATGAACCCGATGGCCACGGCGATGAAGCTTTTTATGATCCGCTCGCGCAGCTCTTCCAGGTGGTCGGTAAACGGAATTTTATCTTCTTCATCCATTGAGTTTTTCTCCGGGAGAGGCGGGCTCTTCCGTTTCCGCTGTGTCGGTCGGTTTGCTGTCCGGGGCGCTTTCGGCCAGCTCGGTGGTCTCTGCCTCTTGGGCAGCGGCATCCTCCGATTGGTTGGCAGTCTCGCGCTTGTAGGCTTCTATATCGGGGTCGTAAGTGGGGATATCCTTTAGGTCACTGAAGGAATCCTTGACGTCCTTTAGGTCGTCTTCCAGGTCGATGGACCGCTTGATGTCACGGGTCGCGTTTTTGAACTCGCCCATGGCCCGGCCGATCGATTTGGCCAATCCCGGTAGTTTCTTGGGACCGATGACGACCAGGGCCACGGCCAGGATCAGCATAATTTCGGGCATACCCATGCCGAACATATTCAACTCCTTAGCGCTTTGGTGCGCGACCTAGGGTATTGCGATGGCTCCGACTTGGGAAAACCAACGGCGGATAATCGCAAAAAAGTTCTAGTACTGGTTTTAAAAGCGGCTGTCAAGCTGGATGCGCCAAGCCCAGGGCCCTTAACCCCGAACTGATATCGGTAAAAATTCGGAATCGGAATCGGGTTTCGATTCCGATTCCGAAAACGATTTTGACCCGGATTTAAGGTCCCGACAACCTTGCAGACTTCATTTTTCAGGCTTCAATACGAGAAAATAGAGCTTCCCCGGATGCTGCATATACCCGGCAGCCAGTTCGGCATAGGGCCCGTTGCCCCAGAACAGGTCGGCCCGCCCCGGGCCGCGAATAGCCCCGCCCGTATCCTGATTCAGGACGAACCGCCCGAAACCAGACCATGATTCAATTGTACCGCTGCCATCCACCAGGGGTTTTTGGGTCTCGATAAAGGCCAGGGCCCCCTTGGGAAACAGGCGCCGATCAGTGGCGATCGAACGTCCGGGGGTCAGTTTCCGACCCAGGGAGCCGATGGGGCCGTCCTGCTCTGTGTTGAAAAATACATAGCTTGGGTTGGCATTCAGGATGTCATCGGCCTCTGCGGGGTGGGTGCGCAGGTATTTCTTGATTGCCTGCATGGACATTTCTTCCCGGGGGATGGCCCCGTTATCGATAAGCACCTTGCCGATACTTCGGTAAGGACGGCCGTTGGGACTGTTGTAGTGCACGTTAATCGGTTCACCGGTGTCCATGTAGAGCTTGCCTGAACCCTGTATATGTAGAAAAAACAGATCGATAGGGTCATCCACCCAGGCCAGCACATCTGCTTTGCCATCCAGGGCGCCAGCTGAATCGATTTCGCGGCGGTTATGGTAAGGCACCAGAGAGGTTCCGTTTAGGCGGCCCCAGATGGTTTCATCCTTAAAGCTGTCAGAAAAAAGGGACAGGTCAACAGAAACCAGATCATCCGGACGGGTATAGAGCGGATAACGAAAACGACCGCTTTTTCGATAGCTGCCTCTTAAAAACGGTTCGTAATACCCGGTGAACAGCACCCGGCCCGCTTTCTGACCACCAATGGACTGGTACACATGGTAGTGCTTCCGGAGGAAACGATTGAGTGTCTGTCCGTCCGGTGCCGTCTCTAAAAATGCACCGAATCGCTCCAGTGATGCGGCCACATGCGCGACCGAATAGGTATCCGCACCAAACGCAAACCGGGTTTCCGGAGCAAGCACCCGCAGGTATGCCAGGCTCTGTTCAAGGGAAGCCCACAGGGCATCGTAGTTCATATCGTCTGAAAATTCAGGCACTTTATGTTCGGTTAGCAAAACAAGGGGCACAACCGGAACCTCGACGGTCGGTATCTTGAACAGAGCGCAACCAGGCGCGCTGATGAGCAGAACGAAGCCCAGGAGGCCCAACAGGTAGCAGCGGTGTAAGCGGCCACCCGTTCGCGGGGAGCAAAGAAGTTTAGGTTTGGTCATCGTGGTCTTCCAGCGTGTTTTCGGTCAAATGGCGTGGTCGTTTTTCTATCGTGTCGATTTCGGGCAGGGACGTATCTGTTTTGAGGGAAAGACCGAGGCCGTCAAATTTGCGGGCCGTTGCCAGTACGCGGCGCTCGAATGAGCCAACCATTTTATTGTAGGATTCGGTGGCCCTTTCAATGTCCCGTCCCAGGCTTTTAAAATGACCGGTCATGACCGCCAGGCGTTGATAAAGGTCATTTCCTAAAGCGCTGATCACTTTGGCGTTTTCCGCCAGGGCCTCCTGGCGCCATCCCATGGCGATGGTTTTCAGCAAGGATATCAGGGTGGTTGGGGTGGCGAGAATGATCTGGTGGGCAGCCCCGGTTTCAATCAGGTTCGGATCCCGGGCCAGGGCGGCTGAAAAAAAGTTTTCGCCGGGGATGAACAGGACCACAAACTCCGGGGTCGGTTGAAACTGGGTCCAGTAGGCTTTCCGGGACAGTTGCCGGATATGGGTCAGGACATGTTTGGCGTGATTTTCCATTAAGGCTTCCCGCTCATCAGGCGTCCCGGCGGCCTGGGCCTCCAGATAAGACGCCAGGGGCACCTTTGAATCGACCACAATGTTGCGTCCCGCCGGCAGCTGAATGATCATATCCGGGCGCATAAGGCCGTCCCCGGAACTCACGCTGGCCTGCTCAATGAAATCGCAGTGGTCCTGCATGCCGGCCAACTCCGCCACCCGCTTGAGGGTAATCTCCCCCCAGCGCCCCCGGACGTGTGGTTTGCTCAGGGCACTGGTCAGTTTGCCCGTCTCCCGCTGGAGCGCGTTCTGGCTTTCCGCCAGGGATTCCACCTGCTGGACCAGTCCGCCGTAGGCCTTTTCCCGGGCCCGTTCCAGCTCACGAATCTGGCGGTCGTAGCGGTCCAGCGCTTCATTGATGGGCTTTACGATATTGCCGATGGTCTTTTGACGGGATTCAAGGTCACTGGCCGCTGCTGAAAAATACTTGGACATGGTGGTTCCGGCCAGATCCATAAATGCCCGGTTGTTGTCCTGCATGACTTTTAGGGAGACACTGCGGAACAGATCGGGCAGTTTTTCCTGGAAGTGCTCGAGATTGGCGGCTTTTTCCTCGGCGGCCGCTTTGAGTCCCGCCAGCTCTACCAATTCACGGTTGCGGGTATCCAGGGATTTTTCGGTCTGTTCAAGGCGGTTGGTGAGTTGCGCGAGCTCACCGACCTGGCGTTGGAGGTTTTCCTGCAGGTCGGTGCGGGCCGCGTTGAATTCCACGAGTGCTGCCGCTAGTTTCGAGCGGTACCAAATCCGGCAAAGCAGCCATGTGATCAACCCGCCGATGGCCACAACAGCCACGAGCAGGTATACGGGTAGTTCGACAATACCGTTATGAAAAACCATGGTCGCCTTTGATTCCGTGAGAGTATCCCGGCCCAATGGGGTATCGCAATCTTCCGGCCGAGCGGATGTTTATTTGGACATGAACCCCCCGACGATCAGCAATAACACGCCTATCGCTAATGATAACATGTAAAGGGGCATGGTTACGACATAGTGGAGCCATTTTTGAGCCAGTTGCATGGAGATACCATTCACCCACTTAAGGGTTTCCGGACCTGTTACGTCCACCAGACTCAGGGTTTCCCAGGTGATCTCTCCAGCCGTCATCATGGAGGAGATGGCCTGGAAACCCAGGATACATCCACCTCCAGCCAAGAATATAAGACCGAGCAGGGTGATTTTATTCATCTGATTCTTTCTCCAATTTGTAAGTTCCGCTTTTACCACCGGATTTTTCCAGCAGGCATATATCCTTGATAACCATACCTTTGTCCAGGGCTTTGCACATGTCATAAAGTGTCAACGCTGCGACCGAGACCGCTGTGAGCGCCTCCATCTCCACCCCGGTTTTTCCGGTCAACCGCACGGTAGCCGTGATTTCCACCAGATGATCGTCGGGTTTGAGAACGAATTCAATCGCGGCGTGGGTGATGGCGAGCGGGTGGCACATGGGGATGATGTCGGCTGTCTTTTTGGCCGCCATGACGCCCGCGATGCGGGCCGTTTCGAGCACGTTGCCCTTGGCCACGGTGCCCTGCTGAATCGCAGCGATGATGCGGGGGGGCATGCGGATAACTCCCCGCGCAGTTGCCTCGCGGACGGTGGCCGCCTTTTCGGTAACATCCACCATGCGGACCTGGCCCTGACTGTCTAAATGTGTGAAATCTGACATATTTAAAACTATTCCTCTCAGGAGCACCTAAAAGTGGTAAACTTGACTCGGAGTAAGGTAAGCGCTTTTAAGACTGGAGGCATAGTAAGGTCTATGTCACGGATCTTAAAAATGCAAAAATGTCGCTCCAGGTTAAATTATGCCACGTGGCAATAAAATTTAAGCAAAAAACTCGGTTTTGTCCGTCACTGTCGACTTGATCGCATTGAGAGCATCCGTCAGGGTTGCGATGACATTTTCGCGGATGTCCCCGGCCACGGCGAGGATCATGACATCATCGCCCACCACTAGGTTCCGGTCTGCGGCAATTTTGACCTGGATATCCACTATTCCGGGTCGCTGCCGGTATTCGGTTACAACTTGTTCCAGTCGCTGGTGATCCACCTGGACACGCAGCCCGGTGACCGCGCGGCCGTCCCGTGATGTGCTCCGTACGATTCCATTGTGATAAAGGACCATGCCGGCCTTATCGTAATCCGGGTGGGCCTTGATCGCCGCCATCACCGTATTCAAATCCATCAGGACACCTCATTATCACGGGCGAGAACCTCCGCCCGCTGTAAATCTTCAGGCGTGTTAACGTTAAAAAAAGAGAGCAGGTGGGGATCTGCCTGCCGCGATACTTTTTCGCTGATAATTTTCAAGTTTTTTTTCCTGAAGGCCCGCATAATCTTGAAACGGCCGTTCTCTACGCTGTGTCGCGCGGATTCCAGGCAGCTGCGTGAATAGACCGCACACAGCGGTTCCCGGCCCTCATCCGTTTCCGGCATCACAATATCGATTCCGGCTGAAATGCCGTTTATCACAGCCCTGACCATTTCTTCTTTAAGAAAAGGCGTATCGCCGGCACTGAAAAAAGCATAGTCGGTGCGGGCGTAAAACAGGCCGGTATGGATACCGGTCAATGCGCTGCGCGATTTAAGTATATCGGTGACGATGGTTGCATCGTAATCGAGGTAACGCTCCGGTGTATTGGTCACCAGGATCAGGTCATCAAATACAACGGACATTACCGCAAAGATCCGGTCCAGGATCCTTTCATCACCGATTCGCATCAGGGCCTTGTGTTCGCCTGCAAAGCGGGTGTTTTCGCCGCCGGCCAGTATGACGCCCGTACACACACTTGACATAGTGTCTTCTTTGTTATGAAAAAAAGGTGGTAAAATCAAGAATATTCAGAGTATAAAACGGTTATTAGATCTCGGAGAAAGGTAAATAGAATGGGATTACATTTACATAAAGCCGATGCGCCAACCGATGTTGACCTGGCGGTCGTATCTGTTTCCAGCACCCGCACCCTCGAAGAGGACAAGGCCGGTCACTGGATTGCCAAAACAGCCGCCAAAGAGGGGCATCGGGTGGTATATCACCAGGTGATCAAAGATGACGCCTACCTGATTCGAGCAACGGTCATGGACCTGGTGGCCCAAAGCGGTGCCCGGATTATCCTCGTAACCGGGGGCACCGGACTCAGTGATGCCGACGTGACCATCGAGGCCGTAAAGCCCCTGTTGGAAAAAGAGTTGACCGCCTTTGGGGTCTTGTTTGCCCACTTGAGTTTCGATCAGATCGATTCCGCGGCCATCCTGTCCCGGGCCACGGCCGGCAGAATCGGGCGTGCGCTGGTGTTCTGCATGCCGGGGAGTTTGAATGCGTGCAAGTTGGCGTGTATGGAGCTGATATTCCCGGAGATCGGGCACATGGTCCGCCACATCGATCGCGGCTAAAATCGGGTTGCAGAGCGCCTGATTCGTCCCACTTTTGCGTTGTTTGATAATTTTGATCCTCGGAATACGTTCGTATGCCTGTGGTCAAAATGATCAAGCCGCCTTGAATTGAAACAAATCAGGCGCTCTGCAACCCGATTTTGGTATTTACGCCCAACGCCGCGTTTTTGGCCAATCAGGCTTTGTTGAGGTGGGTTCTAAGATTCGGATTCTTGCTGCTGGGGCAGGGGGATTTTAATGAAATCGATGCCCTCTTCCTTGAGGGTCTTTTCTTCTTCCGGGGTGGAAGTGCCGCGGATGCTGCGCGGTTCGGCCGCACCGTAATGTATTTTCAGAGCTTCCTTGGCAAAATCACAGCCGACATTGTCAAAATTGCTTTCGACGAAATCGGCCATCTTTTTACCGATCTGGTCCAGGTTGACCTGGGCAGTGGCGGCGCCGGTGCTGCCGCCGTTTGCGGATTTGATGGAGAATGTGGAGGGCACCCGGTTGACCTCGGTCTCGTTGCACACCGGGCAGGTCAACAGGCCTTTGCGCTTTTGGCTTTTATAGGTGCGGTCATCCTCGAACCAGCCTTCAAAAACGTGGCCCTGGCAGCACTGTAAATCATAGGCAATCATACCATATCCTCTGTAACCGATACTCCCGAATTAATACCACAAAACCCCTGCATGTAAAAGAAATTATTGACAGACCCGGTGTTTCCACCCAAAATAAGCGCCGTTCAAAAAGATTTACATTACGAGCCGCCCATCCTGGCGGTTATTGCTCGGGCGAGGGGTTTTAAACCAGGTAGCTTAGCGAGGAAACTATTATGAGAGCCATTGCGATTATTCTCGTTTTAATTCTCTCCGGGACAGGTCTGGCACAGGCCGAGACCCGGTACGTGACCGACTCACTGGAAATAACCTTGCGGACTGGCCCCGAACTGGACCGAAAGATTACCGCTATGCTGAAAAGCGGTCAATCCATGGAGATCATTGATAAAGGCGAAGAGTGGAGCCAGGTGCGTTTGCCCAGCGGTCGCGAGGGTTGGGTGCTCAACCGGTTCATCCAGGAAGAACTACCCGTGAAGATTCAATTTGAGACCCTCCAAAAAAAATACAACGACCTTCTGTCGGGTGCCGACGAGCCCCTCCAAAAATTGAAGGAAGTAAGCAGTGAGAATGCGCGCCTGCGCACAGAGCTCGCCAGGACGAAACGCGACTTCGAAGCCCTTCAAAAATCTTACAAGGAATTGCGGGAAACAACGGCGGATGCCCGCCGGATAAAAACGGAGCGGGACCAGCTGTCCCGGGAGCTGGCCGATAAGACCAAGGAAACCCGCCAACTTAAATCCGATCTGGCGCTCGCCGAAAAGAAAAGCACTCAGTGGTGGTTCATTCTCGGGGCCGGGGTATTGTTGTTCGGATTCGTCATCGGGTTCGCCGTCCGGCCGCGGCGCAAACGGTCATCACTCTATTGAAAGGGTCCGAGGGGTCCGGTCTTCGCTTTATAAGTTTCGCCCGGCAGGCAAGGGTTGCGGGGTTTGGTTCAAACAATTTGAACTCAACGAATAGGTTCTCTAGGACCTTCTAATCTGATCAAGTACGAATAATGGAAATAAAAACAGATTTTCTGGTTATCGGCAGCGGCGTTGCCGGGCTGACCTTTGCTTTGAAGGTTGCGGAACACGGTACGGTTGCCCTGGTAACCAAAAAAGGAATCATGGACAGCAATACCGCTCGCGCTCAGGGCGGGATTGCCTCTGTGTTCGGGAAGCTGGATTCCTTTGATCTGCACATTGAGGACACCCTGGCGTCGGGTGACGGGCTTTGCAACCGGGAAGTGGTCGAGATGGTGGTCAAAGGTGGGCCCGCCAGCATTCGCGAGCTCATCGATCTCGGAGTACAGTTCAACCTGAGCAAGGAGAGCCAGGGACAAGCGGAGCCCAGGCTGGATCTTGGCCAGGAGGGTGGCCACTCACGCAAACGAATTGTCCACGCCAATGACATGACCGGCCTGGAACTGGAAACCGTGCTGGTCAACCATGTGTATGCCCATGACAATATAGAGGTGTTCGAAAACCACATGGCCATCGATCTGATCACCGTCAGTACGCGGATGAAGCGCGGGATGGTGACGACCACCCATGAGGATTTCTGTTGTGGGGCCTACGTGCTCGCGGCCGAGACCAACACCGTGCACACCTTCAATGCCGGTATCACGCTCCTGGCCGCCGGCGGAGCCGGTAAGGTTTATCTGTATACGAGCAACCCGGACATCGCCACGGGCGATGGTATCGCCATGAGCTACCGGGCGGGGGCCACGGTGGCCAACCTCGAATTTGTGCAGTTTCATCCCACCTGCCTGTATCATCCGGAAGCGAAAAACTTCCTGATCTCCGAAGCCGTGCGCGGCGAAGGCGGCATCCTGGTCGATGCGGCCGGACAACGGTTTATGGAAGCATATGACCCGCAGAAAGACCTGGCCTGCCGGGATGTTGTCGCCCGGGCCATCGACACCGAACTGAAGAAGAGTGGCGATGATTCGGTTTTCCTGGATATTTCCCATCAACCAGCAGATCTGGTTAAAACGCGTTTTCCCAACCTGTATGAGCAATGTCTGAAATTCGGGGTGGATATGACGACCGAACCTATCCCGGTTGTCCCGGCAGCCCACTACATGTGCGGCGGGGTGGCGACCGATATGTTGGGACGCACGGATATCCGGCGACTGTATGCCATCGGGGAAACGGCCTGTACCGGCCTCCATGGGGCCAACCGACTGGCCAGCAACTCCCTTTGCGAGGCCCTGGTCTACGCGGATGCGGCCGCAAAACAGGCGGTGGCAGATCTGAAATCGATCGATGCCGGGCTGACCCCGGCCCCCTCTCCCTGGGATGAAGTCGGGACATCCGACAGCGACGAGTTGATCATGGTATCCCACAACTGGGACGAAATCAGGCGCTGCATGTGGAATTATGTCGGTATTGTGCGATCCGATAAACGCCTGGCCCGGGCCTGGCGCCGCATTGAAAATATCCAGACTGAAATAGATGAGTATTACTGGGGGTTTCGGGTAGCGCCGGATTTGATCGAACTGAGAAACATCGCCATGGTGGCGGAGTTGATCGTAAAATGCGCACTCCACCGCAAAGAGAGCCGCGGGCTGCATTACAATATCCAATATCCAGAACGTGATGACCGCCGCTGGCTCAAAGACACGGTTTTACGGCGGCCATTTGTGGGGTGACCTGTTTCGGTCTTCAGGCCGCAAAATTCCCGGAAAAGGGGGCTTGGGGCCGGTTGACATAACCATTATGTGCATTAGTTTTCACCAAAGCCGCGGGCTTTGATTGCCGGCTGATCCCCACCGGAGCGGGAGATGAACAAACCTAAAGACTGCAGTTGCCACCAGGATCCTAAATGAGCACGAAACGGGACTATTACGAAGTACTCGGCGTTGGCCGGGATGTTGATGAAAGCGCATTGAAAGCGGCCTATCGCAAGCAGGCCCTAAAATACCACCCAGATCGAAATCCCGATGACAAACAGGCAGAGGAGAAATTCAAAGAGGCCTCTGAAGCCTACGACGTTTTGCGCGACCCCCAAAAACGCCAAATCTACGATCAATACGGGCACCAGGGACTCGAAGGTTCCGGATTCTCGGGGTTTGGGGGGTTTGACGACATCTTTTCAAGCTTCGGCAGTATTTTTGAAGACCTCTTCGGGTTCAGCAACGGCGGCGGACGCGGCCGCAGCCGGGCCCGCCGTGGGTCGGACCTGCGGTATGATCTCAGCTTGAGCTTCATGGAAGCTGCCTTCGGCACCGAGACTGAAATCGAACTCAATAAGGCGGAAACCTGCACCACCTGTGACGGCAGCGGATGCGAACCGGGCACCAGCCCGGAAACCTGCAGCCACTGCCAGGGGTCGGGACAGGTGTCCCGCAGTCAGGGGTTTTTCACCGTCCGGACCACCTGTCCCCGCTGCCAGGGGAACGGTCAGAGTATTTCCCATCCCTGCCAGCAGTGCCGCGGCCGCGGCCAGGTGGTGGCCACCAAAAAAGTCGCCGTCAAGATACCGGCCGGCGTGGACAGCGGTTCGCGCCTGCGACTCACTGGTGAAGGTGAAGCCGGAACCCAGGGAGGACCTACCGGCGACCTATACGTCTTTATCAATGTGGAGGCCCATGAATTTTTTAAACGGGACAATTCCGACGTGATATGCCAGGTGCCCATCTCTTTTGTACAAGCGGCTTTGGGCGACAGCATCACGGTGCCCACCCTGGTGGGTGAAAAGACTTTGAAGATTCCCAAGGGCACCCAGTTCGGAGATGTGTTCCGTTTTCGAGGCGAGGGCATTGCCTCCCTCCGGTCCGGTCGTCGCGGTGATCAGATCATGCAGGTCATCATCAAAACACCAACCGGTCTGACCAAGAAACAGGAGCAGCTCCTCAAGGACTTTGCGGACCTTGAATCTGAAAAGATCTCCACCAAGCTTAAAAACATTTTCAAGGGCGCAGCTGAAAAGGTGGCCCGTTAGCAGACACTGCATTCGCGATAACCACCACATCTTTGGAGATAACCCGACATGTATGAACTGAAAGTCGAAACCGATTTTTCGGCAGCCCACCAACTCACCGTGGTTGGCGAAAAGTGTGAGAACCTGCACGGCCACAACTGGAAAGTGGAGGTCATCGTTGCCGGAGACACTCTGGACGAAGGCGGGGTTATGATGGATTTCGGCATCATCAAGAAGCATGTCCGGGCCGTCATGGAGACCCTGGATCATAAGTTCCTGAATGAACTTGAGCATTTCGGCAATGGCACGCCGCCCTCGTCTGAGAATATCGCCAAGTACATCGCACTGGCCCTGATAGATAAGATTGACAATCCGGCAGTGCGGATTTCCCGGGTGAGTGCGTGGGAGTCGAAGAATGCCTGCGCCACGTACATCCCCTATAAGTCGTTTTAAAGCCTCCCTTCAAGTCCAACCTCTGCGTTGGGCGTGTAATTCAAATCCTCGAAATACGCGCGTATTCCTCCGGTTTGAATGACCCGCCCGCCTTGATCTTGAACTCGCGAGAGGGCTTAAAAACCGTTTCGTGGAATTTGATTGTCATTTCTACAAACACAACGCTATTCTCGCTGTATCCAACTAAAAATTTTGCATATTTTTGATTGTCGGTCTATATTTAGTCCGTTACCTCTCAAGCGGATCGGGCAACCACACCCGATCATCTCTTTCAGCAGGCTGTGATGAAAACCGCAAATACAAGCAAGCCCAAACCCGCAATTCTGCTGGTGGATGATCAGTCGGCGTCTAATGCAGTTCTATCAGATCTCCCCTCCCGTTCGAATTGGGATCTTCTCACCGCAACCACAGAGGATCAGGCACGTCAGTTTTTAAGAGAATACGACCTGACCTTGATCTTCCTCGACCTGGAGATTACCAGTGCGGACGGACTTGCCGTGGCCTCCAGCCTGGGTCCAACCCTGAGTGAAAGGAACATTCCGCTCCTGTTGCTTTCCTCTCCGAACCTCGGCGCCGAGGTTCTGCAAACCGGGTATGCATCCGGTGCCGTGGATATTCTGACCAAGCCGCTCAACCCATTGATAATCGACGCAAAGTTGAAGGTTTTTTTACAGATTTACCACCAACGAACCGCTTTGCTGCACGCCAACGCGGAGTTGGAAAAGGCCCGTCGGGAAGATGAAGACATGGCCCGTAAACTCGAGCAGGCCATCGAAAGGGCCAATCGCATGGCAGTGGAGGCCGAAGTGGCCAGTATCGCCAAGAGTGAATTTCTGGCCAACATGAGCCATGAGATCCGCACCCCGATGAACGGTGTCCTGGGTATGACCGAACTGTTGCTGGGGACGTTACTGACTGAGGAGCAGCGCGACTATGCCCGGACGGTCAAAACCAGTGCCGATTCTCTTTTGCTGCTGATAGATGATATTCTCGATTTGTCTAAAATAGAGGCCCGCAAACTCGATCTGGAGATCATCGATTTCAACCTGCGTTCGGCCCTGGAATAGACGCTCGACCTGTTGGCCATCCGGGCCCAGGAAAAGGGCCTTGAACTTGTCGGGATGATCGAACCGGTGGTTCCCTCGTTGCTCCGCGGGGATCCGGGACGCCTGCGTCAGGTGCTGACCAACCTCGTCGGCAACGCCATTAAATTTACCCGGGAAGGCGAGGTCATCATCCGGGTCAGCCGTGAAGCTGAAGATGAGGCTAAAGCCCGTCTGCGTTTTTCGGTCGTGGATACCGGCATCGGCATTCCCCGGGCGCGGCGGAAACACCTGTTCGACGCTTTCACCCAGGTCGATGCTTCCACGACCCGCAAGTTCGGCGGAAGCGGGCTTGGACTGGCTATCTCAAAGAAACTGGTCCGGATGATGGGCGGGAAAATCGGCGTGACCAGTACCCCTGGTGAGGGCTCGGACTTCTGGTTTACCGTTGAACTTGCCAAACAACCGGAAGCTGCACCACATGCACCAGTTTCAGAGCGGGATATCCGCGACCTCCGGCTAATTTTTGTCGAACACAACCGTTCCAGCCGAAAATGGTTGGCCACCTTGATGGACAATTGGGGCATTGATTTTGAACAGGCGGATACGGCCAGTGAAGCGCTGATCAAGATCCGATCTGCCGCCGAGTCCGGCACGCCCTATCGGATTGCCCTGCTGGATATGAATATGCCCGGCATCGGTGGAGAGGAGCTGGGGCGGCTCATCAAGGCCGACGAGGATCTGGGCGACACGCGGCTGGTCATGATGACCTCGCTCGGAAAAAGGGGTGATGCCGCGCGTCTTAAAAAAGAGGGCTTTGCGGCCTACTTGACCAAACCGGTCAAACAATCAGTTCTCCACGACTGCTTGGCAGCCGTCGACGCAACCGCGGATCCGGATGACCACACGGACAACGCGGGCCAACTTATTACCCGCTATTCCCTCGACGAAGCCAAGCAGCGCGGGATCCGCATTCTCGTAGCTGAAGACAACCCGGTGAACCAAAAGGTAGCCCTGGCGGTACTGGAAAAACTGGGCTACCGGGCGGAGCTGGCCGTCGACGGTAGGGAAGCGGTTAACATGCAGGCTCAACAGGCTTATGATTTAATCCTTATGGATTGCCACATGCCCCGCCTGGACGGTTACAAGGCTGCCCGCCGGATCCGCAAGGCTGAAGCAGATGGAAAACAACGGGTGCCGATCGTGGCCATGACCGCCCACGCCGTAAGCGGTGCGCGGGCGGAGTGCCTGGAAGCAGGGATGGATGATTTCATTTCCAAGCCGGTGGCGCCCCAGGTATTGGTTGATACCATCGAGAATTGGGTGCGCGCTCCGTCCCATGCCCGCAGGGTGGCTCCCGCCGAAGAGTCTGCCCTGCAAGGGGAGCCGGAGGTGTTCAACCAGCAAGGTCTATTCACCAGCGTATTGGGCGACAAGGATCTTTTCAGCGAACTTTTAGGTGTTTTCACGGCTGAGTTGCCGGTGATGCTGAGCGCCCTGGAAGCGGCCGTGCAGGGCGGGAACCTGGAAAGTATCCGGATAGCGGCGCACAATCTGAAAGGGGCCGCCGGCAATATCGGTGCACCGGCCCTGCTGGCTTTGGCGCGTGAAATCGAAGGACTGGCTGCGGCTGCACAGCCGGGCGAAACCACATCCTTGATACCGACCGTGGAGCGTTTGCGGCTCCAGGTCCAGCTGTTTTTGGACACCGTCAAAGATGCGCCGCCGGAAGAAGAAAATAGAAGCCAAACGTGAAAAAAACGGGGGCGGAATCGTAAACCGCCCCCCGTCTATGCAATGGTCGGGAATCCGTGGTTTGGATTGCTCATGCGACCTACCATCAGGCATTGGGATAAAGCTCCAGCAGGCGGTTACCCAGCATCGTGGCGATCCGCTTGAACAGGGTCAGTCCGCTGGCCGGCTCAGCGTTGAGCAGTTTCAGAAAACGGGCGCTTTCAATTTTGAGCAGGCTGGCAGCCTCCACGCACTGCCCGGAGGCCGAATAGGACTCCCGTTCGGTCAGGCTGGACCAGCCGATGATTTCCCCGGCATGATGCGCCATGTAGACCACCTTATCGCTTTTCCCCAGAACCAGTTTTATCCGGCCGGTCAACAGGATAAAAAAATCAGTGGCCCGGTCACCTTCGTGGAATAGAAAGTCACCCTCGGCAAAAGAGACTTTTTCAGACAATTCCATGGCCTTTTTTACAAAACCCTTATCCATTCCCCAAAATAAATCACTTTGTTGAAGTTGCATACGCGACCTCCTTTCCGTGAAACCAAAATCCATTCATGAGATAGCTTCACGCATCATACGTACTTGGGTATCCTTGATAGGGCTCCATACGACATGATGTAAGATACCGGGAAGACGCCTGTCTATTTGGCGAAACAGGGTTATGGCAGAAAATCCGCAATCACCGAGAAATCGCAAAAAACTTGCGGGCAACCCCGGGGGGTTGTCCTGACAGGCGCTCCCCGATATCGTCACCAACCATTGCAGTGGTAGCGGTCTCAAAAAAGCGGCAGATGAATGGCACCGAGTTAAGACCCAGCTGGGCAAACGAAAGGTCAGGTGCGTGTTGGTCTGGGAAACTTAGCAATAGTAACCGGATGTGGTGTCGCTGGCGTTGCGGTGAGCGGGGGGTTCAATTCACGCGAACTATAGTTACCATGATAGTATGCGAGCCATAAGTGTCAAGCCTTTAATCCATACCGCCCATTGGAAAGAACAAGTGATTGACAAAATGGTCCCTGCCAATAGAATTCAGAAATGGGCCATCTATTGCAGAATATCCCCGACCGACTACCGGAAGAACTCTTTGAAACCATCCTGGCGCAGCCCGGCTTTAAATTGGAGCGAATTGTATCCAGGGGGCATGCCACGCCCACGGGACAGTGGTACGATCAGGCCGGGGACGAATGGGTCTTATTGATCAAGGGCAGTGCCTGCCTGCGGATTGAACACCAGGCAGAAGAAGTCGTCATGCAACCCGGAGATCATATTCTGCTACCCGCGCACTGCCGGCACCGGGTGGAATGGACCGATCCGGACAATGTGACGATCTGGCTGGCCTTGCACTATTCATCAGACTAACGCCGGCGCGATACTCATATAGAACTCAGAAATGGCGGACATGCTATCCATATCTACCTCTTTTCGTGATTCTGCCGAGACTGATCCTGAACGGTTTGTAGCCAATCTGGAGCAGTTGGGGGTTAGGGGCGTAGAGCTGGAGTATCGGCTGACGGATCGATTTTTTGCAAGGCTGCGGTCCCCATTGCAGCAATCCGGCCTGACAGTGGCCAGTATCCACAACTATTTTCCCTTTCCCACGCGATTTGAAAAATTGAAGCCGGGCGGAGATCTTTTCCTGCTTTCTTCCCCAGAGAAAGACGAGCGTAAGCGGGCCGTAACCTGGACGACCCGAACAATCGAGATGGCCAATGATCTCGAGGCCGGTGTGGTCGTGCTCCACTGCGGCAAGGTGGAGATGAATTCCGAGTTTCACAAACTGCACCGGTACTTCGATGAGAGCGCTATCGTTACCCCGGAAGCCCAGACGTTTATCGCCCAAAAACTGCAGGCGCTGCAAGCCGTGAAACCAGCCTATCTGGACAACCTGCTGTTCAGCCTGGACCGGCTTGTGTCGGTAGCTGACAAGCAGGGTGTGATCCTGGCCTTCGAAAATCGCGCCCATTATCACGAGCTGCCGGGCAGTGATGATTTTGAGCGGTTACTGGCGGAGTTTGACGGCGGCCCCGTCGGATACTGGCACGATACCGGTCATGCCCACCTGTCGGAAGCACTCACAATCATGCCACCCGGCTACCTGCTGGAAAAATACGCTGAGAAGCTTGTCGGTTTTCATTTTCACGATGCGGTTGGTCTCAATGACCACCTGCCGCCCGGCACCGGCGAGATCGACTTTGCATACCTCAAATCCCATCTAAAACCGGACATCCCTCTCGTCATTGAACTCAAACCCGGCACCCCGCATGTCGATGTCAGAAAAGGCATTGATTTTATGAAAGATTTTTTAATTTAAAAGTGCAAAGCTGAAGCTGGTTCTGGGCTGCGTCAGGGACTCAAGGTTCCGTCTACGCCTTCCAGGCTACGCCGGACAGGCAAGACGGACGTGAGATCTAAACCGGAGGAATACTAATGGTATTTCGAGGATTTAGATCTCGCGCCCAACGCAGAGATTGGGTTCATGGGTTCGCTCAGAACCAGCTTCTACAATTTGTTACAACTTGTTACCCCCCTGAAAAGCATTCCGCCCTGGATTGATTTATATTCCTTCCACAACATGCGGATCGGCCTAGCGGCCCTGCATAAAACAACCCATCTTGCTAAGGAGGAAGGAAAAATGAAAAAGAAACGTATCTTGATCGGAGTTACCGTATTTATCACCCTGGCCCTGATCCTGGCGGCCTGCGGCCACAGCCGCTTCGCCGGCTACCGGGATGCATCACCCGAAAAGCGCGTGGAATGGATTAAAAAGCATATCTCGGATGAATTGAATCTGGATGCCGCCCAGAATGAAAAACTGGATGCCATTGCGGCGGATATGCTGGTACGCAGGGAAAAGATGAAACCGGTTCGCGAAAAAGGACGCCTGGAACTGGCCACCCTTGTACGGGCTGAGAAACTTGATCGCATGGACCTCGAGCGCTTGGTAGATACAAAGCGGACGCATGTTGAAGAAATGATTGATGTGGTCATGGACCATGCCGTTGAATTCCACCAGATGCTGACGCCCGAACAGCGCACCTTGCTGGCGGAGAAAATTGAAAAACATGAGCGATACCGGTACCGGTGCTGGAAATAAATCCGAAGTGACTTTCCTTCGGCAATGGTCGCCCCGCCCGAGTTTATCGGGACGGGGCGGATTGACATGCTGGTCTTGCGGATTCTATACATAATTGCGGACAGGCAAACAGGTGGCTCCGCCCATTGTCGCAATCTTTAATACCAGGAGTTTAAGATGGATCTAAACAACCTCAAATCATTTTTTTAATGGTGTACCATTATCAACGGGTCCCTGCTGATTCTTTCAGTCTTGGGATCTGTGCTGATACCGGACATGGCTGTCAATATGCACGGCAAATTATTCCAAATATCCCAGGACGCTGTATCTGAGAGCATCTATTTACTGCTGGGGATGTACAAAGTTTTCTGGCTCAGTCTCAACCTCGTTCCTTACATTGCTTTGACAATCATCTCAAAAGACGGTTAAAACCTATCTCAAAAAGCGGATTTTGGTTCAAAATCAAGGCGGCCGTGAGGAAAAAACCGGAGTAATACATCAGGTATTTCGAGGATTTATTCCGAGCGCCCAACGCAGAGTTTGGGCCAAAAGACCTTTTTGAGAAAGGTTGTAGAAGAGCGCAGGAGGAGCAGACCAATGCCTCAGAAAATCCTGGTCATCGATGATGATGAAAAACTGAATGAGCTTCTGAAAAACTACCTTTCCGATTTCGGATATAAAGTGCTATCCGCCACCCATCCGGAGAGAGGGTTGCAGCTTATTTCTTCTCAAAAGCCGGAGTTGGTGATCCTGGACGTTATGCTGCCGGAAATGAGCGGGTTTGAGGTGTGCAAATGTATTCGCCAGGACAGCGATGTCCCGGTGATCATGTTGACAGCCCGCGGCGAACTGATGGACCGGGTGGTCGGTCTTGAACTGGGTGCCGATGATTATCTGCCCAAACCCTTTGAACCCCGGGAACTGGTGGCCCGTATCCAGACGGTTTTACGCCGGATGGTTCGCACTGATACCACCCAGGTCCAGCAGTATGGTGCCCTGACGATAGATTTTCCACGGCGCAAAGCCTTCATCGAAGACCGGGATGTGGACCTTTCCACCAACGAGTTTACCGCTCTGAGCCTGCTGGTGCGGCAGATCGGCCGGGTGATGGACCGCGACCAGATTATGCAGGAATTGCGGGGCATGGACTCCGATGCGTTCAATCGTACCGTGGATATCACCATGAGCCGTCTGCGCCAGAAGCTCGGTGATGACCCCAAGAAACCAACCTATATAAAAACCGTGTGGGGCGCTGGCTACGTCTTTATAGGAGAGGCACCGCAAGATGCAGACCGGGAAGTTTAAAAAGCTGTTCGGGTCGGTCTTTACCCGGCTTTTTTTAACAATTCTGGTTACCGGCTTTCTTATCAACCTGCTGGTAATTGGTCTTTTCGGATTTATTCGCCACAAAGTGGATGCGTCCATGCACGCCCATTTGGTTCAGTATGTTCAATATATTACTAAGGATATTGGTACCCCCCCGGATCTTGAGCGAGCTCGTCAAATTGCCCGGAATGCCTCCATGACCATCCGTTACAGCAGTCCTGACGAGAACTGGTCGACTTCCGAAAATTTCATTCCCATTCAAGGCCGGAGAATTCACATCTGGCATTCAGGGCCCGACATGCTAGCCGGGTCTGCGCGGGGACGTTATTTTGTCAAGGTTCGCCACGGCGACGGCGAACTGGTGTTTCAAGCCGCCCGCGGCCGCGCCGCCATGGATGACATCCAGAAGGTCCTGCTGGTTCTGATCTGCCTTTTCACCGTCGTGCTGGTCATGGCCTATCTGGCAATTCGTTGGATACTCAAACCAATCAGGTGGCTAACCGAGGGGGTGACCCAGGTTGGTGACGGCAATCTGGAACATCGGGTTCCGGAAGAGCGGGCCGATGAGTTCCGGGATCTGGCCGAAGCTTTCAATGATATGGTCACCCGGATCAGCAAAGCCATGCATGCCCGCGAGCAGTTGTTGCTGGATGTGAGTCACGAGCTGCGCTCACCCTTGACCCGGTTGAAAATCGAGCTGGAAATGCTGCCCGCGGGATCCAGGAAAGAGTCTCTGCGCGAAGACATCCTCGAGATGGGAAAAATGATTACCGATATTCTCGAGGCCGCCCGCATGCAACACAACGCCGGTTCGCTGAACATCCAGCCAGTGGATCTGGCCCGCCTGATCCATAACCTCCTGCCTGATTTTGAAAACCAGCCGCCGGGTCTGGTGGTCCAGGGAGACCTGGCTGAAAGTAAGGTTTCAGCCGACATCGAGAAGGCCGGCATTGCGCTTCGAAACGTGATCGACAATGCCATGAAATATTCCCGGAAAAGCGACCAGCCGGTCGAACTTAGCCTCGCGGCTGGAGCCGGATTTGCCGTTATCAGGGTTGTGGACCATGGCATCGGCATCCCGGCCGAAGACCAGTCCTATATATTTGAACCCTTCTATCGGGCCGACAAATCACGGACCCGCAAAACCGGTGGATACGGTCTGGGGTTGAGTATGTGCAAAACTATCATGGAGGCCCACGGCGGGCGGATTGAAATTCGCAGCTCGCTGAATCAAGGGACAACCGTCACCCTTTCGTTTCCGACCGAAGCCTCTAAGTAGCAGGATTTTGACGTTCCCCGTCACGAATCCAGCGTTTATAAATCCCACCGGGCACGCTATTACCATACATATTCGAATATATTGAACAAATTTACATTGCCGCTTTGGGTATAATTTATGCATCTTTATGGTTGGAATTTAACGATGCACCAAAAGCCCAAAAGTCGGAGGCAGAATGAAAATCCAGGAAAGCCTGGAACAGCTGGCCCGTTATAACCTGCAACAGCGAAAAGTGACCGGTCAGGTAGATGTAACCAGGGAAAAGCTCAAAAGGTTCAATGCTATTCTCGACATGTTTGCCGATGACAACTCTGAACAAAAGAGCGATCCGGGGTTGTCGGTCCTGGCTTTGATGTCGGCGCCAATTCGTTCCAGCTCATACGGAAGGATGCTGCAGGCCCTTAGCACCCATAAGGGGCCGGAGCACCCACCCGCGGGTGAGGTTAAAAATAAACCAACGGGGCCGACAGAGGTGTCGCCCGCCGATCATGGGCGGGAAATTCTTCCCGGTCCACCGCTGGAACCATTGACCAATATTAGTGAAAGGGATCGGATTGACCGGGGTGTATCACGAGCGGCTGCAAATTATAACCTTCCGGAAAGTCTGATAAAAGGAGTCATTAATGCCGAATCCGGGTACAACCCCAGGGCCCTGTCGCGTGCCGGTGCCCAGGGGTTGATGCAGTTGATGCCGGGGACGGCCAGAGAACTTGGCGTGCAGGACGCTTTTGATATTGAGCAAAATATTGATGGCGGGGCCCGCTATCTCAAAAAAATGGTTGACCGCTATAATGGCGACGTAACCAAGGCCCTGGCGGCCTACAATGCCGGACCGGGGACAGTGGATCGATATAAAGGCAAGGTTCCCTATCGCGAAACGATTGCTTACGTGGACCGGGTTTTGAAGTATTCACGGCAATATGTATAGCGTGGGACAAGGCTATACAATTTCATCTTCTTAGCGTAGTATCCGATTTTATGTCCCGAATCTTTCCGCCACGCATATTCAGTTTGTCTCGCGATCAACTGCTCTCTCAGCTGGGCTGCCTGGCCGTGTTTGCCTCGGCGTTCTGTTTTTATATGTCCACAGTGGCCATCCAGTGGTCCCGGTCACGGGTGACCATTGATGCATCTTATTTTGTCTTTGCCCGGTTTTTGCTGGGATTTTTAGTGGTTAGCACCGTAATGAAGGTTCGGCAGCGTCGCCTGAACCTTGTCAACCACCACCTGCTATTGGGGCGGACGCTTGCGAATTGTGCCGCGGTTTACTGCTTTTTCAAGGCGGTAACGGCGACCACGGTGGCCCAGGCCAACATCCTCAACATGACCTACCCGTTGTTTATTGCCATCTTCACCTGGATATTTTTTAAAAAGCAACGCGATGTCGTTACCCTGGCCATGGTACTGGTGGCTTTTACCGGGGTCTGGCTGGTCCTGTCTCCCGGCGGTTTCGGCTTGAATTCTACCCACATCTGGGGCCTGATGTCGGGTCTGACCGCGGCAGCCGCAATCATTTATCTGAATCTCAGTCGGCAGTATCATGATACCCATACAATCCTTTTTTACATGTTCGGCCTGGGTTCGGTCGTCATTTATTTACTGTTTTACAGACATATATTTTTCCCGGATACTATCGAATTCTATTATCTGATTCTCTGTGCCGGCACCGGCATTGCCTGGCAGTATCTGCTGACTTTGGGATTTCGATGGGTTACGGCTGTTGAGGGCGGCATCATCTCATCCACCCGAATCCTTTTGGCTGCTCTGTTCGGACCCCCGTTGGTGGCTGAACCGGCCCTGACAATCGCCGGATGGACAGGTGCCCTTTTCATCTTCGGCGCCAATGTTGTCTTGGCGGCCCGCAAGACCAAAACCGCCTGGTCGGGGACGAACTCAAATTAACCAAGTTGCCCCGGGATGTATCCGCTCCATATAAACACCTCCCCGTGCGGGCCTGGCAACAACCAAAAAGCTTGCGATCTGAAATAAACTGCTTATGGTTACGTGGTATTTTTTCAAACTTTATTAATGGGAAGGATCGATTGACGGCTATCAGCCCCTCGCGGGCTGGAATTTTATGCGCTTTCTGCTTTACAACATACGCTACGGTACCGGTATCGGCCGGCAGTTTCACCTGCCGCTGCCGTTTATGGGCCTCTTCAAACGAACCGACCGCAACCTTTCCAAAATCATAGATTTTGTCGAGTCCTTAAACCCGGATATTGTGGGCCTGGTCGAGGTGGATATCGGTTCCTTTCGAACCAGCAGAGAGAACCAGGCCCGGACCCTGGCGGAGCGGATTGAACACAGCCCTGTATTTCAATCCAAATACGGCAACGGTTCAATAGCCGACATGCTGCCGATCTTAAACAAACAGGGCAATGCCCTTTTGACCAATCAGGCGATCCAATCCCGTAAATTTCACTATCTCAATAACGGGGTGAAGCGCCTGGTTATCGAGATTGAACTGGACGAGGTCAACATCTTTCTGGTCCACCTTTCGCTACGCTTTAGAAAGCGGCAGGACCAGCTCAACGATCTTTTTGGCTTGATCCGCAACGCCCACAAGCCGGTGATTGTGGCGGGTGACTTCAATGTTTTCCGCGGTGCCCGGGAACTGTCTCTTTTCAAGGCGGCTGCCGGACTGGTTAGCGCCAATCCTGATGGACTGCCTTCCCATCCCAGCCGCGCCCCCAAGCGGCAGCTCGACTACATTCTACATAGCCCCGAAATCAATGTATCGCGTTTTTTTGTCCCCCAGGTGACTTTTTCTGACCATGCCCCGCTTGTTTGTGATTTTGATGTAATTCCCCAATGGAAGAATATAGTGTCTCGGACCATTTCAACATCGCTGCGGAACCCTGCCGCCCCGCACGTAGGGGCACCCGCTTTTTGAATACCACGCTTGCATTTCAATCTGCCTTCCAGCTATAATCTGGCATCCCCCCTAATGAAATCCAGTCTATTGGAGGCTAAATGTGACTTTCAAAACAATCGTCAACAAGTGTTTAGCTGTTTGTTTGCTTGGCTTTTTTGTCACTGGGTGTCTGACCGAGCCGACAGTCAAAATGCCTGAAAAATTACCCGACATTGTCAAAACGTACAAGCATGTTTCGATTGTGGGCGGGCGAGCCGGTTTGAAGGATACTGGTGTCCGTATTGAAGAGGGCGATATCTTTACCGCCCTGGTTACCGGTAGTATTGATTTTTGCCCCAAGGGAAGTTGCCTAAAACGAAAGGAGGCGCCGGCCCGCAGGTTTGTCGCCAGAGTCGGGAAGCCGGAGACGAGCATCTATTTCCAACCACTTACAAGATTTGCTAACCCCAACCATTTTATCCGGACCCAGTATAATGGTTCCGGGAATCTCTACGTCGGGTACCGTGTGGGATCGCTCAAATCAGACGGTTCGCCCCAGAGACCGGATTGGTACCAGCAACACATGGGGTCATATTCGGTTGATATCATTGTATGGCGAACGGAAGACTGGGTAAAAATCGCCGACTTTCTCGAAAACCAAGTAAAGGCCAGTCCCCAAAGTACCGCGTTGAAAGATGCGTTTACAGAGGCCGCCCAATTCAGAAAAATAGAACTGGCCAAAGCGGAAACCAGCAGAGCCCTGGAAAAGACCAAAGAGCAATTGGCCGCCGTCACGCTGCAGAGAGATCAAGAAAAAGTATCTGGACCCACTCAGCACCAAATTCAAAAATCGGAGCTGTCCATTGAGCCGGCCAGCCGGAAAAAGATTGCGGAACTTGAAGGACAGCTTCAGAAGTTGACCCTGATGCTGGCCGGATTGGACGACATGAAAAAACAGCTCAGCGCCGAAAGACAAAAGAGCGAGAAACTGGCCGCCGAGTTGGATGAATACGAAGCCCGGGAAAAAGATCTCCGCAACCGCCTGGAAGACGGTACCCGGTCGCGTCCGGTCATCGTGGTGGCTTCCCCCAAGAGCTAGGCCCGGACGGAAGCCAGCCAGATTATGCTTTCCGGTGTGGCTCAGGATGACAGCGGCATCGTAGAGTTCACCATCCTGATAAACGGCCGTAGGCTTGAGACTGCCGGTGATCGGGGCATTGCCGTATCCGGGGCGCCGGCAGTCATGAACGTGGAATTTTCCGAGGTGATCGGTTTGGTCAAAGGCGAGAACCGCATCCAGATCAGGGCCGTGGACAAGGACGGTATGGTCGCGGAAAAGAAACTGGTTATCCATCGCCTCGAGATCAGGCGCAATGTCTGGGCCGTTGTGGTCGGGATCAATGCATATGCGCATGTTGCCAACCTTTCTTTTGCGGTCAACGATGCCCGGGAATTCTACCGGATGCTGGTTGAGGAAAATCGGGTACCGGCCGAAAACGTTACTCTGCTGCTGGATGAAAAGGCCGGCTTGAGCAAACTGCGGAGTGTGCTCGGTACACGACTCAAGAAAAAGGCCGGTAAAGAGGATATGGTGATCATCTATTTTACCGGACACGGGGCTACCGAAAGAGATACCATGTCTCCGGATGGCGACGGTCTCGAAAAATATCTGTTGCCCGTGGATGCCGACCCGGAAGATTTGTATGCCACCGCCCTGCCCATGCGAGAGCTTTCGCACATATTCAACCGGCTGCGCTCAGACCGGTTGATTTTTATTGCGGATGCTTGCTACAGCGGCGCCTCCGGCGGGCGGACGATCAGCCTGACCGGCGGGTTGCGCGCCAGAATTTCGGATAAATTTCTCGATCGGATTTCAACCGGCAAGGGCCGCATCATTCTAACTGCCAGCGGAGCCAATGAAGTCAGTGCCGAAAAACCGGAGTTAAAACACGGGGTTTTTACGCATTATCTCATACGGGGATTGGAAGGCGCAGCAGATGTAAATCAGGATGGTTTGATTACCGTAGATGAGATCTACGGTTATGTGTCCACCGAGGTGCCCCGGGAGACCGGTCAAGAACAGCACCCGGTTAAAAAGGGCACTGTTGAAGGGCGGTTAGTGCTAGGGGTGGTAAATTAATATTCGCGGCTTCAAACCGACTTGCCGATAGCCGCCATCAATTCGTCGCGCGTAATAATGGCCTTTGTGTCCGGCACATGCGCGCGGATATTGTCCAGCCCGCCCTCCTGACGATCAACCAAAATCACGGCCCTTACTACATCCAGGTCCTCCGACCGGGCCCTTTCGATGGCTTTAATGGTGGAACCGCCTGTGGTGGCGACATCGTCGATGATGACCACTGGATCACCGGGAGCCAGGTCGCCCTCCACCCATTTCACGATGCCGTGATCTTTCTGGGTTTTACGGATCGAAAACGCGTGGATCGGCTGCCCCTTGAGCTCGGAAGCAAAGGCCGTGGCCACAGCCACGGGATCGGCCCCGAACGTGAGGCCGCCCACACCTTTCACATCCAGGTCGCGAATCGCTTCGAAGACCAGGTGTCCCACCAGGAACATCCCCCGCGGACTCAGAACCGTGGGCTTGCAGTTGACATAAAACCGGCTCATCCTTCCAGAAACCAGTTTAAAGGAAGGTTCTTCAGTGTATTTGAAGGATTTTTCACAGAGCAGCTGGATCAGTTCGCTTTTCATGGGTGTTCCTTCTCCGTAATTTGTATTTGCAGCGCCTGGTTTAAAGGGGTGATCGTTGACTTTAACGCGCTGATTCGATATTAAAAAGCCTCCACTGAAATGGAAGAAGCACGCTTTATGGGATTCAGTGGAGGCTCCGAGTAAGGAAAACTGGGGACAGCACTCCCTAAGCTCAATCCGGGTCATATCAACATATCCTTGAGGGGTCAATCCCCATGCGACGGCTGGCAGTGACTGCGCGCTGATGACAGCACGGAAAGTGAACCGCGACATGATGAATCCGGGTGCCAAAGACGCCATTATCCGCATGTTTCATGTCCACAAGCAGTATGGGTCTAAAAAAGCGCTTGCGGATATTACGCTCGACATTAAAAAAAATGAATTCGTTCTGGTAACCGGTGCCAGCGGCGCCGGTAAATCCACCCTGCTGAAAATGCTCTATCTGGGAGAACCCGTATCCGGGGGGCAGGTGTTGGTGGATGGGATGAACCTTTCCCGGATATCCCGCAAGCGGATTCCCTACCTGAGAAGAAAATTCGGCATCATCTTTCAGGACTACAAGCTGATACCCACTAAATCCGTTTTCGACAATGTAGCGCTTGTCCTGGAAGCCGCCGGGAAAAAGCGCAAGCTTATCGAAAAAAAAGTAAACGCCGTTCTCAGAACCGTCGGCATGGAAGACCGGCAAAAAACCCTGCCGCCCAGTCTCTCCGGGGGTGAACAGCAGCGGGTAGCCGTGGCCCGTGCGGTCGTGGGAGATCCGGACATCATTCTGGCGGACGAACCGACCGGCAGCCTTGATCCCGAATCGGCGGATATTATTATCGATCTGTTGAAAAAATTTCACGACCGGGGCGGCACCCTGGTCATTGCCACCCATGACCGGTCCCTGGTGGAAAAAGCCGGGGGGCGCATCGTGCGCCTTGTAGACGGCCGCGTGCAGTCTGCAGAAGGTGTAGAATCCAAAGACAATGCGACTATACATTAGAAAAGCGCTGGTGGATATATTCGACAACCGGTTTCTCAACACGGTGACCATCCTGACGATCGCGTTTTCCATCCTGATTGTCAGTTCCTTCTCGCTTTTCATATTGAATACCAACACGTTGCTGGAGTCCTGGAAAAACAGTATCCGGGTCATGGTGTACCTGAAGCCAGCCACCGACCCCAACAGCTTCAAATTCCTCGAGGCAAAAATAAGAGCCATGGACGGCATTGAAAGCATTGCGTTCATTCCCCGGGCTGAGGCCCTGCGGCAACTCAAGGCCCAGATGCAGCGGCACGCTTCCCTGCTGGACCGGCTCGAACGCAATCCGCTGCCCGACGCCTTTGAGATTCGGATGGCCGCTAAAAGCCGCGACCTCGAGAATGTTGAGAAGCTGGCTCGCCAGCTGGAGCGCCTGGTGGCCGTAGAAGAAGTCGAATATGGTCAAAAATGGCTTGGCCGCTTTTCGCAGATGATCAAGCTGTTTTCACTGGCCGGATACCTGCTGGTCGGGATGTTTCTCATGGCCGCCATATTCTTTGTGGGCAACACGGTGCGGCTGGTTATCTATTCGCGTCGGGATGAGATCAAAATCATGCGTTTGGTGGGAGCCGAATCAGGATCCATAAAAGCCCCGTTTTACATCCAGGGCCTGATCCAGGGTTTTTTAGGCGGCCTGCTGGGACTGGTGGGTCTGCTGGCTGCCTACTACGCTGTATCAACCCAGGTTCAGCAGGGTTTCGGAACAGGGGTTCTACATATTCAATTCCTGCCGCTGCCGGCATATGGCGGGATAATCCTGGCCAGCATGCTGGTCGGCTGGCTGGGCTGCTTTTTGTCGTTGAAGCAATATCTAAAACCATGAACCCAGTTCGCCCCATTTTCAGGTATTTCCTGCTCACCGGATGGGTGTTGGCGGCCGGCCTATTGTGGCTCAGCCCGGCCGTGACCTATGGTGGTACAGCCCAGGAAGCCCAGATCAAAGTAAAACGATTAAACCTGCGGGCCAAACCCAGCCTGAAAAGCCGCACCCTTGCGGTCCTAAGTCGCCCAACACGGGTTGTTATAGTTGAAAACCAGGGCAAGTGGCTGAAAGTAAAATATAAAAGCACTGTCGGCTACCTGCGCAACAACCCGCGTTATGTCAAAATCGTACCGGTCGAGCCCCCTGGATCGCCACCCCGGCATGAGATGACCAGGGCCCGCGAGAAGGCGCGCACCCTTGAGAAGAAAATCAAAAGCTCACAAGCTGCCGTCGTGTCGTATACCCAAAAGGAAGCGGCGGTTATCCGCAGTCTCGATAAAATCGAACGGTCGCTCCACCGGGCCCGGCAAAGAGTGGCGGCCGGACGGCTGGACCTGGCCCGGATTGACAGCGAGATCGACAAATCTCAGGCGGTCCTCGACAAGTTGCAAAAGCAGATTCAAATAACCGAATCCTATGCATCCGGCCGCCTGGTGGCCCTGTATAAGCTGAGCTGGCTGGGTCAAATCAATATTCTGGCTTCGGCCGACTCCATGGGGGCCATGCTGCAGCGGGAGCGGGCCCTGTCGAAGATCCTGGATCAGGATGAACAGCTCCTGGAGCAACTGGATCGGGACTATCACCAGCTGGAAGCACTCCAGAAAAAGCAGCGCAAGCGCCGGGCTGCAAAAGCAGTGATTGAGCACGACTACCGCCTCAGGGCCGATGAGCTGCTGACCGAGAAAAAACGCAAATCATCAGTACTATCTGAAATCAGAAGTAAAAAATCGCTTGAGCTGGCGGCCATCGAGGTTTTTAAAGAAGACGCCCAGAATCTGGACATGGCCATCCGGCAGCTCGGGAAAACCCTGGCGAGAGAGAAGGCGCAAGCAGCGGCTGCAACCAAGCCGCCGCCCACCAAACTGCCGGAGAGTTTCACTGCCCGTAAAGGCTTGCTAAAACTACCCGTCAAGGGTAAGATCAAAAACTCCTTCGGTGCCTATAAAAATGAGAAATTCAACACTATGAATTTTAGAAGCGGCATCGATATCAGGGCGGACAGGGGTGAACCCGTCTATGCCGTATTTCCCGGCCGGGTGCTCTATTCCAGCTGGTTCAAAGGATACGGCAATATGCTGATCATTGACCATGGCGGTCATTACTATACGGTATATGCCCATGTTGAAGAGATTTTTAAGCAAAAGGGAGAGGTTGTAGAAGACAATGAGGTCATCGCCACCGTCGGTGACACAGGTTCCCTGGAGGGGCCGGGACTCTACTTCGAAGTACGCTACCACGGGAAACCACTTGATCCTGCTAAATGGATTCGGAAAGGATAGAAGCGGCTTCTAATTGATGAGCAGTTTCTAAAAAGGTGCGATTTATGACGCGTAATAACAGACGACAACCACAACTCTGGCAAATGATGATTATCGCGGTTCTTTTCCTGGCGATTGGCACCGGGTTTACCCGTGAGTCTTCGGCGGATAGTGAAGCGGTCTATAAAGGGCTGAAAACATTTGCAGATGTCATAGAGATGATCGAGAAAAACTATGTGGATCCCGTGGATACCGAGAAACTGGTCCAAAAGGCCATTCAGGGGATGGTGAGCAGCCTCGATCCCCACTCCCTGCTGCTGCCGCCCGAGGAGTTTGAGGATCTGCAGATTGACACCAAAGGCAAGTTTACCGGTATCGGTATCAGCATCAGTATCCGTGACGGCTTCGTAACCGTAGTTTCACCCATTGAGGGCACCCCGGCTTACCGGGCCGGCATCAAGGCGGGAGACCGGATTATCAAAGTCGATGACAAGCCCGTGAAAGATCTCCGTGAGGCGGTGAAAATGATGCGCGGCCCCAAAGGGACCGAGGTGACGGTGACGGTTGCCCGCAAGGGCGAACCGGATCCTATCGAGTTCAATTTAGTCAGGGACGTCATTCCGATTCAGAGTGTACGCGCAACGATGCTCAAGCCCGGATACGGCTATGCCTGGGTTACCCATTTTCGGGACCAGACAGTTAAAGACCTGAAAAAAGCCCTGAAAAAACTCGAGAAAGAAAACGGCGACCTGAAAGGACTGGTACTGGATCTGCGCGACAACCCGGGCGGCCTGCTTCCCCAGGCCATCAAAATGTCCGATCTTTTCCTCAGCGAGGGCGAGATCCTGTCCATCAAAGGACGGTTGAAACGACATACCCGCGCCTTCAGCGCTCACCAGGACAATGATGATGTGACCTTTCCGCTGGTGGTGCTCATTAACGGCGGAAGCGCCAGTGCATCTGAAATTGTGGCCGGAGCCCTTCAGGATAACAAGAGAGCGGTCATCCTGGGGACAACTTCTTTTGGCAAGGGTTCCGTGCAAACTGTCGAAACCCTGCGGGATGGGTATGGCCTGAAATTGACCATTGCCCGGTATTACACACCGAGCGGACGTTCCATCCAGGCCAAAGGCATCGAGCCCGACATAACCGTCTACCATTCCACCCTGGATCAAAAGGATCTGGCGGCCGACGAAAAGCGTATGCTGAAAGAGAAGGATCTCAAGAATCATCTGGATGCCGAACCTGGTAAATCCAGTGACACTGAAAAGCAGAAACAAAAATCACGCCAAAAAAACCGACAGCCCAGCCACGGTCCACTTGATCCGGAACGCCTGGAGTCAGACAACCGGGTGGTGCGGGCCCTGGATATATTGATGGGTTACGATATTTTGACGAAAGCCCGGCCATAACAGGCCGGGTTGGCCAGCCTTGAAACGCGCACACGGGCCCCGTTGTTACCCAGGTGAGTCCTGAGAACGAACTGCGGATGTCTGTACGGGGAGACCTGATCAGGAAGGTATATGGCTAGGAAAAAGACGGCCCGAAAACGTTCGACCGGAAAAAAGAGCACCAAAAGAAAAAGCACTCGCCGGGAATCAGCAGGCGCCAGCCTGTCCAAAATCCTGGGCGTTCTGGCTGTTTTGGTGGCGGTTGTGGTTACCACGGCTATCACGGCCCATTTTATCATTTCGCCTTACCGCTCCAGGGAAGCTAAAAAACCGGTGGTTACCGCCACCAAGCCCGTTCCCCGAAAAACACCGGCCCCAAGCAAGACCGCTGTTCCGCCGACGGTCACCAAACCGCCGACGTACGAAATCTATCCGACCCGGGATTTTCCCGATGACCGCCCTCCCATGCCGCCTGTCAAGAGAGCCCGCCCGGCAGTAGCCATCATTATCGACGACATGGGGTACAACAGAATAATATCAGAAAAGTTCAGCCAGCTGGACGCGGCCCTGACCTTTTCGATTCTACCGCACAGTCCCTACAAAACGAACATCATTAAACATGCCAGCGACCAAGGGATTGAAATTATGCTGCACCTGCCCATGGAACCCAACGAGTTTCCCAAGGTGAATCCGGGCCCCGGTGCCTTGCTCGCATCTATGAGCGCAGATGAATTGATCGATCGACTGAACCGCAATCTTGACGATGTCCCCCTTGCCAGGGGGGTCAACAACCATATGGGTTCCGGGCTTACCAGCAGATCCTTCCAGATGAACCAGATCTTTTCGATCTTGAAAAAGCGGAACCTCTATTTTATCGACAGCCGCACGACCAAAGAGACGATTACCTGGCAGTCGGCCCGCCTGCTGCAGGTTCCATTTTCACAACGGGATATTTTTCTCGATCACATTCAGGAGCAGGCGTTTGTGGAAAAACAGATCCGGGCTTTGATTAAAGCGGCCCGGCGGCATGGCGAAGCGGTGGGTATCGGTCACCCTTACCAGGTGACCCTGGAAGTATTGGCTGATATGCTGCCGGAAATAAAAAAACAGGTGGATATCGTGCCGGCTTCAGAGGTGGTTCACCTCATCCCCTATACCTAGAAGCGGTTTTAACTCTCCCACGGGCCCAGTAGCGGCGTTGGTGCCCGGCTTCAATCACAATTCCAGTTGGCGTACTCCGTTTGAAACCGCACGACCGCCGTGAGCCCCGGCCCTGTTGAAAGATTTAAAACCGCCTCTTTAACAGCCTTGAATATATAAGGAATAGTGGTGTTAGGCAGGCGCTATTCAATGACCATCAGAACCTGTTCAGTCGCAACCTTATCATTTTCCTTGACGCTGATCGATTTAACAGTGCCACCCACAGTTGTGGGGATCGCATTCTCCATCTTCATGGCTTCCAAAACGGCAACCTCCTGCATTTCAGCCACAGCTTCCCCTTCTTGTACCAGAATCTGAATGATTGTACCGGGCATCGGCGCCTTGATTTCCATACTATTATCCTTTCCTTTGGTTGGCCCTATCCTACAGGCATCTGATTTTAAAGACGTTATCTTATAGAGTAGGACCGGGGGGCTGTCAAGACCAAAGAAAGGCTCCCCGGGTCCCTGATCGAAACGTCCGATTGATGGAGACCGTGACCGAATTCAATGGTCAAAGGGGTTTACCATAAATAAAACGGAAAAATTGCCGATACTCTCAGCAGAGGCAGTGAGAATACGGTGTCGTATCCGGACGCAGGTGCCTGCCGGTCTGGCGGACCCGGCACCAGAGTGACGTGATAGAAGGTATATATGCAAAACGGTTCGAATAAAAGCGATCTTGAAAAACGGGTACACGCGCTGGAAGCCGAGGTTACCCGGTTGAACGGTTTACTGGCGGTGGAAACAGCACGGTCGGCTGAACTTGAAAAGGCCCTGGATTTTGAAAAGAAGGAAAACCGCGCCAAGAGTGAGTTTCTGGCCAATATGAGCCATGAATTGCGGACCCCCCTGAGCGCGGTGATCGGGTTTGCCGAACTGCTCATGGATATGGACCTGGGAGAAGACCCCCACGCCTGCGTCAGGCTATTAAAGCAATCCGGTGACGGCCTGCTCCTGCTGATAAACAATATTCTCGACTATTCAAAAATAGAATCAAAGCGGATCCAACTGGACCGGATCGGTTTTGACCTGCGAGTTCTGGTAGAGGACGTTGCCTCCTTGTTGGCAATCCAGGCCGAACAGAAGGACCTGGAAATGGCCTGTCTCATCGACAAGGCGGTACCGGCTCAGGTTGTGGGAGATCCGCAGTATCTCCGGCAAGCTTTGGTCAACCTGGTGGGCAACGCCATCAAGTTCACCCAGCACGGCGAAGTGTTCCTAGAGGTGCAGTGTCAGGGGCGGGATGAAAACTGTCCTTCCGGCGACTGGGTTTCCCTGGAATTTTCGGTCACCGACACCGGTATCGGTATCGCCCCTGAACACCAGGCGCGCATATTCACCCGTTTTTCCCAGGCGGAGGCTTCGACCGTACGCCGTTTCGGCGGCACCGGCCTGGGGTTGACCATATCCCGCGAACTGGTGGCCGCGATGGGGGGAGAGTTGCAGGTGGTAAGCCGACCGGATGAGGGCTCGCGTTTCTGGTTTCGGCTGGAGCTTGCCGCGGGGCAGCCCCCTGCCCAGTCATTCCGGCCCGAGCTGACGGTCGACCTGGCCGGCACCCGGGTGCTCGTGGACGACCCGAATGCTACCTATCGTAAGATTCTACAAGACATGCTGGTTGAAATGGGTTGCCGGGTAACCGTCGTGCCCGATGGCACCACGGCTCTGGAAACCCTGAACCGGGCTGCAGCGGCAAAGAGCGGCTTTCACCTGCTGATCATGGAGCTGACCTTATCAGGACTGGACGGCTATGATTTGGCCCGGGCCATTCATCAATCAGAGCAATTGCAGAGCGTGGCGCGCATTGTTTTGACATCCATGACCCGGGGCCGCCAGGCACGCCGGATGCGGGAGGTGGGCTGCCGGGGCTATTTAACCAAACCAGTCCGCAAAGCGGTTCTCCAGGAAGTGATCGCTGAAGTTCTGGTGGGTGGCCAAGATGAGTCTTCCGGCCCGGCACTGGTAACCAAACACAGCGTGGCCGAAAAAAAATTTCGCAATATCCATATCCTGGTTGCCGATGACTATGAAATCAACCGGCGGTTGGTCGAGACCTATCTTAAAAATGACGGCTTTTCGGTTCACCTGGTGGATGATGGGCGTAAGGCCGTGAAGGCGTTTCGACGGGGTCGCTTTGACCTGATCCTTATGGACATGCAGATGCCTGGTCTGGACGGGGTGGCCGCGGTTAAAAAGATCCGGGAAATCGAAATTCTCGAAAAAGAAGTGATCGGCGGCCGGACTACCCCTATCATGGCGATGACGGCCGATACCTCGCCAAAAGCCCGGGAGTGCTGCCTGGCAGCCGGCATGGATGCCTTCATCACCAAGCCGCTCAGGTTGACCAAACTGCGCTCCCGGATTGAAGCGTTGCTGCCCGAATCCGTTTCCGAAACGGATAATCAACCGGTTCGCGAGACAAAAAGCCGTCCTACCGGCAAGAGCGATCCTGCCGGCCTGGCCCCCATCGACCTGGAACGGGCCCTGCACACGGCCATGGGTGATACCGACTTCTTAAAAGAGCTGCTGGGCATGTTTACCGCGGCAACTGCCCGCCAATTGGACGAAATAAAGAGTTCGACGGCTGCCGGCCAAACCGATACGGCCGAAAAATATGCCCACAAAATCAAAGGCGCGGCCGCTAATCTCGATATAGAAGGCATCCGGATGACAGCCGTTGACCTGGAACAGGCTGCCCGGCAACAGAATGTTTCTGAAATCGAACAGAAGACGGCCTCGCTGGAACTTCAGCTCAAAACGCTCACCCAGTTCGTTCAAGTCCACTATCCGGCATAGCTGCCCGGCACCTGATATTTGCCTCTCCGTACGATATGCGAGACCTTTGGATCGGTTGTTGCGTAAAATGACAAAGTTGTGATAACACTTTCCCGTGCGTATCAATTCACCGCCGCCTAACAGCCATGTTGCCCATGCAAAATAGAACCGTACTATTCGTCGATGATGACCGGATTACCCTGAAGGCCCTTGAGCGGGTCATGCAAGCGGAGCCCTATCGCTCGCGTTTCGCCCAGAGTGGCAGCCAGGCCTTGGACATCATGGAGCAGGAGACGGTGGATGTGGTTGTCACTGACCTCATGATGCCCGAAATGGACGGCATGATGCTGCTCGATTGGGTTCAGGCTGAATATCCACACGTCATTCGGGTGGTCCTGTCGGCCCTGAGTGATACCGACACAATTCTCGAAGCGATCAACAACGGCAGCGTCTACCGCTATATCGTCAAACCCTGGAACCGGGAGGAGTTGAAGATAACCGTCCGGCAGGCCTGGAGCTTTTCGAAATTCAACAGGAAAAGAAAGGACTGCTCGAGCAGCTCGAAATGAATAACCGGTTGCTGGAGCAAAGGGTTGCCGAGCGAACCCAGCAGGTGTTGAATCTCGACAGTCAGGCTGAAATCGGCAAGCATGTTTCCCAGATTGTTCACAACCTGAAAAGTCCGCTCCAAGCTGTTTTTGCAACGATTGATCTTGCGACGCTGAAACTTTCCAAGGACGATCCCGACCTGGAATATGTTACCGGACTGCTGGACAATGTAAAAACCAGCGCCATGGACCTGGAGAAGATCATCCGGTCCATCCTGATGCACGCCAGCAGCCATCCAGCCTATGGTGCCAGCGATGTGGAAATCAACACCATCGTTACGTCTGAACTGGAGTTTTTCAAGGTCAATCCCGTGTTCCGGCGGGAGGTCGAAAAGCAGGTCGATCTGGTGGAACCGTCGCCTATCGTGCACGGCAATCCCGTGCAGATCAAGCAGATCGTCAATAATTTGATCACCAATGCCATCGATGCCATGGAAGACTGCGCTGCAAAGCGGCTCTCCGTAGCCACCCGGGTGGAGAATCGGCATGTCGAACTCTCCATCGCCGATACAGGGGTCGGTATCGACACCCTCGATCTGGCCAGGATTTTTTCACCGGATTTTACAACGAAGCCCCTGGGTAAAGGTACCGGATTGGGACTGGCCAGTGTCAAAACCATGGTCGAAGCCTACAACGGTACCATCTCGGTAAAATCCCAGAAAGGCGCGGGGGCGACGTTCAGTGTATCACTGCCGGTGGTAGGACCATCCGGTTTACCCACAGCTTAGTGCGGCGTTTCGCTAAATCCGAAATACAAAAATACGAAAATCGAAACAAATCAGAAATTCAAATGACCAAATGACAAAAACTGATTCTTAGTAATTTTTTACGGGTTTTGTATGGTGGGTTAATTTCTGTTTCGAATTTCGATATTCGGATTTCGTTTTTTCTTGCCTACCACCGCCACCCATTCCTCCCGGCGACACACCTCGATCACCTCCAGGCCTTGAGCAGCCATTTTAGCTGTGACCGCGGACTGGTTTTTAGCGATGATACCGGAAGTGATGACAATACCGCCCGGGGCCAGGTGTGCCGGCAGGTCATCCAGCAGCTGCACGATGACCTCCGCCAGGATATTGGCCGTCACCAGGTCGTATGTTGATGACACTGTGTTTACCAGGTTACCGGCGGCAACCCGGAATTTCGCAGGATCGGCCCCGTTTAACTGTAAATTATCCGCCGCAATTTGAACGGCCAGGGGGTCATTGTCGATGCCCAGCCCCAGCCCGGCCCCGAGTTTGGACGCAGCCGCCATCAAAATGCCGCTACCGGTACCTACGTCCAGGAATGCGCAACCCGGCTGCAGGTGTTTTTCCAGCAGCGTGAGGCATAGTGCGGTGGTGGGATGCGTGCCCGTACCGAACGCCATCCCGGGATCAATTTCCAGGACCAGGTCATCCGGGCGGGGGGTAAATTCCCGCCACGTGGGTTTGACCACAATGTTGCCGCCGACCCGCTCCGGGAAGAAAAACGCCTTCCAGGCATGCGCCCAGTCTTCCTCATCGATTTCACTGCAAAATACCCGGCATTGAATCCCGGTCGCACGCCCCAGGTCCACCAGGGCGGTTTCCAGCATTCCCAGCTCATTCTCAAAGCGTTCATCCCGCGGAAGGTACCCGGTCACGGCGTCCTTATCCGGCAGAGGGTCGGCACCAGCGCCCAAGTCCTCGTCCGGATCGTTTTCAGGGTCATCAATGACGACGCCCTTGAGGACCAGCGTATAGAACCGGTCGGCAATGAGGTCGGCAGCCAGGGCCTTGTCGTCGAATTCAAATAAAACTTTTACAGCCACCCATTTCATGGCAGGTCTCCTGCGCGGGTCCACTTTTCGCGGGGTGGATTGAAATATCCATGCATCAGGCGCGGATACGCCCGGCGTACGTGGGACAGGCATGCGCGCATACCCAGCGGGCGGGTTTGGCTATCCAGGATCCCCATGGTTTGCCAGTAGCGCAGCGGGTCGTAATTAAGGTTGCGCCACTGGATCATATTGATCGGATAGTCGGCCAGAAAATTCAGCAGGGCTTCATGTTCAGCCGGAGTATCGGTAAAACCAGGACAATTCAAATAGTTGATGGAGACAAACCGTCTTTTTTCAAAGGCCAGGGCAATACTGCTGAGGACATCGGTAAATCGATAGCCGACCGGCTGGAAGTAGGTCTCATAGCATTCCGGGCGCACGCTGTTCAGGCTGATGCGGATGCTGTCCAGACCTGCGGCGAAAAGCGCGTCCAGGGCAGCGGGACGGCTGCCGTTGGTGTTCATGTTGATGGTGCCTTTTGGGGTGGCCCTCCGGATCTTGCGAATAGCCGGTGCGATGGAATCGGCCGCCATGAGCGGGTCGCCTTCGCACCCCTGGCCGAAACTCACGACACTGCGTTTTACATTCTGGATATGCGCCAGGGCTACCTGGGCAATCTCATCCGGCGAAGGGGTAAACGCAATCCGGTTCTGGCTGGCGGGGATGGCAGCGGTTTTTTGCTGGGAAATGCAGCCCAGGCAGCGCGCATTACAGGTTTGCGCTGTGGGCAGCGGAGCCTCGTAGCGGCCCAGGAAAAAGTTCTTGCCGGCCGGGCAGCCGTAAGTCAGGGCGCACTTTTCCAGGTGGGCCCGCAGGCGGTTGTCGGGCAGGGCTTTCTGTTTCCGTTTGACCCCCCTGGCCACGTCTTCAGGTTTCATCCGGCGTAGGTCCTGACGCGGTTCCGGATCAACCTGCAGGGCCGCTGTCCGGAACCCGTTTTTATACCAGCCGACCGCGCCGTATGAAAAAAGCGGCAAATACCCGGCGGTCGGTTCTTCCTCGTAGGCACTTACACCGGTGATTACATAGCCGGGCGAATTGAATGCCGCCACCGGATAGAGGGGTTCGCCGGGCGCATACGGATTTTCGGAAACCACCTCGTAACGTTTGCGTGTCAGATTCCACAACATCGGGCGCCGGTCGGGAAGCAGCATCAGTTCACTGCCATGGGGCATTTTGATGCTGCTTTCCACGGTCAGAGGCTCTATGGCCGGTCCGGCCATACTGACCGCGCCGTACCCTTCCAACTCAAAGATATCGCCGTTGGCATCGGCGACGACGGCGGTGAGAATCTTGCCGAAGCGGTCGGCCGGTTGGCTATGAGCTTTTTGATAATCCATGTTAAGCGCCTGCATTAGTCGATATGAATGCCTATCTCCAAAGCCGATAAAATATCCAGTCGCTCGGCGTTGCCGTGCAGCGTCCCTTTTTAATTGAAGGTGGCGCCGCATTGGCGCCGTCGGCCCGTCCGCGCGTGGCTCAAAAGGGGAATTGGCGTTAACTATAAGCTGCCAGCCGCTTTGCCAGGCCGGAACGCCGCCGACCGGTTTTGTCGTTTTTAACAGCGATTTCCAGGGCCCGGGGTGATCCGATCAAAATTACCAGCTGTTTGCCCCGGGTCATGGCGGTATACAACAGGTTTCGCTGCAGCAAGATGAAGTGCTGGGTCAGCAGGGGGATGATTACCGCCGGGTATTCAGACCCCTGGGATTTGTGAACGGAGATCGCATAGGCCAGGATCAGTTCATCCAGTTCGCCGAAATCGTAGTCTACATTCCGGTCATAATAGGTGACCCGCAGCACCTTTTCCTTGGGATCGACGGACGCGACCGTCCCGATGTCGCCATTAAATACATCTTTCTGATAATTATTGCGCAGGTGCATCACTTTGTCACCTGGACGGAAGGCAACTCCGGGTACTTTTTCCGCTGCCGGGCCGGCATTGAGCTCTTTCTGGAGAACCTGATTGAGATTCAGAGTACCGACCTCGCCTTTATGCATGGGGGTCAGCACCTGGATGTCTTGAACACGATCCAGGCCGAGGGTCTCCGGCAAGGTCCGGGTGCACAATCGGCAAATCCGGGCAACCGCGTCTTCCGGCTGCTGGGCTTCAATAAAACAGAACTCCGCACGGCCCTGTTCAATGGCCACCCCATCGAGGTCCGGAAACAGGCCTCTCCGGACCCGGTGGGCATTGAGCACGATCGGGCTCTCTTCATCCTGTCTAAAGATCGTATTCAGGGAAAAAACCGGAACGATGTCGGCGGCAATGATGTCGGCCAGAACATTGCCCGGCCCCACTGAGGGCAACTGGAAGGCGTCCCCCACCAGGATCAGGATCGCAGCGGCCGGCAGCGCCCGGGTGAGCTGGTACATGAGGATGGTGTCCACCATGGAGACTTCATCCACAATCATGACATCGGTTTCCAGGGGATTGTCCCGGTCTCGCTCAAAATACCCTTCCGCAGGATTAAAGCCCAGCAGCTTGTGGACGGTAGCCGCCTTTTTTCCGGTAACCTCACTCAACCGGCGGGCAGCCCGGCCGGTAGGTGCCGCCAGACTGATGGTTTTACCCAGGCTCCCAAAAACCGCACATAACGAACGGACCAGCGTGGTCTTGCCGGTACCCGGCCCGCCCGTGATGACACCCACCCGGTGGGCCAGAATCCCTTCGACCACCTGCAGCTGCTCGGCCGATAGCTGTAACACCAGTTTTTTCAGGACCTGCGCGGTGATTTGTTCGGCGTTCAGGTTCGTGTCGGTGAGCGGTACGGACAGCAGGGCATGCAGCTTGGCGGCGATACCGGTTTCCGCTTCGTACAGGCTATAATGATAGACAGCCGGCAGTCCGGGATCCGGAGAAGGTTCCGTCACTATTTCCTGTTCCGCGGCCAATTCCGACAGCGCCGTGGCGACCAGATCCGGATTGATCTCGAATGACTCGAAACATTGCCGTTGCAATTCATCTGCAAGGCAATAGGTATGTCCGTTTTCAGCTGCCTGCAGCAGCAGGTGGAGCAGGCATTCTCTGACCCTGAGGGGGTCATCCCGTGAGGCCCCGGCGTTGATCGCGATGGTGTCGGCGATGTGAAATCCGATCCCCGGAATGTCGTGGACCAGGCGGTAGGGCTCGGTGCGCAAGATTTTTTCGGCATCGTCGCCGTATGTTTTTACAATCCGCTGGCAATAGGCGGTTTTGATGCCGTTTTCCTGCAAAAAGGCCATGAGACTGCGCAGGGCGTGTTTGGCCTTCCACTGGCTGGTAATTTTGAAGGCCAGGACTTCGCCGATGCCGGTGACTTCCTTGAGCCGCGCAGCATGATTCTCAATCACATCGATGGTGTCTTCTCCAAAATGGGCCACCACCCGTTTGGCGGTCTGCCGGCCGAGACCGCTGATCAGGCCCGACGAGAGGTACTTGACCAGCTCGTCCCCGCGATCGGGCAGAAGGGCTTCATAGGTCTTGATCCGCAGCTGGGGACCATACCGGGGGTGGGTTTCCCAGCGGCCGGTGACCTTCAGGGTTTCACCCGGGGCAGGATTGGGCATGGTACCCAGGATCGTGACAAGTCCTTCGGTTTTGTCGATGCGAAAGCGGGCGATGGTGTAATGGTTATCGCGGTTATGGAAGGTGACCCGCTCGATGTGCCCCAGGAGCGTATTGGCTTTGGTATCACGGGGCATACTGTCTACGCCTCGCTGTCTAAAACCCAGGTCGCGGCATCCAGAAGATCGGCGGCCACCACATCGGGCTCCAGATTTACGCTCTTAAGGCGTGCCTGGGCAGCGTCGAAATTACCGGTCTTCACCAGGACGGCGGCTTTACATCCGGCCTTATGGGCGCACAAGATATCCTTGGCACTATCGCCCACCATGATGGTGGTGGCTACATCGATGTGATGGGCCCGGGCAGCTTGCGCAATCAGTCCGGTTTCCGGCTTGCGGCAAGCGCAGCCGTCATCCGGGGTATGGGGGCAAAAGAAAATATCATGCACCCGGCCACCGTGCGCTTCAATGGCCGTGCACATCCGTTGAAAAATATCCTGGAGGGTTTCCGGTGTCACCCACTTGCGGCCGATGATCGATTGATTGGTGATGACGATAATCCGAAATCCGGCCGTGGTCAGCTTTTTCAGCGCGGTGAGACTGCCCGGTAGAAACTCGAACTCTTCCCAGGTTTTGATATAGTCAGAGGAATCCCGGTTGATGACACCGTCACGATCGAGGAAAATATATTTGGCAGGCGCGTTGGGCGCGGTTTTACTCGGCAATGGTAAATGCTCCGGGGAACCCCTTTTGGCGCAGGGCGGTTTTATATTCTAGGGCCTTTTTGTAAGAAGTGGCCAACCCTATGCGTACCCCGTAAAGTTTGCCATGGTCCGGATGATAATAGGGTTTGACATGCGCATTTTTATACAGGCTGCTCAGTTTGGCCTTATAGCGCTGGGCATTGTTGGGGTCGCTGAAAGCCCCCACCTGGAAGGTAAAGCGGCCCGTGTTCCAATCAACCGGCTGGTAGGCGGGCGGTTTGGCGCCGGCAGCCGGTGAACCGGCCGCCCGATTGCCCAGAGCGGTCAGTTTTACATTGGCCGTACCGGGTCCCACCACACCCAGTTTCTTGGCGGCGCCATAACTGAGGTCGATAATACGGCCATGCACGAAGGGGCCGCGGTCATTCAGGCGGATGTCCAGCTTACGGCCATTGTCCAGGTTTTCCACCCGGACCCAGGTTCCCAGCGGCAGGGTTTTATGGGCAGCGGTGACCCCGTACATGTTATAGCGCTCTCCATTGGCCGTTTTGCGCCCGTGAAACTTCTTGCCGTACCAGGAGGCCTTGCCGCGCTGGGTGAACCCGTCGGCGGTGGCAACCGGATGATACCATTTGCCCATGACCTTGTAAGATTTCTGGGTGGCCGGCCGGGGTTTTTTGGCTTTTGGTTTCGGCGGGACGTATACCGGGCGCTTCTGGCTGGCCGGCGGCCGCGGCGGCTGGCTCGCGCAGGCGGCCAACAGGAACGCTGCCGCGGCCAGCATCAAGGCCAGCCGGAGAGGTCGTCCTAATGGGTGCTTGCAAGGCATCATTGTGAGTTAAATGCTATTTTGACCACATCGAGCATCTTTTCCGGGAAGTGAAACTCGATGTCTTTGAGGACCTTTTTAGGAATATTCTGGAGGTCCTTTTCGTTCCACTTCGGCAGGATCAGGGTTTTGATGCCGGCCCGATGGGCGGCCAGAACCTTTTCCTTGATACCGCCCACTGGCAGGACCTGACCCCGCAGGGTGATTTCACCAGTCATGGCCAGGTTCTTGCGGATGGTTTTACCCGACAGCAGCGACGTCAGGGCCGTCAGCATGGTTACCCCGGCCGAGGGGCCGTCCTTGGGGATTGCACCGGCCGGCACATGTATATGGATATCGTGTTTACTGAAGAAATCCTCATCCACCCCGAGCTGTTTGGCGTTGCTGCGGATGAAGCTCAGGGCGGTTGTGGCGGATTCCTTCATGACATCTCCCAGTTGCCCGGTGAGGGTGAGGCCTTTTTGGCCTTTCATGCCCGTGGCTTCTATAAAGAGTATTTCACCGCCGGTCGGGGTCCAGGCCAATCCCATGACAACCCCGGGCGTGGAGACCCGGCTTTTGGTTTCAGTGTTGATTTTTACCGGTCCCAGGTATTTGGCAACACTGACCTTTTTTACACTGACGGATTCAACATCACCTTCCACAATGGTTGCGGCCACCCCGCGGCAGATGTTGGCGATTTCTCGCTCCAGGTTCCGCAGACCGGCTTCCCGGGTGTATCCGGCAATAATCAACTTTACCGCACCCTTGGTAAAGGATATCTGGTCTGATTTCAGGCCGTGGGCCCGCCGCTGTCGGGGGATGAGATACCGGTTGGCAATCTTGATCTTCTCGTCCAGAGTGTAGCCGTGCAGTTCCAGGACCTCCATGCGGTCACGCAGGGCCGGGGGGATCGTATCGAGGACATTGGCCGTGGTAATGAACATCACTTTCGAAAGGTCGAAGGGGACATCCAGGTAGTGATCTGAAAAGCTGAAATTCTGTTCGGGATCCAGCACCTCCAGCAGGGCCGAGGAGGGATCGCCGCGGAAATCACTGCCCACTTTGTCTATTTCGTCCAGCATAAAGACGGGGTTGTTGGACTCCGCCCGGCGTAACCCCTGGATGATGCGGCCCGGCAGGGCGCCCACATAGGTCCGGCGGTGGCCCCGGATTTCGGCCTCATCCCGCACGCCGCCCAGGGAAATACGGTGGAATTTACGGCCCAGTGAGCGGGCGATCGACCTGCCCAGGGAGGTCTTGCCGGTACCCGGAGGGCCTGCCAGGCAGAGAATCGGTCCTTTGGATTCAGGCTTGAGTTTCCGGACGGCCAGGTATTCCAGCACCCTTTTTTTGGGTTTTTCAAGTCCGTAATGGTCCTCGTCAAGCGTTTTGCGGGCCTTTTTGATATCCAGTATGTCTGCGGTGCTGGTGTGCCATGGCAAGGCCGTGATCCAGTCCAGGTAGGTCGCAGCCACCGTGTACTCCGCTGAAGACGGATGCATCTTGGACAGGCGGTTGAGTTCCCGTTCCGCCTCGTTTTTGGCTTCCTTGGGCAAGTTGGCGTCTTCGATTTTGGTCCTGTATTCATCCAACTCGACCGAAGCCTCGTCGCTTTCACCCAGCTCTTCTTTAATAGCCTTGAGCTGTTTGCGCAGGTAGTACTCCCGCTGGGTCTTGTCCATATCACCCTTTACCTGGGTCTGGATCTTGTTGCCGAGTTCCAGGATGTCCAGCTGCTGGTTGAGCTGCTTGGTGACCTCCTTGAGGCGCTTTTTGACGTTGGCGGTTTCCAGGACCTTCTGTTTGTCTTCGGTGGGGCTGTTGATGGTGGAGGCCACCATGTCGGCCAGGATACCGGGCTCCTCTATGGAGCTGGACATGGAAGCGATCTCCTTGGGCAATCCGGGCGAAAGTTCGACAATGCGGTCAAAAAGGCTGATGATGTTGGTTTTCATCGCCTCCACTTCCTTGCCGCTGTCTTCTTCATCGACGATATCTGCGATATCCGCCCTCAGGTAGGGCTCCTTCTGATTGAACTCTTTAACCTTGAAACGCGCCAGGCCCTGGACCAGCAGTTGGGCCTTATTGTCTTCGGTCTTGGCCATTTTGAGAATCATGGCACTGGTGCCGATGGCCGAGAGGTCTTCTTCGGGCGCGGCGTTTTCTTTCGATTTACTTTTTGATGCGAGCAGGCCGATAATGCGGTCCTTGCTCATGGCCTCATCCACCAGCTTGACCGAATGGTCTTCGATCACCACCAGCGGCAGCACCATCTTGGGAAAGAGGACCGCATCGAAAAGGGGGAGGACCGGCAGGTTGTCAGGTATATTTTCAGTCCCGAAATCGGCAGACAATTTTTTTTCATCCATGGTCGCCTCCGGGGCAATTCCGTGTACAATTAGGTTGAGATGCGCTATTCATCGGTAATCGGAACACTGTGGGTAACGTTTTTTTGCTTTTTGGCCAGCCGCAGTTGCAGAAAGCCGTTGGAGTATGAGGACGAGACTACCTCCGTGTCTATCTGGGCCGGTAGAAACAGGGTCCTTTCAAACTTACCGTACTGAATTTCCGCCAGTCGGTAGGTGGAATTCGACACCAGGGATGATTCCGTCCGCCGGCCGAAAATTCGCACAGCCTTGCTGTTTATCTCGACTTCCAGATCTTCCTGATCAACACCGGCGATTTCGGCCTGTATGATGATCTCATCGGGTGTTTCGAAAATATCCATCTGGGGGGTCCAGGAATGCTCTCCGGAGGAAAACATCGGGTTGGCCGGTCGGGGTCTGAACACCCCACCAATTGATTTTCCAAACGGTCCACCGACGGGTAGGCTGCTTCCAAATCTGATCTTGATATAGTCCATGGCCGGCTCCTGTAAGAAAGCCCCGCACGGTGCGACCGCTGCCGGCGGGTGTTTAATTGCTTTTGGTAACCCCAAAGTTTCAGATGAAACCGGGTTTTTGAAGGGTGCCACATTTGCTTGAACAGGCTAAACTTAACACCGAGTTGGCAGTTTGTAAAGTTGACAGCGCCCCGGGCAATTTGCGGTCTTGACAAGGAATCACAGGTGGTTAATGTTTTTTTAAAGGAATAGCAGGATTGCCAAACAGCGTCCAAAGGAGGACCACCATGACCATCGTCAAATGGGATCCGTTTCAGAATGTCGCCGCTTTGCAGGACCGCATTAACCGCATGTTTGAGGACTCGTTTTCCCAGACCAGGGGGGAGGGCGAAATTTCTTCCTACGGCTGGCGGCCGAGTGTCGACATTTACGAAGTCGAGGGGGGTATTGTCATTAAAGCCGACCTCCCGGGTGTCCAAAAAGAGGATGTGGCCGTCGAAGTGAAAGACAACCTTTTGACATTAAAAGGAATTCGAGACGATGATGACGATCTGGGCGATCAGTGCTACTTCTGCCAGGAAAGAGATTTCGGACAATTTCAGCGGACCTTTACCCTCCAGTATCATGTTGAGCCGGAGAAGATTAAGGCCTCTTTCAAAAACGGTGTCCTGAAGGTGACTATTCCGGAGCCGGAGGAGGAGAAGCCTAAAAAAATCCGCGTCAACATCGATTAGAAGCCCACCCAAAACGAATACCTGCCCCTGCCCTAATCGCATTGAAAAGAGGACCTATACCCGCTATAATCGGGTATGTCCCATAACTCATCACGCCCCCTGTTTCTCGTTATCGGCCCGCAGTATTTTCTCTATTTCGGCGTAATGGGCGTGTTCCTGCCGTTTTTCAACCTTTATTGTTATCACCTGGGTTTCAGCGGTTTCCAGATCGGGGTCTTGTCCGGCATTCGTTCAGTCGCCCTGGTGGTGTTTCCCCTGTTCTGGGGACTGGTGGCCGATCGCTTCCATGCCCGCCGTAAAATTTATATCGTCTGTAACCTGGCCAGCACGCTTATCTGGGCCCTGCTCTTGTTTACATCCGAATTCAGTGCCATGGCGGTTATCATTGCCCTTTACGGCGTGTTCTACGCACCGATCATCAGCTTCCTGGAAGCGTTCACGATGGACGCCCTCGGCGACGACAAACAAAGCTACGGCCGACTGCGGGCATATGGTTCCATCAGTTTTATCCTCACCGTGCTGATCCTGGGCAAGGTCCTCGACCTGGCAGGGGTCGGCATCATCGTGGCCCTGATTCTGGCCGGCTCCCTGGTGCAGGCCGCGGCTGCATTCAACATACCGGATGTCCAGATCAGAAAACAGGTCAGCGAACGTGACGGATTGCGCTTTTTCCTGCGCCCCCGGGTGCTGGTGTTTCTGACCTGCGCTTTTCTGATGCTGGTCAGCCACGGGACCTACTATGGGTTTTATTCCATCCACCTGGAGACCCTGGGAATGGACAAAACCTTCATCGGTATTTCCTGGGCCCTGGCGTCCACGGCGGAAATCCTGGTCATGGTGAAATCGGACCGCCTGTTCGCCCGTTTTTCCCTGGAAAAGGTCCTGGTTTTTTCATTCATTGTGGCGGCTTTGCGGTGGCTCATATTGTATACAACCGCCTCGCCCCTGATCATCCTGCTCTCACAGGTTTTGCATGCCGTAACCTATGGCACCTTCCACATGGCCAGCATTCTGTATATAGACCGGCTGACCCCCGACGCCTCCAAGACCATGGGACAGGCGGTCAACAATGCCGTTACCTATGGGCTCGGTCTGGTGGTTGGATTTCTTTTCAGCGGGATATTATATGAGCGCCTGGGCGCCTATAACCTGTTCGGGATCAGCAGCAGCATTGCATTGGCGGCCGGCGTCGGTTTCTGTGGATTATATTTTTTTGAGAGAGAGAAGCATGCTTGATAAAACCCTGTACCTGATCTTTGCCTGTTTCGCGCTCATTTTTATGGTAACCATGCATCTGAGCCCCTATCCGCTCGATTACCTTGTCAAGACGATCCCCATCGTCTGCCTGGTAGTACTGGCTTTTGGCAATATTTCGGGGGTCAAGGGGCGGCTGATCGGGCTGGGATTATTATTCTCCGGGGCAGGGGATATCCTGCTGCATATTGACGGGGTCCGCTTGTTTGTGCCTGGCCTGGGCGCCTTTCTGGTTGCCCACCTGTTTTACATCGCGGCGTTTATTCGCCAGCCTGTCTTTCTCCGTTCGAGATTGCCGGTGATTGCAGCCATTGGCGTCTACGGTCTCGCCATGGCGATTATACTGTTGCCCCGGCTCGGCGACATGCTCCTTCCGGTAACGGTATACCTGATCATTATTATAGGCATGGGGATATCTGCTTCCCTGGGCTCAACCAACCACACCCTGGTAATCGTCGGTGCCTGCTTTTTTATTCTGTCGGACTCATTGATCGCCATCAACCGGTTTCTGCTGCCGCTGCCGCTGTCCGGTTACCTTGTCATGGGAACCTACTACGCGGCGCAAATGCTCATTACACTTGGTGCCGCCTGCCCGGCCATTTCAAAGACACCTGAGTCGGCAATAGAACAATATTACAATAAATACAAATAGTTGTAGTGCATTGTACTCTAAAAAAGTCTTGTTTTCGATACCGGTTATTGTTTTTAATGAAACCGGCCGGACAAATGGAGGCATTTTGCGGCGGCCCAGGAACTTGACAGATGGCCTGCGCATCTTAGCCTCTCCAATAGACTGAAGAATATGGCATACCGAAACTACCGCTTTAAATGGAGTTGTGCATGGAGATTGATCTAGATCCATTGTTTTTGGCAAGAGCTCAGTTCGCGTTCACTGTTTCATTCCACATCCTCTTTCCTGTGTGGTGATGTTCGTTCTGCTCTGGCGCAGCCTGCACCGCGGCGTTGCTGTCGTAAAGCATACGCTGGATCATCCGGCTGTAATGGGTGCCGCATGCAACTTGGGTGGCTGGAACGGCACTTGATGAACAACCCCGCGCGAAGATTGATGCAGCGGGTTTTGGAAGGCCGGCAGTTGCTGCGTATGGGCGGCACCCTGCCGGGTGCACAGGTGCTCGAAATCGGTTGCGGCAGCGGAGCCGGGATTGTCCTGACCATGAACCAATTCTGCGCCCAGCGGGTGGATGGGTTCGATCTCGATCCGACCATGTTGAAAATTTGTACCCGCCGGCACCTTAACAACGCCAAGATCAATATCTGGCAGGGCAATACCCGCCAAATTCTCACAATGGATGCCGCATATGATGCGGTGTTCGATTTCGGGACCCTCCATCATGTTCTGGACTGGCAGTCCGGCGTTGCCGAGGTGTTCCGGGTGCTGAAAACCGGCGGCCGGTTCTTTATCGAAGAGATTACCGGTCAGTTCATCACCCACCCCCTGTGGAGCCGGGTACTGGATCACCCCCAAAAGAACCGTTTCGATGTCCATGATCTGGTCAAGGAGTTGACCGCTTGCGGCTTTTCCATACCACAGTACAAGCAGCGCTTCGGTTTATTCATCTGGGCTATTGCCGACAAACCATAATCGAGATACAATATGGGGACTTTGCACGCACTATGTGAGGCTTTCAGCGGCAATGCGGATTCGCGATGAAACTTTCCTTCAAACCTCAACCCAAATAAAGTTCTTATCCGGATGAATAAATTGAAATATCTGAATGTAGGCTGCGGGGACAAGTTCCATAAAGACTGGACCAACATAGATATAGTGTCAACGAGCCGGTATGTTCGGGCTCATAACCTGCTAAAAGGCATCCCCTTTCCTGACGCTGCCTTCGATGTGGTTTATAATCACAGGTATTGGAACATTTCCCCAAAGAAAAAGCTTTTAATTTTATGAAAGAGTGTTGCCGGGTGTTGAAGGCGGGCGGAATTATAAGAGTCGTTGTTCCAGACCTGGAGAACATCGTCACTGAATATTTAAAATTTTTGAACCAGAACTTAGAAAATCCGGGCAGACAGTCCGAGGCAAACTACGATTGGATACTGCTGGAAATGTTTGACCAGACAGTTCGAAACACCCCCGGCGGTCTGATGGCCGAGTTCTTGAAGCAGCCCGACCTTGTAAATGAGAAATATATCTTTGATCGATTTGGTCACCCTGCCAAAAGAATCAGAGGTAATTACCTGCAGGCCAAGGGCAGCGGGCCTGGTATTGGTAATTTCGTGAATACATTGAAACGGGCGGGAACCCGAAAGGTCATCAAGCATATCGCCTGGAAGCTCGGCAATCTGTTTTCATCACGCACAAAAAGAGTCGGTGCGTTCCGGCTGGGCGGCGAGGTACATATGTGGATGTATGACCGCTTTTCCCTTTCACGCTTGCTGCAGGATGTTGGGTTTCAGGATATTGAAATCAAAACACCCCAGGAGAGTAATATTCCGCACTGGTCTCGATATGAGCTGGATGTCAAAAATGGGGAAGCGTTCGACCCGACCTCTCTTTTTATGGAGGCAGTAAAACCACGATGAGAAAGTTTTTGGGAAACCGCCGCATGGTGGCCTATGAACTACAGGTCTTATGATCCTGCGTGATTAAAAAATACAGACCTGCATCTTTTGTATAAAATGATCCAGGCCACAATCGATGTTTTTCTGCAGGTGCAGGCCAAGTGGCGGTCAGACAGTTATATAGGTGAATCAATGAAAGTCTTTAAAACACTGTTTTTCGTCATGGCGGCTATATTGACCGCAAGTCCGGCGGGCGCCGCCTTTCCCGATAATAGAGTGGTGGGCAAAATCGTCTCTTATGGGCTCTATGCAACCACGGGAAAAGCCATGGAGCTGCCGGCCCCCAATGCGGCCGTTGGAAAAGCATTGCTGAACGCCGGCTATACGCACCGTGAAACAACGGATACGATTCCAATGTCCCTGGGCAATAACTTTGGATTCAAATTCCATATTTCCAACATTCCCACAGATGTCATATCCCGATTCAGTTTTATCTGCCGGCATCCACCAATCAAGGGCACTGGTGGAAAACCGGTGCAGGAGTCGTCCTATGAGGTTGAGGGTATATCCCCGGTAAGTTATATAGAAGATTTTTTTACCTATGAGTTATCAACCCCCGCAGAACTTGTTCCCGGCAGCTGGACGCTGGAAATATGGCGGAATGGGAAGAAATTGGTTTCAAAAACATTTATGGTGAAATAGCCGGCTATTTCAGGCCGGTGTGTGTTGTCAGAACTGTAGTATCAAAAGCGGACAGCCCTAACAGTGTGAATATGTCAGTGCTTGCAGCGGACCCTAAAAAAGGAGCGGCCCCATGGTGAGAACCTTTGCATTTTTTATCATTTTGTCGCTTTTCAGCCCCTGTGCCTTTGCGGATGAGATTTCACACCGGGCAGCAGCCGAAGAACTTTTGCTGCTGTCTAATCCGGATAAAATGATGGATCAGGTTTGGCCCCACATAGCTGCGATGGTGGATAAACAGTTCAAACAAATGGGCGCCCCTGAGGAGTTAAGGCCGGTTTTAAAAAAGTATACCACCAAGATGTTCAACGTTATGCAGGCGGAACTGGGCTTTGAAAACCTGAAAGAGGACTTTATAACGATTTATGTCAATACGTATACGGAAAGTGAGATCCGGGCCATATCCGACTTCTACAAATCTCCGGCCGGCAAATCATTTTTAGAAAAAATGCCGCAACTGATGCAGGCAACCATGCGGGTAACCCAAAGGAATATGCCCCGGATGATGCAAAAAATCCAAGCCATTACCGAGGAAATGACCAAAGAGATTGAGGAGCTAACAAGTCAAAATTAACGGTTGTTGAACCGTGGTAAATCTGGTGTTTTAACAATAAGATGTTTGCACAATACGTTCCGATAGCTTAAAGCTCGGACCTGCAAAGGTCTGTGGTGAAAAGTCCTTAGAAATGCTAAATTGAAAAATCGTTAGTGTGAAGCCGGATCGATACGGGTTGAATCGACAATAACGGGAGATACGGTTTTGAAGATGATAAAATCGCCATTTAAAGACTCCTTTTTTCAACAGATTTCCATTGTTCTTTTGGTTCTCTGCTTTCTAACTTTGGTATCATGCGGCCCGGAACCAATTCCGGGAGGATCTGCGAAAGCACTTGATACCACGAAACCGGCTATTGGCTCTCCCTTATTGCTGCAATCTTCCTCGTTAGGTTCGATGCAAAAAAACAAAGTCGCGCTACTCGATATCGGTGAGGAGGCTTTACTGCTGCGGGTACATCTCATTCGAGCTGCCCGCCATTCCATCGCCATGCAGACCATCATCTGGGTGAATGACGAAACCGGCCGGCTACTGATGTACGAAATGATCCAGGCTGCCAAGCGCGGGGTAAAAGTGCAGTTGCTGGTCGATCATTTCGTTTCCGATAAACACCCCGAGGTGGCGGCTTTCCTGGCCACCGTTCACCCGAACCTGGAAATCAAGCTGTACAACCCGATTGTCGGCCAGTTTTCAGAACACGAGATCGCACCTTCCACCCTGGATCAACTCACCAGGCTTTTGAGTGGTTTCAACAAAGTCAACCAACGTATGCACAACAGGATTTTCATCGTGGATGACCGGGTTGCCATTACCGGTGGCCGCAACAACCAGAATGCCTATTACGACCAGGCTCGCGGGATGAACTACCGCGATCGTGACATTCTGATCACCGGACCGGTTATTTCTGAACTGCGTCAGAGCTTTGATGACTTCTGGAAATTCAAATATTCGATTCCCATTCAATCGCTGGTTAATTTGGAAGCGGTTAAAAAAGAAGGAACTCTCAAAACATGGTCTACTCGGGAAGACTTTGTCTTCAACGGCCTGTTTACGGAACTGTTTGTCGATGCAGACAAACCGCAGGTCATTCAAGACTTATTCGCAGATCACTTACATCCGGTAGAGCAGGCCTATTTCATTGCTGATGATCCCGGGAAAAACAAAAGGAAGTTTCTGGGGCGATTTTCCGGCGCCGGCAAGATCACCTTGGAATTAGCCCGCCTGGTCTCCGAAGCCCGGGACAATATCTATATCAATACGCCCTATCTGGTTTTGACCAAGCCGGCCATTGCCCTGTTTAAGGAAGTACGCCAAAAGACCCCGGACATCGATATTCGCATTGCGACCAACAGTCTGGCGGCTACCGACAGCTGGCACTGCTACGCCCTGTCCTTTAAACAGAAACAGGTCATGCTGCGCGATTTGAAATTTGAAATCTATGAACTCAAACCCTTGCCGGGTGACATGCGCAGCTATATGCCGCGGTTCGATAAACTGAAAAATAGAGCCTACACACCTTCGGAAATAGAAAAACTTGGTAAATTGGCCCATGTAGCCGGAAAACCGACAATTGGCCTGCAAAGACCCCCCCTGCCTGGCGAACCCTATCTGTGTCTGCATGCCAAGTCTCTGGTGATTGATGACGAAATTGCCTTTGTAGGCACTTATAACCTGGATCCGCGCAGCGAGAACCTGAACACCGAAGTCGGTTTGGTGGTAAAAGATAAAAAATTCGCGGCGATGTTGAAAAAGAGTATCATCAAAGACATGCTGCCGCAGAACAGCTGGGTCATAGCCAAGAATCAGTATCCCATGGGGCTGGGGATCCCCAATGCCGTGATGGAGGAACTGTCCCACCTGATACCATTCTTTGATCCATGGCCCATGCGTTATGCTGGGTCCTATGAACTCAAGGAAAACAAAAAACCCGTGGATCCTGGTCATGCAGATTTTTACGAACACTATCGCTATGCCGGCAGTTTCCCGGATGTACCCGCAGATCGCAACGGCAAGGTCTTTGGCACTGTAACGACAAAAACACTTTTCAGCTTTGTTAAGCCGCTATTGTAAATCGCCCTAAATGCAGATGCCTACCCATAAGATATCAATCGCAGAATTCAACAATCGCCAACACCGTGAACAGGTAATAGCAATTTGGCAAACTGTTTTTGGATATAAGGACGCCCACAACTCACCCGGCACAGTCATTGATAAAAAGCTTGAAAACCAGGACGGTCTGTTTTTAGTGGCCGAAAATGACCAGGTAGTAGTAGGAACCGCTATGGCTGGATACGATGGCCACCGGGGCTGGATTTATTCGCTTGCTGTGCTCCCGGAGCATCAACAACAGGGTATCGGGTCGGCTTTGCTTGCTCACGCCCAGGACAGATTGGCCAAACTCGGTTGCTTAAAAATTAACCTCCAGATCATGGAAGGCAACGAAGCGGTCCAACGGTTTTATGCGGTCAATGGCTATTCAGTAGAAAAGCGGGTGAGCATGGGCAAGATACGCTAGAGGCTACCTCAAAAAAGTCTTCTTGTCCGGCGAAGCTTGAAGAGCGAAGATGGGACCTTGAACCAAAATCCGTTTTTTGAGATAGCTTCTATTGAAATTGGTAGACAGCTACCGGCCCAACTGGCTCGAACCACACCTTGACAGGAGCAACGCCCGTGAATGGAAAACAACGCATACTGACCGCTCTGGAAAAAAGAGAGCCGGACTGTGTCCCCCTATACATACACGGCATCAACGAAGCGCCCATCATCGGTATTGGTGAGCACCTCACAGACGGCCTGCCGGAAGTCCGCGATTTCAGGCTCATGGAGGATGCCGAGAAGCTTAAAATGGTGGATACGCTTTTTATGATCCATGAGCAATTTGATGTCGACGGCATCACCACTTTTGAAATCGGGCATGAAGAAAAGGTCGATGACCTCCATGTCAAAGATCGTTTTGGGGTGGTTTATAAGTTGTCCCCGCACGGCATTCCGGTACCGGTGGGCCACCCCGTCAAAGACTTTGCTGCACTGAAAAAGTTTACACCGCCACAACCCCTGCAAGAGGATCTGGGGCTTCTGGACCTTGCCATCGACAGGTTCAAGGGCGAGAAGGCGACCTTCTGGCTCATGCGGGGGATATTTGTACGCTCCTGGTGGTTGATCGGCATGACCAACTACATGCTGAATCTCTACACCGATCCCGAATTCCTCCACGCCACAGCGCAGATGATGCTGGATTTCAGCCTGGCCCAGCTCGACCTGCTGGTGGCGGCCGGTCTGGATGTCCTGGTCGTTGAAGACGATATTGCCACGAACAAGGGGCCCATGATCTCACCGGACCACTTCAAGGAATTCGTCAACCACTACAACCGGCAGATCGTTGCAAAAGCCCACGAAAAAGGGCTGAAAGTAGTCCGTCATTCCGACGGCAACCTCTGGCCTCTTTTGGACCTCCTGTTGGAGACCGGCTATGACGGGCTCAACCCCCTGGAACCCCAGGCCGGTATGGACATGAAAAAGATCAAAGACTATTGCGGCGACCGAATTTGCCTTTTGGGGAATATAGACTGCGTGGATCTCTTGCCTGAAGGAACTACAGAGGAGGTTGAACAGGCTGTTATTCAAACCATCACCGACGGTGCCGCAGGCGGGGGCTTGATCATCTGCTCATCAAATTCCCTGCATCCCGGGGTGAAACCCGAAAACTGCATGGCGCTGTTCCGGGCCGTGCGCAAACACGGCCAATATTGAAAGCCGGCAACGATGACACATAAACAATCCTGGGCCATTTTCTGGCTGCTGTTCCTGCTTTACATGTTTGATTACATGGACCGCATGGTAATCGTGTCCCTGTTTCCCTTCCTGAAGCAGGAGATGGGCATGACCGATGCCCAGTGTGGTTTATTGGTTTCAGCCGTCTACTGGACGATCCTGATCTTCTCCTTCCCGACCTCGATATTGGTGGACCGCTGGAGCCGGACCAAGAGTATTTCCATCATGGCCGTGCTGTGGAGCCTGGCGACCCTGGCCTGCGCCTTTACCCGGAATTTTACACAGTTGTTCATGGCCCGAGCCGCTATCGGGATCGGTGAAGCCGGCTATGCACCCGGTGGAACCGCCATGCTCTCGGCCAATTTCCCCCAGGAAAAACGCGCCCGGATACTGGGGTTGTGGAATGCATCCATCCCCCTGGGCAGCGCTCTGGGAATCGGGATCGGCGGTTGGGTCGCCCACAACTTCGGCTGGCGGCATGCCTTCGGCCTCGTTGCACTGCCCGGGATAATCCTGGCCGGCATTATCTATTTTGCCAAAGACTACGATACGATCGCCCTGGTTCAAAAAGAAGAATCCGGCGCAGAAAAGAAAATGCGGCTCGCAGATATGGTCCGCCAGTTCACCCATAATAGAACGTTGTTGTGCAACAACCTGGCCTTTGCCCTGAATGTGTTTATTACCACTTCTCTACTGACCTGGCTGCCTACCTATTTTCACCGGTTCGATAGCCTGGCCATGGACAAGGCCAGTATGAAGGCCAGTTCCATTATGGTGCTGGCCATTATCGGGGCGCCCCTGGGGGGCTTCCTGGCTGATTTGTGGCAAAGGAAAAAGGCGAATGCCCGCCTGCTGTTCCCGGCGCTGTCATCGCTGCTCACCGGCCTTTTACTGTTTATAGCCATTTCATTTTGTCGCGGCGGTCTCCAGTACGGGGTGTTCTTTCTTATCGGGATTACCGCGGTGGCTTTTGTTCCGGCTTGCGTGGCCGTGACCCAGGATGTTGTTCATCCCGGGCTGCGCGCGGTCTCCCTAAGCGTGAATATCATCATCCAGCACCTGTTGGGCTCCAGTCTCGCACCGGTGGTCATTGGCAGACTATCGGACCTCTATGGCCTTGACAGAGCCTTGGCGATTCTGCCTCTGTTTGCGCTGTTTTCAGGGGGCCTGCTCTTTTTAGGCGCACTGTTCTATAATAATGATCTTTATGTTGACCACGCGACCCAAATCGAGTCGGGGTGAAGGCGAATACCAATGTTTAAGGTCACCAATACCGGGACAGATCGTTTGGATATTGAGTTGCGGGGCAAACTGAACGCGGACGACATGCGCGTGGCCCTGGATGAACTGGTTGAAAAATCACAGGGCATCGAAAATGGGAGGATGCTTTATGAGGTGGTTGAGTTTCACATACCGTCTCTGGAAGCGATGGTCATCGAATTTTCCCGCCTGCCGGCGATGCTGGGATTTATGCAGAAATTCAGCCGGGCAGCCGTCCTGTCCGACAAACACTGGTTGAAGAAAATAAGCGAGCTCGAGGGCACCCTGATCCCCGGTCTGGAAATCAAAGCCTTCAACCGCGCTCAAAAAGCCGAAGCCGAAGCCTGGCTGTCCAGTTAAACGATATTTCTACCCAAAAAAGGGCCGGCTGGTATTTATTCAGCTGGCCCTTTGATTTTTTGTTCATGTAAAATAGCTTGATGTGCATGCAGAGAGGGTAGGTTTGGGCTCAGGGCAAGGCTAGAACGAATTCAAGACCGGAGGCATAGATAGTTCTATGTCGAGGATCTTGAATTCGTGATAACGCCGCCCTGGGCCTAAAGATATTCTCTCTGGATGCACATCACGGGTTCATTTCATATGAGCCATCGAGCACTGCCACATGCTTTTCCCACACCCGATTAAACCGCTCCTGATCCTTGACCGGCTTTTTGATCATCTGCAGGCACAATTCCATCTGTTTTTCAGTGGAGCCGGTTTTCGAGTAGATCTGCAGGGCGAATTTTGAGAAATCCCGGACCATGAAGTCGAAGATCTGGTCCATGACATCATCTTCAAGGCCTTCGATTTTCGCTTTTTCGATGAGCACCTGGCCGTAAGCCACCAGGGTGAACAATTCGCCCAGGTTGAGGAGAAAGTCGATGTCCTTGGCCTGTTCCTGGTCCGGAGTCGCTGTGAGCAGGAACTTTTTGAGGACCTCGATCTGCTCCTTGAAAACAGCCAGGTTGGGCAGGTCCAGACTGTTGTAGGCCAGGGCGCTGTCATGAAACTGGATCTTGCCCAGGCCTTTGGTGGCACCCTGGTTGAAGAGAAAATCGTCGTTGACCTGGCCGTCCATTTTCGGGATTTCCGGGAACTCGGCCGGGTTGAAGAAATAGTTGGCCATGAACTTGATGATCAGGGCCATGTTGACATGGACGGTGCCTTCGAGTTTGGGCAGGGCGCGGATGTCCCGGGCCGCCATCTCGAAATACATGTCTTTTTCAAACCCCTTGGCGGCAATGACATCCCACAGCAGGTTGATGACCTCCTCGCCCTGGGTGGTGACCTTCATTTTGACCATGGGGTTGTACAGCAGGTAGCGCCGATCGGTCTCCGAGGCTGCCCGCATGTAATCGGACGCCCGGTGGGCAAACATTTTCATGGCTACCAGGCGCGTCCAGGCATCTACGAAAAATTGCCGGATATGGGGAAAATCGGTGACAGCGTGATCGAACAAACGACGGTTGGAGGCATGGGTAATGGCCTCATAGAGAGCATGGGTACAGATGCCGATAGAGGCCCAGCCGAGGTTATACTTACCCACGTTGATTGTGTTCAGGGAGCTGTCCCAGGCCTTCCGGCCGGTGCTGAGGATGTCATCATCGGTAAGCGGGTAGCTGTGCAAGGCGTACTCGGCCACATAATTTTGTGAATTTACAACATTTTTCACGCATTCATAATTCTCGTGGTCCGTTTCCACGGCAAAGAAGACATAGTCGTCGGTTTCCGTATTTTTTCCAAAGGTGGACACCAGGGCCGCTTTGTTGGCGTTACCGATATAGTATTTACCACCATCGGCTACATACTTGCCTTCCGCCAGCGGGGTCAGGGCCATTTCAGATGAATAGAGGTCCGCACCGTGGGCCTTTTCACTGAGGCCGAAGGCAAAGATGCCGCCTTCTTCCAGGAGCTTGGCGGTTTTTTCCTTGACCTGTTCATTGTCGCCCATCCAGATCGGTCCCAGGCCGAGAATCGTCACCTGCCAAGTATACCAGTACTGCAACCCGTAAAACCCTAATATTTCGTTGAAAGCACAATTCCGGTAGGTATCCCAACGCGTATCGCCGCCGCCGTATTGGGAGGGGGTCAGCAGGGTGGCGAACACTTTTTCCTCTTTCACGAACTCCAGAAAATCCGCGTACCAGACCCGCTCATGGTCGTCGTGTTTCAATTTCTCCTTGCCCTTGTTTTCAAAGAACGCGACCGTTTTCTTCATAATCTCCCGGGATTCGGAATCCAGGTGGTCAAAGGTTTCATTCTTGGGATGCAACAGCATGGTGTGACTCCTTGTTTTTGTTAGTATACTAACTTTAGAGACAAAGTTTTTTCGTTCTTTTGAGATATGTTGCCATTAGGATTCAAGGGTCCGAGGGGTCAAGGGGCCAAGTGTTTAAGGCCTTGAAGGTGTTTTTGCATTTTACTCGAACCCTCGGCCCCCTGGACCCTGGGTTTTCCCCTCACATCAGATCTTTCAAAAAACGCTTCAGCAGGACCTGCTCTTCGGGGCTGAACCCTGAGAGCAGTTTTTCATTGGCCGCCCGCCGGAGCATGATAAGCTCATCCTTAATTTCATTTGCTTTTTCAGCTGGATAAAGGCGAACCACCCGCCCGTCATCCGGGTCGGCCTCCTTGCGGATCCAGCCGGCCTCGGCCAGTCTGTCCAGGACACCTGAAAGGGTGGCTTTGTCCAAGACCAGAAACTTGCCCAGTTCGGCGGCCGTGAATCCCTCCTGGTACCAGAGCGCTTCCAGCACCAGGTGCTGGATATTGGTCAGCTTGAACGGCTTGAGAACTTTTTTAAAATCCCCGTGCGCCTTCTGGTAGGCCTTGGCCAGCAGAAAAATGGTACAGTCCGGTACATTGGGTGGCAGCTTGCTCATCAAAACTCCTTCGTATGCGAACCATTTAGGCGTAAGTGCAGCAATTGTCAACCGAATATTGGAATTGGGATATTTTTTGCGGGTTGCTGATCGTCCGTTTCAAATTGCAGGGCAGGATCTGGCCCAGATGAAAGCGGATTGGCGGACCGAGGCTGTGCTGCTTCCACTCGCCGGCGTTCCATGCTTGCCATGACAACCCATCATTTGGGCCATAAACCACCGGCAGTCTGCTGCAGGCGATTCTCTACAATTTTTGTCGATCAATACGTCGCCAACTAACAAAATGTTTACCTATTCGAACACCAGGCGAGCCTACGTTGTTCCGCAATATATATTTCCCGGTAGTGCTAACGCCAATCGTTTAGAAGCAATCCGTTACTGCTGTTGCAGAACCGATAGACAGGGCGAATCCAGAAGGTTGGTAACGATTTTTGTGGTTGTCCATTTTCTTGTTCAGCAGCAAATCAGTATATGCAGGGAATAGTAAAAATCAGAACGATAGCCATACTTTTTTCAAGGTAGATTGTCATTAGTGTATAATTTAAAGCAGTTAGACGAGTTGCAAGGGTGTGGCCCATGCCAAAATCCGGCGTCACTGAAGCCCTAGAGTGGCACTGGCAACCTTCAGAACAGGCCATATCTGGTCAAAGCTTAGGCCTGTCTGCAAAGGATAGGAGCGGTAGTCAAATTTTTGACTGCAAGGGTAAAACCGTCAAAATAGAATTGCCAGAGCGTCTTTGCCGGCTACTTGAATAAACGTATTGTACATATTTATAGGTTACTTAGATAGGCTTGACAAATCGGTATGTTTTTTGCAATGTCTTTTGATTAAGGGCAATCCACGTTTACAATTTGAAGGAGATCGGAATCCGATGAATAATTCAATCGAATTCAATATAGAGCCAGTCTGGGACGAAATTGAAAAGGTGCGGAATGAGAGTACCGATTTTCTACAATCCCAGGGGCTTTCTGACGATGCTGTACATTCACTTTCAATGATCATCAGTGAGCTCATTGAAAATGGTATCAAATACGGTGAATATGAAAATGGCGCGGGTAGGGTTGGTGTGTCCCTGCACTTGGAAAATGAAAACGTTACCATTGAGGTGATCAATCCGGTTGGCCAGCATGCCGCCGAACATCTATCCAGATTGGACAAGACGATTCAGTGGATCAGAGGCTACCAGGATCCATTTGAAGCGTATATTAAAAGGATCAAAGAGGTCTCAAAAAAGCCTCTCCATGACGATGAAAGTGGAATTGGATTGGTTCGAATCGCATACGAAGGAAAAGCCGTGCTCGACTTCTTTGTGGGCGAGAACAACATAGTGAATGTGTCTGTCGTTTCTAACCTCGAATGGGAGGAAAAGAAGTAGTCATGGAAAATAAAGAGATCTTTTCAGCTAAATTGCTGTCTATAGAAGTTTTCGAGACCGCGACATCGATTGATGTGAGGTGGCTTGGCAAAAGTATCGATCGAAACCCCGCCAAATTCATCTCGCCAGTACTGGTAAAAGTATTGAATATGGCTGCGGTGATGAATAAGCGCGTGGTCATGGATTTTGGCAGCTTATCCTATATGAACTCATCTACCATCACTCCAATTATCAAGATCCTTGAAAGAGCCAAGAAAGGGAAGACAGAGATAACAATTCTATATGACAAATCTCTGAAGTGGCAGGAGCTGAATTTTTCAGCACTGGAGATATTCGGCACAAATGACGATCGCTTGGAAATCAAAGGATTATAAATATGCCGTCTCAAAACATTATAGAATTCGATGCACATCTTGCGCAAGGGAAGGACAAAATTCCGGTTGTCGCAAAATATGCATCCCGCTTTTCTCTGCTGGTTCGTTTTGCCAACGGTACCAAGGCCAGTTCAGAAGCCTGTTTTGAGAAATTTGTTTTTAAAATGAAAGGCAAGACGCTTTCCCTGGGCCCCTGCCGATACCTTTCTGAGAAGAATGCAAACGGTTATCAGGGCCGTATTGTTTTCAGCAAGGATGTGTATGACCTAAAAAGCCTTTTTTTCGAAAACAAGATGGAAAAGCTGCAAACGGAGTTTTTAAACCTTCCTCTAGTGCTGGCGCACAAAGATAGAATTAAGAAACGGTTTAAGGAGTTTGTTGCCAATCTTACCTATGATTTGAATGTGTATAAGACAACGTTTGACGCGTTAGACGCAAAGTTTGCCAACGAACCGGATATGGTCAGGGAACACGTCCAGAATATCGTCATCAATACTGAGGGAAAGAAGTTTATGCAGTTTCTTGACGATAAGTTGTTTGAGTTCGAAAATATCATTATCAACTACAGTAAAAAAGATCATGAACGGCATGGCTATTATTTGCGAAAACAGATCTGGAATTTCATTCTCTGTTCTCAGTTTATGGCGCGCACAAATCTCAAGCCACGCGGGTACAGCGGGGATTCCGAAATGATGCGTTTGCTCTACGACAATGAATATGTCGGGCTGACGACATTTGAAAAGTTGATGCACAAACATCCCATTGAACACGCGGCTGCCCAAGCCGTGCGCAATCGGCGGCAGCTCATTGCCGAAAGGCTAAAGAAGCTGAATCCCGGCAATGCCAAACCCAAGGGTGAAAAAATTAGAGTATTGTCAGCTGCATGCGGCCCCGCATTTGAGCTACAGGATGTACTGACGTCCGCAAAGGACTGCCAGAAATACCATTTTACATTACTTGATCAGGATAAAAAGGCGTTGGCCGAGGCGGCCAGCCTGGTGGCCCAGCTCGAGAAAAACTGGGGCGTATCGATTGAGGTGAATTTTCTTACCGAATCGGTCAGGACCATGCTCACGACACAACAGCTGGAGAAGAAGTGGGGCGAGTTTGATTTCATCTACTCCATGGGGCTCTTTGACTACTTGACACCCCCGGTAGCCAAGGCGGTTATCACCAAACTCTTTAAGCTTCTTAAGGTAAACGGTGAGATGGTTATAGGAAATTTCCACATATCAAATCCCAGTCGGGGCTATATGGAGTACTGGCTGGACTGGGTGCTCTATTACAGGACCGAACAGGAGTTTCTCAATTTACTCAAAGAAACAAAGACATGCAAATCATCTGTTTTTTTTGAGGATACCGGCAGCCAAATGTTCCTTCACGTCAAGAAATTGAAGCCTTAGAATTCGACAGAATCGAAAGCGACAATTATGAAGAGTGATCTGGTAAAGCATAAAATCAGTGCCGATGAGCAGACCATTCTAGACGCCAAAGATTTTCCCAAGTTTCTCAACGGCATTATCCATGACTGGTTGAAAACGCTCACGCTACTGGTCATCACGCTCGTTCCACTCTTTTTCATACTCGACTATTTCATTGTACCGAGACATCTTCTGCAACAGGTCGGTATTTACCGGGTTGTTGCGACCTTCATCGTTTTCCTGCAATTCTTAGCGATACACAAGACGCGACCGAGTAAACTGTCTTACGTTCACGGTTATCTGGTATCCATCATCGTGGGGGGGGTCATCGTGCTGATGACCAACAACCTGGGCGGTTTCGACTCCCGTTATTATGCAGGGCTGAATCTGGTCATCATCGGGGTAAATTTGCTGCTTCCCTGGAATGCGGTTCATTCCGGACTGAACAGTTTCATTATCATTTTCATGTATGTTTCTATAAATCTGTATTCGGGAAAACCGTATCAGCCCCACTTACTGATTAATAATCTGTTTTTTCTCTCCGCCACCTCCATCATCGCGGTAAGCATCAATTATGTTAAATACCTGCTTACGGAAAAAGAGTTTTATTTAATGTGCGAATTGAAGATTGCGAGAGATTCCATTTGGAGTGAAATGGAACTGGCCAAACGAATTCAGACGGCTCTGTTGCCACACAACCAGAGCATCAAGGGGTTCGAGATCGCGGCACTCATGCTGCCGGCCAAAGAAGTTGGTGGTGACTATTACGATATTATCGATACCCCGGACGGTTACAAATGGATCACCATCGGTGATGTGTCCGGCCACGGGGTTGATTCCGGGTTGATCATGATGATGGCTCAGACCAGCATTCTTTCCAAAGTCAATAATGATGGCAACTGTCTTCCCTCTGAATTGCTCAATTCCGTCAATACCGTCATCAGAGAGAACATTTCAAGGCTGGGTTCCGATCATTATATGACGATGATGGCTTTGCGGTTTAATAAATCAAACATCACAGTTGCCGGAAAGCACCAAGATGTTATAATATATCGATCCGCTCTCAATCAAACTGAGTCCATCTCCGTACCTGGTACATGGTTGGGGATTACAGACGAAATCAAAGACTACCTTACCGATGCGTCATTTGAAATGCACACCGGTGATATTGCCTTGCTGTTTACCGACGGTGTCACCGAAGCAACAGACGCGGACGGTGAAATGTTCAGTCAAAAGCGCCTTGAAGACGCCCTGAATAGATATGCCGACCTGCCCGTCGGGAAAATGCGCAATAAAATTATCCAAGAGGTGCAAGATTTTCAGAAAGAGCAGTTGGATGACATGACCCTAGTAGTCATTAAGAAATAACTGACGCCTTACCCGGGTTGGAGATGAAAACACACATCGCTTGGGACAACATTCAGCTCAATCTCCTGACGCTTTCGTTTCCGGGGGATATCGAAAGCACATATCGCGCTGAACATTTTGTAAAATCACTGCGGCATGTAAGAATCGCCATGTTATTGGCGATTTTCTTTTTTGCCGTTTTCGGTTTACTGGACGCCTGGATTGTTCCCGACGTAAAACACCAATATTGGTTAATACGCTATGGAATGTACTGTCCTTTCGTACTTTCCGTTTTTCTGTTTTCATTTTCTCCCTATTTTCCCAAATACAGTCAGTACTGTATCGCCTCCGTTGTTTTGGCGGCCGGCCTGGGGATCGTGGCCATGATTCTCCTGGCACCTGAGAACAATTCCTATTATGCCGGGATTATCCTTGTGTTTATTTTTGGATATACCTTTTTCGAGCTCAGGTTCATTTACGCCACGGCTACCGGAATCATGATTGTGGTCGCCTATGAAATCGTAGCCATATTTCTCACCAACACGCCGATTCCCATCCTCATCAACAACAACTTTTTTTCCTCACCAGCAATGTGATCGGCATGTTCGCCTGTTACTCCATTGAGCTGTATTCACGCAAAGCGTTTTTACAGGCGCATCTGCTGGAACAAGAGAAGATTAAGGTCAAAGAAGCAAATCGGGAACTCGGTAACAAAGTGGAGGACCGCACGGCACAATTGTTGCGGGCCAACAAGGTGCTGCGACAGGAGGTCTCCGAACGCATACACGCCGAGGACCGCCTGCGGGACAGCCGGGAAAAATACCGTAATATTCTGGAAACCATGGAGGAAGGCTATTACGAATATGATACTGCCGGAAATCTTCAATTTTGCAACGATTCATTTTTAAAAATAACCGGGTACGATCGCGAAGAGATGATGGGCGGCCACTATCGAAAATTTACAAAGCCGCAAGATGTGAGCAAGGTTTTTCGGGCTTTCAATAATGTATACGTCTCCCAAAAGCCCTTTAAGGAGTTCGAGTGGCGAATACAGCGTAAGGATGGTGACATCCGCTATCTGGAGGCCTCCATGTCTCCGATAAAAAACGCCGAAGATTTGCTGCAAGGATTCCGAGGCATCGTACGCGACGTTTCGGATCGATATCGAGCAGAAGAATCGCTCAAAGCGGCCTACCAGGAACTCAAGCACACCCAATCCCAATTGGTGCAATCGGGAAAACTTGCCTCCATCGGGGAGTTGGCCGCCGGAGTAGCCCACGAACTCAATCAACCCTTAATGGTTGTGCGCGGGATTACACAGCTTCTCAATCGCCAAATCGGTAAAGGCCGGATAGGCATAGAGGAAGTATCGGAGCAATTGGAACCTGTCGAGAGAAATACAAAAAGAATGATGAACATCATCAATCACCTGAGAACCTTCTCGCGACAATCCAAAGCCGAGTTCTACCCGGTTGATGTGAACATGGTCATTGAAGAGTCGTTTCTCATGATTGGAGAGCAGCTGCGCGTTAGAAACATCGACGTGATAAAAAACCTCGACCCCGATTTACCCAAGATCAAGGGTGACACCAACCAGTTAGAGCAAGTTGTTTTGAACCTGATCACAAATGCAAGAGATGCGATAACCGGGAAAAACGGGGACCACAGTGGTGATGCCCAGCAGGAGGAAACAATTGAAATAGTTACCAGCAGGATAGCCGCAGACAATAATTTCGTTGGAATTAAAGTCAGGGACACCGGCACAGGCATAGAGAAGAAAGACCTGAATAGTATTTTCGACCCCTTCTATTCGACCAAAGAGGTTGGCAAAGGGACCGGTCTGGGTCTTTCCATCAGTTACGGCATTATCAGCGATCATAACGGCAAGATCGAAGTTTCCGAAACAGGCCCCGGCGGCACTACTTTCAGTATTCACCTGCCTATTTTTAAAGAGCAGGAAAAAGACGACCCTCCCGAAATGGACAACGGAAAGTTATGACTTCAAAAAAATTAGTTCCACGCGCCCACAAGCGATACCGGGTCAAGGACGGGACCTTTGCCGTTCTTTTTCAGGATTCTTCAAAGCTCGGACATCTCATTGATATCTGCGCCGACGGGTTTTCATTCTGTTTTAGCGAGAGTCCATTCATCGACAGTGATAGAGACGGCCAGGCCCTCTTATATTCAGGGCGGCAGGATCTACTGGAAGGGTTTTCCGAATTTGATATTTTTTTAGTCGACAGTGGCATTTACCTGGAACGGATGCCATGCAAAATTATCTCTGAAGTCGAATTAGACGAGGACAGCAGTTCTGCCGCGGTATCCATGAAACGTGCCAGCATACAGTTTGAAGACCTGGCACCGCAGCAGGTTTCAGATTTGGCATATTTTATCAAACACTGTACAGAAGAACCTGTGTGAACACCTTAAGCACCGGCTGAATCGTCGCGTTCCGCGTACAAACACAGCCGGGAGAGTGGTTCCGATAGCGGGCAGCCAGGGTATGCCCTGATGCTTTGAATGGCGGTATTCGAAGCAGAGGCAACTGCCTGCCCACGTGATTATCAAGCGGGCGGCCACAGCTCGAATACGGCCGTTGGGCTTAAAGCCACCTAGTCGGATTAACCAGACAAAGGAGAATTGACCCCATGTTCAATAACCTTCTCGTTATTGATGATGAACCTGATATCCTGAACACCCTCAAAGCTGCGCTTAGCCAAGAGGATTACAACGTCTTCACGGCTCCAGGGGGCGAAGCGGGCTTGCAGATTATACAGCAGCAAGCCATTGATCTGGTAATAACCGACATGCGGATGCCCGGGATGGATGGCACCCAGGTCATTCGAAAGGTCAAGGAGTACGACCCGTGCGTGGAGGTTATCGTACTCACCGGTCATGCCACCCTGGATAATGCCATCACGTCTCTTCGCCAGATGGGCGCCTATGACTATCTGACCAAGCCGCTCGAAGATTTGGATGAGCTTTTTATGGCGGTTGAAAAGGCGTTGGAAAAACGGCGGTTGACGATAGAAAACCGTGCGCTGCTAAAGGACCTTAAAGATAAAAAAGAAGCGCTGGCCAGCAAAAACCGGGCCCTTCAAGAAAGTGAGTTCCTCAAGCAGGCCATCCTGGACGGAATAACCAGCACACTCTGTTTTATTGCTGACCGTGATTTAAAAATCTTGTGGGCCAATCAGGCCACAGCACCTGCCACCAATATTCCCCTGCAGGATTTAATCGGGCGAAAATGTCATGATGTGTGGGGAAAATCTCTGGAAACCGAGGACAATTGTCCACTGATCAAGGCCTTCGAAACCGGAAAAACAGAACAGGCTGTCATGGAATATCCGAACGGAAGGATCATGGATGTCCGCGCAGAGCCAGTAATGGACGACCAGGGACAACTTCTGGGCGTATTGAGAATTTCTGATGATATCACTGAGCGCGAGCAACAACGCGAGGCCATGATTAAAATGGCCAACCTTGAATCCATTGGCACGCTTTCTGCTGGTATAGCCCACGATTTCAATAATTTGCTGGCGATTGTACTAGGGAACGTAGAAATGGCTGAGTGGACCGTAGAGCCGGATACACCCCAGGGCAGGGCATTGAAACTGGCCAAGTGGGGTTGCACAAAGGCTCAAAATCTAACCCAACGGTTTATTACATTTTCCAAGGGCGGGGACCCGGAAATGAGGGCCTTGGACCTGGATGCATTGATACTTGAAACGTTACCGCTCTCACTGAGCGGCTCCAATGTTATCTGCACGCCCCATTTTCCTGAAGACTTGTGGTTGGCGAATATGGATGCAACCCAAGTTGGGCAGGTGATTCACAACCTGGTGAAAAATGCTGTAGAGGCAACGCCCAAGGGTGGTACGATCCATATCCGGGCGGAGAATATATCAGTATCGAGCAATGAGCCGCCACCGGTTCCAGGGCTTGTGCCGGGCCGCTATGTCAAGATGGAAGTTGCGGACCAGGGTGAGGGCATATCTGAGGAGAACATGCCCCGTATTTTCGACCCCTATTTTTCCACCAAGTCGCGGGGTACCCAAAAAGGGATGGGACTGGGGCTAACCACTGCGCACTCCATCGTCGAAAAGCACGGTGGGGTACTGCATGTGGAGTCGGAAGTTGCCGTGGGTACTACGATGGTGGTATATTTACAGGCTTCTCAGGAGGGGCATGCCGCAGCACCTGTAACAGAACCTGCGGCCGTGAGTGCTGTTGACCGGAAGTCCACACCTTTGGCTCCCAAAAGAATTCTGGTAATGGATGACGAGGTCCAGGTGCGAAATCTGGCCGAACAAATGCTAAAATTACTCGGGCATGAGGTTGTAACGGTTGGCAACAGCCAGATGGCCGTTGCCGCGTACCGGCAGTCACTGGAAGCCGACAAAGCATTCGATGTAGTAATGCTGGACCTGACCACAAGAGGTGGCGCGGGTGGCAGGGAGACTTTGAAGGAACTGTTTAAATTGAATCCGTATTTAAAAGCGATTGTATTCAGCGGCTATTCGGATGATCCGGTCATGGCCAATTTTAAAGATTATGGATTCTCTGCGGCCCTGCCCAAACCATTTCTAAAGGCATCTTTAGACGCAGCGGTGCAAAATGCGCTAGCCCAGGAGGAATGATTCACATGGCGGGCCGTCTGCCTGGGCGCCAGCTGGTGAGAACATCGGCAAATCCCGGGGAAGGTACCCAGACCTATCCCTTTGATGTTCTGCTTTCAAATACTGATATAATCCGCTCTTAATTGGAAAGCCCTTGTCAATCCAGACGTGAATTTCAGCTTGGCTACACCAGTTAAACAGATAACAAGTGCAGTCATCTCTTTTGGTGTTGTGGTGGAAAAGCGCGGCCGTGTTAGAAGGCGGCCTAACAGTCCTAGCCGAAGTGTTCAATTGCGCAGGCTGCACATCACACACTTCTGATTCCCGCACCCCTTGCAGACTTTCAATGTAATCTGCACGAGTCCGACCGCTACACAGGCCCAGAAAAGGATAAACAGCGGCATGCTGTCCAGCAACCAGGGCTGTGGAAAAGCCGCCAGAACGATGACCGATAACACTAACCCAATGTAATCACGTAAATTGTAAGGCGCATCCTCCCTTTCCGGCAGCAGACGGGTGAGCTGGCCAGGGAAGACGTGGCGGCAGTCGGTAAGCCGGATCTCGCATTTGGCGCAATAGGCGTACAAAATAAGGGGCCCGGCAATCAGGATCAAAGCCGCATAGAATAAGCCAATCGCCTTGTTGACCTGCCAGATGGCCATAAAGCCGATCACGATCGCCAGGCCCTCAAGCAGCAGACTGGTTACACCGTGAAATTTGGATTTCATGGTCCCCCGCCTTCCAACAGAGCGGTAATCCCGGCCGCCACATCTCGCCAGGTATTGTCATCGGCTGACAGTTCAGGTTCGGTTATCATCTGCAGCCCGAGGCCGTCGATCAATCCGGTTAAAAAAGTTGCCGCGCTGGCGATCGGCAGTCTTGGGCTTATTTTGCCGTTATTATAGGCTTTTTCAAGACCTTCCGACATAGCCCGCCGAAATTGACCGTAGAGCTCATCCAGAGATTGGCTTATCACGTCACTCTGCCGGGCTAAGGCCCAACCCTCGAAGAACAGATGGAAAAAATCAGGGTCGTGCTGCAAAACATTTCGCAGGGCTTTGATCAGTTGTTCGGCAAAATCAGATGCTGAACGGCAGTTCTCAAGCAGGTCGGACACAAGCCGGACGCTGAGCTGCATGTTGTCCTGGATCACCCTCGCCAGCATCTCTTCCTTGTTTTTGAAATAGTAGTGCAGCAGGCCCCGGCTGACCCCGGCTTCCTTCGCAACCAGGTTAATGGTCGTTCCGGCATAACCCTTTCGGGCCAGGATGGACCGGACGGCCGCCAGAATACGGCGGGATTTTTGGTCTGATTTCTTGGATTTAATCATAGGTTCAAGGGTTCAGAGTTCAAAGGTTCCAGGCTTCGCTATAGGAGCTACGCCCGGCGGGCTCGGTTTAAGGTTTTGACCTTGAACGATGAACCATTTCTTGACAAGCATATGCAATATCAATTAAAAGACAGTTTGTTGGACGGCCAGCCAAATTTGTTAGCAGCGCCTCCGTTGCGAGTCAAGAATTTTTCCTTGCAGGCACTGCGGTAATCATGAAATATTCTTAGCAATAACAATTGGTATAAAGGTTATCAGGTTCATGCGTACAGACAGCGATTACATTCAAAGCACCCTACCGGTCGATGTGGCGGCCGTCACCCGCCGTATAGCAGCGACTCAGAAGGAAAATGGAGAAATACCCTGGAGCGAAGGTGACAAAACCGACCCCTGGGATCATGTCGAGGCCGCCATGGGGCTGACCATCGGCGGTGAATATAAAAGCGCCCGGCAGGCGTTTGAATGGATGCGACGCATGCAGCTGGAAGACGGCAGCTGGTATTCCGCCTATCGAAACGGTCAACCGGAAGACCTTACCCGGGATACCAATATGGCGACTTACATTGCGGTGGGGCTGTACCATTATTACCTCATCACCGGGGATCACCGCTTTGTTGAAACCATGTGGGACACGGTGCAAAGGGCCATAGACTTTGCCCTGCCATTTCAACAGCCCACCGGTGCGTTTTACTGGGCTGCAAGCCCGGAGGGCGCGGTGGAAAACAAGGCGCTTTTAACGGGATCCAGTTCGGTTTACATGAGTCTCAAATGCGCGGTGTCACTGGCCATTATACTTGAAAAAGAGCACACTGAATGGGTGCGCGCCATGGTGACCCTCAAAGATGCCCTGGCCCACCGGCCGCACCTGTTTGATCAATCCAAATCCCGGTTTTCCATGGATGGATTCTACCCGGTTCTAGCCGGCGCAGTGACCGGTGAGGCTGCCAATCGGCGCATCGCGGAGTGCCTGAAGCGGTACTTTGTACCCGGTCAGGGAGTGAAATGCGTGGACGATGAACCCTGGATAACCATTGCTGAGACTTCGGAGCTGTGTCTGGCCATTGCAGCGGCCGGTGATCGTAAAAGAGCGGCCCAGATTTTCAGCCTGCTCAAGGAATACCGCTTTTCAGATGGTTCCTATTGGTGCGGGTTTACCATTCCTGAGCGGACAATCTGGCCGGAAGAGAAGGTATCCTGGACCAATGCCGTGGTACTCATGGCTGCCGACGCGATTTACCGGTTCACACCGGCCGCGGGTCTCTTCGATCACGACTTTTGGAAAAATGCCGGGCGTGCGACCGACCTGCGCAACGCTCCAAAGGGGGAATCGGCACCCGCCTTTCCGGCGGCCGTCAATTTCTAACGGGACAGGAAATTGCGAAAAGACCATCGTCCATATGCGGTAAAACGGGCCTACCTTAAATTTCAAAAATTTTACACCAACCGCTATATCCGGCCCCAGCTTGAATCTCTCGGCAGGGGATTTGCCTTCATGAAACCCTGGAATGTTCGCCTGTTCGGTGCGCCTATTGAAATCGGCGATTTTGCTACGGTTATTGCCGCCCCGGACAACAAGATTCGCCTGTCGGTCTGGCCGGCGGCCGAAGGCCTGGGCCGCATTAAGATCGGTCATTACAGCCTGATCTGTCCCGGAGTCAGGATCGGATCGGCCCACGCGGTGAACATCGGCGATAACTGCATGTTTGCCAGCAACGTTTATATCAGCGACTCGGACTGGCACGATATTTACAACCGTGTCTCAATGGGGACCACCGCACCCGTGACGATCGAGGAAAATGTCTGGATCGGGGACAGCGCCATCATCTGTAAAGGCGTGACCATAGGCGAAAACAGTATCATCGGGGCCGGGGCGGTCGTGTCCCGGGATATACCCGCCAATACGATTGCCGCGGGGAATCCGGCCCAGGTGGTCAAAGAGCTCGATCCGTCCGAACAGATGACCAAACGGGATCAGGTGTTTTCAGATCCGGCTCGTCTGGCCCGTGAGTTCGACATCCTCGACCGCGCGATGTTGAAGGAAAATACATTCCGACATTGGATACGTTATCTGATTTCGCCCCGACGTGATGATTAATCTCAATATTAGTCTGAAACCGGTCATTCTGAGGAGCAGAGCGACGAGCCGACTCCGCCATAGTGGCGATGCTACGACGGTCGGGAGAGTCTCTCCCAGCCAACTCAACCTCAACCTGATCGAGACTTTTCACCTCGCTCAGAGTGACAAGATATTGCGTCTCCAATGTAATAGGAAGTTCCAATTCTCCAAAGGATTTTCTTAATGGCTGATAAAGAGAACAGTTCATGGTGTCAGAAGGTGGTTCCGGCTGACGAAGTGCTGGATAGGATCAAGCCCGGTATGGGGATTTTTCTCGGCACCGGGGTGGCCGAACCACAGCTTCTGATCGAAACCCTGATGGAAGCTGAAGCCCCCAACCTCCAGGACCTGGAGTTGATCCAGCTCGTCAGCCTGGGCAGTGCCATCTCGCTGGATACGATCAAAAGCCACAAATACCGTCTGAAAACGTTCTTTTCCGGATGGGTGGCCGGCGATGCTATTGCCAGCGGCCGGGTAGACCTGGTGCCGGCTCGCTTTTCCGGAATCCCCCATCTCATAGCCACCGGGGTCATCAATATCGATATCGCTTTCATCCAGATCACACCGCCGGACGATGCGGGCTATTGCAGTCTCGGTGTGGCTGTTGACGTTGCCCGGCAGGCTATGGATCAGGCCTCGCTGGTGGTAGGTGAAATCAACCCCCAGATGCCGGTGACCTATGGCGATACTTTTGTCCAGGTTACCGATTTCGACCTGCTGGTGGAAAGCGACCGGCCGTTGATCTGTTTTGACCGCTGGCCGCTGGATGAAGATTTTGACCGCGTGGGAGAGAATGTGGCGTCTCTTATTGAAGACGGTAGCTGCCTGGGATTTTCGATTGGTCCCGTGTTTGAATCACTAGGGCGGCACCTGGTGCATAGGCGCAACCTGGGAATTCACTCACCCTTTGTAACCGACGCCCTCATGGACCTGATCAAGAGCGGCGCTGTCACCAATCGTTACAAGGAAGTGTGGCGGGGCAAATCACTGGCATCTTATGCTTTTGGAACAAAAGAAATGATCCAGTGGCTGCATCGCAATCCCCTGGTGGAGTTCCAGGCCGTCGACAAGGTGTGCAGCCCATTGCAAATAGGGCGCAATAAACGCTTTGTGGCGGTTTTGCAGGCCCGCAAGGTGGATCTGTCCGGTAAAATAGCCCTGCATGTCAGCAAGGGCAACCTGGTGATGGGACCGGGTGAAGTGGCAGATTCCTTAAACGGGGCGGAGATTTCCAGGGGCGGCAAGACCATTGTGGCCTTAACCAGCCGCAACCTGCGGGGAGAACCCAATATACTGATATCGTTGGATGAATATCCAAATCAGCTGGGCCAGAATCACTCTTTGGATCTCATGGTAACCGAATACGGGGTGGCCAACCTGGCCGGTCGAACCATCCGTGAGCGGGCTCAGGCATTAATCGATATCGCCCATCCCGACGACCGTCAGGCCCTGGTGGAGCAGGCCAAAGCGAAGAACATCATTTACAAGGATCAGATCTTTCTGGCCGATTCCGCTTATCTGTCTCCTGAAGACGTGGCCACAGAGTACACGTTTAAAAATGATACCAAGGTACGCTTCAGGGCGATCCGGCCGTCTGATGAGGAGCAGATGCGGCGGCTCTTTTACCGCTTTTCCGATGAGGCGGTCTATTACCGGTATTTTACGTCTATCAAGGCCATGCCCCATGCCAAGATGCAGTCCTATGTGAACGTGGACTATCGGGTGGCCCTATCCATAGTCGGTCTGGTGGGAGAACCGGGACAGGGGCGAATCATAGCCGAAGCCCGCTATGTCAAGGCCGGCACCCAGCCATACGCAGATGTGGCCTTTGTGGTCGATGGCGAATTCGAAGGACTTGGCATTGCAACCTACCTGCTGACCATGCTGGTGAAGCTGGCCAAGGAGCGCGGCATCCTGGGCTTCACCGCCGATGTACTGGCCTCCAACAAGGGCATGATGCGGGTGTTCGAAAAGAGCGGCTTGGCAGTTGAGGCCCGTCTTGATTCAGGTGCCTATGAATTGACCCTGCCGTTTAAATCTTCCGAACCTGTGTAAGGGGGATATTTGGAAATACTGCAAAGCCTGATGGGTCTGGCGGCTTTTATCGGCCTGGCCTGGCTGCTCAGTGAAAATAGAAGCCGGGCCAGTATCCGCGTAATCTGCGTCGGCCTGGTCATTCAGCTGGCAATTGGCGTGCTGTTGCTCAAATTACCCCTGTTCAGGGATTTCTTCCTGGCCCTGAACCGGATGGTGCTCTCCCTGGAGGAATCGACCCGGGCCGGTACGGCCATGGTGTTCGGGTATCTGGGGGGCGCGCCGCTGCCCTTCGAAGAAAAGTTCCCCGGAGCGAGCTTTATCCTTGCGTTTCGGGGGCTGCCCCTGGTGCTGGTAATCAGCGCCCTGTCAGCCCTGCTCTTTTACTGGAAGATCCTGCCAGTGGTCGTGCGTGGTTTTTCGCGCGGTATCGAAAAAACCATGGGGCTGGGTGGTGCTGAAGGTCTCGGGGTTTCAGCCAATATCTTTGTCGGCATGGTGGAGGCGCCCCTGTTCATCCGTCCCTACCTGGGTCAGATGACCCGGAGCGAGTTGTTCACCCTGATGACCAGCGGCATGGCGACCATTGCCGGAACCGTCATGGTGCTCTACGCCAGTATTTTGAGCTGGACCATCCCCGATATCATGGGTCACATCCTGACCGCATCGATCATTAGCGTTCCGGCAGCGATACTCATTTCAAAAGTCATGGTACCGGAAACCGGAGCCCCGACCCCCGATAATATCAAAATACCGGAAGCCGCCAACAGCGCCATGGATGCCATTACCCGGGGTACGGTGAGCGGTGTCCAGCTGCTCATCAACATTATCGCCATGCTGGTGGTCCTGGTGGCCCTGGTCCACCTCACCAACCTGATACTGGGATTGTTGCCCGACATAGGCGGCCGCGCCCTCACCCTGCAGCGGATTCTGGGTGTCCTTATGGCGCCGGTCGTCTGGCTCATGGGGATCCCCTGGGCCGAAGCGACCACTGCCGGCGCCCTCATGGGCACCAAGACCATCCTCAACGAATTTTTAGCCTATCTTGATATGAGCAAGCTTGCCTCCGATGCACTTGGGGACCGCAGCAAACTGATCATGACGTATGCCATGTGCGGCTTTGCCAACCCGGGCAGTCTCGGCATCATGATCGGCGGTTTGGGAACCATGGCGCCGGAGCGGCGTGATGAGATCGTCGCGCTCGGATTCCGGTCCATTGTGGCCGGCACCCTGGCTACCTGCATGACCGGTGCGGTCGTGGGACTGATTGGCTAAAAGAGCAGTATCCTCAGTGCTTTGGTTCTCGGAAGACTTGATTTATCATCTAACCGTGCCATCTTATGTACGCAGCAGCCTTTCGCATGGCTGCGTGCTAGAAAAGGGATCAGACCATCAATGAAAGTATATACCGGCAGCGGAGATCGCGGTAAAACAAGCCTGTTCAGCGGAGAGCGGATTGCAAAGAATGATCTGCGCATAGAGGCATATGGGGATGTGGACGAGCTGAATTCGATTATCGGCAACCTGCTTGCCGGCCTGCCGGAATCTTTGGCGCCCTTGGCTGGCGATTTGACCCGGATCCAGTGTGACCTGCTGGATGTCGGCGCCTGGCTGGCCACGACACCCGGTTCCGCGGCGGTCGAAATGCTGACCCCTTTTACACCGGATAAAGTGACCTGGCTGGAAGCGGCCATCGACCGGTTGGATGAAGCGCTGCCGCCGCTGAAAGGGTTTATCTTGCCCGGAGGCCATCCCGCTGGTGCACAGGCTCATGTGGCCCGCACCGTCTGTCGGCGGGCGGAGCGGCACGCCCTCAAAATTGGGGATACCCCACAGGGCGATTCGCCTGCGGTTATCCTCACCTATCTCAACCGGTTATCGGACTACCTGTTTGTGTTGGCCCGCTATTGCAACCATGCGACCGGCACAGCCGAAACCCTCTGGAATTCCGCCCGAGTGAAAGATACAGACTCATGAAGCCTGACAGTTTTTCAGCTTTGCTGCTTGCGCGGCGATGGCTCACCGAAAACAGTGTCGAACTGCGACTTGAGCGGCCATCAGGTTTCGATTTCAAACCCGGTCAATACATCCGCCTGTTGCATCAGTCCTTGGAGCGGGATTATTCTCTGGCCTCGGGTCCTGATGATCCTGAATTGAGACTGGTTGTCCGCGTGTTTACCCAGGGGACCGTATCAACCTTTTTGAGCACCGTTGCCGACGGGATGCGGATGTCTTTCTACGGCCCCATGGGTTACTTTGTTTTTCAAGCCTCGGACCGCACCCCGGTCTTCGTCGCTACCGGCACCGGGGTGGCGCCATTCGTTGCCATGAGCCGGGCCGGGATAAAAAAGTATGTTTGCCTCCACGGTGCCAAAGACGTCCGGGGCCTTTTATATAGAAAAGAACTGGAAAACGGTGCCGCGCGCTATGTTCCCTGCCTGACGGAAACAACCGCACCTGACGATTCAGTTTTCAGCGGCCGGGTGACCGCCTATTTCGAACATCTGGATACCGGACGTGCTTACGATTTCTACTTGTGTGGCCATCAGGACATGATCCACGACGCGTTCGGGATCATTGATGACCGCTTTGCCGAGTCGCATATCCACTCCGAAGTCTTTTATTGACGCAGTTGGATAACCGCTTATGTTAAGAATAACGGCATCTTCATTGGATGCTGTGCCTTCAAACCCAACTTGCCTGTCATGAGTGGAGGTCCATCATGATTGATAAAAAGATAATCTGCGCAACCATACGCGAAATCTACCCGGAAATCGGAGAATGCGGCATTGACCTTGCCGTCGATTTTGATGAAAAGAACAGTGCGTGGGCAGTCGAACTAAAAAGGGGTAGTCGCGTCCTGAAAACTTTCATTGAAACCACGGACGCCGATGCCTGTATTACAAAAGAAAACTGTATCGGGCTCGGAGTGGAAATCGCGCAACTTCAAGGGAATATCGACCGGCTGAATGCGTGACCATTGCACTTTCCGCAAATGCTTAGGCTTTCACAACAGCACCTCCACCCGGCCTTCCCTGTCTAGGGGGAGGATAAAGTCGAAATGCCGGAATTCGGAGGTCAGATGTCGGACACCGGAAATACCAAGGCGTCCGGAGCCTGGTGTCCGGGGTCAGTAGACACGCCCCTCCCTTGACGGGAGGGGTTGGGGGAGGGTGAAGGTCAACAGCGAATCACCCGCCCGGCTTTGATATCCTCTACATAGGCGCCGTCTTTCACCACCTGCTGCCCATTTATAAACACATGCCTGATCCCTTCCGGCTTTTCCGCCGGCCGATTGGGATCGTCATAGTTATAAGCCACGGTTTCAGGATCAAAACAGACGATATCCGCGGCTTTCCCTTTTTCCAGGGTTCCGGTGTCTTGCAGCCCGAAGCGCTCCGCCGACGCACCGGTCATGCGATGAACGGCGTTTTCCAGGGAAAACAAATTCTTTTCACGAACGTAGGTCCCCAGGATGCGCGGAAAGGTACCTGCGCCGGCCGGGTTGGGAAATCCGGCGGCTTTGACCAATGCGTCGGTTTCGAAGAGGCAATAGTCTTTTGCCAGGACTTTTTCCAGGACCGCTTCATTGGCGGGGTCCCCGCTGTAGGTGTGAAACAGCATAAGGGTGGCCCCATTGCTCTTCTCCGCAAGCCGCATCATCGCATCAAAGGGTGAGCAGCCCCATTTGCGGGCCACTTCCGGCAGGCGCAGTCCGTTGATGTCGGTGTGTTCATCGAGGGCGACATCCATCACCTGGAAGTTTTCATACCCGAATCCAACCAGCTTGAAACCGATAGCCAATTCCAGTTTCAACCGGGCGCGGAGCAAGGGACTGGAGAAGGCATCCGGTATTTTTTCCAGGAACCAGAAGGGGATCGGGGCCAGGATGGTAGTGTTGCCGCAGGTATAGGGAAACGCATCGATCATTACGTCCAGACCCCGGGTCCGGGCAGCCTCCACCAATTCGAGGCATTCCTCTGCAGTTGACCAGCTGTTGCGCCCCACAAAGATGAAGTGCGATAGCTGCAGCTGCATGTCCGTTTCCTCGACCAATGCGATGGCCTCCTTGAGTGCGCGCACATTGTGGGCTGCCAGTGAGGTCAACAGGTAGCAGGGTGACAGTTTCGATAACGCTTTCAGGTGGATCGTGACCGGTTTGCCGGCCTGGGCGGCCACCTTGCAGAATGCGGCCAGTTCCTCCTGGGAGGAGAACATGCCCGGATCGTAGCCCAGCCCGAAACTGAGACCACAAGCACCTTCATCCAGCGCGCGGTGCGTATTGACCAGGCTATCGGCCAGGTCCGCCGGCGGCATTTCACCGCGGTCGATGTTGCTGGTAACGTAACGGACAGCCGCATGCCCAACCAGTTCCGCCAGGTTGACAATGCTGCCCTTTTCCCCGATATGGCCCAGGTATTCACCCATCGATTCCCAGCGGTATTCAAATGGACCGGCTTTGACGATGGCGGCCAGAATCTTGGTCCGGGCAACGGCGGCCGCGGTCATCGGGGCCGGCGAGATACCGCAATTGCCGGCCACGACCGTTGTAATCCCCTGTTCAACCAGGCATTTCAGAACCCGGGGGTGCTTTTCCCAGGGCAGCACCCAGTCTGCATGCGAGTGCATGTCGATAAACCCGGGTGCAATCACCAACCCTTCGGCAGCGACTATCCGATCGGCCGCCGGCATCTCAGACGTGGCCGCAATGATATCTGTAATCCGGTCGTTTTCCACCAGGACGCTCCCGATAATTGACGGCCGGCCGGTACCGTCTATGATAGTTCCGTTTTTGAAAAGGGTCGTGGTCATATTGTCTCCCTGAAATGGGTACTTGAACGGGTCGGCTTGCCGTTATGCCTATCTGTAAACAGAGGGAATTGTCAACTGATTACGGCCGCTTGTATTAACAAAGGCGATCATGGACTGGACGATGGACCGATCAGCGAGCGCAGCCCCTGTAGCATGCTAAGGGGAATGCGAGTGAATCTAAAACAGAAAAATCCATACGGAGGGACGACCGCCTGCAGATTCTTGGAGCGCAGCGGAAATCCCGTTTGCGGGGCTGCAGGGAGCGTTCAATCACATTATGGGAACGGATCAGAAAAATGGTGAGTCTTTTCAGGTCTTTAAAGCCTGGTCCTCAAGCCAAGCCTGTCCCGTTTTGCGCGATGCATGGTTTTGCCTTTTTGTTTTGAGTGCGAAGCCCCTTTTAGGGGCAGCACAAAACCTGCCCTCTCAGGCTGTGTCGTACTTTTAAAATCCGGGCATTTGGTATTTTAGTCATTCCGGACTTGATCCGGGCACGTAGTGAAGCGTAGCGCTATCCAGTGGTTTTTTCAGGTACATAGTTTGCTGGATACCGGAGCGGGTCCGGCATGACGGAGGTAATTTGAGCCATTTTTTAATAGCGACTCAGCTTCTCTGGGCCAGGGTCATTACTTAGACTGAAGAGCGGCGGCGACACCTGTAAGGCCATCCATATCGAATAGAGGCTCCGGATCGACCGTAACCCCCTGCACGCTGACGGAAAGATGCAGGTGCGCTCCCGTTACCCGCCCGGTTGCTCCCGAGCGGCCATAGGCCTGGCCGCGTTTCACCCAATCCCCTTCTTTTACCATCACTTTGGACATGTGCATCGCCATCGATACCACCCCGTTGCCGTGGTCGATGACTACCGTGTTGCCGGGCAGGTAATACTCGCCGACCAGGACCACTTTACCGGCTGCAATGGCCTCGATCGGGGTCCCCTCCGGCGCCCGGAAATCCAGGCCGGTGTGACGTCGTTTGGTTTCGTTGTTGAAGGTGCGCCGCAGGCCGAAACGGCTCAGCATGATGCCCTCCACCGGCCGATGGAAGGGGAGCTCCCACCAACGCTGCGGTGATTCAGAGCGCAGCGCACCCTTCATGGCGGCCAGTTCACGTTTGATCCGGCCGTGGATCTCTTGAGGCGGTTTGTTCATCTTGGGGGCGACGGAAAGAGCCTCCCGGGGGACGTCTTTGGAGAGAATCTCGATGAACTTCTGGTAGGTTCTGTTGCGGCCGTCAACCCGGGCACGGACCTGAATGGACCGTACACCTGTTTCGGCATTCATCCCGGTTCCCAGCATGGCCAGGGCGGTATAAGTGTCAGCAGCAAAGGTAATCGAGGGTTTGATGACCCGCTCAGACCACTCGACTTCGACGGCTTCCAATTTTCCGGGGGACACCAACTCAATGAGAAACGGCGTACCGACAGCTACCGCCTGGGGGACCACCAGCGTTGCCGGTCGGATAGAGCCTGCCTTGCCGGTCGTTGGCCATAACAGTCCAATGGCAACCGCGATAATAATCAGATGGGGAATGTGGAACGGTCTATTGATAATGGGTGCTTGCATTCAGATTTACGCAGTCCGGAAGTAGAGTAACAATTAACGCATATCAGACACTTTTGCTTGAATCCAATGATAGTTTCTATCGAACAATTTGTTTGAGAATCCGCTTCCCATTCTCACTCAACCCCAGGCTATCGATTTCAAGAGCCAATTGCCGAACATCACCATTGCCGCCGGCATAGCCGTTAAGCCGGGCCACGGCCGTGGAGTTGATGAAATCCTGGTTTTTGGGATAGATCCGGGACATTTCAGATGTCAGCCGGGACTGCCGTTTGAGCATGTATTTCTGGTGGTAATTTTCCCCCAGGGTAAATGTGCACAGCGGCAGGATTTGGGTGCGCACGGTCCGGCCCATCTTTTCAGCCAGGGCCGCCTTAGAGGCTTCACCGGCTTTTTGCTGCTCTTCATTGTGGTAGAAAACGGCATTCATGTACTGGCGCATCCAGCTTTTGCTGGTGGGTGTGTGGCTGCCCCAGAACACTGCCAATAGATCCTCATAGCTGATCACCTGCGGATCGTAATCCACCTGGACAGCCTCGGTGTGGTCGCCGATATTCCCGTAATCCGGATTTTCCTGTTTGCCACCGGCATACCCTACCCGGGTGCGGATAACCCCTTCGATCATCCCAAACTGGGATTCGATACCCCAAAATCACCCCAGGCCAAAGGTTGCCGTCTTGTATTCGGCCGGCACGCGTGCGTCGATGGCCGGCAGCATATCTGTTTTTTGGATAGCTTGATCTTGTGCGTACATTTTATGATTCCCGGTATTTCTATCCGGCTGGGCTGCGGAAGACTCGCGGTTCTGGTTGCAGGCAGTGAGCAGCGCCATCAGTACCAGTACCGGTAAAACCGTTCCCAACCAGGCATATTGGTTGCTGGACTTCATCATACCCCCACTTTCAAGGTCACTGCGCCTTAATTCCCGTCTCAACCAAAAATAAGACAGATTTTCGAAATGTCTGCAACAAACTTTTTGTGAAACAATTTCAGGCAGGTAGGCCAATACCCACTATCGATAGTGCTCTGGGGCGACTGATTGAGTTCTGTAAAACAATTGTAAAACCACCGTTGTGTGTTGCCCAGATACAACAGTCCGACGTATCTTTCTACGGTTTTATACGTCACTATATACTTCTCAACGCGCGTTATGGAATCGCGCCCGAGGGACTAATGAATTCTCCTGAACTGCGTATCGGCGATTTGATCTGTGAAACACCCATTGTGCAGGGCGGCATGGGCGTGGGCATCTCCATGTCCAGCCTGGCGTCTGCAGTTGCCAACCAGGGCGGTATCGGTGTGCTCTCAGCCGCCATGCCCGGGTTCATGCAGCGGGACCTAAAGTCCGACATGCGAGCCGCCTGCATTCGCGGGCTGCGCGAGGAGATCGCCAGGGCCCGGAAATTGACCGACGGCGTCCTCGGGGTCAACATCATGGTGGCATTGACCAATTTTGCCGACATGGTGAAGGTTTCCATAGAAGAGGGCATCGACATCATATTTTCCGGTGCCGGCATGCCGCTGTCCCTGCCGGAATACCTGCCGGCCGGAGCTAAAACAAAGTTGGCGCCCATTGTCTCATCCGGGCGGGCGGCCATGCTGATCTGCAAGAAATGGTGGAATCGGTATGACCGGCTGCCGGATGCCGTTGTCGTGGAAGGCCCCAAGGCCGGCGGCCACCTGGGATTTAAAGCCGAGCAATTGGACGATCCTGCTTATGTCCTGGAAAAGCTGGTACCCGAAGTCATTGCCGCCGTGGCACCTTTTGAAAAAAAACATGGCCGGACGATTCCGGTGATAGCCGCCGGCGGTATTTTTACCGGCGCAGACATTCACCGGTTCCTGGAAATGGGAGCTGCCGGGGTGCAACTTGGTACCCGGTTTGTCGCCACGGACGAATGTGATGCCGCCCCGGAATTTAAGAATCTGTTTGTGAATGCCGCCGAAAAGGATATCGTCGTTATCAAAAGTCCCGTGGGGATGCCCGGACGGGCCATCCGCAACCCGTTTCTGGATGCCGTTAAAGAGGGTGCCAGAAACCCGGCCAAATGCCCCTATCATTGTATCCGCACCTGTGATCCAGAGAAAAGCCCCTACTGTATTGCCATGGCGCTGACCAACGCCCGCAAGGGAAAATTCGCTTATGGATTTGCATTTGCCGGTGAAAATGCCCATCGTGTGAAAGAGATAGTACCGGTAAAGGTTCTGATGGATGAATTGATGCAGGAGTACGAGTCCGCAGAGCGTGGTCAGCGATTAAACTAGGCATTAAACAATTACTGCTATAATAACCCTCCGATCCGCAATCGATGAACGTCCATGACCCGGCCTGGGCGACCATACTCCAATTCCAACTGATTTCAGCTAAATACTCAACTTGACGGAGCGGTAGGGATCAGGTATTTGAGTCCTTTGGAACAACGCGCAGTTGGGGACTAAGTAGATGACCATACCGGAACATTTTGAAAGTCAATCGGTTCTGTTACTTGTAGCCGGCCTGAAAGGCGCCATCGGTTCAACCCTGGCGACCGCCGCTGCCGCATTGCGGGCCGGGGATAACTCCGTGTCCGGATACCTGACAACCGGTGGCAAGTTTACCGACATGATACCTGTCGAGGCGCTGCATGTAGCCGGTTGGGACAGCCGTGATGAAGACCTGGCCGAATGTGCCCGCCAGGGCCGGGTCTTGCCGGCCGCGGTTATGGAAACCTACCAGGCCGCCCTGGACGCTGTACCGGTTCTTAAAGCCCCGAAAAGCGGGACGCTTGATAGTCAAGTAGAAAAACTCGAAGCGGACATCGATGTCCTTTGCAGCCAGTTTCCCGGCAGTCGGCCGATTTTCGTCAACCTGCTGCCGGCTGCCGCGGGTCTTGAAGCAGCTACCGATGTGGCCGCACTTACCCAGGCTTACGATCCGGACAAGCTACCGGATTTGGCTTACGTTCTAGCGGCCATTCACAGCCGGGTACCGGTCATCAACTTTACCCCCAACCGGGTGGAAATGGACCCTGTAGTGACCTTGGCCGAAGAAGCCGGGGTGCCTATTTGCGGATACGATGGCAAAACCGGGCAGACCTATTTCAAGGTAGTCCTGGCCTCCGCCCTCAAAGCCCGCCGCTTGTACGTGGATGGGTGGTACAGCATGAATATCCTCGGCAACGAGGATGGTGCCAATCTCATGGTGCCGGAAAAAGCTTCGGGCAAATTGGCCAACAAGACCCACCTGCTGGATGACGTTCTGGGATATGAAGTGGGCGAACGCTATGGTCGGCCGACCCACAAGGTCCACATCGACCATTATCCACCCCGCGGAGATGCCAAGGAGGCCTGGGATGTCGTTGACCTGCTGGGTATGTTCAACCTGCCCATGAGCCTGCGGATCGACCTGCAAGGCCGCGATTCAATCCTCGCGGCCCCCATGGTGATTGATCTGGCGCGCTGGTTGTTCATGCTGCAGCTTTCCGGCCGACGTGGGCTGATTCCCGAACTAGCGTTCTTTTTTAAAAATCCCCTTGGCGAGAATGCGCCCCGGACGTTTCAAGACCAGCTGGCGGCGTTGGATGAATTAGAGGCTAAGATTTTAAGTAATTTATAGAAAGCTCTTGATAGCAATAAACATTCCCGTCCGCACTACCTATCCGGTCTATAATATCTGTCATTCTGAGGAGCGCAGCGACGAAGAATCCCAAATGGCTTAGCACCATCCTATCATGTTGGGGATGCTCCCGGCCGTCGTAGCCAAAGCTACTATGGCGGAGTCGGCTCGCTACGCTCAGCATGACAGGCACGAAAACATGCTTATAGTTACGAGAGTTTAATTGGGGCAGACAAAGATAAATCTTCAGGAGTGATTCATGATCTTCGGTTACAGCACCAACGCATTTGTCAAATTTTCTCTTTTGGAATCCATCGAAAAGATCGCCAAACTCGGTTTCAAAGGCGTCGAGATCATGGGTGACCGGCCGCACCTTTATCCGCCGGATTTTGGACCGGACAAAATCGCCGAGCTGAAAGCCGCTTTAGATAAGCATCAGCTTAGAATAACCAATATCAACAGTTTTACCCTCTTTGCCGTAGGTGACACCTACCTGCCGTCGTTTATCGAGCCGGACCAGGAGCGCCGCGATATCCGCGTGCGCCACACCAAGGAGAGCCTGGCCGTAGCCAAAGAACTGGGGTGTGAGAACATTTCCATACCGCCCGGAGGGCCATTGGAAGGGATGGACTGGCCCGCCGGAGCAAACCTTTTCCGGGAGGGGCTTGAGCAGGTGATTCCGGATGCTGAAGCCTTGGGCGTCAAGCTGCTTATCGAACCGGAGCCGGAGTTGTTTATCGAGAACTCCGACGAGTACAAGCGGTTCATCAAAGATTTTCAGTCGCCCGCTGTTGGCTTGAATTTCGACATCGGTCACTTTTACTGCGTGGGCGAGGACCCGGCTGCGGCCTTTGAGGACCTTTTCGAATGGGTCGGCCACGTCCACCTGGAAGACATTGCCGACACCCGCGAACACAATCACCTCATCCCCGGACTGGGGGTGATCGATTATCCGGCTGTCTTTGAAGTTATGCAGCGCCTGGGCTACACCGGTGATATCAGCCTGGAGCTCTATCCTTATGTGGACACACCTGAAGAGGCGGGACGGGAGAGCCTGGAACATCTGGAGCCGATCTTTGCGGCTTCGGGATTGGATATCAACTAACTTACTTGATTACTAGAAGCTATCTCTAAAATACAGTGTTAAGTTTTCGGTGTTAGGAGTTAAGGTTTTTCCCGTGAAGCGGGACCAAAAAGTGCTTTTCTCTGCGTCTTTGCGTCTCTGGCCGCAGGGCGGCATTCCCCGCTGATTGATTATAAAAGGTGGGTCACGCTATGCATGGGTTTTGATTTTGGCTTTTCTCTGTGTTCTCTGGGACCTCTGGGAGAGATGGGCTTATTGATTTTCTGCCCGCAGGGCATGACGTGAAACGCCGGACAGGTTCCGTCGTCGCCTGAAGGCTATGACGGACAAGCGTCCGGCGTTGTCTGCGGCTAATTTCTAATCTCCTACATTACAAACAAATTTTCCAACCGCTCCAGGTCATTGATAACTTTCCACTTACCGCCACCCTCTTCGACTTTGCCCTGCCACTGGGCCACACGCCCCATGTATACCTTGGGGTCCACGTTGTCGGCTCTGAGCTTGGTAACGTTCAAAGCTACCACGCGGTAGTTATCCAGTTCAAAGGGCACATCGCGCACAAACCCCTTTTTCAGATCTTCCTTGAGGTCGCTGAATATCAGGATGTAGTTTTGGCCTGAGCCGGCTTCGTTAAGGTATTCGATTGCTTGGAGCATACCGCCGGAGATGTCGGTATAGCGACTGCTCTTAACCGATTTAATAAAGTCATCCAGGGTACCCTTAAAGGCTCTTTTTTGGTTGTTGGCAACGGACGGCCGTGTGTCGAAGGTGACCTTGGCAATGATGTCTTTTTCGCTGAAACTGCCGGTGTCGATGCGGGCCACCGCCAGGGTGTCCTTGGGCTGCAGGGTGCCCAGCAGGTAGTTGAGGATATTCTGGGCTTTTTTCAACTCAAGGGCATAAGTCCCGGAGGTGTCCAGCAGCATGTACACCCCCTTGGCCCGGTTTTGCGGTTCGCCACAACCGGCCAGCAACAACACGGCACAGCAGCATATGATCAGAAATTTCTGCATGGCTTATCTCCTTTCTATCTTTGACGACCGGGACCCTAGTTTGATCCGGCCGCAACTTCCTCGGTCGCTTCCTGCAGTTTCGGTTCCGGGACCTTTCTTTTCTTTTGGGTCGGTTTCGATTCTGCTTCTACCGGGCTGCGACGCCAGATAGTTTCGATCCACAACCCCGGAAATATAACCACGTCGTATAGATCCGTCACAAACTTGCCCAGGTAAAGCGCCATGTTCCCGGCCAGGCGCAGGCAAAAAGCCGTGGTGCGCAGGCCCCAGGCCCCACAGATACCCAACACGGTGCGGGACGATGAGATGAACGACTCCAATGGGATGGCCACGAACGCCAGGGCAAAGGGCAAAATGAAACCCATGACCATCTGACCGACGGTGGGGATCATGCTGGGAGCCATGATGTTTTTGTCTACCCCGCTCAGGGTCTGGCGCAGCATTTCCATATCATGGGCGATGCGGTCACGCATGAAGGCCAGGGCTGATTCCACGCCGGCCAATGTGGCCAGCAGGGTCAGGGTGATCCAGATCATCCAGAAACGCATGCGGTCATCCATGCTGTGGATGATCGGAAAAAGACGCGTGATGCGCAGCGATTCCATCAGGAACAGGCCCATGGTCAGCTCTACCAGGATGATGACCAGGCCGGCCACGTCGGAGGTTTTGAAACTGCCGATATAACTGGCACCGCCCACCATTTCGGACATGGGCAGGGCGATGAGATTAAAATTCACCAGGGCTCCGCCAAAGGCGATGGCCAGCACCAGCCCGGAGATAAAGAATTGGGTCAGCGAAGAAGAAGAGAGCTTGCGGGCGGCCTTGTCCGTCTGGGAGCGAATATCTTCGTAGTCATGAATATAGCGATCCACGCTCGCTGCCCGACTGTTTAGTCGTTTGATAGACGTTCCCACTGTGTCGAGTTTTTTAATCACCTGCCGCCAGAAGGGCATCACCTTATGCATGATGCGGTGGCGGCGGGTGCAGTCGGTGCGGTAGTTCTCGGTGGCTGTTTTATGCTGATCCTCTATTGTTTTGTGAATCTCTTCGAGGATGTTGGCCACCATGGCATCGCCCTTGTGCTCGATTTTAGAGATGGAATCGATCACCGGGATCCAGGCCGGCAGTTCGGGCTGGACCTCGGCACTGACCGAATAATTGTCTTCGAGTTTCGCAACCGTGTCGGCCAGTTGCCGGTGAAGTTTCGGGTATTTCTGGAGATCCCGGTTCACGGCATTGGACAGCCGTTCGAATTCTCTTTCGATGATCCTTTCGGCATTTTCCTTGCCTTCGGCGATCAGCACGTCTCGGTTGCGTTCCACCAGGCGACTTTCGGATAGCTTGACCGAACGCGCGGCCAGACGCATGCCGTTGTAGATTACTTTACTTAAAGACCGGATTGCCCGGTGAAAAGGTTCGCGGGCCAGATATAGTGCTGCTGAGAGCAGCAGGATCAGGATGAGAACATCCAGGTAGGGGACTCCGGTAATGGCGATAAATGGACTGTCGGCGGCCATTTTGTAACCTCCCTTGGTAGCCGCCCGGACGCATTTGGGGCAGAAGCTATCTCAAAAACGTCTTTTGGCCCAATTTCAGCGTGTTGCGCCTTGCTTGGCGGGCGTCTTGTCCGGCGTAGCTTTATGGGCGAAGCCGGAAGCTCGCATGGCGCCCGTCCTCCGTATTAGCCTGCTACGGAGGATGGAAAGACTGAACGTTGGACCAAAATCCGCTTTTGAGATAGCTCCTTTTAAATATGTCGGGATATAAATATAAAGCAGGTTTCATACCATTTCGGCTGATATATCGGTTTGGACAGATTAACCAGTCGTTATCAAATGATATATTTTCCAGGCGGGGAAAACAGACCTTTTTAACATCAAGCGGGCTTGGTGATATTTGGTCATTTCCTGTACGATTTAGGGGGGGTGGTGATATTTAAACAGTTGGAAGTTTCGTGATGTAGTGTTGTTTATCGTTCGATTTTGAGGGATTTTAAGTGGTTGTGTTATTTAAGGGCTGATATACGTTTGAAAGCAAGGTGACTTCAAAAGGTGACGCCTTGATAGATAAAATACACTCCCACAATCAGCATCAGGACAGTTCCGATACGATAGATAACTTCCCGGTTTTTAATCCAACCCATATCAACCAGCTTGGCAATCACGAACAGGGTGGGAACGGTTCCGACGCCAAAGCAGAACATGACCCCCATGCCTTTAAGAATGCCTGCCGTCATTGTCGGCGTATTCATACCAGCACCGGCCGCCGCTAAAAGAGCCGTGTAGACCGGACCGCAAGGCAACAGACCGAGCAGCAGTCCGACCGGAAAGTAAGCGGCGGTGGCGTTTATTCGGGACATTTTCTGGTATCCGAGGGAAACCCATCCATGGGGATTCACTTTATCTTCTATCTTTCTGCCTAAGGGCAGCCAGCCGCTCAGGGCGAGTGCCATAACGATGACCAGGACACCGGAAAAAATCAACGCGCCTTTTTGAATGCCCGCAATATTGGCCGCCACCATTGAGAACGAACCGGTGGCGCCCATGAGCCCTCCCAGGAGAGTATAGGTGATAACACGGCCGGCATTGTAGAGCAGATGGGGCACAATCAGGTTGCGCCCCTTCAGATTCAGCGACAAGGAGACCACTATGGGGCCGCACATGCCAACGCAATGCCCAAGACCTACCGCGAATCCGGTGGCTAGAAAGACTGGATATAGGGGATCAATAAACGACATCAAAGACAAACTTGGCCTCTCCGGCACCGGGAACCACCACATTGGCAAACCACGTCCGGCGGCCGCTTTTACAGCGTACGATGACGCCTTTGCCTGTGTAGTTGCCGTTGCTGTCCGCTTTCAGCGTTGCCCGGTTCGGCCCCATTTTCATGGCCGGCATCCCCAGGTCGAGATATGGCGTTTTCGCCGGTTGATTACCGGTGATTGTAATTTTGAAAAAAGAATCCTGCATGGCCGTTACCGGTCGAGGCGTAATCTCGAGGGTAATGGTTTCTTTGCCCAGGGGCAGGTTGCATGGTCCTTTGTGCGCCTGGCAATTGATTGCTGCCGATCCTGCGAAAACAGGCACCGTGGAGAGCATAATGATTAGCAGGAAAAATGTGAAGGGAAGAATGATAAAACCGACTCGCATTGACAGACGCATAGTATCCTCCGTTTTGGGATCACATGTTGATAAATTGTATGTAGATAACGGTGGAAAGGATGATGCTTAAGATACACTAAAATCTGTTTTGACAGGAATGCAGGCAAATTTCAATAATAAAAACAACCTGTCACACTGTTTATGGTTGATCAAATATAGATGACAGTTATCAGATAAGGTGCTATAGTGCCCTGAATTTATAATCCCATAATTAGGTATGAAACTTGATTAGCAGCTTTTTCCAGTTACCACCGACAATCCAGCGCAAATTGAACCTGTTCTGGGCCCTTTCCCGGACACCCCACGGCCTTATCGACATGACTACGCCTGCTTTGGCGGCATTGCTTTGTCTCGGCCATTTACCGCCCCTATCCGTGATTCTTATCGGCATCATCACAGCTTTCGCCGGCTATACGGCCGTCTATGCGGTCAACGATTTGACCGATTACCACAGCGATCGCAAAAAAGCCGCAGCAGGCGGATTCGATGATTCCGAAGATTACCTGGATGGGGTGATGATCAGGCATCCTTTGGCCAAGGGTGCTTTGAGCTATTCGGCCGGGCTGGCCTGGGCTGCAGGCTGGTCCCTGGTGGCCATGGCCGGGGCCTATATCCTCAACCCGGTCTGCCTGTGGATTTTCCTGGCTGGCTGCCTTTTAGAAGTCATCTACTGCCTGTTGGGCAATGTGTCTCCGCTACGAGCCCTGGTTAACGGGGCTGTCAAGACCTGCGGCCCCCTGGCGGCGATATATGCAGTCAATCCAAATCCACCGCCTGTATTTCTGATTTCTCTTTTCCTGTGGATTTTCTTCTGGGAGATCGGCGGCCAGAATATTCCCGCAGACTGGACGGATATTGAGGAGGACCGGCGTTTCAATGCCAAGACCATCCCCACCAGCCTCGGACTCCAGAGGGCCGGTCTTTTAAGCCTGGGGTGCCTGGTGATCACCACGTTCCTGGCGGTGGCTGTCTTCTGGGCTTCGCCTTTAAACTTCGGTCCGGTTTACCTTGCCGCGGCCCTGGTTCTCAATGTCTATCTGTTGCTGTTGCCGGCCCTGCGCCTGGCCGAAACCCGGGAGCGCGAAATGGCCATGGCCCTATTTAATCGAGCCAGTTATTTCCCGTTGGCGTTCTTCATATTGGTGCTGGTGCGTATGGTGCATCAGACACTGTAGCACCCGATAAGCTCGAATTCCGAAATACGAAATTCGAAACAAATCCCAAATTCAGACTTAAGAGCGCGGAAGAGTATTTAAGCAGATACATAGCCACTTAGCCCACACCTTTTGCCATCCACCCGATCATGAGTAGCCCCACCGCCACGATCCAACTCCCGGCGACCCGGACTGCCACGCGTGCCCAGGCGGCCTTAATCGAAATTACCAGCGCCGAGGCTATGGCTGTGAGAATAAATAATAGGGCAGCGATACCGAAAAGCCCCGTAACGCCGGTTCCACTTGCCATAGTGATGCCGTTATAGAAGCCGTGTACGGCACCTACCGCTATTACTAATGCGTTAATTACGCTGTTGGGAAGGCGCAGGTCTGCGGCGATAAGACTCCCTAGTAGCAGAAACGAAAGCATTTGGATTGGAACGACCGGAGTGTTGGGGACAATTTGGCCGGTAAAACCACCCATCAACCAGGCAAGGGGAAAACAGAACATGGCTCGTTTTCCCGGGTCCTTTCCACGTAACCCAACATATAGGGCAACCGCCAATGCCGGAATCAGGTCTTCAGGCGTCACGAGCAGGTGGCCGATACCATCATAAACCGGACCCATTCCTGTTGTTATAAGATGCGCTACTGATTCTAACGGATTGAGTAGCTCCGTGCATATTGCAGCTCCGAACACCAGTAGTGCCATTATTAATTGGTACATCATCATGCCAGCGCCTGCCACAGAAAGAAAATGCCCATTGTCGCAATGAAAGCTCCGGCACCACGCAAGGCCACTTTGCCAATCGGCCAGCGATGGAGCAGGCCGATAACGATACCAACCCCATGCAAGCACCCCGTTGCGCTTACAAAACCCATGCTATACAGCAGCCCGCTCTGTCCGGCCGGTAGCTCCGTGCCATGGGCATGGCCATGAAAAACAGCAAAACAGCTGACCAGGATTATGGCAACAACCAGCTTGGCATTTATTTCTCCCATGACCATGATCCCCAGCACAATTGCCGAAAGGGAAATGCCGGCCTCGATGGCGGGCAGAGGCAAGCCTAGAAGGCCCATCATGGCACCGAAGGCCATGGCCAGAGGAAAGGTTATCGGCAGTATCCAAATAGCAGGGTTGCCAAGTTGGGCGCCCCAAAGACCAACGGCAATCATGGCCAGGACATGGTCAAGGCCGGACCAAGGGTGTGCAAGGCCGGTTAATAGGCTATTGGTCTGATTCTGCTGCACGTGGGCATGGGCAAGGGACGCAGAAATCAGAATCCCTGATTGAATCAGCAGACAGGTGATAAAGTTGGAATATTGTCTTTCTCTGGTCATTTTATTAGGCCGCCTACAAGGATCACCGATCGTTGAAAGGTCCAGTATGCTCCCAGGCTGCCTACAGTATAACCCGGCATGGCCAGTGCCCAGCGTGGCCAGCGAACTTCCAGGGTCCTAAACGACCATGCCAGGGCCAGGGCCAGAAACACAAAGGCCAGTTGTCCCAGTTCAACCCCCACATTAAAATAGAGCAGGGCCACGGGAAGTTCCGCTTTGGGCATTCCGGTCGTGGAAAGCCCACTGGCAAAACCGAAACCGTGGAGCAATCCGAAAACAAAGGCGACGATCCAGGGGTAGCGGATCGTAAGGCTTGTTTCCCCCCTCCAGGTGCGGACAATTTCCGGCCCCAGGAACATGTGATGTGGTTTAAAAGAAACGGACACTTTGCTAAGAACGAAATATCAGAAAGCGAGGTGTCCAATGAGTACTCAAAAAACCAGACGGAGTTTCACCCAAGGGTTCAAGGATGATGCTATCAGCCTGG